>Ga0315296_10004772_pt1 | contig 11037 bp, 13 predicted proteins | sample YL17G14_18_MG_FD_203921 | JGI IMG/M metagenome (GOLD analysis project Ga0315296, IMG submission 203921) | Sediment microbial communities from Yellowstone Lake, YNP, Wyoming, USA - YL17G14_18 | ecosystem: Environmental > Aquatic > Freshwater > Lake > Sediment | place: USA: Wyoming | collected...
CCACCCCATTCCACCAACCCTTACCAAATCCGCGCTTCTTCTTTGCCAGCAAAATTTTCCCGTCCTGGATGATGAAACAAAGTACGCCGGTTATCATACCGATAATCATAAAACACCCAGATTTCAAAAGAAAGAAGCTAGTTATTGATCAACCGAGGATTTAATACCGGGGTATAAAGTTGTCCTCAAGCAAGCTCTGATTCCTCCCCCGTCGCTTGGGGCGGGGGTATGACTTTAGCCAAGCCGGGAAGCCTGCTACTGAGTTCATGAATCAGCGAAAGCTCCTTAATCTTTAAAAGTTTCGCCGCAAGAAGATAAACTGCAATTCCAACTGCCGCTACAACCACGGTGAGAATAATTACATTTACCGTGTAGCGAGTATCGAGGACAAACTTCTCAAACCTTTCTGGTAGCGTGAGGTAGCCAAGAAAAGAGAGACGTCTGTCCCAGGCACTTCGGTCCAGAATTTTAAGAAGAACATACATCGTTCCTCCAGAGAAAAAAGAAGCAATCCCCACTTTCAAAAGCGGGTAGATCATCTGCCAAAGGGCGATCCCTGCTTTTGCGGCAAGAAGGCAGGCTAAAATGACCATCTGCAAAATATTAGCCAAGGCAAAAGCGAAGGCAATCCCCCATACCGGCGTTTTAAGAACCAAAATAAAACATGCTGAAAGTGTGATATTCACCAAAACTGTTCCCACTCCCACTTTTACCGGGGTCAGAGTATCCGAGAGAGCATAAAAGCTTTTTACCAAAAGAGAGGTAAGAGCTTGGGCAACAATTCCCACCGCAAAGGCCGAAAGGGCGTAGCCGGTGGCAACGGTGGACTCCCAAGTGAAGCGGCGAGTTCCAAAGGCAAGCCGAACTGCGGGAACTCTAAGGATAATAAGAGCGACCGCAAAAAAGGCAACCAGAAAGATTATCTGCCTAAAGGTTGTTAAAAACGTCTCTCGAAATTGCTTTAGGTTTTTCTGTTGATAAGAAAGGGCAGGTAAAGCGGCATCGGCCAACGAAGTCCCAAAGAGGGAAACGGGAATCGTCGCCAGGTGAGAAGCAAAAGTGAAGTAACCGTATGAGGCGGTTGAGATAAGAGAAGAGAAAAAAAGATCGGAGGTCTTCAAAATCTGCCAAAATCCAATCTCCAATGTTCTTGGGGTAGCAAGGTTGATAATTTTCCTTACCCCCGGATGGAAGATATTTAAAGAACGCGTAAACCGAAACCCAAGGTGAAAAGCAAGGGGAAGATGAATTGCAAAATAGATAAGGGCACCCCCAACCGCCCCCCAAACAGGGGCATAAATTCCTAGCTTTCCAGCAAGAAGAAAGATGCTAGCAATAATTCCTAGATTGTAAAAAAGAGGGGCAATCGCCGGGATTAAAAACCGCTGAGAGGATTTAAGGATTCCGGTAAGAAAGAGAGAAAGGACAAAAAACCCTTGGGCGATAAGAAGGATTCTTGTCATTGAAGCCATCAACCCAAGCTCTTCCGCCGAAAAACCAGGAGCAAGAAGCCGTGAGAAAGGATAAGCAAAGAGGAAGATGATCACTGCCAAAAGCAGGAAGAAGATAAGAGTAAGGTTCATTACTGTTGCGGTCACTTCCCAAGCTTCCTTCTTTTTTCCTTTTGAAATATAAGAGATAAAGGTGGGAATAAAGGCTGCCGAGAGCGTCCCTAAAATAAGAATTTCAAAAAGAGTGTCAGGAAGACGGAAGGCAGCGAAATAAAGTCCAATCTTACTTTCAGGGAAGAACTGGGCTAAAGTTCTGTCTCGAACAAGCCCAAGAATCCTCGAGGCAAGAGTGAAGATCGACAAAAGCACTGCCGCCGAGAGAATATCTGGCTGCTTTCGATAAAAGGGTTGCAAAATCAAGCGGAGTGCTCGGCGAAGCACATCAAAATGCTAACATAATAGGAAAGAGGATGCCTCACCTTAAAAGTGCTGCAAAACGTTTGCGGCAGAGCCGTAAACGGAAAATAGAAAACAAAAAAATTAAAAACCAGATCGAGAGGTTAGTGAAAAAAGCACAAAGTGCAAAAAACCTCCCCACCCTCTATAAGGCAATCGATAAGGCGGTCAAGCGTAAGATCTTTCACCCAAATAAAGCCGCGAGGATGAAACAAGCGTTGGCTAGGAAATTAACCGCTAAATAAACCGGCATCGCCTCTTAAACCAAACGATGGCAAAGCGAGAAATTGAACTATTAGAAAAGGCTCCGCCGTCAAAGCTCAAGCAAACAATTGTTGCAACCACAAAGAAAGTTGGGTTACCTCTGGCAATTGCGATCCAGCTTATCTTTCTAACCCTCCTCGGTTTTTACTTCAAGTTAAATTGGGACCTTAATGCTCTTTCTGCCTCAATCGACGAGAAAGAAACCGTTCTTGAGCAAGGGAAAGAGTTAGAAACTCTCTTCCGCCGAACCCAAAATAAACTCGAAACGATTGCCGCTGTTAAAGAGGATTTTTGTTATCCCTGCGCCTTAAAAATCCTTGGGAAGATCACTCCCGCCTTGGTTAACTTCAACACAGTCATAATCGAAGGTGAAAAACTTTCGATTGTCGCTGAAACCTTCCATGGGCCCTCCTTTGCTCTTTTTGTTACAAACCTTCTTGAGGAGAAAGCAATTAAAGAAGTGACTATTACCTCTGGAAGCTTAAGCGAGGATGGGCGTTTTAACTTTACGATGGAGCTATGGTTTAACAAAGCAGAGGTAACCCAAAATGACTGATCGTTTCTGGAAGGTAAAAAGCTTTCTTACTCCGTATCTTACTGAGGCAGCGAAAAAAGAATACGCCGTTTCGATTCTCGCCCTTTTCTCTATTCTTATTTTTGGAATCTGGGGAATAGGACCGCTATTTTTTAATGTTACCTCCCTACACTCGGCGCTGAAACGTGGAGAAACTTATGAGGCACTTCTTACCGCGAAGATCATCGCCCTTGGAGAAGGGAAGGAAAAACTCGCACAAATTGCCGCAAAGATGAAGATAATCAACGAAGCTATCCCTGATGATCCGGCGCAGGCAGAGCTGATTGAAGAGCTCTCAGTTGATGGAGGAAGAACAGGGTTCTCATTCACCAGCATCTTTTTCAAAGGAAGGGAAGCTGGAGATGAGATTGGTTCGGAAAGCTTTGAATGCTCCCTTCAAGGAAGTCCAACGGGACTCACCCGTTTTTTAGAGGAACTTGCCAAAAAGCGGCTGGTGAAGATCGAGTCGGTTCAGTACACTCGAAGGGCAGCAGAAGGAGGAGATATCCTTGAGGTAACCTTACGCGGACGAAGCTTTTACCATGAGTAAAGATCTGGCAGCGATCCTTATCCTTACCTTAATCACTTTTTTTGCCTGGATAGGATTTCGGGGGATGGTTCTTTTGCGCAAAACTCCGCAACCTTCTTTTATTGGAAAAACCGTTGAACCACTAAACCCCCAGCTTCGGGTAGATATCATTGAAAAACTTTAAGAGGTCAGCTTCCCGATAAGAAGATCAAAGGTAACCGCATCGCCCTTGCCTTTTTTAATATTTAAGTCTTCCTTAAGAAGTAGGGAGAAGGCATGGGCAAGCTCTTCTTCTGTAAAATTTCTCTCCAACCGCTGCAACTTTTCCAGAACATAAGGATGGAATCCTTTTTTTACTTTTCCTTTTACCTTTGCAAGATTTCTCATCTGCCAGACCACCATCACCAAAAGAAAATGAACATCTTCTCCTGACTTTATGAGACGATGGGCTTGCGCGAAAGCTTCCTTTCTATCCTTCGCAACCAAAGCGTCAAGAAAAGGAAAGGCATTTTTTGGAACCTCCTCGCGAAAGTAGAGGATCTTTAACTGCCGGTCGTGGGGAAGCTTCTCTGGTGGAATTTTTTCAGCAAAGATAAGCGCGACATCCTTGTCACCCGCTTTAATAAGCTCCATTAATTTTGACAATTCAGCAAGGGGAGGCTCCTCAATAATCACCAACTCCCGCCTACCGGCGGGCAGGCTTTTTTGACTGAAGAGGGTCGGTGAGGCAAGATACATAGAGAGTTCTGCAAACCCTCCTTTGCCCTGCCCGTCCGGCAGGCGGGCAACGGGTAGGTCTTTCTCCCAAAAAACCGCCTCCTCATATCGGCTCTTTAGCTCAAGAAGTGCATCCCGCAATGCTGGCTGGTTTTCCCCATGAAGAAGAAGGATCATCTGTTTTTCGCCTTCTTCTTTGTCCCGAACAACAGCTCCTGCACCGTTTTATGAATCGCCTCAAAGTTACCCCCCTTGGGAAGAATCACATAAGCTCCACCGTAAGAAGCCCGATTTTTCGGGACATAAGTCAACCCACTTTCTGGATCAAGGACCAAAGTTTTGGCTTCAGTGATCTCTTGAAATTCATAAAGCAACTCCAGCGCGCGCTGTGTTTCCCCAAGTGAGGCGTTTGTTTTGATCGTTTTGGTAAGTTGGCTGTAAAGTTTAACTACCTTCCCTGGATTAAATAGTAAGGAAAGGGAGAGGATCTTATCTTTAATCGCAAGAATCACCTTTTGTTGCCGACGCACCCGCATAAAATCCGAACCTTCTCCCGCCGTCCCCATCCGCGAGCGGCTGTATTTCAAGGCCCAATCTCCGTTCATCCTCTGACAACCTTTGTCAAAATGAAGGTGCTCATAGCACTGAGGGGGTGGGGCTTTCTCCTTTCCTGGGATTGGATAAGCATAATCATCAAAGGTGCGCTCAACACAAACCTCAATTCCTCCAAGGGTATCAATCACTTGCCTGAAACCTTCAAAATCCACAAGCACCCAATAATGGAGGGGAATCCCCAAAACCTTTTCCACTGTCACTTTGGCCGCTTCCACTCCCTTCCCCTCATCAATCTTTCCGTTTTGCTGCACCGCTGCGAAAGCGTAGGCGGAATTAATCTTCCCCTGACCACCAGTGGAAAAAGAAACCCAAAGATCACGAGGGATGGAGATTAAAGCGGGGTCCCCCCCGGTTAGGGAGAAGGAACCAACAAGAATTGTATCGGTGTTAAGCAAGCCCCCCTCGGCACGTGTATCCAAGCCCAAGATTAAAGCATTCACCCGTCCATCAGTTTCTTTGAGCTTGGTGGGATTGATAAGGCGGGCTACAAACGAGATTGGGGAAAAAAGGGCAGTTAAAAGATCACCTTGCCAGAGAACAAAACCGCCCCCCAGAAGAGAAAGCAGCACAAGGAAACCAACGATCAATCCAATCTTTTTTAAGCGCCGGCGTTTTTTTATTTGTCGCTCCTGGTCAAGATCAAGGTTGCGCATCGAAGTAATTTTCACAATAGATTTTAATCATTTGTCTCAACTTCCCTTCCTCCAAAAGACCATGAGGGGAAGGGACAGAAAAAAACCTCGCTGGGATTTTAACATGATGAGGATTAAAGCCTGATCTTTTCTGAAGAGAAAGCTTCTGGGCAAAAATCTTCTTAACCGCATCTTCTAATTCTTCATGGCCCACCCCAGCCCCAACCCCCTCAAGAGCCGCAAAAGCAGTCGCCGTCTCTTCAAACACAAGAGAGAGATAACCACACCCGATCAAAAGCTGAGAAAGGATCTTCTTCTTTTCCTCCGCCACAAGCGCCGTGACAACCAATGCGGGATCCAGTTCTCCTTTAAGAAGATCAAGATCCAGAAGGAATCCCCGATTCTCCTCTGTTGTGGCTGAAAGCGATAGAGCTTGGGAGAGAATACTTGCATAACCGTTAAAATACGGGAGAAACTCCATCCCCCCCAACGTCAAGGCAAATTCTGCACCGCCAAGCTGCTTCACTCCCTCATCCAACCCCAACCCAAGAGCTTTCGCCCAATCTTCCTTCCCGTCCAAAAAGGCATCAACCAGTGTTAAATAAGTTTCAACATCGCCAAAAGAGAGCTTCTCTTTTTCTGTAAGATAAGCCAGAATCACACCAAGCGAGGTGGGATCAAGGCCAACCCGATAAGCAGTAGACAAAAGTTGAACCACCTCTTCTTTAGAGGTAAGGCCAAGAAGAGGACCCAAAGCGACAACGCTTTCAAAGTCGTATGGAATGTAGTTTTTATCATGTAGAACCAGATGGAGGCAACCTACGGGACATCCATCGCAAGAAAGTCGGGCAGGGCTGGTAAACGACTCCACCAGCTGGTTTTGATCTTCAAAGTTTGGTTCATTGAGATTTTCAAAAGGAACACCGGAGATCTTTCTTTCAACCTCAAGGTTTTTTAACGTCCCTCGTCGCTCCAGCTCCTCAAATCCCCGAACCTTTGACAAAAGTAGGGAGAAGATCTCCTCATACTGCTTAAGGGTTCCAAGATCTTCCTCCCCAGAACCGGAAACGACCAGTCCTTTCAGCCTTCTTTGGCTAAAAGCCGTTCCCAAACCCCCTCGGGGAAAGGCGAAAAATTCATCAATATAAAGAGAGGAGAAGGTGATCCCCTGCTCGGCTGCAAGCCCAGTTGCAAGAACAGATCTTTGTCCCGGTACTCCTTCTGAGGAAAGAAGAAGATCAAAAACCTGCCCCGTTTCTTTGTTCATTAAATACGCCCCATCCTTAAAAAGAGCTTGCTCTTTATCTAGATTGATAACCACCGGCTTCTCTGCGACTCCTTTAATCACCACGGCTTGGTATCCCGCAAACCGCAAGGAGCGGGCAAGATGTCCTCCGCCTAAGGCGGCGGTAAGAAAACCGTTTTGAGGAGAACGAAAAACGGCAATTGTCTTTGAACAACCAGGAATGATCCCGCTTAAAGGCCCAATCGCAAAAACGATCGGATCTTCTTCCCAGTACTCTTCAAGAAGCGCCAAGGCCCAACCCAACCCCCCAACCCAAGGAGCAAGATCTTCATGGGTTCGAACCTCAAAGGATTGGTTAGCAAGATCAAGATGTAGGACCGTTGGGGTGTGGTGGGCCATTTTTATTCTTCGGCAATCTCAAAACAATTGGCAGGACAGATATCGCGAATCTCCTTGTAATCTGTCTTTTGGCCATAGTCAATGACCGCTTTGAAACGGGGTTGGCCAGGTTTAACTTTTCGAATCTGAATAAGAGAATCTGAGTACGAGAGCTTACCTTTTGTCACTCGGGAGGCAACCAACTCGCAAAGTCCACAACCAATACAATCCTCCATTCTTTCCGCCTTGAGGATTTTCGCCATCTCAAGAGATAAGGGTATCAGTAATATCCGAGGGCAACAAGTCCGGGGAGTTTTTTGTCAGCGAGAAATTCAAGCATCGCTCCCCCACCAAGGGAAACGTAACTTATCTTTGAGGTAAGACCGAAGGCATTTAAGGCGGCGATCGTATCTCCCCCGCCAACAATCGTTTCCGCGTTGATCCACGCTAGCTCTTCTGCAATCATCCGCGTCCCTCGCGCGTAGCGGGGTTTTTCCCAAACCCCTAAAGGTCCGCTCCAAACAACTGTTTTTGCTTCCTTGATAATCCCAGTAAAAAGCTTGATCGTCTTTGACCCAATGTCATAAGCGTCTTTAGCATCAACAGGAAAGACTACATTCGGAATCCTCTCAAGCTCCCGAGAAAACGCCAAAAGTCCTCCAAGAAGGACCTTATCAGCAATCTTCGCAAAGGCGGGGACAAGCGGTTTTTTGGTTTCAGTTTTTGCCCCGCCGATAATAAAGATCAGCGGCCGCTCTGGCTTTTCCAAAACCTTCCCCAGCTCTTCCACCTCTTCCTCCAATCTCAAACCGGAAAAAGCGGGAAGATATTTGGGAATCCCGGCAATCGAGGCGTGCTTGCGATGCGAAGCGGCAAAGGCGTCGTTGACGTAAAGATCCCCGAATGAGGCAAGCTTTTTCGCGAAAACAGAATCGTCCTTCTCCTCCTCCGGCCAAAAGCGGAGGTTTTCCAACATCTTCACCCGATTCTCCGACTCTCCAATTCCCAAGTTTTCGATGAATTCAACTGGCTCGCCTAAAAGTTTCGATAGATGCTTGGCAACAGGTTTTAGGGAAAATTTTGGATCAGACCTGCCTTTTGGCCGCCCCAGATGACCAATAATCAAAACTTGAGCTCTGTTTTCGAGAAGAAATTTGAGGGTTGGCAGAAGCGCCTTAAGGCGGGTATCATCGGCAACTTGTTGTTTATCGCCTGTTGCTTGTTGCTTTAGCGGAACGTCCAAATCCGCTCGCAGGATTACCCTTTTCCCAGAAACCTCTGCTTCTTTTAGATTCTTCATTCTAACCATGCTATTCTAACCCTACTTACAAGGAATAGTTGGTTTGGGAGCACTTGGATTGCCATGCTTTACCCACTCCCCGTTTTGGCAAATCCAGTTATCCTCCCCGCTTAAAAACTGTCCAGGGCCCCACAAAGAAGGACGAAACAAAACAATCACCAGCACAAAAACAAGTAATAAAAATACAAACACCAACAGACCTCTTTTCATTAAAGCTACTCCTTTACCTGGCAACGATCGGAGACACAAACCGCCCCTGAAGGCGGGGTTGAGCAAGGGCTGCAGTAAATCCCGGTGCAGGAGACCGTCTTCTCCTTTGAATAATCCTTTCCCGTCTCAAAAAGCGCGATCTCCGGTTTCCCCTCAACCTCACTTTTGGTAAAAGCTTCAGGGCAGGTGCAACATTTGTCCAATCTGATCCCCAGGGCACAATCGGCATCCTCCTCACAGGAAGTTATCACTTCACTTACGAAGCGAAAACTTTTCGCTATCTCTTCAAAGATGGTGATGTAGTTCGTGATTATTCCAGGATCAGTTTCGTACTTAAAAAGAGTAAGGAGAAAGTCGTTTTCCCCGTAGGCAAAGAAAACACTTTCTGTCTCAGGAGTGGTGGTTCGCTCTCCAAAGATCCCGTCGGTGTGGAAGCTACATTTGCTTTGATCTTCCTCGCAAAGAGTCTTTCCCCGCGTTTTGTTGGGGGCGATTCGAAGAAGGATATACTCCTGTGGTTTCTCTTCCCCTTCAGAAACTTGAGGGGAAAAGAGGATAAAAGTTGGTTTCACCTCCTCCGCCTTCCAATCTTGAGGGTAGCGAAGGGTAAAGTTGTAGCTTTTACTTTCGTAGGTTTGCCAACCGGAATACTCTTCAACCGCTTCCGGCTTTGCCGCCTTCTTCCCCAAGTACCAGTTCATCGCCAAATAACCACTAAGGAAAGAAAGTACCACTAGTGCAAAAACAAGAAACCCTAGCCCAACTTTCCGCCACGGAACGGCTTTAATCCTTTCCCGCCAGCTTCCCATCACCCTAAGTATGCTAAATTTATGGGGTGTTTTTCCAGTTGCCAGCCGGGGAGATCATCGATCTTTTTGGCCATTATTTTAGCCAGTTTGGATACCCTTTGATTTTTTTAAGTGCGCTCCTCGAAAATATCGCGATCATCAACTACTTTACCCCTGGATCAACGGTGATCTGGATCGCCGGCTTTTACGCCCAGCAAGGGCTTCTTAATCCTTTTTTAGTCTGGACCACCGCCGCTGCCGCCGCTACTTTGGGAAACCAGATTGATTACCTTCTTGGATACAGCGGCATTTATCACCTCATCCGCGTCTTTAATCTTGAAAAAAGGGTTGAGGAGCAAAAAAGAAAATATGTACACAAAGAAAATCTTGTTGAAGCTTTTTTGATCTATATGGCAGGAATTATCCGCTCCTTTCTTCTTGTGGCGTTAGGGGCATTGAGAGTCCCCTGGAAAAACTACCTCACCCTCACCGCAACCGCTGCTTTAATCCGCAAAGGTCTTTTTGTTGCAATCGGCTATTTTTTTGGGACAAATCGGCCGTTTATCGAGTGGTTCTTTTCTAACTTCTGGTGGATGGGGCTGGCCTTGCTTCTCCTCTGGCTTCTCCTGAAAAATACAATCATGAGATACGGGCGAGCTGTTTTTGCTAAGTTGAAGAAGAAATGAAGGTTGAAGAAAGGGTCGTCCTCCTCATTACCCTCACCATCTTTGCTTTGATGCTCTGGATCGTCAGACCCCGCGCCGCCGAAAATCTAAATGCAATCCTCGAATATTACAAAGAAGGAAATTCAACGTGGAGCAACTCGAATAACGTGCTCCACTAACGTGGCGTCGCTTCGCTCCTCGCTTTTTCGCTATGCTCAAAAGGAACGGCATAGGTCCATTCGTTGTAAAGAGTAAAAGCGCGCAGGGGAGTTGTCTTTGAGGAACCCTCCAAAGGCGAACAGGCATCCCGCAGATTCTTGGCGAGGGTTTTCCCAAAGCGAAGTCCCGCAGTGTCTGAGCCAACCACCCCCCAGAGGCGGGGCGGAGGTACAGGAAGAAGCAGGGCAAGGAAACCCTTCGCTCCTGTACCGAAGCCTGAAATGTTGGCGAGTTTGCAGGACGAGAGTAGGGAAACCCGAGCAAGCGCCTCCGTGAAATTCGGTTCTCGGGTTGTTAGCGCTTACTCACTCGAAGAACATGCTCAACCAAGGTCACCGCGTAGGCCCACTCGTTATCGTACCAAGCGAGAACTTTCACGAAATCATCATCAATCACCCGCGTGAGGGTAAGATCAACGATCGAGGCATAAGGATCGGCGATGATATCGGCTGAGGTAAGCGGCTCCTCCGTCACTTTTAAGATCCCCTCCCAGCGCTTGGTTTTTGCGGCTTTTTTAAAGATTCCATTGATCTCAGAAACGGAGGTTTTCCTTTTGGCAAGGAAAGTAAAATCGGCGATTGAGCCACAAACAACCGGGACGCGCATCGCAATCCCATCAAACCGCCCTTTAAGCTCTGGGAGTGAGGCAATCACTGCCTCCGCCGCCCCGGTGGTTGAGGGAACAATGTTGGCGGCGGCGGAGCGCCCTCTTCGATAATCTTTTGTCGCCGGACCATCAACCAAGTTTTGGGTCGCGGTATAGGCATGGACGGTGTTTAACATCCCTTTAACCACTCCCGGATTCTCCATCGCAACTGCCACAACCGGAGCAACGGCGTTGGTCGTGCAGGAGCCGTTGCAGGTGACAACCGGCAAATCCGGCTCCTCAAACCCTTTATCGTTAACTCCAATTAAAAGCTGGGTGACATCTTCCGCCGGGGCAGAGATCACGACCTTTTTTGCTCCAGCTTGAATATGTTTTGAGGCATCCTC
>Ga0315296_10004773_pt1 | contig 11036 bp, 13 predicted proteins | sample YL17G14_18_MG_FD_203921 | JGI IMG/M metagenome (GOLD analysis project Ga0315296, IMG submission 203921) | Sediment microbial communities from Yellowstone Lake, YNP, Wyoming, USA - YL17G14_18 | ecosystem: Environmental > Aquatic > Freshwater > Lake > Sediment | place: USA: Wyoming | collected...
ATCTCAACAGCGATTTAAGTATATCTCACAGGTGAGGTATGCATTGGTCCGATCGAGGAGTCGATGAAGGTGGCCGAGAACTCTAAGCGTCGATGGAAGACCATCCAGCTCCCTGAGGAGCTTCTCCGACGCGTGGACGTCGTGGTGGCTGCGCCGGAGCTCGGCTACACAAGCCGGGCGGAGCTCATCAAGGAGGCCGTCCGCCTCAGGGTGGAGGCTATGGAGAAGATCCTACGAGAGAGGACGGGCAGGATCTGACTCGACAAGGCCTCCGGCAGGAGCCCTAACATCCCTGAATCATCTCGGAAGCTTCGTATCCACCTCGCCGGCGAGGTACCGGCGCAGCGAGGAGGGCATCGAACCCTTTCTACGCCACTTGAGGGAGTACAGCCATTCAGCGCCCTCGCGGTCCTCCTGATCGTAGAGGTGGGTCCGCTCGGCCTCCCTGACCACGTGGACGCCGAGGCCCCTGTCTATGGTGATCAGCCCAAGGAAGGGCACGGTCCTCTCCATCAGCGTCGACAGGTAGCCCGTGTTGATCCCGCCCTCGAGGGTGACGAGGTAGGCTCGGTCGAGGCCGCCGACGAGGTACTCGAGAGCCTGTCCTATGCCCTGGACACCCGGGCCTCGACTTAAGCCAGGTCTTCTCCACCTCCTTTGGCTGATCACTCATGGCGCCCCGCCTCCCAATTCTATGTATTTAGTGGTAACTGCTGTTTTTGGTGTAATTTGGACCTCACCTTCAGGTCTTGTTCTAGTTATCCTGAACGACGTATCCCACCATCTTCCAGCGCCATAGATGACCTCGCCCGGTGCCTGTCCTACATCGTCTTTTGCGACAATTCTCCAGAGCAGATATTCGTATTTCAGCCTTCTAGCGGCTGTTCTTAAGGATACTGTTAAGTCTTTTGACCCAGAGTTCTGGTAACTTGTCGGGACTTAGGGCTTTAAGCTGATGGCTGGTAACTCGCGATTCTAAAAACAAGTTTTATACATGCTCAGCATTGGGAACAACTGCCAGTTCCTAACAAATTGGTGTTCAATCTTCGCCGAAACGCTATTTCGTTCTTTGGTTCGATCCATCAGTAGGATGAGTGGGGGCGGTGTAGCCCAAAGTCATAAATATCAGGTTTGGTGGTAAATACCTCAGAGGGGGAGAAAATGCAGGCTAAAGGTGTGGTAATATGTATGAGGCCTGCATAGAGTTATTATCCAGACTCAAAGTAGGAAGAAAAGGGAACAACCTCTCCAATGGGAGTCAGAAAAGATGAATGGAATAGGCCTAATGGGGTTCACATGCGTTTCGATGGCTATCTTAGTGGGTACTTTGGGGTTCCCAACAAACATTGCTATCTCGGTTATCACAGTGTTCTTGTTTTGTTTTGGTGTGGTGTGCATTGTCGATGACTTTTTGGGGGAACCATTGGTCACAGCCGTGTTGAAGAGATGGGGCGCAAAATAGAAATACCTCCTTAACATATTTCTGCAAATATGAGCGGACTGCTGGGAGACCCGCTACTTAACGCCACAATTAGATCCTTGCCGAGCATCATGACTTTCTTAGCCACAGTATCTGGTTTCTACTATTCCGTTCTGAGAAAAGGCCTTGAGAAAGCGCATCAGCTCGACCTGAAACTCTGCTCATCGTTTAATGAGGAAACCTCTAAACCTCAGAAAGAGGGGTTTCGATGCTTTGGCCCTGGTTTGACGGGGCTTTCCATATGGTCTTCTGCAACTTCCATCGCTATTACCATTTTCATCGGCGCAATCAGCAGCGATTTGTCACCTCTCAAACTAGGATGGGGAACGATTGCCGCCGTGGTTCTTCTCATGGGCGTAGTTGTGTTCACGTTTACTTATGATGCCTATAGTCTTGGATTAAGACTCCAACGAACACGATATGGCAAACTACATTGGTTGGGAAGGAATATAGCCTCAGTAGGAAGCTTGGGTTCGGTTCTTTGTTCTTACATTAGTTATTTCATCTTCTTGGCGTGACTCGCACGCCCCCCAGCCAAGGACAACCCATTTTAGACAACCGTTCGACATACTTCCTAATAAGTTCCGCTATAACCTCGTTCTTCTTTCGCCCACCCTGCTTCATGGTCACCAACTACACGATATGCAGCTCTTTTCAGATTCTCCAAATCACCGCCTCGTTCACCCAGCTCCACTACAATCTCAATAGCTTCATTGACCTCAAGGATCCTCATCAAGGGCCTACCTGACCTATCCATTTGTTAATCGCGCAGTGATATAACTACTGGGCTTCATTCTTCGCCAGCATAAAAATGCATCAAGATGGCACTGTGGGCTGGAACTGGGCATCTGCCTCTGCCTGAAGTATCGCCCAGCCCACATTCGTGAAAACGTCCCTTGGCGCTACCTGGTTTACAAAGCCGCAGTTTAGGCAGCCGGCTTGGCATGCGAGCCCCCTCCTCACGGCATCGTCCAGCTCCCAAAAGGTTGGTATCCGCAGCGGTACCGGCCTTCCGCACCGGGGGCAGGCGATGCTCGTCATGCGGCTCGTAAGAAGGCCGGTCAGGGCTGAGGCTATGGCTACCTGAGTTGAAAAGTACCTGTACTGGCGCGCTACGAGTTCGAGGCGGTTCTTCTCGCCCGCCACCTCCTCCCCCAGCTCCCTGAGCTGTTTGTTGAGGTGGGCGAATTGATGTGCGGTGCAGATACGTCATGAGGACTATTAACCGCGCAGGCAGCGTATCTCCTGTCGGACATATAGGGAACCGCCCAGACAGCAGACATCTCCGCCTGAGATAGGGACGACACTGGCCAATGCTCGGTGGGCACCTGCTGATGCTCAGCAGGAGTGAAGATACGATGGCACCTGATGAATCCCGTCTATGGAGACGATAGCAGAGAACTAAGACTAATCAAACGTGCACAGGATGGCCACTTAGGCAGCGACTGGCAGTGCCTTCCCGGATCTCCTCCCAGTCCTCATGTGTATCGGACTGTGGACAGCCAATCCCATCGGATCTCACCCCCTACAACTGTCCCAACGAGGGAGTGATGAGCATGCGCACTGGCAGTGGGTCGAAGTGTGGTGGGGGGACGAACGTCAGGAGGAGGGACGGGATTGGGGTACTGGCCAATGCTCGGTAGGGCACCTGCTGATGCTCAGCAGGAGTAAATGGAGAGTGAACAGCTAGGAGAGGGTGGACTGGCAAGAGTTCTCCTATCGTCTGCCAGAGATGGTAGATGACTGGCAGGACAGCAGTGGGTCGAAGTGTGGTGGGGGGACGAACGTCAGGAGGAGGGACGAGATTGGCAGATGTCTCCCGACCTAAAATGGAGAGTGAACAGCAATATGAGAGGGTGGACTGGCAAGAGTTCGCTAGAGAATGGCAGACGACTGGCAGTATCTGAGACGCCTCAGAGAATAATAGCCAGTGCCACGTATTGGCAATAAATTGGCAATATTAGCCATTCAGGATATCTCGATGGAGAATGGGGGGAGCGCGGACGTCAGGGAGTTCAAGTATCCTCCTGAGTATTTGATTGGCGTCGACTTCACCCCTCAAAAGGCCCTTTTCTTCCTCCCCGGGGGCCCCCCCTCGCCCTTTTTCCCTTGTCGCCTTCTCCCGTCTCTCCTCTTTTTTCTTGGTTCTGGTGATCGTCCCCTTTATACGGCCCACTTCCAGGAGTCCAAGCCTGTTATTTCCATTATCTCCCTGATGTCAGCTGTAATATCCCGTTTAAAGATTTCAACGATTATCTCCTGGTCGTTCATTCCTCTTCTCCTGAGAAGCTCGGAGACTTCAGCTGTTCCGCTTTCACTTTCAGGCGTTCCATCCGGTTTCTCAGGCAGTTCGCCTAGGTACGGCTCACCTTTTTCTCCTGATAATTCTATCGAAAAACTATTACGACCAGCTGAGCTGTTATGTCCCATTCGGAGACCGTGTCTGATCGTCCCCTATCTCCCATGCGCTTATCTCCAGTAAACCGGGAAACTCCTGCTGTTACGCTCCTCCTCTATTGCTGTCCTTCCCAAAGTCCTCTCTACATTTGCCGATTTAACAGGAGAAACTCTCCTGAGATACAGCTTAGTGACAGGAGAAGATCCGCTGCCATCTGCCCGTCGTCTACCAACAACTGCCAGAGGACTGGAGAAATCTGCCAGTCCACCCTCTCATATTGCTGTTCCCTCTCCTCAGGGTTTAGTAGACGATGGTAACTGGCCAGTTCTATGCACAAGTTTTCCCTCGTTCAAGCATGGTTACTGCACGGCTCCCGGCCACCAAGTTGAAAGACTGGGGGGCTACCTTCATGGTCACTCGCTCATGCTGGTGCTTGTATCTAAGATATGGTATTAGTTTTTTCGATTTAAACTGCCAGGTGGTGAGGGGGGATTGGCAGGAAGTGAGAAGATAGACCTGACCCTGGCCTGGGCTCTCGTCCTTGAAGGCATGGACCGAATAAGTCAACCTGTTTAAAGATTATTCTCCATCAGCCTCATCACCCTGGGCGTAATTATTCTCTTTTCTGTGTAGATTCGGTAATCTTCTTCTGTTGCATCGAAATCTGCGTCGCTGAATGCGTTTACGACGGTGCCACAGAACTTGCATATTGTTTCACCTCCTCGTCGTCACCAACGTCATCAGGGAGGTCGCCGCCGACACCGCCAAGGGCCGAGGCCCCTTCTCCTCGGGCACGAAGGAAGGCACCCGCCTAATTTCTGAATGGTCGTGCATCGGAAGGGGTTATATCCCCGGCGGATTACGTGATCCACCTGGTAAGCCGTTTTATGCTCATCGAACCCCCCCATTTTCGAGAAGGCTTGAACGATCTGGTCCCGACTCCAGCCTTTCGCGTGAAGCTCGGCGACGGCCGCCACCTTCATGTTTTGAGTCGGGTCGTGAACACTCTTAGCCTTTAAAACTTCGGTGATACAGAGGCGAATATTCTTACTCCATTTACGGGGTCGCTGCCTGGGCTTAGGCTTCGATAGGTTTCTGATAGCTAATTCTACAACATTTTGGCTTAACCCGTATCTACGTAGCTCATCAGTGAATCCAGGTTCAAGTTTGTAGGGCTCGAGGTCAATAGTAACTGGGACACATAGCTCCCCTGACTTCTGGTGAACCGAGTAGGGGACGCGGCTGAGCCGGGCTATGTCGCCGTGGACTTGAGGATCAAAAGTAGTCGGCCTCCCCTCTGTTGAGGTCAAAAGCATGCGCATAAGCTCGCCATAGACTGCCTTCAACTTTTCCTGACTTTCGACGCAGTAGGACTGCTGAAGCCAAACATAGATGTGGTACCCTTTTGAGCCTGAGAAGACGATTAGGGGCGAAATATCGTAGAATTTCACTAAAGACTTGGCGAAGTTTAAGGCGGTATCCCAGGCTCGGCTGATTTTCTCCTTATCGTCGAAATCGAAGAACAGTTTTTCGAGGAAAGTAGGCTTATTGTCCAGGTTGTAGGGCTGGACGCTGAGAAACAACCCCGGTGTCCCTTTTTGGATAGCGTTGGATACCTCATGGTAATACCGGCAGGGTGTCGGCCTACGGGGAACCTGATCCAGCTCCTTGTTATAGAAGCCTATGCTTCGAGGCTCCCCGGCCATCCACTCGGCGACGAATTGCTCCAGCGTCAAGCCGTCCAGCCTCCTTTAGTTCGCTTCAGCTTACCCGAATCACGAAGCCCAACTATCACGTTCTCAGCTTCAGCTCTCGGGATACCATGCTGCTCCAACCAGTTGCGGGGCCACAGCTCACCGACCTCTAGGTTTTCTCTAATTTCCCCAAGAAGTTTGTCTATACGGCTAATTTGTACCGGTTGTACCAGTTGTACCAGTTCAGGACTCCGGCGCTCCTCTTGCGCGTGTTGTGAATCAGACGGCTTTACAACATCACCCGCAATAGCGCCGGTGTCTAGAGATGGTACAACTGGTACAACTGGTACAGGGTCAGGCCTCTTTAGGCCGATTTTATCATACAGCGTGAATGGCACATAATCGACCACGAGGTCCCGTAAAGTTTTCTCGAACTTCTCGGGTGCGAACCATATAGGACGGCAGATCTTAGCGTTCAGGCGAATCTGATCCGGTGCTCCCCGAGGTCCGAAACTAAGGGAGTTTATGATTCTTCGGACCGTGTGGGGTTTCCATTTAAGATTTTCTGCTATCAAGGAAGTGGTCAGCGCATACACGACCTCATCTTTCTCATGGCTCTCGACGTGGTCAACGACGTACCAGACCCCGTTATGCGTAGCGTAGAGGCCCTCCGAAACCTTGTCCCAAAGGAAGTTGGTAATGACACCATCTTCTGATGCCGCTTTTTGCCGCACCTTCACGGCCTCAACAGCCTTCGCCGTGCTTGTGACGAGGTTCATAACGGTAGGGGCGAACTTCGACATTTCGATGACGGGCAGCAGAGCTGCCATCAGCCTGGGGTCAGTGATCTCGTCTAGCCAGAACTCCTTGTCAATCTCAAATTTGTCCCAGTAGGCCAGCCGCAGGTAGAGCAACATGTTCTGGATCTTCAGACCCTCGACTACCATGTCGTCGGGTTCGACAGTGGGGATTCGCAAATCGGTCTTCTCTGCGTAGAATGGAACCGCCCTGTTCTCCGTCGCGTCGTCGCGGAAGTGACGCCTCTGGCCGAGGATGGTCAATCCGAAACTGTAGAAAGTGTCGAATCTTGCGGCGTCCGTCGGGTGTTGCCTCGTGATAGGCGTGCCTTGTGCCCTCGCGTTGAGAAAGTGAATCAAATCGCTATCGGCGTCGGAGCGGGCGAAATCAGCCTCATCCATAAGCAAAGTCCCGCGCCAGAGATCCAGAGGCCTGAAGAGACTCGGGACGGCGGTCTTCGACAGGTCAAAGTACGGGTGATAGCTCACGAAGCGAAGAACGCCCATACCCCGATTCTTACCGCGTCCGCTCCCACCTCGAAAGATCAGTATCGGCGCGAACCTCCCCATGCCACCTACGGGTATCGGCGTCTTCGGCGTCATTCGGTCGAGGAACCAAGAACCCATCGTCATAAAACCCATCAAATCGAACAACTCGCCCTGGTCCACGGGGTCAAAGTAGCGGGTGTTTCCCGTGAACTTTAGGACGGTCTCCACGGCCTGGTCGAAGGTGCACGGCGTCGGCTCCGTCGGAAGCGTGACCACGCCCTCGGTCAAATGGCTGTTGTAAACGGGCCTGTAAACTATCGGACGCCCCTTACCATCCGTCTCGCCTAGGCTGATCTCGTCCAGGTAGTCAAACTTCGTCGAGTTGAAGCCGTGTACGCAGTACCTGGGGGCTCGCCTGCCGTCCCAGACCTCCTCGGCGAGGAAGTCGGGGCCCACCACGGAAGCCCTCGGCACAACTACAATCTCCTCTTCCTCGTCTTCCTCAGCCACCTCTACATGACGCTCCGAGTTGGCGATAGCCGCCAACGCACATTCAACGATGCTGCACGGTGCGCCCGTCCGCTCCATGACGGCGGGGGCATTCTTCACCGAGGGGCTCGCTAGGGGCAGCACCGGGGTTCCATCGACGGTTATCAGGACGATGCCCCTACCTGTCTTGGCGTGCACAAGTTGGTAGCCGTATGCTTCGAGGTTTAACTTATAATTACACTTCTGGCAGGTCATCGCCCCATCTAAAATGGCACCGCATTTCAGGCATGTTTCAGGGTGGGTCATGGGTGGCCCTCCTCATATCTGAGTGGTGTCCCACAGAAGGGACACCGTCGGGCCTTGGCGTAGGTTCGGCTGGGCCTGGGGCAGTCGGGGTTCGGGCAGACCTTGAGTCTTTCAGGCGGGATATAGTTATAGGCGCCCGACCGGTGACGAATGATGAGGCCCGCCACGGCCTTACGGTTACCTGGTTTGCGCCGCATTAAACATGCCTCCGTCGCCGTCGGCGCGTGTGGTGCGCCAGGAGAATCGCCAAAACGTCGGAAGCCTGACCCCGTGAGAGGTTGGTGGGTAATCCGTAATTAAACAGGACCGCCTTCTGTTTCGGGGTTGCGGGTAGAAGTCTAAAGTTACGCTTATGCGTATGTGTTTCAGCCAAGGTCGCCGCTCCCCTTCAAGTAGATACGGCCAATAATGTGATACCCATCGCCCTCGAGGTTCTCTTGGGCTGTAGCTTTATCCTGTAAGAAATGTTTAAATTGTTTCTTGCCCAACAAGTTAACTGAGCCTCCTTGGTCGGGTGCTCTGGGGTGGGGCAGGCTCCCTACCTCTAAAACTCATAATCACTCACTATCCGTCTGAATTATCTGGCCTCCTCGTGCTTCATCGGACTCGGGCCCTCGACCTCGTATTCAACATATTTGACCAAGATAGGCAGAAGATCCTCGATTGCCTTCTCTTTTGATTCGTAAACCTGCCTATTAGCCCAATCGAGAAGAACATTTACAAGGGATCTGTAAGGTTTCAGCATAGGTCGTAGCTTAATCTCAAGGACTTCGTGTAGTAGAGTCCTAAGTGCATCCTCAGGCTCCTTATCGTGGATAATGATGGCCTTGGCCTCGAGGAGGACCCGCCCTCGGTTGGACTGGGCTGGGTCGGGTTCCCAAATCACTGTCCATCCGCTGAGGCCAAGGCTTTCGACGATCTTGTTCATTTTTTCTTCTGTGAGTTCGTTCAATACCGATGGCGCGGACGCCCGTTTTCCGACATGGATAGACTCCTTGAGGGTGTCCATATATATGATGATTCATATCAAAACATATTTATATCGTTTTTCATATGATTAATCGAATGTCAATAACGCCTCTCCTAGACCTGCTGGAAACAGTACCGGGTGGCCCAAGAGTGGCTCTAAGGATATGGCTATCCTACCCGAGTTGGAAGACAGCTGATGAATTGTCTCTCGAGATGCCTTTTATGAGCGCTGTGAGGATCAAGCAGGTGCTTAAGAATCTCAGTGACAGGGGCCTGGTGGAGAGGCGTGAGAGGCCCACGGGCAATCGTGGGGTCAACCCCTTCGAGTATCGGTTGGGCATTCTATTGTTTAACGAGTTGAAAAAACCAGGATTGGAGACTTTGCGCTGAGGCTGTTAAAAAGCTGACGATCCCGAACCTGGACTTTATAGAGGAAACCCCCACACGGGGGCAGATGGGTCTCCGCATACGCCCTCCGAAAGGAAAAACCAAGAGGCGGAAAACAACTGGGAAAATACCTTGAAACCCTCAAAGAGGACTTTCATGAGACGGCGATGGAGCGCGGGGCGGATTACGTGTCGCTCAGGTGCATCCGCCCCTAGGCAGAGGCTGAGGGTTGAGATAGGGGTCTCAAGCGTCCCGGTGCCGTGATAGGGCTGTTCGCATTGGGCTTGGAGGTCACGGAGGTCAAGCTTCGATCCGAGAGAAAAGCCGGGCAATTCCTCAAGGACATGAAGGAGCAAGATGCTCAGCAAAGGGGCAGCTACCCCACGCGAGGACATGATGTCCCCACGTTCTACATTCTATTCCTCCGTAACTCTACAAAAATTAGTTTTTCTTCATGAGGTATTTATCGTCATTAAGTCCGCGCTCGAGGGTCCACCCCTCATTCAGCCGTTTCAGCATCTCGGCTTCGCCTGAGACGACGTCGTAGCCTCCATTGATGGGCTTAGGCTGTTCCTCAAGTTTCCTGAACTCCTCCACCGCCTCGTCGACGGTCCTAGACCTCTCTAGGATCTCCTTCAACCTCGCCAGCTTCTCGTCTCCGTATCCGAGTATCCTGGCGGTGTCCATCATCTGCTTCCTCCTTAGGGCGTCCTCGTTCATGGTGTCCCCGAGCAGGTACCTGAGAGATCGATTGTAAGCCTCCCTCATGTTCTCGACCAGGTCGTCTGGGAGCATGGCCTTGTTGCTGCTGTACCTCGCCGACATCTGCCCTGCGTGCCCCATCCAGTAGACCCGGTAGTTGTTGTCGAGGACGCCGTCGCTCACCGCCATCAGGAGACGCGTTGAAAAGTAGCTCCTCAGGACATAGGGCCTGTAGCTGTAGGTGGGCCTCATGGCGCTCCTTATGTCCCTTGAAACGATCGTTTCTCGTATATGCCTATTTTCGGGCTCGCTGTCGTAGCCCCATTGACCCCGTCTCAGATTGGGGTTCACGCCGGCGATGGCGGATTTCTCCGTAAGGAGCTCCCCATAGCCTCTTCTCCTCTCTAGGAAGGCTATGATGTCCCTGCACGTCTCCTCGGGGAAGAAGGTCCTGTACTTGTGGCCCGCCTTAGAGAGCTCCGGTCTGATGACCACGAGCGTCGGAAAGGTCCTGAACTCAAGGGAGTCGATGTCCAGCTCGGGTAGGTCCCCGAGCTTCAGGCCGTCCTTGATGTTCTGGTGCCCTAGGACCTCGGGTCGCAGGCCGCCGTAGGCCACCGCGCCCACGCATATCCTTCCCCTGAGGGTGGCGGAGCTCCTTATGCCCTGGACCTGCCGTACGGTGGGGACCTTCTCATCGTCCAGCGTCGGCGTCGAGTTCCTGTTGCTTATCTTTATCTGGCGGACGAACTTCACGCCGTGCCAGTTCGCCCAGCTCTTGACGCTCTTCAGGTAGTTCTCAATGGAACCAGGGGCGTAGCTTTTCCTCTCCTGTTCACCTATGAACGCCATGAGTCGCTTCTCAAACTGATCCCTGTCAATTTTGATCTGGTTTGTTAGCTCGTCCAGTGTCAAACCGCTTAAACCAAGATATCTATAGAGAACGCGAGCCCTCTCAATGGCGGTAGTCGGGGACCCACGAGCGAGATTATCGAACCAGAGTCTGAAGTCCTCGTCCTCCCCGTACAGGCGGTACCACCTGGCCCTCGTCGGCATCTTCCACCCTGGCCTGCCCCCGCCCCGCGGACCCCTGAGGGAAACCTCGACTCCGTTCGGTGAACTCGTCCTCGACGCCCCCCTTCCCGTGAGTGAGGGAGGAGGCCACAAATATAAACCCACCGAAAATGGACTAAGGGGTTGGTGGGCCGGGCCGGACTTGAACCGGCGACCTCCGCGGTGTGAACGCGGCGTCCCAACCAAGCTAGACGACCGGCCCAACAGCACCCCATAACACGCTCGATCGCAATAAAAATCCTTTTCCCACC
>Ga0315296_10004774_pt1 | contig 11034 bp, 7 predicted proteins | sample YL17G14_18_MG_FD_203921 | JGI IMG/M metagenome (GOLD analysis project Ga0315296, IMG submission 203921) | Sediment microbial communities from Yellowstone Lake, YNP, Wyoming, USA - YL17G14_18 | ecosystem: Environmental > Aquatic > Freshwater > Lake > Sediment | place: USA: Wyoming | collected...
CCTCTGACCACCGCCGAAACCAGCTGTTGCGTGCGTCCGACCAGGCCATGTACACCGCCAAGGCCGCGGGCAAGGACCGGGTGATACTCGCCAGCCCCGAACTGGTCACGCCAAAATGACGCATCTGTAACCGGCGCACGGACCGCTCTCCCTCGGAATGTGGCACAGATATTGCTCGGTTGATCAGGCGGGCTGGCCCTGCCCGGCCCCAGGAGGGATGCTTTTATGAACACAGCACGACGCAAGAGAGTGCTCTCGATGAGCGCAGTCGCAGTGGGTTCTTTGGTGATCGGAATCGTGCTCGCCGGTGGCCTGGGCTTCACGCCCGCAGGCGTGGCGTCCAAGGAAAGCCCCGCGTCGCCGGCGGCGCTGCCGCCGCTTCCGCCGCCCAGCAGCTACCCGGACTTTGCCGCCTTGGCTGATCGCGTGACCCCGGCGGTGGTTTCGGTGTACACGGAAGACGTGGTCAAGCCGCAGGACATGCGCCGCTATCACGGAGACATGGACCCGTTCGAGTTCTTCTTCGGACCCGGTGGCCCGAGGCCGGACTCGCGCCCGCGGAAGCGGACCGGTGCCGGCAGCGGGTTCTTCATCTCCTCCGACGGCCTGATCGTCACCAACAACCACGTCGTGGAGGGGGCGGAGAAGATCAGGGTGCGCCTGACCGATGAGACTGAGCTGGCCGCCAAGGTCGTCGGCCGCGACCCCGCCACCGACGTGGCCCTCATCAAGATCGACGGCAAGGGCTCCTACAGCGCGCTGCCGCTCGGCGATTCGGACGGTTTGCGGGTCGGCGAGTGGGTGATGGCGGTGGGCAACCCCCTGGCCATGGAGCACACGGTCACCGTCGGTGTCGTCTCCGCCAAGGGCCGGACGCTCGGTATCTCCCCCGACCCCAACAGCCGGTCGTTCGAGGACTTCATTCAGACCGACGCCGCCATCAACATGGGCAACTCCGGGGGCCCCCTGGTCAACGTGCGCGGTGAGGTGGTGGGCATGAACACGGCCATCAACGCGGGGGGCCAGAACCTCGGCTTCGCCATCCCGGTCAACACGATCAAGATGGTGGTGCCGCAGCTCAAGGAGAAGGGCAAGGTCGTTCGCGGTTACCTCGGCGTGCAGATCACGAACGTCGACCAGAAGGCTCAGGAGTCTTTCAAGCTGCCCTCGCGTGAGGGCGCCCTGGTGCAGAGCGTCACCAAGGGCGGTCCTGCAGACAAGGCCGGCATGAGGGAAGGTGACGTGATCGTGGCGGCAGGCGGGACGCCGGTCAAGGACACCCGTACGCTCATCTACCGCGTTTCCGCGATGCCACCAGGCCAGAAGGTGGACCTCGAGGTGATCCGCGACGGCAAGAGGCAGACGATCGCGGTGACCCTCGGCGAGCGCCCTTCGGGCGAAGGTGAACAGGAAAGCTCGACCACAAAAGAGGACACGCCGGCCTCGAAGCTGGGTATTCAGGTGAACGACCTCACCCAGCGCACGCGGCGGCAGTTCGAGATCCCCAAGGAGATCGACGGGGTGGTGGTCACCGACGTCACCGACCTCTCCCCCGCTGATGACGCCAACCTCAGGCCCGGCGACGTGGTCATGCGCGTCAACGACATCGATGTGGCCTCCGAGGGGGATTTCAGGGACGCCATCTCCAGGGTGCGCTCCGGGTCCATGGTGCGCTTCTACATCTACCGTCCTCAGGCAGACGTGAAGACGTTCGTGTTCCTGCGGATGCCGTAGCCGCCACCCACGCAACCGAGGGGCCGCCCGCGAGGGCGGCCCTTTTTCCTCCTTCCTTTGCTCCTCCCGGACCCGGATCGGCACGGTGGCGCCTGGGTGCGCGACCTGGTCCCAGTGTCATGTTCGTGTACAATCAAAGGCGAGCATGGCGGCCGCCGGAACTGTGCTGGTCATCGACGACCAACCCCAGAGCCTCGAGGCGATGAGGGAGGCCCTGTACCCGCTCGGCTTCGAGGTGTGGCAGGCCCTCGACGGCGAAACCGGCTTCCTGCTAGCACGCGAGCGCCAGCCCGACGTGATCCTGCTCGACGTCATGATGCCGGGGATCGACGGCTATGAAGTGTGCCGACGCCTCAAGGCCGATGAGGAGACCCGGCTGCTTCCGGTCGTGTTCTTCACCGGGCTCGACTCACGGCAGGCGCGGCTGCGAGGGCTCGAGGTCGGCGCAACGGACTTTCTCTCCAAGCCGTTCGACCTCGTCGAGCTCGAGGTCCGGGTCCGCAACCTGGTGCACTTCCGCCGGCTTACACAGGACCTGGATGAAGCCGAGAAGATGCTCTTTGCCGTGGCGCGTGCCATCGAGGCACGCGACGAGGGGACAGGGGAGCACTGCGACCGCCTCTCGCAGTTGGCGGCACAGTTGGGTGAGCATGTTGGAATGGACAAGGAGGCCGTGAAGGCGCTGCGCCGCGCCGGCTATCTGCACGATATCGGGAAGATCGCCGTCCCCGACGCGGTTCTCCTGAAGCCGGGGCGTCTGAACGAGACCGAGTGGCGGATCATGCGTTCGCATGTCGAGATAGGCGTGAAGATTTGCGCACCGCTGCGGACCCTCAGGCCCGTTCTGCCGATCATCCACCACCACCACGAGCACGGTGACGGGAGTGGGTACCCGGACGCCCTGAAGGATGACGATATCCCTTTGCTCGCGCGCGTCTTCCAGGTGGTGGACGTGTTTGATGCCCTCACCAACGACCGGCCGTACCGCAGGGCGCTTCCCGTGGACGAGGCGCTGGCCCTGCAGCGCAAGGAGACCTCGCGCGGCTGGTGGGACGGGGGGATCTTCGAGGCCTTCTCGGACATGCTCGAAAAGCGGTGAGAGGACCTTGGAGGGGATGGCGGGGTTGGCTGCTTGGCAGCCGGCCGTTTGTGCGCTAGACTGAACGCGGCGGAGGGGTGCACGACGCCCCCGCTCCCCGGTTGTTCCCCGCGATTGACGTGCTGGCTCGCACCAGTTGCTGTCGCACTCTCGCGCAGGCGGCCGAAGGGTGAGCCAAGGAGCCTGAAAAGAATGTTCGAAGAGTCCAACGAAGCTCCCGCGGCTCCCGCTTCGGAGCCGAAGGAAGCTGGCGGCTCGGGCAAGCGTCGCCGGCCGCGGCGTCGGCGCAACCGGCGTCACGGCGGCACCGCGGGGACGCCCATGCCGTTCGAGGGCTACCTCTGGCGGCGCGACGACGGCAAGGCCTTCCTGCTGGGCGCCAGCAGCAAGTTCCACCTGACGAGCGGGGACCCGGTCTTCGACTCCGGCCTGCTCTCCCAATGGCACCTGGAGAGCGGGCTGCGCCTGAGCGCCTCTGTCCAGCCCCCGAACGGGCACCAGCGGCCCATGGTCCTGGAGATCAGCAACATCGAGGGGCTGCACCCCGATGAGTACCGCCAGCAGGCGGTACCGTTCTCGGAGCTCGTCTCCATCGACCCGACGGTGCGCTTTCGCCTCGAGACGGAACCCGAGATCCTCGAGCCGCGCGTGATCGAGCTCATGGCACCCATCGGCAAGGGCCAACGCTGCTTGATCGTCGCCCCGCCCAAGGCCGGAAAGACCAAACTGCTCCAGCAGCTCGCCCACGCCATCGGGTTCAACCACCCCGAGGTGCAGATCTTCGTGCTACTGGTGGACGAGCGTCCCGAGGAGGTCACCGACTGGAGACGGAGCGTCATCAGGGGCGAGGTGTACGCCTCCTCGTCCGACGAGTCGATCCAGAGCCACATCGAGGTCTCCGAGATGGTGCTGGAGCGGGCGCGCCGCCTGGTTGAGCTCGGGCAGGACGTGGTGGTCTTCATGGACTCGCTCACCCGCATGTCGCGGGCTTATAACAACGCCCAGAAAGGCTCGGGGCGCATCCTGTCCGGCGGCGTCGATGCACGCACGATGGAGAAGCCGCGCCGGTTCTTCGGCTCCGCCCGCAACATCGAGCACGGCGGCTCCGTCACCATCGTCGCCACCTGCCTCGTGGACACCGGCTCGCGCATGGACGAGGTGATCTTTCAGGAGTTCAAGGGCACCGGAAACATGGAGATCGTGCTCACGCGCGACATGTTCGAGCGGCGCATCTTCCCCTGCATGAATATCCCCCAGTCCGGGACGCGCAAGGAGGAGAAGCTCTACTCTCGCGAGGAGGTGGAGCGCATCTTCCTGCTGCGGCGCGCGCTTGCGGCCTTGCCGCCTCACGACGCGATGCAGGGTCTGCTTTCCAAGCTCAAGCAGTACCGCACAAACGCCGAGTTCCTGGCCAACATCCAGGCACAACCGAACGGCCGCTGAGGCCTGCTCCCCGCCCCCCTGGGCCTGAGGCTTGCACCGCCTTCCGCTTAAAGCCCCCAAGCCTTCACGCCTTCAAGCCTGCAAAGCAGACGACCCGCCGCTGGGGCGGGCCGATCGCTTCTTGAACAGAGAGGCTCAGCGGGCGGCCGGGGTGAAAATCAGCTTCACCGTGAGCCAGGTCTTGACGCGCTGCCCGCCCTTCATCGCCGGCTTGTAGCGTCTCTGCTTGACGGCCCTGACGCACGCCTCGTCGACACCCGATGTGGGTGGTGAGAACCCGCGCAACACAGCCACGTCGTCCACGCCACCCTTCTCGTTGACCAGCACCCTGAGGATCACATAGCCCGAGAGCGGGGTCCGAGCCGCGACCCGGGGCAGCGTCACCTTCGTCTCGACCAGGGTCTGCGGCGGCACGTCTACCTCTGTGAGGTCCACCAGGTCGCCCTCGACCACGCCGCTTCCAGTTGTCGACGGAGCCTGGTCCACCGGCGCAGCGGCCGTGGGTGTGGCTGGCGCCGCCGCCGCGGGAGCCGGGCCCGCGGCCGCCACGGCCAAGGGAACCAGGGGCGCCGGGGGCATTGGCGTCGGGGCGATAGCTGCCACTGCCACAACCTGCGTTGCGGCGGGGTTGCTGGCAAGCTGAGCCTGCTGCTCGCGCGCCCGCGCGGCCTCGGCTTCCTGCTGCTGCCTGACCCGAGCGAGCTCGTCCTCTTTCTTCTTCTGTTCCGCCTCGCGCGCGGCCAGCTCGTTCTGGAGCCTCTGCTGCTCATCGCTCCCGACTCGCCTGCTGCCTGCCGCGCCCTGCTTCTGCTTGTCGAGCTGCTGGCGGAGCTCCTCGGTCCGGGCCTTCTCCGCCTCGAGCTCCTTGCGCAGCTGTTCCTCTTTCTCCTTCAGCGCTTGCGTGACCAGCGTGTTGGCCAGCTCCTGGAACATGCGCTTCTGCGCTTCCGCGTCGACCGGTGCCGACGACGGGCGGCTCACCAGAAGGTAGCCGATGACGGAAAGGAGGACCACCGCACCGCCGGCGATGGCGTACAGGAAGGTCCGGTTGGGCGTGGGGGCCTCCGCAGCTGGGGCCGGGGCCTCCGCCACCTCCGCCCTCGGGGGGTGATAGTAGGGTGCGACGTCCAGCGAACGCTCGCGCTCGAGCTCACGGTCCTCCTGCTCCATCTCGTTGCGGTAGAGACGGTCCATGAAGAGGGCCAGGTTGAACGTGGTCGGGGAGTAGGCGCCGCCGTACAGGAGCCTTTCCAGCTCCCGCTTGAACTCTCCCGCTGAGGTGTAACGGTCCTCCGGCCGCACCGCGAGTGTCTTCCGCAGAATCGCCAGCACGTCCTGGGGAACCGGCCCCTCGTCCAACGCGAGCTGAGGTTTCTCGAGCGCCGCGGCGCGCTCGTCCGGCTCGGCAGGAAGTGGCGTCGCCGTGAGCAGGTGGTAGAGGATCGCACCCAGCGAGTAGACGTCCGAGCGCCCGGTCGGACACCCGTTCGTCAGCACCTCGGGGGCGAGGTACGGGGCGGCCAGCTTCTTGACCGCGGGCCGGTCCAGGTTGGCCCGTAGCCCACGCGACACTCCGAAGCCGGCGACGTGTGCCTCACCGTCGTTTCCGACGACGACCAGGTTCGGCACCAGGAAACCGTGGATCAGCGGCTCACCTTGGGCTTCGAGGGCCGCCGCGGCCGCCAGCGCCGCTGCCAACTTCTCCACGATCAGGAGGGCATTGTCGATCGCGATGGGAAACTGCTCTTCGGCGGTTCGGGCCAGCAGTTGGTCGAGGGGCTGGGCGGGCACGTAGTCCCAGGCGATGTAGGGCACGCCGCCCTCAGTGCCGCCCGACGCGTTGCGGACAACGTTGCTCGCCCGCAGAGACTGACCCAGTTGGTTGGCCGCCGCCATCTCGGCCCTCAGCGCGGCGCGGTCCATGCCGCCCTGGTCGAATCGGCGTAGCCACACCATCCGCTTGAAGCCCGTACCCTCCATCTCTCCCGCGCGCCACAGGGTGCCGAGGCCGTCCTGGGTGCGGCGCTTGAGGAGGAGGAACGTTCCGAAGGTGGCGTACGCGTCGGCCATGTCAGACCCTCCACGAGACCCTAGGAAACGCTAGCATCGGACCCATGCGAGGTCAACGGCTCGTGCCGCTGCGGCCCGGGCTGCGCGCCGCGAGAAAGTTCTCCAGGATGAGGCGCGCGGCGAGGCTGTCCACGAGGTCGCGCCACCGACCGCGCGGCACGCTCGCCTCCGAGAGCAACCCCTCCGCCGCCGCCGTGGTGGCCCGCTCGTCGGCGACTTCCACCGGAACCGCGAGGCGGGCGCGTAGCGCCGCAACGACGGCCGAAGTGCGGCGCTCGCCCCGGCCCTCGCCGCTCCGAGTGTGGGGAACCCCGACCACGACACCATCCGCTTCCCAGAAGCGAACCAGCGCGGCTACGCTCTCCGCCACGCCCTCGGGGCCGTCGAATGCAAATGCCTCGAGCGCGGTCGCGACCCGCTCCTGCGCGTCGCAAATCGCTGCGCCCACACGCCGCGATCCCACATCGAGAGCCAGCCACCGCATACAAACGAGGATAGCGTGCCTCCCGTAAAAGGGAACGGTCTAGAATGCTTCAACGGGAAGGAGGATGCCGCGAGACTTCTCCACCGGTGGCACGGCTGCTCTCCTCTGCGGGCGACGCCAACGGGCCGCCGCACACACGCTCACCCGCCCGGCCGGGCAGGACGCGTGAGGCGAGCCTGCGTAGCTCTCGTGGGGGTGTCGACGGTTGCCCTACTCGTCACCACCGTGCTCGCCAGCGCGGGACCGCCGCCGCCAAGCGAGCAGGTGACGATCAACGCCATCCACCAGCAGTGGGTCCAGGAGCAACTGTGGTGTGCACAGGGGGAAGTCCACCTCCAGTACCAGGACATCTCGCTTCGCTGCGACGAAGTGGAGGTAGACCTCAAGACCATGCGACTGCACGCCGGGGGCAACGTGATTCTCGACCAGGGCCAATCCCGAATGACGTGCAGCCGCATGGAGTTCGACCTGCAAAAGAAGACGGGCACACTGTACAACGTCGAGGCCTACTTCCCGCCGACCTACCACTTCCGAGGCGAGGAGATGGAGAAGCTGAACGAAAGCCACTATCGGTTCCACCGCGGCGTGTTCACGAGCTGCGAGCTCTCCGACAGCAAGGCACCGGCGTGGAGCATCGAGGTCCGCGATGCGCTGGCGGAGCTCGAGGGCTACGGTCACTTCCGCGGTGCGACCCTGAAGGCGGGCAAGGTCCCCGTCTTCTACACGCCGCGCCTGCTTTGGCCCATTAAGAGGGACCGCGCCACCGGTCTGCTGGTGCCGAGCCTTGGTTACGCGAGCCAGCGCGGAGCATACCTGGGAAACTCTTTCTTCTGGCCGATCTCACGCTCGTTTGACGCTACCTTCCTCCTCGATGCGTGGACGAAGGGCTACTTTGGACTCGGCCCGGAGGTGCGCTGGGCCCCCGCGCAAAACGCTTACGGCTGGGTGCTCCCTTACTTCGTGTGGGACCCCGAGAACAAGCGCTGGGAGTGGAAGGCAACGGGAAGGCACAACCAGCTCTTCCCCGGTGGCTACGTGCTACACGCCGAACTGGACGAGGTCTCGGACCTCGGGTTCTTTCAGCGTTTCCAGGGCGCCATTGATCGCAACGCTCTCCGCACGATTTACTCGTACGCCAGCCTCTCGCGCAACTGGGGTCCCCAGACCGTCAACTTCCGCATAGACCACCGGCGGACGTTCTTCACCGACTACTTTGCAGGACAGAGCACCGAGGCGACGCTCAACCGCCTCGGTGAAGTCGAGTACCGGCTCCGGTCTACCCGGATCGGCGGCTCACCGCTCTACGCATCCGGAGTTGCGTCGGCTGACGCGTTCTACGTAAACCGCACCGCCACCTTGCAGGGCCGCTACGGCCGATTCGACGCCTTCCCGGCGGTGACCATGCTCACACCAGGCTTCCCATGGCTGAGCTTCACGCCGACGGTCGGCTTTCGGGAGACCTACTACACCTCGCAGTACTCCCAGGACCGGCTCTTCCTCGTAAACGAGCCGCTTTCCCGCCACTACGGAACGGCGGGGGTGTCGATCGTCGGCCCGTCATTCTCGCGGGTCTGGACAGATTCTGGTGGGGAAAAGATCAAGCACCTGGTGGAGCCGCGCGTGGATTACAACTACGTGTCCAACCCCGGCGACTACTCCAGGATCCCGGTGTTCGACGAGAAGGACTCTGTGCTCGTGACCCTCAACCGGCTTCGCTGGACGCTTGCCAACCGCCTGTTCGTGAAGACTGCGACCGGGAGCCGCGAGGTCGCCAACCTCGAGTTCGGCCAGGAGTTTTCGTTCTCCGACCCTCTCACGCCGGCGCGGCCGGGCCTCCCGGCAAGTCAAAGTGGGGTCTTTGCCGTCCTGCTGCGCACGGCGCCGGTCCCCACCGCCAACCTCGACGCGCGCGCAGACTTTGACGCCGTGACGCGCAAGCTCGTGACCACCTCCCTCTCGGGCGGCGTCACGAGCGGCCGCAGCGGTCTCAACCTCACCTGGTACAGTGGCTACGACCCGATTCGCGGCGGGGTGTACTCGTCTCAGACCCGCATCTACCTGGGCCTTTCACCGGGCTCCTCACCCTGGCGGCTGGAGAGCCAGACCGCCTACGACATCCACAACAGCAAGCTCCTTGACGAAACCCTCGCCTTCCGCTGGCGCGGCAGCTGCTGGAGCGCCCTCGTCGAACTGCGCAACTATCGCATCGAGCCGTACCAGAACCGCAGCTTCCGCATCGCCATCGACCTGACCGGCCTCGGCACGTTCCTCGACATTCACGGCGGTCTCGACGCCCTGACGTCAACGTCGAGGTAGATTCTCCCGGTCGCCTCGCGGCTTGCGATGCACCGGGTGGTGGTGTAAGCTTCGCGGTCAGCGGGTCGGGGCGTAGCTCAGCCTGGTAGAGCACACGGTTCGGGACCGTGTGGTCGGAGGTTCAAATCCTCTCGCCCCGACCAAGCCCGCCCAGCCACCCACCCGACCACCCAGGCTCAGCGCCTGAGACGCGAAGCACGACGTGGTTTCGGTTTGTCTCTTCGGCTCTGCTCCTGATAGAAGGTTTCTTCCTTGCCTTGCGGACCGTGTCTTACCGACCCGGGGGCTCCGCGCAGTGGTCGGTTTTCGCTCTTTCACTATCCATCGTGCCTCGCCCCTGGCTCACTTGGCACGTTTCTCGCTTGTCGGCTAGACTGCCGGGCCGCGGATGTGCTCGGGCCAGGATGGCGAGCCGCACAAGACCAGCCTCGCACGCGCAGTTGGCTGGCCGTCGCGGCCAGCACCAGCGGCGTGAACCGGAGACGCGGTGCCGTCTTGGCAGGGCAGGGCGACGTTTTGGCCCGCACGCGACTCGGCGCGGGGCCACAACCAGTTCCGCTGCCGGTGAGAGAGCATGTGATTGGAGACGAGCGATGCGTGAGAACTTCAGACCCCTTGTGGCGCTCGCAGCCGGCGTCCTGAGCGCTGGTTCGCTGCTGGCGCAGAGCCAGGTCGTGTCCCCGACACCGTCGGAGGCGGTCAGCCGGGCCTCCGCCGCCGCCGGCGGGATGGAAGCCTTCAACGCCCTGGGCGTGGTGGAGGTGAAGATCCAGCGCGAGGAAGTGACCCAGGATGGGACGACGACCAACCAAACCAAGGCCTTCTTCTTCCAAGCGCCGGGCCCCACGCCTGGCCGCACGGAGGACCCCCAGCTCAAGGTCATCGCCGCCGATGACGGGAACAGCGGCTGGGCAGTCGTCGACGGTCAGCCGGATGCCCGCCCCTCCACGCTCTACATGGTCAAGCGCCTCATCACGGCGGACCTCTTTCCCCTGTTGCTGCCTTTCTCGCTGACGTGGGAGGGCGCAACAGTCACGGGCGTCGTCCCGGCGGAGGCTGGCGGCAAGCCGGTGTGGCGCCTGACGGTGATACTCACCCGCACGTTTTTCTTCACTCCCCAAATCTCGACCTCCTGGACCGTGGACCTTGACCGCCGCACCTTTGCGCTGGTCCGGGCGGAGAGCCCCGCGACCGATCTCGGGAAGGGCGTCAAAGCTGACGGGATGCGGTTCCTGTGGTCCGACCCGGTGAGGGTCGGAAACATCACGCTCCCCGGAGTCCAACGGCTCATCGGCTTGGACGAAATCGGCCGCGAGATGTCCCACTCCCGCATCGACCGCATCACCTACAAGGTGCTGCCGGCGCAGGCGGCCGAGAAGCTTTTCCCAAACCCTATCCCGCCTGCGCAGCGGCCGAAGATGCCCGGGATTCAGCCGCCCGGACAGCCCGAGACCAAACCCGGCGGGTGAGACCCTCCCCCACCCCGCCGGGCAGACGTAGAATGGGCGCGGCGGGCCCGGAGAGGCCCTGGAGGGGATCGTGAGACTCCAACTTCTTGCTCTTGTGCTCACAGGCGCGCTGCTCGTCGCGGGCCCGTCGTGGTCTCAGCAGGCCAACGTGGACCCGGATCTGGCCAAGGAGATCCGCGACCTGCGCACGGCGCAGCAGGATCTCGATCATCGTCTTGACCAGCTCGCCAAGGCAATCGACGACATCGCCTGGCTCCAGCGGGTCGGGGACGTCGCGGTTGTGGACAAGTGCCGAATCGTGGGCCCGCCCGACGCCAACCCGAAGAACCCCACCGCTCCCGGGGCGACCAACCCGGTCAAGTTCTTCACCTACACGTTTGTCCCAAAGGACCGCAAGGCCGGCGAGAAGCTCCCGATGC
>Ga0315296_10004776_pt1 | contig 11030 bp, 27 predicted proteins | sample YL17G14_18_MG_FD_203921 | JGI IMG/M metagenome (GOLD analysis project Ga0315296, IMG submission 203921) | Sediment microbial communities from Yellowstone Lake, YNP, Wyoming, USA - YL17G14_18 | ecosystem: Environmental > Aquatic > Freshwater > Lake > Sediment | place: USA: Wyoming | collected...
AGGGCACCACAGTCGAGGAGGCCCTCACCAACCTAAGGGAGGCAGTCGAGCTCTACTTAGAGGACCCGGATGCAAGACGCCCCACAGGCGACCAAAGCCCCCTCATAACCTTCATAGAGGTCACGGATAATGGTACTCCCAGTCCTATCAGGACGCAGGGTAGTTAAAGCCCTCCAACGGGCCGGCTTCACCATCGTTGGCCGTAAAGGCAGCCACATAAGGATGAGGAAGGCCTCAGACAGGGTCTACGTCGCCATCATCCCCGACCATCGGGAGATCGCCCCAGGCACCCTGAGATCCATCCTCCGCCAGGCCGGCCTAACCAGGGGGGAGTTTCTCAGCCTCCTAGAGAAATGAACCCGGGCTAACCCTTTTCAAACATGACACCGCAAATCCATCCACAGCCACGAAGGCCGCGATCGTCCACGCCGACGAAGGCATTGACGACGCCGGGTCAGGTGACGGTGGAGCGGTCGTCCCTGAACCTCAGGTACTCCCCGCCGTCGATGACGGCCTTAAGGTGCTGGGCAACCCTCCAGACGTCGTGGTAGCCGACGTAGAGCGGGATCGGCGCGAGCCTTATGATGTTTGGCGGCCTGAAGTCCGGGATGACTCCCCTCGCTATCAGCGCCTGGTTTATCCTCCAGCCCTCCCTGTGGGCGACGCCGACATGCCCTCCCCTACGCTCCGGCTCACGGGGAGTAGCCACGGAGTAGCTGTACGGCGGCTTGCCCAGCATCTCGTCCACGAGGAACATGAGGTAGCCCGTGATCTTCAGGCTCTTCTCCCTGATCCTGTCGATGCCCGCCTCGTTCATCATCCTCAGGCTCCCCTCGAGCGGCGCGGTGCTCAGCATCGTCGTCGTCCCAATCTCCCATGCGACCGCCGTCTTAGCCGGGTCGAACTCGTTGGACATTCTGAACATCGTCTTTCTGTCGTTGCCGAACCAGCCCGCGAGCCCCGGCGGCGTACCGAAGTGCCTCCTGTTCACGTACAGGCTCCCCGTCGCGCCCGGCCCGCCGTTCAGGTACTTGTAATTGCACCAAGAGACAACAACCATACTTGTAAACTAAATAGTTAAATAGGAGTCGCAACACCCCTAATTCAGGGATAAACCACATGGAGGACAAGTTCAGTATTCAGTTCGATGCACTCTCGGAGAGGCCTGAGCTCCAGGGTGACTCGTGGACTTACTTCAGGGACAGCCTGAAGGCGAGGGCCCCAAAAACCCGCTACCAGTACCTCGAGAGCTTCATCAAATTCCTCAAGGATCAGAATTGCACCACGGAGTCCCTCTATAAGGAGTACCTCGCTAATAGCAGGGACGACGACCCACGTAAGAGAAAGATCATCCCCATGAAGCTGGTTGGCTACCAGGAGCGGCTCATGGCGGGAGGGCTGAAGGCAGGCTCAACCAAGAAGGTCGAGAAGGCCATCAAGCTGTTCTTCGCTTCTAACGAGCTGGACTTCAAGATGAATGGCAACAAGATCAGGGCCGAGTCAGACGAGATCCCAGGCATCACGAGGGACCAGCTCAAGAAGGTATACGGACTCACCGGCTCGGTCAGGATGAAGGCCATCATCCTCATGGCCAGGGACTCAGGGCTAAGGATCTCGGATGTGTGTAACCTCAAGGTCAAGGACTTCGAATCCCTGAAGCCTGAGGATCGGTTCTACACGATCACGGTCAGGCAGCAAAAGACGCGGAGGTTCGCCGATCCCGTCTTTGGCTTCGAAAGCCTGGAGGCGCTCAGGGCCTGGCTCAGGGAGAGGGAGCGGAAGTGCATAACCAGCGAGTACCTCTTCGTCAACGTCAAGGGCGTCAACGAGTACGAGAATGCTGTGGGCCAGAGGCATCGGAAGGTCGAGGCCGGGGAGAAGAGCGACCCCTCAAACATCAGCGTGATATTCAGGCAGCTGAGGGACAAGGCCGATCTCAGGGATACGAGGGTCAGCATACATTCGATTCGCAAGTACCATAAGACGAACCTCGAGTACGCGGGCGTCCCCGTCGCCTGGATCAACAAGATGCAGGGCAGGAAGGGAGAGGGCACCGGCGGGGTCTACTCCAAGCCTGAACCTCGACAGCTCATCGATGCTTTTTCCAGAGGCTACGGAGAGCTCACCTTCGAGAGGCCTGAATCCAAGGAGTTTGAGTCGCTGAGGGAGCAAATGGAGCAGCTCAGGGCTCAGATAGAGGCCAGGAAAGAGGCGGATACCGTGATGGACCAGCTCTTCGAGGACACAGAGTTCAGGGAGCTACTGAGGCGGAAGCTGAAAGACATTAAAATTTAATTCTCTGCCTTCTTTTTTTGTTCCTCGATAACCTTCCAACCCTTCTCCGTGGGATAAGGGATCTCTATGGTCCCTTTCTCTTTGAAAGTCGTGTTCTTATCTAAATCAATCTCCATTTTCTTTAATGTATAATTCCATATAGCTCTTACTACCTCAGGACACTCTAAATATTCCCTAAAATTATTCAGGTCAATATGTTCTATCAAATTAGTGGCGAAGATTTTTCTTCCGTCTTGATAAAGTAGTTTTTTCTCCTCTAGATCATCAAGGTGCTTTCTAACCGTGTTTCTGTGAAGCCCCGTTTTCCTTACGAGCTCACTCAGTGTGCAGGGAGTTGGTAGCTCCAATAGGGCATTGAAGACCTGTTCCTTGGCTTTTTTGAATTTCCGGTTTACCAATTTCAGCCAAATGATATTAGTTTGCACACGTATATTAGTGTATTCAGATGTCGTGGGATGAACGGCAAATTAACGGTAAATCTAGCGATCCGGGAATCCGAGGAACTAGTCAAGAAGCTTGACGTCATAGCCAAGGAGCGGGGAATAAGCCGCTCCGATGTCGTGCGTGAGTACCTGCGCTTCGGCGTTAAGGAGACTGAAAAAGGAGGTGTGTCTCAATGATCGACGACGTCCCAAAGTGGGTTCTCATCCTCCTCGAAGAACTCAGGAAAGTAAGAGAACTCAACAAGACCTCGCCACAGACGGCTTCAATTCTACATACTAAGGAGACTCGGCCATGAGCGACGCGCGCGCGGCTGAGAGGCTCCCGGAAGAAGCGTACACGGTCCTCGACCGTCTGGACGAGAAGATGATAGGATCGGAACTGGCGGGGCTGGTGGACTATGGAGCCCAGGAGCTGGTGTATAGCTTTAAAATTGAGGGAAAGGAGGTAACGGGGCTCTCGTGGCCGGGGGCTAAGGCGCTGGCGCGGTGGATGGCGTCTAAGGGTCACCCGATGGACGCCGAGGAGAAAGAGATCATCCAGGACGACGAGGCGTGGTACGCGGACGTGAAGATCGTGGACAAGGAAACGGGCCTCGGCCTCTGGGGGACCAGTAAATGCAGTAAGTTGAAGGAGATCCACATACTCGACGAGAACCGTCGCTGGGCGAAGAACCCGGACGGGACCTGGAAGGTGTTCACGAAGCCCAACGAGTTCGCACGGACCGTGGCCCTGAACAAGGCTCAGAGAAACGGGATCCTCGCACACGTCCCTGACAAGCTTATAGCGGAGTTCATCAGGAAGGCGGTCGAGGAGGGCAGGGTGAGAAAGGTGCCCCCCGCTGAGGTGGAGGGCTTCGCGCCGAGGAAAACCGTGAAATCCGAGCAGAGTATCAAGGAGCAGCAGCCGGCCGAGGAGAAGCCGGCCAAGGAAATGGAGGCCGCCACGGACACGACACCTCAGGCCACGGACGGGACACCTGTCCCACCGGCTGACTTGAGTCGGGTCCTCGACGCCCTCGAGGGGGCGGGCCTCGACGCCTCGATACTAAACATTCTCCTCGTGGAGGGGAAGCTCATCGTCTCCCCGAAGAGGTTCCTGGGCGATGTCTGGGGCGTGTACTCCGACGCCCTCGTGAGGGCGGGCCTCAAGTGGATCAGCGCCGGCAAGCAGAGCCACTGGGAACAAGGAAACGAACATGTCGAACGACCTAATCAAGATAACTAGCCCAAGCGCTGACCGGGCACAGGCGATAGCCGACGCGATACGCAGCTTGTACACCCCAGACGTAGCCACCAGCCGAGTGATTTCCAGCGATAAGGGCGGATTTCACGTTTTTATTACGATTTATCCAAAGGAGGCCCGGCTATGAGCGGAGATCCTCACGACGAGAAGAGCTCGGACGACCAGTTAATCACGTCGCCCGTGAATAATCCCTTGTGCAACGCCCCCTTGCACATATGCAAGTCGCCCTTGCACACACCCCACCTTGAGACCCTCTCTCTAAATTCGCTTGTGCAAGTCATTATATCATCATCATATAGAGAGGATCTAGGAGAGAGAGAGGAGAGAGTGTGCAAGTCTCTCTTGCACATAGCGGCATCGGATTATGGGCGCGAGGTTATCAAATACCTGTGCCAAAAGGGCTGCGTCTCAAACCTAGAGATCAGCAGGGCTCTAAGCATCAGCAGACAGGCGGTAATGTGGCATCTGGACACCTTAGAGAACTTAGGACTCGTGCGCGTCTACGCGACGGTTGAGAACGAGGTCAGGATACCAGCTCAATATAGGAGCGCCAAAGTCAGGGGCTGGGTAGGGCTGCCGGACGAATACTCCCGGCAAGCCATCCAGAGATACCTGACCTTCTTCAAAAAGGAGAGAAAGACACCCGTCCCCTCTCAGATTGAAGCGGTGGAAGAGTGGGCTGTCAGGGTCGAGGAGCTGCTCCCCATGGATCTCGAGGGAAAGCTGGCCCCCGTTTACGAGGCTATCAGGAAGGCAGGCGTTCCCTCGCCCCTCGTCACCGAGGTAAAGGATCGCGTGATCGGGATGCGGGTTAGAAAGGTCCCTGGCCCCGGCGTCGCCGGTGTCGAGGAGGCCTCGCCATGAGCGCAATAATGGTCCATTTCTCCGATCGCAGGTACCGCCTGAACGGGGATGAGGTCGGCCCCACGATGGAACTCGTCCGAGCCCGGCTCCTGGAGCTCGTCGACGCCCGCGTCGACCCCGAGCAGGCCGAAACCCTGTTCAGGATCCTCATCCGCCACAGGAATTACCGTAGGGGCCGCCCCGTCTACCCTGAACCCGTCACCTGGGGCACGATAGCGAGCTGGCTCATGGATAATGGACCATTTAATGAGGAGGAGGTCGTTCCCGGCGGTGTCGGCGTCGACCTCCCTGGTGAATTCGTGAAGGAATCATTCACAAAGGGGGGACACCCTTGAGGCAAAACATCCTCGATCGCAGGCGGAATCTGCTAAACCTGCGCTGTAACGGCGTATTGCTCTCCGAAGCCGTGAAGTCCCTGAGCGCTAAGTACGGGGTATCTGAACGTCAAGTCTACGCTGATTGGCGGTGCCGGAGCAGGTGGATGAGCTGGTTCGTCGACCTAGGCAAGGGCTCGGACGCCCTGAGGGACGTTCTGGCGAGGCATGAAAGCATCTATGCAAACGCGGCCCGCGAGTATCGAAACGCCACCAATGACTCAGCGAGAATCGGGGCTCTTCGCCTAATGAAGGATATAAACCTCGATGTGACCGAGTTCCTGGTCCAAGCCGACTTGCTACGCAGAGTCGAGACACTTGAAGAAGTTAAGGGAGTCAACCCAGATGAGTACCGCTAAAAAGATCAAGAATCTGGAGGCCGTCGCGAGGCTAAGGCACGGGAAAGGCCTACCTGGACCCTTCGGGGACCCCCGAGTCTATGCGCTTCGATTGGCGCGCTGCGAAGGTAATCCCTACGCGTTTGAGTTCGGCTTCGGTGACGTCGAGTACCTGAGACGGAGCACCATGTGCTCGCTCATCATGGCTGAGGTCACCGGAGCACCCGAGGACTGGGCCGAGTACGAGATCTTCAACAGTCTATTCTTGGAGCTTGGGACCAAGGAGCATGGGGCCACGTGGGTTAACGACTCGCTGGCCAAAGACAAGGCGTACGTGGAGTCCATCGTCCCCGTAGTCAGGGAGGCGATAGCTTATAATGAGGAAAAGAGGCTCAGGGAGAAGCAGCAGGACCATCCTCCACCAGGCGACGTTGAAGAGTACAGGGAGGCCGCCGGGTGAGGAGGTGAATTCGAGAGTTGAGTAAATCAAACATCGAGAAGAGGATCAAGGACCTCGAGTCGGGCTCAGGTGTAGGCGGTAGGCAGTACATCCAGAGGATTATCTTTGACTTCGGTTTGGCGACTGAAGGCGACGTCTACCGTGAGATTCGGTGGCTGATGAAGGATGATGGCTCGGAGAAGGGCCGTTGCATCCGCACCCTGGAGCCCGGAGAGAAAGTGCCTGGCCTCGACAACCCGCCGTGGCTGAGGGAGGGCGCCCAGGGCGAGGAGGACCCGGAAAATGTCCCTAATCTGTCCTAGGGGCCCTCTTGGCGGGGGTGATTCGTCTTGGATCTGCTTCTTTTCTGGAATGGGGTTCGGGATGGGGTTTAGACCACTCCTTTTTGATCGTTTTTCGACGCTTATTCACGGGGAAGTGAGGCTTTTTGGCTCTCAGTGACGCGAAAAAGAGGGTTTTGGAGCGTCGACGTAAGGCCGCTAACCTGAGTGTTGAGGGGTGGAGGGTCAAGGACATAGCGGAGAAGCTCGGCGTCAACGAGAAGACTATAGATCGGGACCTCAAGAGCAGGTCAGCGAGGGCGATCTTCGGCAGAGCCCACACGGAGGAGAGGCATCAGGAGACGATGCGGATCGAGGCCATGAACAAGAAACTTAACGCGATGCCTCTCGAGGAGAGGTATGTCTACGTAGCGAATCTTCTGATGATGGAGCCGTGGAAGGTGGCCGTCGAGTTTGAACGTGTCTTCAAGGCATATCAGCAAGAGGAGGCCTGAGAGGTGAGCTCGCCGCCCTCCGTGAAGAGCGGCCCCTTCGGTAGTCTTCGAGCCGAGATCGCTCTTCTGGAGGCCCAGGCGAAGCTCATGGAGTATCGGAGGAGGCTGGCCATCGCGGAGGAGCGGGAGCGGATGCGGGTGGAGAGGCGCCGGCTACGCTACCCCAAGTCGGAGAGGGACCCTGAGTTGGGTAGGCATATCGGCACCTGCATCGGCTGCCATGAGAAGGGCGTCATCATCAAGGCTCACCGCTACTGCGTGAGTTGCTACCTCGTCTTCTGGCGTAAGCACCGCATGGATAAGCCCCTCGGCGGCCAGCCACTAGCCAAGGCCCCGCGCCCTAAGGTATCATAAGGTTTCACCTTCTGTTGAGGGAGGGTGATGGCTCCCTCAGGGCCGAGGCGCCGCCCGCGTTCGATCGGGCTCTTCGGGCGGCGCCAAAGCTCTCAAGGGTGGGTATAAAAACGGGAAGAAAAATCAGCGTAAGCATGGGGAAAGACGTCTTCCAGGTCCAGAGGATCAGAGAGTTCAGGGACCTCAAAAACGCCATCGTGAAGGCATCAGATCCCGGGGAGGAGCTGAACTTTTTCATAAATTACATTGGCCCCGTATCCGACTTCGACAAGCTGCCAGTCGAGGCTCAGAAGAGTCGAATCAGGAACCTCGAGGAGGGTCTGAGGCTGCTCGAGGATAGAAACCGGGCGCGTCAACACTTTAATGAGGTCCAGGCGGCCAGCCGCAATATAATAAAAATAGATCCGGTGACGATGACGGCCACGGTGCCGAAGCGCCTCAAAGACCCTCAGCAGCTCTTCGACCTCTGCGTGCACGGCAAAGTGTTCACTCAGAAGATGATGGTCATCGACGCCGAGAACCTGTGCTTCCTCGAGCTGACGAAGACCGGCAAGATTCCCGGTGACTTCAAGAATCGTCACCCGGGGATAGTGCCCACCTTCAAGCCCATTGTAGAATACACGATGCCCGTCATAGAGCTCGTCGCCACGGATGACGACAACCAGCTCCTCTTTCGGCGCTGCGTCGACAACAAGGTGAAGCAGGGGATGACTGAGGAGGAGGCCACGGCCTCGTGCCTCAGCGAATTGGGCAAGGCTCTTCCAAAGGGCTTTCAGCCCAGGCCACGCGGAGCTGATGGGCGATGACTGAAGAGACTGTGACGCTGCGCGTACCCAAGGTTCCCCACTGGACCCAGATTGCTGAGAAGATGAGCCTGGAGAGGGAGCTGAAGGAGGCCAGAAGCGCCCTTGAGTCGATCACCGACGTGGTAGAGGACCAGCAGCAGCCAGAGCCAGAGCAGGATGCAGGCGAGGCCGAGGAGGCTGAATCCATAGACCTCGGCGCCGAGGTCAGCGAAACCCTCAAGGTGGAGCTCCCCGGCCTACAGGATCTCTCCCAGTCCCTCGAGAGACTCAGCCAGGAAGGCAGGGGTCTGACTGAGGCGTTCTACGAGGGCATCGATGAAATTGAGTCGGAGGTCCAGAGGTGCCTCACGGCCCTTCAGGGAGTCGCAGCCGAGATCCAGCGCGTCCGGAAGATCATCGAATCCGAGGCCGAGAAGGACGACGCGCAGCGTGACAGGGAGAGGCAGACGCTCGACCTCATAGACACCTACATCAGGAGGTGGGGCTGATGGCCGACGAAGCGCTTCAGAGATACCCCATCGACGAGGTCAAGGCCTTCAAAGCCATCCTCCTGGGACACGTGAACAGCAGGACTAGGGACCTGAAGAAGCAGCTCAATGAGTTGAAGAGGCTGGTCAGCGCCCTGGAGAACCTGATCGGCGACTTGGAGGCCATAGCGGATGAGTGAGAGGGCCGAAACCGATCGATACGCGCTTGTCCCCGCATCTAAGAAGCCAACGGCATGGGTAGATGCATGGTTAGATGTAGTCTACAATAAACTGATCGAGGCCGAGAGACTCAGGGAGGAGGGGCTCAGGGTAAAGACGCCCTCACCCCCATCATAGACAAGGTCAACAAGGCCCTGGAGGACCACTTAATTAGTGGTTGCTACAAATAAATTAGTATGGGCTTGAATACTCTGCGCCCTGAGGTCAGCCCACATTGTCCCTTGTGCGGCTACCCGATGAGGAGACTCACTTATAGTGGCGATTACTACTGCATCAACGAATCGTGTACAGTCCAGTTCGTTAAGGTAATCTCCAAGGAGCAGTGGGTCGAGAGGAGGAACACGATCGGGGCGAGGAGGAGGGCGCAGCTCGAGAAGGCTATACGGGGCGGCCCCGTCAGCCTGGTGGTTCCCTCGGATTAATTCAATGGTGCGTAATTACACACCATTCAAGTGGACTCAGGCCACTTAGGAGAACTCAGTTCTCCTCGAGTTGCACTGAGAGCAACTTATGTTACGCGGGGGTAATGTAATTGCTCCGGGACAAGTTTGTTACACAGAGGTAATGAAGTTAACGCGCGTGATATTCATTACACAGGCGTAACATATATAGGTCTGAGTTTCACATTTGTTACGCAGGCGTAATGATATGTCCGCGCGGACCAATGGGTTGAGTAAGGAGGCCTTCATCTTCGAGACGATCCTCGAGTTCATCAAGGGAAAGAGCCTCGAGTACAAGTTTGGATACAGCCACGGAGTAACGATCAGCGGCGTGGGCCGGGACACGAAGAGACCGAGGGGCTTCAAGATCTCAAGGAAGACCAAGTGGGAGAGCTTCAAGACCCTCGAGGCGGAGGGCTACATTCGCCACGTTGGGCATCCCAAGGGAAAAGACTACTGCATCACGGATGAGGCGTGGGAGCCAATCAAGCAGGCCATAATCAAGTTTCTCCTGGTCAAAAAGGAGTAGACTCAGCCCTCGGCCTTCCCGGGCTTCTGAATGACAATGTGGTGATCATCGAGCCAGATCTCGAGCTCGTCCTTCTCCTTGATGCCTAAAGCTTCAACAATAGGCATCGGAAGGGTGACCCTGTAACTGTTCCCCGACTTGAAGACGGCTCTCCTGAATGTTATCGGCATAGTATCCCACCTGAGTAGAACGCCAACGTAATACTTAAATATAGCGTTATATTATAGTAGAACGTGAGGTAGAACGAAATGGGGATAAGCACGGTGAAGGGTGTGCGGGCTACGGCCCGCAAAATAGTTGAGGCCGCCCTCTCAGGCGCGGCTTACCGCTGCGTCGACTGCGGCAGAAAACTCACCGACGAGGAGACACGGTTCGCCTACCAACTGAACTCGACGGCGCCCAGGTGCTTCATCTGCAGCGGCGTCGAGATCAATGTGCCCGCGGTCGACGTCAGGAAGCGTGCCGAGGAGCTCACCTGGATCAGGGCCCAGTTCTCGGGGCTTCAGCTCCACTGAGGTGATTTGATGGGCGCTGTCACTAAGAGCAAGGAGAAGATGGTCAACGACATAATCGACTGCATCCACGAAGCCGAATACGATTGGAAATGTAGCGGCATCCAGACCGAGCATGTCCAGGAACTTGAACTGGAGGAGTTGCGCCTTTCAGACCCTGACGGAACCGTCAACGAGATTCTGGGAATCGTCGCGGGCTACATCTCGGAGGTCCTCTAAATGAAATACAAGATCCTGTTCGCCAAGAAGGTGACGACCAGGCAGTACGAGAACCTCACCTTCAGCTTCGAGGTGGAGAGCGACGACGGGGAGATCCCCGCCGAGTATATGAAGGCCCTTGTCGTTGAGAAGGTCAACGATTGGATAGACGCGGAGCTCCGTGGGATGGGCCTCCCGCCCCTCCAGGAGGCAGCGGCTTGACTAGATACGAGTGTCCTGGGTGTCATCACCGGTGGGTGGGGCGGAGCCGCTCCCCGGGCGGCCGAGTCCACTGCCCCAGGTGCGGCGTAGTGGTCCGCACCTACGCGAAGGCGGTCAGGCCCATGAAGGAGGTAATTCAATGAACGACTACACGATCGGAGTCCTCGAGGGTCTCGCCTACGCGAAGACCATCCTGGACAAGCACTTCTCCGAGAAGGATCAGGGACCCGTCTTGGACGCCTACCAGGAACTCGAGGAGGCTCAGCTCAAGCTCCTCGCCGGCTGCGCCATCAGCTTCAATGACCGGCTCAGCCTAACCAAGACGGACCTCCCCAAGTGAGTTCTATGGCTGACCGGCTAGCCGAGTACCTCCCCACGAAGACCAGGCTCGACCTAGCGCGCGCGGGCGAATTCAATAATTCATGATGTTTATTGGGGGCCCCGAATCTTCTGATTCTTGAATGGGAAAA
>Ga0315296_10004777_pt1 | contig 11030 bp, 10 predicted proteins | sample YL17G14_18_MG_FD_203921 | JGI IMG/M metagenome (GOLD analysis project Ga0315296, IMG submission 203921) | Sediment microbial communities from Yellowstone Lake, YNP, Wyoming, USA - YL17G14_18 | ecosystem: Environmental > Aquatic > Freshwater > Lake > Sediment | place: USA: Wyoming | collected...
GCTCCGAGTCGGAAAGGTCGCCATAGTGAAGGAATAGCCTTGTACCCTCCTTATGGAAGTCCGCGTAGATGTGGTTGAGTCTAGAGGTGTTGAACGTACTCGCTCTTCGCACTATCCCATGGACTTCGTACCCCTTTGAGAGAAGAAGCTCCGCCAAATACGAACCATCTTGCCCTGTGATTCCAGTGATCAACGCCTTTTTCGTTTTCTCACCCCAAGGTCGAGCGATTTCAGGCTACTTGTCAATTGTCCTGAGCAATCAGGACATATCTCATCTAGGGGATTAAAGTTACACCGCGAGAGTTTATGAAGCGGCTTGACATTAGCAAGGAGCACGATGGCAAAGACAGCGCTCATCACGGGCATTACGGGACAGGACGGCTCCTATCTTTCAGAGCTCCTGCTAGACAAAGGTTACACCGTCTATGGCCTCGTTCGAAGAATGAGCACTTCCAGTCTGATCAGACTCAGCGCAATCAAGGACAGGATCACACTACTTGAAGGAGACCTACTCGACCAGCCGTCTCTAGATCAAGCCGTGAAGACCTCAGTTCCTGACGAGATATACAATCTAGCCGGTCCGTCCTTTGTTGCCTCGTCGTTCAAGCAACCAGTTCTAACCGGCGAAGTCGGTGCCCTAGGCGGGATGAGGCTAATGGAAGCCTCCAAGAGCCACGCGCCGCATGCTAGAATCTTCCAAGCCTCATCAAGCGAGATGTTCGGAGGGACTGACATCGTCCCGCAGAATGAGAACACTCCTTTCCATCCGAGAACGCCTTACGGAATCGCGAAAGTCTATGCGTACATGGCAGCCAGGTACTACCGCGAGAACTACGGCATGTTCGTGAGCAACGGGATAATGTACAATCACGAGTCCCCAAGAAGGGGACCAGAATACGTGACTAGGAAGATCTCGATCGGCATCGCTAGGATCGCTCTGGGACTCCAAGAATACATCGAACTTGGCAACATGGATGCCAAGCGCGATTGGGGTTTCTCTCCCGAGTACATGGATGCGGCATGGAGGATGTTGCAGCAGAAGCAGCCGGATGATTTCCTGATCGCCACAGGCGAAGTGCACACCGTTCGCGAGTTCCTCGAGGAGGCGTGCAAGGTGGCGGGCGTGAAGGATCCCGACAGAGTCGTGAAGATGAATCCGGACTATATGAGGCCAGCTGATTTCACGAACTTGCGAGGAGACGCTTCGAAGGCACAACAGGTTCTCGGATGGACGCCAAAAGTCAGGTTCAAAGAGCTCGTCAGGATAATGGTCGAAGCAGACCTCAAGCTGGCTGCGGAAGAATCTATGCAGAAGAAGAAATGATCCCTGTGCCCCGCCTGGATCTTCCCGAGTCGCCCGCAGCGATGATCTTGACATCCTTCACCTCGCGTTTCACGGACTCCATCGAATGAAGGAAGACCTTGGAGACCGCCACCTGGAAACGGGGCGAATACAAGCCCCTCTTCGAAGGCAGGAAGGCAGCGCATGGTCACCCAGAGCTCAAAAGAACGAGGCCGGAGGAAGACAGTCTCGTCATGCTAGACGGGACAGCACCACCTCATGCTACCTACTACATCCAGTTTTGTTGCAAGGCAAGTTGGGGCATTGTTCGCCCTGTCTGGATTGTCCCATATTCCATGCACGAGCTTCCAGAAACTCGACTTGGAACTCGCTGGAGGCCAGCCAAAACCGCGCTCTGCTTCAAGCATGTTAATCCATATGAGGGGCCGACCATGTCCTGTCCACGAGCAGCCTGACTGTCACGCAAACCATTACATATTTGACCAGAGAGTCTGACATTGCATGGCACTCCGACAGAAGACGGTCGCGAACATCGGATGGACGGCGGTCTCACAAGCCCTCAGCGTCGGCTTGACCACAGTCGTCCTAGTAATCCTCGCTTCCGTCCTTACCCCGAGCGACTTCGGAATATATGCGGCCTGCAATATTGTGGTAAGTCTCTCGATCCAGTTCACGACCATGGGCCTGGACTATGCGGTCATAAACTCGAAGGACAAATGGAGCACGGTCGTGTCGACGGGAGGGTTCCTGCGGCTGGGGCTTTCCTCACTTGCCTTCATTGTGATAATCCTGCTGGCCGGTCCTCTCTCGCAATTCTTCAATATCGAGAACCTCGAAGTGCCAATAATCGCCATCTCGACCTCCTTGCTCATCCTGGCGCTCGCATTTGTGCCACAGATGGATCTGACCAAGAACCTTCGATTCAAAGAACTCTCCATTGCGAAAGTCGCAAGTTCAATCACTTGGTCCGCATTGTCGTTGACTCTTGCGATTTTTGATTTTTCGTATTGGTCTCTCATAATCGCATTCGTGGCGGCTCAAGCCTCATCGGTCGTGGTCATCTACGTCTATTCGCGGCAGAGACTCCGGACTCGAGACTTCGATGGCATCGCTAGGAATCGACTGCTCCGATTTGGAGGAGTAACCGCCTTGGGGGGACTGATGGCATCAATTCAAGCGAATGCCGACAAGTTCGTTGTTGGATCGGTAAGAGGCTCAGATAGTCTTGGCATATACTACGCGATGTACATCTATGGAATCAGTGCCCCGTCGATACTGACGACGATAATCAACACGGTGATGTTCCCAACCTATTCCATCCTCACTGAAAAACCGTTGGCTTTTAGAAAGGCGTATGCTGATAGTCTCAGACTCGTTTCCGAGTTCGCAGCGCCGGTGTCTTTCGGTTTGGCTGGCGCGAGCGCTCTGTTCGTGACTGTTCTCCTCGGTAAGAACTGGATGGATGGGATCATGAGCCTCTCCTTTCTTGCAATAGCGGGATTCTTCATCGCCATGACATCTCCTGCAGGCAATGTCTTCATTGCCTTGGGAAGACCACAGCTGTTATACCAGATCACTCTAGCATTCCTTGTTCCAGAGATACTGGTGGCAATACTGGCTGCACAGGAATTCGGAATGACAGGAGTCGCGGCAGTAGTAATGGCCTTTGAGGGGGGGAAAACCGTATACGTGATTCATAAAGCAGCTCAGCTGACTGGGATGGATCTGAGGGAAACAGCCAGCGAGAGCGTTCCTTTCGTGGTTTCGGGAGCAGCCGCTGGCGCGTTTGCGCTGGGGATCTCGCTGCTATGGGACAAATCCATCCTGACTCTTGTATTCGCAGTCGGGGTGGGCATTGCCATATACCTGGTTCTTGGGTCGGTCTTGTCAAAAGGCAAGCTGAGGAATGACGTTAGAGAAGTTCTCGCTCTGTTCAGAGACAGAGAGACCACGCGATTGACTTGATTTCACCGAACGTTGATAGCAGATTGGAGGCGAGATTCATGGCTCCAGAGGACTTGAGCAATTGAGCACATGAATCATGGGAAAAGAGAATAAGGTCGAAGTAATTCTGCTATCTGAAAACCGATGAAGAAGACCTTAAGAATTGTTCTTGACCGGATTCATAGACTGCTACACGATTACTCCCTAGTATCGCTTCCGGACAGACCTGCAATTGCCAACACTGGTTCATTTGAAAACTACCTCGACTACTTTCACAATAGTATCCATGAGAATGAGGAAGAAGTCAAGTGGATGGGCAAAAAGGCAAGAAAGTTTCCTATGGATGCTTGGGTCTATCAGGAGATAATCCACGAAACAAGGCCGGAGGTCATAGTCGAAGTAGGGAATTGGAACGGTGGAAGTACGCTGTTTCTTGCGAACATGCTAGATCTCCTAGACAGAGGCAGAGTCCTCGCATTGGACATCGACCACTCGAAGATAGACTTCAACCATCCCCGCATCACCTGGATTACAGGAGACGCAAACTCCCCACAGGTGCTTTCAGAAGTTGTAGCATTGATTGGCGACAGCAAGAAAGTTCTGGTCATTGAGGACTCGTCTCATACTTTCGAAAACACCCTTGCCGTTCTGAGAAACTACAACCGATTCGTGAATGTTGGTTCCTACTTCATTGTTGAAGATGGTATCTGCAAGTATACATTTGTCGATGGCCCAAAACCCGGCCCCTATGAAGCGGTGCAGCAGTTTCTAAGAGAGAATTCGGGTTTCGAAGTGGACAAATCGAGAGAAAAATTCGTTCTTACGTACAACCCAAGTGGCTACCTCCGGAGAATCCGAGAACCGAGAGAAGCCCATCATTCCGAGAGCGGCATCGGGAAGACATGATCTAATGAAACGATCCGAGCAAAGCCTGAATTGGATGAGAACATGAGGAACCGATTCGAGTGCGGCAGCTAACGATTCCGATTATTCGACTCTGACTAGCCCTTCGGGCCCGCGTCTCGCACTGCAAGAATTGTGCCCGACAGTCTCGGGAACATTAGAGTCCACTTCGACAGATTTTGTGAGATAGAAGGGAGTCGCTTTCGAAATACATGGAAATCTCCCACACCGTAGATGTCGTAGCCGCGCTTTTCCAGCTCATCGACGCTGTAGAAGCTCAAATGGGACTGATGAGGGTTCCCGTCGTACTTCGGCTGATCGAAGAAGTGCCCAGGAGTCGACACAATTACCCTTTTCCCTATCCTTTCCAGCTGACTCAATAGCCGAATGCCATCCTTCTTCTGGAGGTGTTCAATGACCTCGAGGGAAAGAACTAGATCGAAGGACTTGTCCTCAAAAGGGAGATCGCTCTTTGTCAGGTCTAAGTTAATCACTTCGTCATACAGCCTCATTCTTCGGACGAACTCAAGATACGGCTCAAATGAATCGACAGCCACCAGTCTTTCTGGCTCTCTATAGATTCGGAGTAGAGCGCCAAGCATGCCCCTTCCGCAACCAACGTCCAAAGCAGTCTTGACATTCAATGGTACGAACTTGGGGCTCATAAGCATCGGGAAGAATTCGTCTGGCCACGTCACATCTGGCATGCGAAAAACATCCGGTTCATGGTATTAATAACTTGTCAAGAGCGATACCAGTCCAATGGAAACAAAGAAATCATTGATTCGGCACTGAGGACCTGATACCATCAGGAATCCAGAATCCCAAGAAGATATTCTCGATACGTTCGCAGGTCAAGCCGTAATCGGGTTCTTCCCAATGCCAGCACCGAGTGGTTAGCAGAGTCAATTCCTCACGAGGATTCAGTGAGAACAGAGCGACTAGGTAGCTGGCGATTCACCGCTTTGAGCCAGTCTTCATTCCGTCTAACACTCCTCGGAGATAGGATTTCAAAGCATATACGCTATTTCGTTTGGCAATGAGAGTCAGAAAAGACTTCCAGAGTTCCACAGTGAAGAAATAGAGAATGAAGGATGAATACTGCCTGGGCGAGGCATGTCGCTTCGTGAACCAGAATCGATTTCGTGTCAAGTAATACAAGGCAAATCCATCGATCTTGTTTGCACTCTGCGAGACTTTGTGCCATATTCTCGCCATTGGAACATAGATGCTTCTTATGCCTGCTTTTCGGGCGCGAAAGCAATAATCGCTCTCTTCGGAATAGCAGAAGAATTCCGAGTCAAATAAGCCAAGGCCATCAATGGTCGCTCTTCTTATCAGAAAGCATACCCCTGGTGAAAAATCAGTCTCGGCTATTTCATCGAATTGTCCTTGGTCAATCTCGCCGGCGCCTGCCAAGAATATACTACCTCTAACAAGCTCAACTCTGTTCCACGTCAACTGGATTCTTTCTGGTTGATCATAGAAATAGATCTTTGGCGAAAAGATTCCAGCCTCGGGATGCGCTTCCGCAACGCTGATCATCTGAGCCAGGAAATCTGGAGCGACGACTGCGTCATTGTTCAAGAGCAAAACGTAGTCCGAATTAAAAACCCTCAACGCGAACCTTATTCCAACATTGCTACCTTCGGCATATCCAAGGTTCTTCTCGTTCCTCAGCAATACCAGTCTTCGATCCGAACACGATGCACTAATTCCCTCTATTTCGAACTCGATGCCATCAGTTTCGTTCGCCTGGTGCTGCGTGACAGATATCGGCTTGTTGTTCACATTGTACTTGATGAATCTTGATTTCACTTCGATTCTTCCTTCGGCATATAATTCGAGATTCTGAACACTATCATCTGTCGATCCGTTGTCTACAACAATCACATCATAGTTCGGGTACGCAATTTGATACAGAGATTCCAGGCACTCAATTGTATCACTCCAGCCGTTCCAATTGAGAACTATGATTGAAATTCGTGGGGAATCCATGTCCATTCTCTCCACTCACGTTGTAGGGACGATCAAAGGTCCCACGCGAAAGCCCGAAGAATGTCCTCCCAATTCAAGACCAATGCCGCGAACTCAGATGCAGCTTCTTGACTTAAACTTGTCCGCCTTTGCTGAGGAGGATAGAGAACGTGATGGTTCGATTCGCAACAAACGCGGGCAACTCGTCCTCTATGGAGACGCGATCTCAACATCGTTCCTCTAGGACTGCTTCAATTTTGGATAGACACTAGTTGAGCCGGGAATGGATCCATGAGCGCCGTCTACTGACAGGGTCGATTTAGACCCCCCTTGGCCACACAATTGGATCTCACGCTGAGCTTGAGTTTCACACTAATGACTCCTTGCGAACTTAGTCATCACGTTTCCAGAGATGACTCCTATTTCCTCATACCTGTATGCTGCAAGTCCTCGACCTGGCAAGGTGTATCTAGTTTGCTGACAGCGGGCAGCATCTGCTTCAAACCAATATGCACGATGGCCGCAACTTAGTGCTGTGTCAGCTTGCGAAAACCATCCTCTATCTGATATGCGTCTCTTCCTGCCTATTGTCTGCTCTCATTCGATCATCGTAGTGAACGGCATCCTCACGCAGATGCTTGTTGTCTAGATCGGTCATCTTACGACTAGACATTACTCTTGTAGGAATAGCCTTGGAGAAGGAGAAGCCATTAATAATGAGACCAGTATCTGAATAGACATATGAAAAAGGCAATGATGGTTGTCATTCGACTGCTAAGTCTCATTAGACTCTTCCCGAATAGACTGGCCCTTGTGCGCATAGGCCCTCAGAAACTGATAGAATTCGATGAAATCGTTCGCATGGCCGATTTGAACCCAGATGACTCTGTCCTAGACATTGGTTGTGGAATAGGGGTGCAGACTCTGCTGTTGGGTAAACAAAGCAGGCATGTTTTGGGGATAGACCTTTCGAATCGCGCTATCAAAACGGCAGACGCAATAGCGCGTGCTTCACTGCTTTCTAGTAGCGTGAGATTTGTCCAGGGAGATGTGGCTGAGACAAACTTCGATAAGAGCAGTTTCAGCAAAATTGTGAGCTTTTGCGTGCTCGAACACATCCCTGATTGGCCGCGTGTATTGAAGAAGGCTCACGAGTGGCTTGCCCCAGGTGGATACTTGGTGATTTCTGTCGACAGTCTAGCCACAATCAAAGACGATGACATCATCAGGAAACACAAGAAGGATCATTCCGTTGTCACCTATTTCAACAGTCAGACTCTGGCATCCGGGCTTAGGGATGCTGGCTTCTCTTGCATAGAACTGCGCTCGATACTGAAGAGCAGTCACGCGAAAGAACAGTTCACACGAAGCGTAGTTCGCAATAGCTTTGGCGGTTTGAATACATTTCGACTGCTAATTGAATACGCTCGCCTAAGAAAGGCAGAGACAGAGACCTCGGACCAGGATGAAGGTATCTTCTTGATTGCCAAAGCAATGCGATGAGCGACTTAGAACAGAACTGGGAAATGGACGGGTTGTCACTGAGTCCTCACAACACTCGTTCCGCTCAATACCGGCGACTCCCGTCGACTCAGGTATTGCTGAGATCTCGATCGCCATCAAGAGCCAGACTATTCATCTCCAAGACACACTCCGGTTTTCCCATGTCCTTCCACCAACCCTCGACATGCTGCGGGACGACCTTTGAGCGCCTGCTCGAGAAGAAGCTGAACGGACCTAGTCCGCGGTCCACCAGCGCTTCGGGAACTTCTTCGCCAGGACCTTGTCCCCTTCGCCCACAGGCTTCAGCCCGACCGCTCGCATGTCCGCTTTCTTCCAAGGGACCCTCGCAGGTCTCTCATCCAGCAGGAAATGAATGCCGCCACATCAACAGTTCTGACCAGCGCCCCTCCAACGCATCACAATTGTCGACATGAAGGTGAGGAGCCGAGGACAGCGGGCAAGGGAGAAGACTGAAATGTCCTCCTCAGAGGCTTCGGCGAAGGTCGGCAAGCTTAAGTAGGACAGGACGATTTTGAACCGCCGAGAGTGGTTGATTTTCAACCGGCGGAGACTCTTGATATGGATTAGGGCGAATGATGGCGTGAGAGGCATGTGCGACGCGAGAACAACAGCTGATGAACAACTCCAAAAGCAGAGACAATGACGGATATCGGCAATGGGGAGGCTGAGAAGATTGGACCCAAACACCACGATCACACAAGTCCGAAATAGATCGAACAGACAGCGAGTGTCCTCATGAATCAAATCAGAGTCCTGGTCTCTGGGATACCTTCTGTATTCAAGCCCAACGGGACATCTGTGCGAACGAGGAGAGTATTGGAGGCTCTGAGGGATTGCTACGATGTGCACTTGGTCACGAAGGCCGACGAGTACGTCGAAGTCTCATTCATCCAGCGCGAAAAGACCCATCTTCTGAAACATGAACGCTCAAGGCTTTGGCCAGCTAGACTGGCTCTGTTCGCAATGAAGAACAGATTCGACGTCGTCATTTGCGAGAACGAGCCGCTTGCATTCTTGGTGCATTTGATCTTCTCTAAGCTCAGAGCTGAAAAGGTGATCTACGAAGCACATGGAATCCTCTGGCAAGAGGCAGAAGGGAGAGGGGAGAGACCCACTAGGGTCAGGATCCGCCGCGCGATCGAGAGGTTCTGCGTCAAGAACGCGGATTTCATCATTGCACTCTCCGAAGAAATCAGGAAGGAGCACGAGAAGTTCAACAGCCGAATTGCGCTGATACCAGTTTTCCTAGAAGAGACGCCCACAGGACCTGATTCCAGGAAGGACACCAGGGAGAGATCAAGGCGGGTTGGAGTAATCGGACCTTTCAACAATCTCAGGAACATGCACACTCTGGATTTTATCTCCGCACACATAGACGATATCAGCTCTGATTTGAGTTTCGTCGTCATAGGGAATTGCGAAAAGAGAGTCCAGCACCCCCGCATATCATTCACGGGCTTCATTGATAGACCAGAGAAGTATAACAGTGTCCTGAAGGAGCTCGACGCAGTAGTCGTCATTGAAATTGTTGCGACTTCGGGACCCCTCACCAAGATCCTTGAACCTATGATGCTCGGCGTTCCCGTCATCACAACTTCCAAAGGAGCAATTGGCCTAGGTCATCTTCAGAACTACGAGAACATCGTTATCGCGGAAGAGAAGGAGATGGTCGACACATTGAACAAAGTCCTCTCAGATGGGCAACTCTTAGAGCGGATAGGGAGGAACGCGAGAGAGCTTGCTGTCGAACATCACGGTTTCGACAAGAATGCCGAAAGACTTATCTCGGTTGTGTCGCAAGTGATTGGCTCGCAGTGACGCGTCGAAACTGCCGAGCTTTTTGGTCAATGTCTGGAAGTCCAATTCAGTCTCTTTCTCCATGGGCTCCGGAGACCTACCTCACATCTTGTTTCTGACCGATACTCTGAGAGAATGCGTTTCAGAGGCTGAGAGCCACACAGATCACCTCTGAAAGTTACCAACAGTGATCTTGAAGCGAAATCAACAACTCCTTATGAAATCCATGATTTCCTTGACCATCCTCCCTTCTGAGAAGCGCTCGATGACGTCCTTTCTTGCCCTCAATGAAATCGCCTTCAAGGTGTCGGAATCCGCCATGAGAACGTTTACCTTCTCCACGAGTTCCTGCATGGCTGGGGCATAGGCAAGGCTTGAAGCACACCGCCCATATCACAATGCACATGACTCGCAGAAACGAATCCTCGAAGAGTCGGCTTTCAGCAAAATGAATCAACGAGAAGCGCCCGCAAGAATCGGGCTCAAAGATAAGTGGTCGTATTCTCGCCCACAACAAGACGCTCGCCCTTGGGAATCAGACCGTTTGCGCTTAGGATTCGAGAGCTTCTGCCAATCAAGCTTCTGACAAGCTTCCTCTCGACATCGATAACCGTATCGTCCATCACAATGGAATCATCCACTTCGGCAGAAGTGATCTGACACCGGTCGCCTATCGCGGTGTAGGGACCGACGTATGCGCTCGGTCCGATCTTGCAGTCCTCTCCGATTATCGACGGTCCCCTGATCACCGACTTCCCGAAGACGACCGTCCCCTTCCCGATCTTCACCCTTCCAACAATCGTCGCCCCGTCCACGACTTTGCCCTCGTTCGACGATTCAATCCCATCCAGTATCAGGTGGTTCGCCTCGAGGATATCCTCAGGTTTCCCCGTGTCCTTCCACCAGCCCTCCACGCGGTGTGGAATGACCTTGAACCCAGAATCAATGAGGAGGGATATCGCATCCGTGATCTCCATCTCGTTCCTCCAGGACGGCTTCAGCTTCGGATACACTTTGAAGAATGTCGGATTGAACCCGTAGACGCCTATGACGGCAAGGTTTGACTTCGGCTCCTTCGGCTTCTCCACCGTCCTGAGGACCTTCTTCCCGTCAGGGCTCAACTCTGCGATCCCATACCGTTGCGGTTCCTTCACCGGCATCAACGATATGACGCAATCGGCTTTCTCGTCCTTCATCTTCTTCGGAATCGCCTTGATGCCGTTCTTCAGCAGGTTGTCCCCCAGATAGACGATGAACTCGGAATCGCCCATGAACTCCTTGGCGCAGTTCACGGCATGCGCTATCCCCTTCGGCTCTCCCTGGATGATGTAAGTCAGCTTCACGCCGAACTTGGACCCGTCCCCAAGAAACTCCTGGACCTTCTCCGGCATAACTGTCCCCAGGATGATCCCGATATCGGTTATTCCTGCATCGCGCAGGTCCTCTATGCAGTAGAGTATGTTCGGCTTGTTCGCGATGGGTATCAACTGTTTCGGACCCGTGTGCGTCAACGGCCGAAGCCGCGTGCCGTACCCGCCCGAGAGAACCAGTCCTTTCATGGGCTATCCCTTTGAATCCGTCC
>Ga0315296_10004778_pt1 | contig 11029 bp, 13 predicted proteins | sample YL17G14_18_MG_FD_203921 | JGI IMG/M metagenome (GOLD analysis project Ga0315296, IMG submission 203921) | Sediment microbial communities from Yellowstone Lake, YNP, Wyoming, USA - YL17G14_18 | ecosystem: Environmental > Aquatic > Freshwater > Lake > Sediment | place: USA: Wyoming | collected...
AGCCCGCCGCTGGGCTGCTGTAGGGCGAGCAGCGCCGCCAGGGGGCTCTTTCCGCCCGCCATCCAGGCCGGCCCCTCGGGCTCCTCACCGGCGGCGACCAGCCCCTGCACGACGTAGGCGGTGGAGTTGGCGTCGGTGTCGCTGCCGTAGGGCGAGGGTTTGGCGTAGGGAAAGCCGCCGTCGGCGTTCTGCTGGGTGTGCAGGTAGGCCAGGGCCGATGTCACGACCGGGTCGGTCGGGGAAACGCCGGCCGCCACCAGCGCCTGGATGGCCAGCGCGGTGGAGTTCGTATCCGCCCCAGCGGGGGCGGGGTCGCCACTCCAGGCCCAGCCGCCCTCGGGAGTCTGGGCCTGGCGGAGCCAGGCAACGGCGGCATCGGGGATCGGCCGGCCGACGGAGGCCAAAGCGAGGAGGGCAAAGGCATGCCCGGCCAGGTCCGGCCCATAGTGGCCGGCGGCAGGGTCGTAGGCCCCCTCCAGGACCGCCACCAGGTCGGCGCCCCCGAAGGCACGAGGATCCTTGCCGGCGCAGACCGCGGCCAGGATGGCCTTGGCCGTGCTCCCGGCCGCCGCGGTCAGTTCCTGGACGTGGTCGCCCAGGTAGGAGATGGGCGAGCGGCCATCCGTGAGGATGCCGTTGGGGTCGCCGCCGACGGCGCAGATGGCATAGACGGCGTCGGCGGTGGAGCTCGCCCCGAAGCCGGGAAACCCGCCGTCGGGCTGCTGCTGCGCGGCCACCCAGGAGAGGGCACCCAGGGCAGCCTCGGTGTAGGGGCCCGCAGCCCACGCCAGGTGGGCCGGGGCGGTCAACAGGGAAAAGACCAGGAGGACAACGGGTAACAACCGTAGAGTACGCATCGACAGCCTCCTTCAGAATGCCTCACCATGGTCGCGATTCGCGATCACGTGCCAGTCCACGCTCTCAGCTCCTCGCTCTCTGCTCTTGATCCTCAGCCAAACAAAAACCCCTCCTGGCGAGGAGGGGGACAGCGTCGCAATGCGGACGCGCTCTCACCCCCTTTCCGCGAAGGTGGAGAAGAGGAACGGCAGAGGTGGGTGACCTGGCTTGGGAGAGCAGTTGCTCATCCCTTACAGTTGCGGGACAGCACCGGCCTTACACCGGTTTCACCCGTTTCCAGCCCTGGCATCCGGGCCGCGGGCGCCTCTACCGCGCGATAGGTTTTCCAGGTTCAGCGTTCTACTGACGAGCAGGATAGCATGAGAAAGCCCGTTTGTCAAATGGGCCGCCGGTCTCCCACTGTCACCCGGTGTGGCAACGACGAGTACGAAGGCGGATTTGACAAACCCGCCCTTCTCTGCTATCATACACCGTTGCCAATGGACATCGGTTGACAAGGAGCATACAGTGTTTGCCATTGTTCGCACAGGGGGAAAGCAATACCGGGTCGAGCCCGGCCAGACGATTCTGGTGGAGCACCTGCCCTACGAGGCCGGCCAGGAGATCGAATTGAGCGACGTCCTCCTGGTCTCGGGCGAGGAAGGAACCCAGGTTGGCTCCCCGCTGGTGACCGGAGCCCGGGTACGCGCCACGGTGATAGCCCACGAGGCAGGACCCAAGATCGTCGTCTTCAAGTACAAGTCGAAGAAGCGCTACCGCGTCCGCTCCGGGCATCGCCAGGAACAGACCCGCCTGCGCATCGAAGCCATCGAGGCCTAGCAGGCGAGGAGGGAAAGAGATGGCCCACAAGAAAGGTGTAGGCAGCACACGCAACGGGCGAGATAGCCACGCCAAGCGGCTGGGGGTCAAGCGCTATGGCGGCCAGTGGGTCCGCGCCGGCACGATCATCGTCCGCCAGCGCGGGACCAAGGTCAAGCCGGGGACGAACGTCGGGCTGGGGCGCGACTATACCATCTTCGCGCTGATCGACGGCTACGTCCGCTTCGAGCCGCACTCCCGCCTGCAGCGGCGCGTCAGCGTCTATCCGACCCTGTAACGGAGGACTCCTTTGAAGCCGGGAATTCATCCTGAGTACGTCGAAACGACCGTGACCTGCGCTTGCGGGAACAACTGGAAGACCCGCTCGACGCGGCCGGTCCTGAAGACCGACGTCTGCTCCAAGTGCCACCCCTTCTTCACCGGCGAGCAGCGCATCGTGGACACAGCTGGCCAGGTCGAACGCTTCATGCAGCGCGTCGAGACCAGCCAGCGCATCCAGCAGGTCTCCGAGCAGCGCCGCCGGGCCAAGGAGGAACGGCGGCAGGCCCGCCTGCTGATCGAACTGCCGGAAGAGAGTGAGCAAGAGGCCGAAGAGGCCCAAGAAGACTTGCCTGCGGAGGAGGCCGGATAGCTGCCTCCTGCCGGTTCGGCACAGCCCTGGTAGCAAGTGGAGGAGGCAAAGAAGCCCTTTGGCCTCCTCCCTTTCTTTACCGGCGGAACGTACCCCACAGGACGAGGAGGACGCGGGAGGCCAGGCACAAGGCATTCGAGGAATGGATTTCGTTGACCCTCTGGAATCACGTTTCCCGCGCGCGCTAGATCAAGGAGGCGAGGAACCATGACCTGGGGCAAGCAGCACGGCCAGATCGAGGTGATCTGCGGCGGCATGTTCAGCGGCAAGACCGAGGAGTTGATCCGGAGGGTCCGGCGGGCGGAGATCGCCCGGCAGAAGGTGCAGGTGTTCAAACCCAGCCTGGATGCCCGCTATACCGTCGAGCACATCGCCTCCCACAACGGCCTCCGGGCGGATGCGGTGCCGGTGGACAATCCCCGGCAGATCATCGAGCGGATCGAACCGGATACGAGCGTGGTGGCAATCGACGAAGCCCAGTTCTTCGACGACGAAATCGTGGGCCTCTGCGAGACACTGGCCAACCGTGGAGTACGGGTCATCGTGACCGGCTTGGACATGGACTTCCGGGGGGAGCCGTTCGGGCCGATGCCGAAGCTCCTGGCTCGGGCTGAGGAGGTGCACAAGCTGCAGGCCATCTGCGTGCGCTGCGGGGCCCCGGCCAGCCGCACCCAGCGGCTGATCGACGGGGAGCCGGCCTCCTACGACGACCCCATCATCCTGGTCGGCGCCTCCGAGCGGTACGAGGCGCGCTGCCGCCACTGTCACGAGGTCCGCCGGCAGACAGCGGATGGTGCCGATACTCGCTGATCTGCTTATGGAAGTCCGAGCGTTCGGACAAGGAGCGGACGGCGAGCCACCGGAATCCGCTACTGCGCTCGCGGAGGTCCAGACTCCGGACCGCCGGTAGATGGCGAATAGCGCTGGCATCCGCTACTCCGCTTCTGCAGATCCGGTCGCCAGGCCGCCAGCAGACGACGAACAATGCCGAGACTTGGCCACAGGTCTCCTACGCTCCTATCCGCTTGGAGGAGGGCGTGCCACCGACGAGGACGCACGATTTCATCACCCTGGGCGGGGCTGCCGTACTCGCCCCGATCAGCCTGCTTGTGCCTTCGGACAACCGTTGGCTCTCCTGCACCATGGTAACCGGGTCGCACCTGCTTTCGGGACTGCTCTTTTCCAACGATCTGGATGTGTCGGGGGCGGAATTGCACCGCTGGGGACCTCTGCGCTGGCTCTGGTGGCCCTACGAGCGGCTCATCCCCCACCGCAACTGGTTGTCGCACGGGCTGATCATCGGGCCGCTGCTGCGGCTGGCCTACTTCGCCCTCATCGTCGAGGCACTCGTCGCGCTGGGGACCCTGGGGGCGCAGCTGGCCGGCTGGGATGGGCTGGGGTGGCTTTCCTGGTGGCACCGCCTCTGGAGCAACCTGGTGCTCACCTATCCGCGCCGCTTCGTCGAGTTTGCGATCGGCTTTGTCCTGGGTGGGGCATCCCATTCGTTTCCCGACTGGCTGCAAACGGGCGTGCGGAGGGTGATCTGAGGAGAGCGAACAGGTAACTGATAACTGACAACCAACAATTGATGACTGACATCTCTGCTGGAGGGCATGGCGATGGCACAGAAGGTGACTCCGAGGAGCAAGGACTACTCGCGCTGGTACACCGACGTGGTCCGGATGGCTGAGTTGGCCGATTACGCCCCGGTGCGGGGCTGCATGGTCATCCGGCCCTACGGGTACGCCCTCTGGGAGAACATCCAGCAGGGGTTGGACCGCCGCTTCAAGGCCACCGGCCATCAGAACGCCTATTTCCCCCTCTTTATCCCCCTGAGCTTTATCCAGAAAGAGGCCGAACACGTGGAGGGGTTCGCGCCGCAACTGGCCGTGGTCACCCACGGCGGCGGGGAGAAACTGGAGGAACCACTGGTCGTCCGCCCCACCTCGGAGACGATCATCAACTCCATGCTCGCCCAGTGGATCCGCTCCTACCGCGACCTGCCCATGCTGCTCAACCAGTGGTGCAACGTGGTCCGCTGGGAGAAGCGCACCCGCCTCTTCCTGCGCACGACCGAGTTCCTCTGGCAGGAGGGACACACCGCCCACGCCACCGAGCAAGAGGCCCGCGAGGAGACCATGCGCATGCTGGAGGTCTATCGCGACTTTGCCGAGACCGATGCGGCCATCCCGGTGATCAGCGGGCGGAAGAGTGAGTCGGAAAAGTTCGCCGGCACGGTGGACAGTTACTCCATCGAGGCGCTGATGGGGAACGGCTGGGCCCTGCAGGCCGGTACCTCCCACTTCCTCGGCCAGAACTTCGCCCGCGTCTTCGGCACCCAGTTCCTGAACGAGCGCAACGAGCAAGAGTTCGTCTGGCAGACCAGTTGGGGGCTCAGCACCCGCATGGTCGGCGCGGTGGTCATGGTGCACGGGGACGACCAGGGGCTGGTCCTGCCTCCACGCCTGGCCCCGATCCAGGCCGTCCTGGTGCCCATCTGGAAGAGCGAGGAGGAGCGGGCCCAGGTCATGGAGATTGCCCAGGGGATCCAGAACCTGCTGGAAGGAGTGCGCCTGCGCCTGGACGACCGCGAGGGGTACACGCCGGGCTGGAAGTTCAACGACTGGGAGATGCGCGGGGTGCCGCTGCGGATCGAGCTGGGGCCGCGCGATGCCGCCGCCGGGCAGGTGACGCTGGCCCGGCGCGACCAGAAGGGAAGCAAGGAAGCGGTCCCGCTGGCCGGTCTGGACGAGCAGGTGCCGGCCTTGCTGAAAGAGATCCAGCAGAACCTGTTCGATCGGGCTGCCCACTTCCGCGAGGAGCACACCCAGTACCCGGAGGACTATGCCGGCCTGGCCCAGGCCGTCGAGACCGGGTTCGCCTGGGCCTGGTGGTGCGGCTCGGCCGAGTGCGAGGCCAGGGTCAAGGACGAGACCAAGGCCACCATCCGCAACGTCCCGCTGGAGCAGCCGGCCGGCCGTGGCCACTGCATCGTCTGTGGGGAAGAGGCCCATGAGCAGGCCGTCTTTGCCCGGGCGTACTAGGGGAGGGCCTTCCGATGCGCATGAGCAGCCTGTTCGGTCAAACTCTCCGCGAAGCACCGGCCGAAGCCACGGTCGCCAGCCACGAGCTGCTGCTGCGCGCCGGCTTTATCCGCCAGTTGGCGGTCGGCATCTTCTCGTACCTGCACCTGGCCAGGCGGTCCCTGACCAAGATCGAGGATATCATGCGGGAGGAGATCGACGCGATCGGCGGCCAGGAGATCACCATGCCGGTCATCCACCCGGCAGACCTCTGGAAGGAGACCCGGCGCTGGTACGAGATCGGTTCGGAGATGGGGCGGTTCAGGGACAAGTCGGGGCGGGACATGGTGCTGGCGATGACCCACGAGGAGGTCATCGCCGACCTGGTGCGCAAGGAAATCCACTCCTACCGGCAGCTGCCCCGCCTGCTCTACCACATCCAGACCAAGTGGCGGGACGATCCGCGCCCCCGGGCCGGCCTCATTCGAGTGCGCGAGTTCACCATGCTCGATAGCTACAGCCTGGATACCGGTTGGGAAGGGCTGGATGCCCAGTATCGTGCCCACCACCAGGCCTACTTTGACATCTTCCACCGCTGCGCCCTGCCGGTGATCGCGGTCAACTCGGACGTCGGGATGATGGGCGGGAGCATGGCGCACGAGTTCATGTACCTGACGCCGGTTGGGGAAGATACGCTCCTCCTCTGTGACCCGTGTGGATATGCCGCCAACCGCCAGGTTGCCCGCTTCAGGAAACCGTCCCGGACAAAGGAGGAACTCCAGCCCGTCGAAAAGGTCGCCACCGCTGGAGTCACGACGATCGAAGGGCTGGCCGCCTTCCTGGGAATCGAAACCGCGGCAACGGCCAAGGCGGTATTTATGATAGCGACCATCGCCGCGGGCGGCCAGGACGTGGACCGCTTCGTCTTTGCCATGGTGCGCGGCGACATGGACGTGAACGAGACCAAGCTGACCAATGCGATGAAGGCCAAGGATCTGCGGCCGGCCTCCGAGGAAGAGATCCGTGCCGCCGGCGCCGAGCCCGGCTACGGCTCGCCGGTCGGTCTGAAGGGCGCCCTGGTGGTGGTGGACGACGCCATCCCCGAGTCGCCCAACCTGGTCGCCGGGGCGAACGAGGAAGGCTATCACCTGCGCAACGTCAACTACAGGCGGGATTTCCAGGCCGACATCGTCTGCGACATTGCCGTGGCCGAGGAAGGATGCGCCTGCCCCCAGTGCGGCAGTCCCATGCGGGCATCCCGCGGGGTCGAGGTGGGCAACATCTTCAAGCTGGGCACGCGCTACAGCGAGAGCATGGGATGCACCTTCCTCGATCCGGACGGCCAGCCTCAGCCCGTCATCATGGGCTCCTACGGCATTGGGAGCGGAAGGCTGCTGGCCTGCGTGGCCGAGGAGCACCACGACGAACAGGGGCTCGCCTGGCCGATCTCCATCGCCCCCTATCACGTTCACATCGTCGCCCTGCATGGCGCGGAGAACAGGCCCGAGGAGGCTGCCGCCCGCCTGTACGAACAGTGTCAGGCCGCGGGAATCGAGGTCCTATACGACGACCGCGAGGAGAGCCCCGGGGTAAAGTTCGTGGACGCCGACCTGATCGGCCTGCCGTTGCGGGTGACGGTCAGCGAGCGGTCGCTGGGAAAAGGAGGGGTGGAGATCAAGCGCCGCTCGGAGAAGACGCAGACGATTGTGCCGCTCGAGGAGGCGGTTTCCCGGCTGCAAGCCGAGATGTCCGCCTTGTGGGATGAGATTGCCAGCGGTATCGTAGAGGTAGATTTCGAGGGCTAGAAACAGCCTCGAGAACCACTCGGACAGGAGGCCTGCCCTGAGGGCCGCGGGCCCGAAGGGACACCAGCGCGTCTGCAGTTTCTTTTTCCCGATTCCTTCGAGCTTTGTGTCTTCGTAGTTACAACGAAGAGGTTTCTTAGGTTCCTATGCCCCGCGAGAAGGTCCTCTGGGTCCGCGACGCCTACCTGGAGCAGATTCTTTCCAGTCGCAAGACGGGGTACCACGGACTCAATGAATAAACGGGCACGGTCTATGATGCACCGCACGTAAGCCACCTTGCGCCCATCCTCGACGACCAGCCGCGGCTGTACGTCCAGCAGATCGACTATCTGTCTCTTGAGGTCAAAGTCCGCGTCTGTGATCCGCAGGTCTTCCCTAACCCCCTCGGCCAGCCCCTCGATGGTCTGTATCTGCTCATCTGTCAGGACCTGCTCGGCCAGGTGCGCCTGCAGGCCGGCCTGTTCGCTCTCCAGCCGGGAGATCGTTTCCTCCAGCCGGACTTTGCGCTCTGTGAGCATGCTCTTGTCGAAAGTACCCTCCAGGTAGAGCTCGAGCAGCCTTTCAAGCTGATGCTGGTGGTCGGCCAGTAGATCCTCGGCGATAGAAAGCCGTTCCCGCAGCGGCTGGGCCTCTTTCTCCCGCTCAGCCTGCTGGCAATGAAGGTTCCGCTCCAGGTTGACCGGATCGGTCAGCAGCCCTTTGAGCCAGGACCAGGCGGCGACGTCCACCTGGCCGGCGCGGAAATGGGGAAGCCGGCAGGGGCGGGCGCGCTCAGCATGGGAGCCTTTCTCGCTCGGACAGCGATAGTACAGGTAGAGGTAGGTGCCATCGGGCTCCGACGCCGAGCAACCGCGCATCCTGTAGGCGCATTCCCCGCAGGTCACGCGGCCGGCCAGGAGATAAGGGTGCTTCCTGTTCCGCCGGGCCATTTGCTTATTCTGCTGCCTTCGTTTCTGGGCCTCCTCCCAGGCAGCCATGTCCACGATGGCCGGCACCTGGACGGCCAGCCAGCTCTCCTGGGGGTTGATTCGCCATTTGCCGGCCGCATCTTGCCCATGCTTGCCGTAGTACCAGGCCCCGATGTAGGTCTCGCTGCTCAGGATGTCTCCAACGGTCGAATGGCCCCATTGTCCTCTGCCGCGTGCTTTGCGTCCGGGGATCGCCTGCACGTCGGTCCACGTCGGCACACCCATCCCGCTGAGCCTGCAGGCAATGGCGCGGATGCTCAGCGGCCCGCTTTCGCCGTTCCCCTGGGTGTACCAGTCGAAGATCATCCGCACGATCCGCGCCTCTTCTTCGACGACGACCAGGCGAAACAGGCCGCTGTCCTCCCTTTCGGCTCGATAGCCGTAGGGTGGCAGGCCGTGGACGATCGTACTGCCGACCTTTACCCGGCCCCGGATGTTGCGTCGGGATCGCTCGGCGATCTTGGCCCGCTCGTACTCGGCGATCCCGGCCCGGATCGTCTCCATCAGGCGGTCCTCGTCGCTGTCGGCATGCCCCGTCTGGACGAAATGCAGCTCTACCCCGCGCCGTGCAAACTCCTCTTGCAGGATCAGGTAGTGGCCGGCCTTGCGCGATAGGCGGTCCTGGTCGTAACCCAGTACCACGTCCGCCTGGCCGGCCACGATCGCGTCTCGCAGCGCGTCCAGCTGCGGGCGGTCCAGGGTTGCCCCGCTGACCCCTTCCTCCCGATAGACCCCGAGCACCGTCCAGCCGCGCTCCTCGGCATAATACCGGCACTCCTCCTCCTGGGTGCGCAGACTGAAGCCGTGTTCGGCCTGGTCCTCTTTGCTCACCCGGGTGTAGATCGCCGCTCGCTTTGTCATCGTCCTGCCCTCCTCAGCGTGGGCCGGCTCACGCCCACGGCGGCGGCAACGTGGTCGAGAGCACGGCCCGCCTCCCAAACGGAAAACTTTTCCGTTTGGCCGGGAAGGTTGGCTGTCCGCCGCGTTTCTGCCAGGTTTCTTGGAGGTGTCGCCCCGGCCCGCGTGGGGTGAACGCCCGCGCCTTTTCCAGTGTAGGCCGGCTCATGCCCACGGCGCGGGCCACATGATCGAGAGCGACGCCCCTATTCAGTTCCGGAAAGTTTCCAGAACTGAATGCCTCATATCCCTGTCGTTTCCTTGCCGCCTCTCTCTCCAGCGGCTCCAGGTCGTAGGAAATAGCGACTGCCTGGTCCAGAGCCCTCTCTGCCAGGTCCAGCGCCTCCAGGACGCCGGCCAGGAAACGTACCAGGTGCGAAACGTCGGCCAGGTTCAGCGTTCGCTTTGGGTTGCGCATCTCATCCCCCTGTGATAAGATAGGGCGTGGGAGCCGGGCTCTCGCTGTCCAGGCCGGCCCGACCCCCACCCGATGGCGGGCCGGGGCTAGTCTCCGGCCCCCTCGTCTTCCCTGGGTGTCAGCGCCTCGTCCAGGGTGAGCGGCCGGCCGAAGCCGCACTCCGCGCCCAGGGCCTCGAAGCGGCCGCCCGGCTGCAGGTCCTCCTCGGTGACATGGTGCAGGGTGTAGGTGTTGGGCTCCCCCTGCCAGTGGGACCAGTCCTTGACGTGCACGACCAGCCGGCCGTCCTCGGTCTTGTACAGCGTCTCGGTGACGCCGCGGGTATCGGTGGGGCCGCCGCCGCGCCCGGTCCCGTACTCGCGGTAGCAGCCCAGCTCCTCGGCCATGAACTTGACCTCGCGCGTGTCGTCCTGGGTAATGCCGCCGCTGCCACCTGCGATGCTCCCGATCAGAACGGTTTGCTTCTCCATCGTCATCCTCCTCCGACTTGCACTCTGGCCTTGTCCTGCTCGAGCAGCAGGTCCACGTACCGCTTGCGCTCAAAGACGAACGTCCAGACCACCGTGTCCATCTCGTCGTCTACCTCGACGTGGGCCTCGAACTCGTCGCCGAACAGGGCATGGCCCCACTCACAGACCCGTCGCCAGATTTCGAGCACGCCAGCACCTCCTCTTGCTCGTGCCGGCAGGCAGGCCGGCAGGCAGGTACTCCGGTTGCCAGGTAGGACCCGTTCGCATCACCTCCTTTCGGCAAAATACAGGCGGCCCACGCTTCCGCCATGGTTCCGCTGACGGTTGCGTGGGCCGCCCATGCCCAGGGCAAAGGTTGTCAGGTGTGCGTCGTTATGCTACAATGTCCTCAGCCTGCTCGCTGGCCCGTTCAGCGGGTGGGTCAGGGCCGGTTGGGTGTCGTCAGCACCCGGCCGGCCCGCTTTACCTCACGTCTTCGGCTTCTCCTCCTTGGGAGCCTCCAGCCGGCCTTCTATCCATGCCAGGAGAAAGGCCCGCACTACAGCGGAGACCGTGGTATCGTCAGCCAGGGCTTTTTCTTTGGCCCGCTTCGCTAAACCCTTTGGCATAGATAGCGAGATGCGATCCGGCTTCTGTACCATGATGCCTTCTCCGGTACGCAATTGCGTACTGCCACTCTCATTATACCACACCCATGCAACCATGCCCTGCAGGGTTCTTGACGGTTTGCGCGGCAAAGCGGCCGGCTGTTGTGCATTCCCCTTCCTGCCCTGCACCCGGGCTATTCGGTTTTCAAGGTTCTGTGTGCTTTTGAGCCTTTCTCATTCCTGGCCTGGGCTACGAGGTCGGCCTGGAGATCCTCGGGCAAGTCCAGCCAGGCGAGCAGGGAGGCGCACCGGGGGGAGCGCAGGAAGCGCAGGGCGCCTCTCCTACACTCGTGGACGGGCGGCCTGCAGCGGCCATCGCACGGCCGGCCGTCCTGGGCATCCTTGAGGGCCTGGAGGATGATCGCCGCCAGCAAGCCATGCATTGGCCCGAGGTCGGTCACATCTTCCGCGTTCGCGTGAATGCGCATGGAGGCTCCTACCGGCCGATTCTGCCCCGATCACACGCAAGAACCAGTTCGAGATAACGGTAGTT
>Ga0315296_10004781_pt1 | contig 11021 bp, 9 predicted proteins | sample YL17G14_18_MG_FD_203921 | JGI IMG/M metagenome (GOLD analysis project Ga0315296, IMG submission 203921) | Sediment microbial communities from Yellowstone Lake, YNP, Wyoming, USA - YL17G14_18 | ecosystem: Environmental > Aquatic > Freshwater > Lake > Sediment | place: USA: Wyoming | collected...
CCTCGCGTACTCCAGATCGGCTATGTCCAGCGGCGTGTATAGACGCTCCACGTCCTCCCCGGAGGCGGTCACGAATTCGTCCCTGCGCTCAGGGTGCTGGGCCAGGTATCGCTGCAGGGTGGTCTCCTCCCAGCGCTCGGAGCTTTCGCGGATGGTCTCCAGTTTCTCCCGGTCAAACATCTGTGTCTCCCATCAGTATTCTATGCCTCGGCGGCTGACGATGCCCTTGTGGTAAGGATGCTTGATCTCTCTCATCTCGGTCACCAGGTCTGCACGGGCGACTACCTCGGGATGAGCGTAGCGACCGGTCAGGATCAGTTCCACTCTTTCCGGCTTCTGGTCGAGGAGCGATAGCACATCTTCCAGCCGGATCAGATGCCACTCCAGTGCCACGTTGATCTCATCCAGGATTACCAGATCGTAGTCGCCACTCACCACGATCTCTCGGCCGTGCTCCAGGGCCTCCTCAGCCATGCGTATATCCACTGGCTCGGGGCTCTCCTTCGACACGTAGTCCGGACGGCCGAACTGCCTGATGGTGATGTTGGGATGTTGCCTCACTGACTCCAGCTCACCGTAGTGCGGCCAGCCTTTCATGAACTGGATGATGTAGACCCTCAGGCCCTGCCCTGCCGCGCGCATAGCCTGTCCCAGAGCCGCGGTGGTTTTGCCCTTTCCATGCCCCGTGTAGACCTGTATGAGACCCTTCTCCGATTTCATGGTTGCTGGCCCGTGAGCGAAGGTGATGCTGCGCAGCAGTTCACCGCCTCCAGCGGCTACGTGTTGCCCCTTGCTCACCTCGTTGCCACCTCGGTTGGGGTATCTGGGCCAGATGAAGAACTTGGCGCAGGTGGCCCCGAGTTCGGGGAAGTAGCGAAGCCAGAATTCGCCTTGATAGCGCAAGGGATGGTAATCGTCCACCTCGTGTTTCTCAGAGTGCGGGACCACACCGTAGACCCTGCTACGAAGGCGGCTGGCGTTGGGGTTCGCGCCCCTGTGGTAGGCCGACCACGTTTCCGCCTCGCCCAGGATGCGCCACCAGGACATTCCATCCTCTTCTCTGCGGTCTCCACTCAGCTGGCCTAGGAGCCTCACGGCGTTTCCATCGGGGAACCTGTGTGGGCAGCCGGTGCTGCGATAGGCAAGACGCTGGTCCGCCTCGAGGACGGCCAGGACCTCGTCCGCGACGAAGGTTCCCTGGTCATCGAAGCCGAAGCCCTTTCTGAGTTCGCTGTCGAAGACGACGTAGGCCCCCAGCCAGCACTGGTAGTAGGGGGAGCGGGGATTCACGAAATCCGAGTACAGTCGGCTGAGGTTGAAGCCTCCGAACCGAGAGTAGGCCGCTGCCTCTGTGGGATAGGCCACGATCTCCGAGAGGACCTTCCCCAGGTTGGCCTGAAGGGTGAGGCGGATCCAGCCCCCGCGGTGTTGGCCGAAGCGTATCTGGAGTCCGTGGCGTTTGGCGGCATTGGGCAGGCGGGATGCCAGCAGCCTGACCGCCAGACTCATGATCAGGCCCCGATAGAGCCAGGCTGAGGCCGCGCCCACAGCGAAAATGAGCAGTAGAGCGACGAGGATTGGATGCATCAGTTCGTAGCTTGGTGAGAATGCGGATGGTGATTGGATGACAGCCGATTATATCATATCTCAGCTCGAAACCGATAGTTGCTGCTGCAAATCCAGGTGTGCTACGATTGTTGGACGGCCATACAGCGACTCCTGGCACAGGCGGGTAGCTTTGGTGCGACCTTTGCGGTGGGCGAATTCTTGGAGACGAGTGGCACGGTGGGACTCTTCGCGACACGTGATGAGTCTGCTGCTGCTGATCTTCCTCGTCGCCTTTGCCTTGCGCCTCTATCGTCTCGGATACCAGAGTCTGTGGTACGACGAGGCGGTGAGTATTCACCTGGCGACGAAGGACCTCCGTGGCCTCACCCAACACACGGCCCGGGATATCCATCCGCCCCTCTACTACTACCTGTTGCATTTCTGGATGCAGGCCGCCGGCACCAGCGAGTTCTCCGCAGCCTTCCTCTCCCTGGTCTTCGGGACTCTGCTCATCGCCGCGTGCTACCGGCTGGGCACGGCCCTGTACGACAGGAGAGTTGGCCTGCTCACGGCTTTCCTCGTGGCTGTCTCTCCTTTCAACCTCTGGTACTCCCAGGAGATCCGCATGTACACACTGGGAGCGTTTCTGGGCCTGGTGTCGCTGTACTGCCTGATGAGGCTGGTGGGCCTGACCGGGCGAGACGGTCAGGGGCCACCGGTCAGCGCGGGAGCGCCCTCTGATGGGTGTGGCGGAGCCTGGAAGTTCTTCATAGGTTATGTGCTCTCTGCAGTGGTGGGCCTCTATACACTGTACTACTTCGCCTTCCTCTTGATCTTCGAGAACCTGTTCGTGTTCGGCTGGTGGCTGGTGGCCAGAAGAGCGCGAAGGCACCCGCCGCTGTTCCTGCGGCGCTGGGTGCTGGCTCAGGTCCTGGTCGTAGTGCTCTACCTGCCGTGGCTGCCAGTGGCCCTGCGCCAGGCGCTGGACCCGCCTGTTCCTCCCTGGCGGGGTTTCACAGGCCTAGGGTCGGTGATTCTGGAGTCCTGGACGGCCCTGTCACTGGGACAGTCCGTGGACCCAGAGAGCCTCCTCGTCTGGCCCGTGCTTTCCTTCATGTTTGCCCTCTACCTGCTGGGCGTGAGGGGTGCCGCGTCGGGGCATCGAGGATCCCTGAAGAGCGTCCTTCTGTGCGGCTACACCTTTGCTCCCCTGTTCATCATCTACCTGCTGTCGCTGCGCACGCCTCTGTATCACGTGAGGTACGCCTTTACCTACTCGCCTCCGTTCTACCTGCTGCTGGCCGTGGGCCTCGCGGGGTTGAGGCGTAGTTGGCGCTTGGCCCTGCCCATCGGTCTGACGGTGATCGCCCTGGCCTGCGGATACTCCACATACCGCTATCATTTCGACCCACAGTACGCGGCGGACGATCACCGGGGGGCGGTGAGCTATATGGAGAAGAGGATCGCCCCCGGGGACGCTGTTCTCATTGATGCCGGGTACTCTTATCCAGCATTCCTCTACTACTACGAGGGTGCCATCGCCTGGCGAGGACGACTGACTGACTATGAGCCTGATGATGGCCGAGAGGGCGTCATCCTCTTGCAGACAGGCAGTATTGGAGGCGACGAGGGACTTGGCTGGGGCGATGCGGACTCGGACTTCTACGCCACCACTGAGGAGGAGACAGCGCGAGCCCTGGAAGGGGTCTTCGCCCGTCATGATCGTGTGTGGGTGTATCGTATCTACGACACGGTGACCGATCCTGAGGGGTTCATCCGTGAGTGGCTCGACGAGCACGGGCGCCTGCTGGGGCAGGAGCAGTTCGTCGGGGAAAGCTATATGCGGGTGCAGTGCTACCTGACCGCGCGGGAGCCGGAGTACGACGCCGATCTCAGATATCACTCGCTCGACTTAGACGTCGTTGATGGGCTGAAGCTGGCGGGGTACAGCGCCCGGTCAATGGTGCGCGCTGGTGACCAGCTTCCGGTGACGCTTAACTGGCAGATGGGCGAGGAGGCGGAGACGGCGTATGGATTTCGACTCGGGTTGACTTTCGAGGGCGAGACACCGGAAGACGGGATCGAGGTCGCTGCCTCCACGGTATCTATGCTAGAAGCGGACTCGCCGTCTCAGGAGTCGGTCCTCGAGATCCCAGCGGGGACGCCTCCCCTGGAGTATAGTCTGCTGATTCAGTTGTACGATGCCTCCGCTGGCGTAGACAACGATGCGCTTTCCGCCGGATTGGAGATAGGTACCGTCAGAGTGGTGAAACCTCTGGTGCCTCCGCCGACTCCACCGCTGCCGCATGAGCCATGGGCGAACTTCGGGGATCTGCTCCAGTTGACAGGGTACGACCTGCGTCCGCTGGAGGTGGAGGCGGGAAATGAGATAGAGCTACATTTGTTCTGGCGGGCCTGGGGCGTGCCCCTGCCCATGGTCCGAACCGAGATAGAGCTGAGAGACGGGGAAGGACGCCCCGTGACCACGCAGGCCGCTTGCTTGGCCGTCCGCTACCCGAGCACGGTCTGGGAGCGAGAGGAGCTGGTCCGCGATCTGTGCCGGGTTGAAGTCCCAGAGGCAGTCTCGTCCGGCAGCTATGAGCTGACCATGCGCTTGGAGACCTTCGGGCCGACGGGCAGGTGGGAGGCCATCCCCTTCTGGTCAGACGCCGGTGTGTGGGAGGACAGCTTTGCTTTGGGTACATTAGAAGTCATCGACTCCCGACGGCCGTGAAGTGTCTATCTCCGGGCGTGGCCTACTCGTCTCGTGGTGGCGAGGTTCCTTACAGAGGCTGGTAAGGAATGATATAATAGTGTGGCAAAGGCACAACGGAGCGGCCGTTGCGGCACGCGTGTCGCCGCGGGGAGTCAATCGCTGTCAGGTTTTGCAGGGTTGCGTGCAAGTGGCATAGGTTACAGGCTGTTATGACCTGCCACGACAAGTACAGCGTAGCGTCAAACAAACTCAACCCAGAAACTGATCCAAGGCAAGCAATGATCTGTCAGATTGGGCTTAAGCGCCATCTGGGTCGTCCATGGACAGACTGGTTTGGGGCATGAGCATCACGCTGGAAGAGGACGGCGGTACGCTTTTGACCGGGCCGGTGCTCGATCAGGCCGCCTTGTATGGATTGCCAAGAAGAGTGCGTGATTCAGAAATGCCATTGCCCTTCGTCAATCGCATTGAACCCGTCCAGGCAGATGCGTCAGATGTCAAACAGTAGATTGAGGCAAGTTAGCGATGTTTGGAAAGGAGCTTTGCCTATGTAGCATTTCTGGCCGATTTCACCCCCAGGAACAGGAAGGGGGGCTACAGTGACATTCAAGGTCAATTCAATGAAACTCATCCATATCGTTCAAAAAAGGAGAAAAAATGAATACGATCAAAGGAAGTCCCCATGGGACATACAGAAAGACCGCAACAATTGTAGGAGTATTATTTATAATTGGAACCGTTGCGGGTATCCTAAGCGTTGTTTTTGCAGGATCCATTCTAAGTGATCCAAATTATCTTATCAAAGTTTCTGAAAATCAAAATCAATTCGTAATAGGATCCCTCCTTGTGTTAACTATGGGCCTTGCGCTTGCCATGGTTCCAGTTGTGATATTTCCAGTCCTTAAAAAGCATAACGAAGTCTTAGCCTTTGGGTATGTTGTTTTCAGGGGGGCGCTTGAGACCGTTACCTCTATTGCCATGGTGATTACTTGGCTATTCCTATTAATACTAAGTCGGGAATATGTAGCAGCAGGAGTTCCGGATGCTTCCAATTTTCAAACCTTAGGAGCTGTATTCCTAGAAGGTAGTGATTCGATTAGTGGGATTGGGGGATTCGTTTTCAGCTTGGGCGCTCTGATGCTGTATTATGTATTCTATCAATCAAAACTCATTCCAAGGTGGATATCAATTTGGGGTTTCATCGCAATCTCATTGGGTCTAGCTACAGGCGTTTTAGTCATATTCCAGCTACAGAGTCCTTCTTCGACGATAAACACTGTTATGAATCTTCCAATACTCTTCCAAGAAATGGTTATGGCGGTATGGCTGATCGTGAAAGGATTCAATCCGTCGGCAATCGCATCCGCGTCCGCTAAAGTAGATATGAATTAAGGAGACAAAAAATGAATTCAAACAGAAAGGCAGCAAGAATTACGGGAATATTGTTTATAGTTGCGACGGTTGCATCTCTACTGGGTAGTGGTCTTACGGGCTCCATTGTGGGTGCTCCGGATTACTTTGTTCAGATTGCTGCAAACAAGAACCTAATAGTGCTGGGTGCGATCCTTACGTTTATCGCGGCTGCCGGAAGTGCCGGTATTGCGATTTCGCTGTACCCCGTCTTGCGGAAACACAATGAAGGACTAGCTCTTGGGTCAGTTGGTTTCAGGCTTGTTGAGGGAGTGTTCTACATTGTCGGTGCACTGGGCTTACTTTCCCTGCTGTCATTAAGCCAGGAATATACAAGCGTAGGGCCTCAGGCTGTTCCAACCTTTCAAGTCCTAGGCACTTTGATTACCGCAATACGTGTTTGGGCGGGCTTCGTGCTTGGAGTGATTGCCTTCTGCTTAGGCGCGGCTATGTACTACTACGTTATGTATCGATCGAAACTCGTCCCTCGATGGCTATCCGCCTGGGGTCTGGTCGGGCTTGCATTGGTTTTTTCGATGACTCTGATGATTGCCTTCGGCGAAAGAATTTCAGAACCATCAGGTATGCTGGTATTGCTGGCTATCCCCATCGCTTTGCAGGAAATGGTTTTGGCGGTATGGCTGATTGTTAAAGGATTCAATCCATCGGCAATCGCTTCTCTGTCTGACAAAGTAGACATGGGCAAAGGAGACAAAAAATGAATTCAAACAAAGAGACCGCAAGAAATCGGCTAGATGTGAGGATAATCCTTGCAGTGTTATGGGTAGCTGGAATGTTAAGTAGTTTAAATGGGGATACGTACCGCTTAAGTGATCCGGTTGCGTTAAAGTCGTTAATTGCCAATACTGGACCCATCGTAGCATCCAGCGAATTATATTTGGTAATGTCATTAATATTCGTGGGTTCGATTTTTATGAGTGTCTTGACCCTGACGTTGAAGTCTCACGTGAGTCGTTGGGCAAACCGCATCATAGGCATACTCTATGCGATTATTGATCTTGCTTTTTGGGTTTTAGGTTTCGTATTGCAATCACCTGGTTATGCGATAGTTTGGTCAACAGCACAAGTTGTGTTTGCCTTACTGGTTGTTTGGTACGCATGGAAGTGGCCTAAGCAAGAAGCATGAATCGATTCCATCTTCTTGATACTACTCAGGAGAATGGCAGTCACAAGCTGTAATAAAACAGCAAAACCTGACAAAGCGCTGCACCCGACCAAGACGCCACTCGATCTTGGAGGAAACTCATGAAAGCGATTGTATGCACAAGATACGGACCTCCGGATGTTCTTCAGCTCAAAGAGGTAGAAAAACCTACGCCCAAAGAGGATGAAGCGTTAGTAAGAGTTCACGCGGCATCCGTGAATGCTGCGGACGCGGAAATCCTGAGAGGTATGTGGGCGGCCCGCTTCGGGGGACCTCTAAGACCACAGCACAAGATACCCGGATCTGACATAGCCGGTACGGTTGAAGCGGTTGGCAGAAACGTAAAGCAGTTTCAGCCAGGTGACGACATATGGGGGGATTTATCCTTTCCGTACGGTTATGGCACTTTTGCTGAGTACGTATGTGTTTCTGAGAATGCATTAACGCTGAAGCCAGCCAGTATGACATTCGAAGAAGCATCGACCTACCCTCAATCGGCAATCATCTCCCTGCAGAGTCTTCGTGACAAAGGAGGGATTCAGCCAGGACAAAGGGTCTTGATCAACGGTGCCGGCGGCGGTATGGGAACGTTTGCGGTGCAGATTGCCAAATTATACGGGGCAGAAGTGACTGGCGTGGACAGCACGAGGAAATTGGACATGCTGCGTTCGATCGGTGCCGACCATGTCATTGATTACACTCAAGAAGATTACACCAAAAGCGGGCAGTGTTATGACCTGATTCTTGATGTCGCGGCATATCGTTCGGTTTTCGATTACAAGCGTGCTTTGAGTCCCGAGGGGATTTTTATGATGGTCGGAGGTTCCTTGGCTACACTTCTCCAAGTCGTATTCCTGGGAGCTTTGATTTCAAGGATCGGGAGTAAGAAACTGGGTCTCAACGCGTATGATTCAAATAATAAAGAAGATCTGGCTTTGTTGGCTGAGCTCTTTGAAAGCGGCAAGGTCGTACCGGTGATAGATAGACGTTACCCGTTAAGTGAGGTCCCTGAAGCCCTCCGGTATCTTGAAGAAGAACCCCACCTAGGAAAAATAGTAATCACTGTGGAACATAATAGCAAAACCTAACAAAACGCTGCACCTGCCGCTGTGAAGCGCAGCGGAATAGCGGCAGGATTGAAAATGACCAAATCAAAGTAAACTAGGAGGAGTACTTATGAAAGCGATTGTATGCACGAAATACGGACCACCGGAAGTCCTTCAGCTCCAAGAGGTAGACAAACCGGCCCCCAGGGGCAACGAGGTCCTGATAAGAGTACATGCGACGACCGTGCACAGGGGCGATTCGCGGATGCGGGGCCTCGACATTCCCGGTCCCGGCTGGCAACGGCTCCTGGCGCGGCTGGTGTTGGGCATCCGAAGGCCAAGGAAAGCCATCCTGGGCATGGAGTTGGCCGGAGAGATCGAAGCCGTGGGCCAGGATGTGACGCGGTTCAAGAGAGGCGACCGGGTGTTTGCCTCGACCGCGTGGTCCGGGTTCGGGGCCTACGCCGAGTACAAGAGTATGGCCCAAGATGGGGCGCTGGCGCTCATGCCGGCCCACATGACCTTTGAGGAAGCGACGGTCATTCCCTCCGGGGGAATCACGACCTTGGGCATTCTCAAAACGGCCGACATCCAGCCGGGACAGCAAGTGCTCATCTATGGCGCGTCTGGCAGCGTGGGCACCTTTGCCGTCCAGCTTGCCAGGGCCCTCGGCGCCGATGTGACCGGGGTTTGCAGCGCGGCCAATCTGGAGCTGGTGAAATCCCTGGGCGCCGGCAGGGTCATCGACTACAAGCAAGAGGATTTCACCCAGAGCGGCGAGACCTATGACGTCATCTTTGACGCTGTGGACAAGTTCGGGGGCGACTATCGAACCGCGCTCAAGGAGACAGGCGTCTATCTCAACGTCCATGCTTCTTCCGACAAGATCAAGACCAGGGACGCGCCCCTCCTCCTCAGTGAGCTCAAAGAGCTGATTGTGGCAGGCAAGCTCAAGGCGGTCATCGATAGACGCTATCCGTGGGAGCAAATCGTCGAGGCTCATAGATATGTTGACCAAGGACACAAGAAGGGGAACGTAGTCATCACTGTGGTACCCAGCGACAAAACCTGACAAAGCGCTGCACCTGCCGCTGTGAAGCGCAGCGGAATAGCGGCAGGATTGAAAATGACCAAATCAAAGTGAATTGGGAGGAGTACTCATGAAAGCGATTGTATATCAAGAATATGGCCCCCCCGATGTTCTTCAGCTCAAAGAGGTAGAAGAACCTACTCCCAAGGACAATGAAGTACTCATCAGAATATTTGCAACAACAGTATCATCAGGAGACGCGAGAATACGAAGTGGCACCAGACAGCCTCTCTGGCCCATCTCAAAAATAGCTATAGGTCTCAGAAAACCAAGAAAAACTATACTAGGGTTCACTCTAGCCGGGGAAATTGAAGCAGTAGGCAAAGATGTAAAATTGTTTAAACAAGGTGACCAAGTTTTTGGATCTACCGGGATGAGTTTTGGAGCTAATGCCGAGTACATATGTCTGCCTGAAGAAGGGGTGCTGGCAATAAAACCGGCCAATATGACCTATGAGGAAGCCGCCGCCGCTCCTTTTGGGGCATTAGCCGCATTGTATTTTCTTAGAAAAGGAAATATCCAGAGCGGCCAAAAAGTTCTTATCTATGGAGCTTCTGGAGCGTTAGGTACTTTTGCGGTACAGCTTGCCAAGTACTTTGGGGCAGAAGTTACCGGGGTATGCAGTACCACGAATTTAGAATTGGTGAAGTCTCTGGGAGCCGATAAGGTAATTGATTACACTAAAGAGGATTTTACCAAAAACGGTCAGACCTATGATATTGTTTTTGACACGGTAGGCAAGACTTCGTTTTCACATTGTAAAAGCTCGCTAAAGCAAAAAGGATTCTATGTTTTAGCTGTCGGTGATTATCCACAGTATGTTCAAATGCTATGGACTTCAATGATAGGGAGCAAGAAAGTAATATTGGGGATAGCAAGCGAGCGTACTGAAGACTTAGTTTTCCTCAAAGAGCTTATTGAGGCGGGAAAGATAAAATCGGTCATTGATAGACGCTATCCGTTGGAGCAAATTGCCGAGGCTCACAGGTACGTCGATCAAGGGCACAAGAAGGGGAATGTAGTCATCACCGTGGAGCACGAGAGTCGATGACAGGCCGTAGCGCAGGAATACCGCCACTTTGCAGGAGGCGGAGGGTTGCGCGCCGGTCTGGCCTGGTGTAATACTAGCCAACTGGCCAATAGGCTAATCCCCCTCTTGGCGGATGTGCCGGGAGCATCCCCCTCGTATACTGGGTCTGGCTTGAAGCACAGGCATGAAGTGACAAGAGAGACGAACGGAATCGGGCAGGTGGTGGTCAAGGTTGTAGGCATGAGCATAGGAGTCGTTGGAGAAGAGCTGAGATAAGGAGGAAAGGAAATGAAGAGAGACCGGAAGAAGAGGATTCTAATGGTGGTGGGGCTGCTGATGTTGGCCTCCCTGGTTCTGGCAACGCCCGCGCTGGCGGCGGATATCAGAACCAACGACGTCATCGTCATCGATGAAGACGTTGACGATGACCTGTATCTGTTCGGGGGTTCCATCACCGTGAACAGCACCGTCCACGGCGATCTGATCGCTGCTGGAGGCGACATAACCCTCAACGGCACCATTGACGGCGACCTGTGGGCCGCCGGTGGCAGGGTGCACATCAACGGCACCGTGGCCGATGACGTGCGTATCGCGGGCAGCGACCTCAAGCTTGGCCCCAACGCCAAAGTGGGCGACGACCTGTTTGCGGCGGGGTTTGGGCTTGGGTGCGACCCTGGTAGTGCCATAGCCGGAGACGTGTACGTGGCGGGCTATCAGGCTGTGCTCGGTGGTGAGATCACAGGTAATGTCAACGCCGCGCTCGGCGGTCTGGAGGTCTCGGGCCACGTGGTGGGCGACGTCACGGCGGAGGTCTCGGAGCCGGACCCTGAGTTCGAGCAGTTCAGCATGTTTATGCGCATGAACCCCTACTTCCCCGAGCGCCTCATTGGCCCCGGCCTGACCGTCGGGGAGGACGCCCAGATAGATGGTGAGCTGACCTACACCAGCCCCGTGACAGTGCAGATCCCAGAGGGGGCTGTGGCCGGGCCCATCGTCTACCAGACACCGGTGCCCGA
>Ga0315296_10004782_pt1 | contig 11014 bp, 15 predicted proteins | sample YL17G14_18_MG_FD_203921 | JGI IMG/M metagenome (GOLD analysis project Ga0315296, IMG submission 203921) | Sediment microbial communities from Yellowstone Lake, YNP, Wyoming, USA - YL17G14_18 | ecosystem: Environmental > Aquatic > Freshwater > Lake > Sediment | place: USA: Wyoming | collected...
AAGCAGAAAGGGAAAAGGAATACGAAAAAGCCTTAATCCCAGAACGTCTGGAGTATAAGCCTCAACCAGCACTCAAATGGGCTCCGGTTGAAGAGAGGCTAAATTTTGAGTCATTTGAGGAAGCATTCACCCTGAAAGAAGTAATAGAAGAAGCTAGGCGATGTCTCTATTGTGGACCGTGTAAGAGCTGTAAAGGATGTATAGCCCTGGAGCTTCAGCCTGAGATACCAGAGGTTGAGACTAATGAAGATTTGTGCTGTGGATGTGGAATTTGCGTTGCTGTCTGCCCCTATGATGCCTCTAGACTGGAAAAAACCGAAAGGGGGCTAGTATCAGTTATAGATGACCTTAAGTGTAAGCGATGTGGAGTGTGTATTACTGCCTGTCCTACTGGCGCAAGAACCATCAAAGATGAACTGGTGGAAACTATAGCCAATACCTATGCAACGTTATAAATATGGAAAGGAGGGATAAACTACGAAAGAGAAGGTAGAAGCGGTGCTGGCTCAAATAAGACCTGCTTTGCAGGCAGATGGGGGTGATGTTGAGCTAGTAGATGTGAGTGAAGGAGTGGTTAGGCTGAAGCTCAAGGGTGCCTGTAGCGGCTGTCCTATGGCAACTATGACCCTGCAGCTCGGGATTGAGCGAATCCTCAAACAGCAGATACCCGAGGTTAAAGAAGTGATTGCCGTCTAACAAGGGGAGAGGACGATGCCTATATATGAGTATCTTTGCTCAAACTGTAAACTTACGTTTGAGCTGCTTAGAGCAATGAGCCAGTCGGGTGAGAGTGCTCCCTGCCCGAGGTGCGGAAGCAGTGCTCAGCGAGTGCTTTCATTATTCTCCAGAAGTTCTGAGGGGACACCGGCTTCCGAGGGAAGCAGTGCGTGCAGCAGTTGCACTTCCTACACCTGTAATTCTTGCTCTCTATCGGGATAAGGCGTTAAAACTGAAACACTAAGGACGGTCTCTAGAGCCCCCTGAGTTTTTCTGGAATTCTTTAAAGAAGATAAGGATTGAGCGGTGTAACTATGTTACAAATAGAGAATCTAAAATTGATATTGGATGGTAACCCCATAATCGACGACTTGAGCCTAAATGTAGAAAGGGGGGAAATCCTGGCTGTACTGGGAGTAAATGGGACGGGGAAAACAACCCTGGCTTATATAATAATGGGGGTGAATTACTTACCTGACGATGGCAAAATAATATTTGAAGGCGAGGACATTGCCAAGTCCCCAATCTCTCAAAGGGCAAAAATGGGAATAACCCTTGCTTGGCAAGAACCGGCAAGATTTGAAGGGCTGAGCATAAGAGAGTACCTCGGCAGATAATTAGATAAAAAAGGAAATAACCTCGTTTTGGGCAGTATCCTAGCCCCGAAAATTTGTTCTGGTAAAACAAATAATGGACTAGGGAAGCTATGACAGATTTTGAGCCTAAAATTGTAGTCTTTTGTTGTAACTGGTGTTCACCCGTTGGAACAGACCTTGCCGGCAGTTCAAGATTAAAGAGCAACTCATATTCCAGAATAATCAAAATCACATGTACCGGAAGGATAGAACCAAGCTTTATCTTTGGTGCCTTTGCTAAAGGTGCCGATGGTATAATTATAGCCGGATGTCATCCCGGGGATTGCCACTATATCAGTGGTAACCTTAAGGCAAGACGAATAATAACGTTAATTAAAAATCTACTCCCACAACTCGGAATAGAATCCGAGAGATTAAGACTAGTATTGATTTCAACATCTGGGGCAGCAAAATTCCAGTCGGCAGCAGATGAATTTATTGATGAAGTTACCAAGCTCGGTTCTCTTAGACTAATTGACAAGGTGAAGGTAAAATGAGCTGGCAAACTATCCGTCTAAGCGGTTGGAGAGTCACCATATGACAGTTTCGGTGGGGGTAGGCGAGTGGTACTGGTAAGAATAAAAAAATTAGCCAAGATAAAGGTGTGGGGGGTGGTGCAGGGGGTTGGCTTCAGGCCCTTTGTTTATCGACTAGCTAGCGAGTGTAACCTTAAGGGCTGGGTGCGCAACACCTCGGGAAATGTAGAGATCGAGGTAGAGGGAGAGGGGGAGACCTTAGAGAATTTCCTGAATGACCTTGAAACCAAAGCCCCTCCCATGGCACGCATTGAAAGAGTCGAAACTAATTTCTATCCCCCGAAGGGCTATACCGAGTTTAAGATTTGGGACAGTCTAAGCCAAAAGGGGAAATACCAGTTAGTGTCACCAGATATCGCTACCTGTGAGGAGTGCCAGAGGGAACTCTTCTCTCCTACTGACCGTCGCTTTCGCTACCCATTTACTAACTGTACCAATTGCGGTCCCCGATTTACTATTATTGAGGACATCCCTTACGACCGCCCCAAGACTACCATGCGTCAGTTTAAGATGTGCCCTGAGTGCCAGCGAGAGTACGATAATCCTTTAGACCGGCGTTTTCATGCCCAGCCCAATGCCTGCCCTAAATGCGGCCCCAGTTTGGAGCTAGTCGATAGCAATGGTAATCCTATTGAGTGCAGCGATGTCATTAGAACAGCAAGTGCTCTCCTGAAATCAAGGAAAATCTTGGCGCTTAGAGGCCTGGGTGGATTTCATCTTGCTTGTGATGCCACCAATGAGGAGGCGGTAAATCTTTTAAGAGATAGAAAAAGGCGCCCATCTAAACCTTTGGCGGTCATGATAGGTACTATTGAGGAAATTGAAAGCCACTGCTTTATATCTCCTGAAGAGCGAAAACTGCTCCAATCTCCGCAATGCCCGATTGTGCTTTTAAGGTGGAAACGTAGCTCATCCAATATCTCCCCAGCGGTAGCCCCGAATCTAAAGTACCTCGGGGTCATGCTGCCTTATACCCCTTTGCATCACGTTCTATTAAGGGAGACCGGCGTTCCTCTGGTTATGACCAGCGGCAACATTAGTGAGGAACCCATCGCCAAGGATAACGACGAAGCTTTAAGAAGGCTCAGGGGAAGCGCTGATTATTTCCTGCTTCACAATCGGGATATATATGCCCGTTATGATGACAGCGTCTATATGGTAGAGGGTGTGCCTCAGGCTATAAGGCGAGCCCGGGGTTATGCCCCATACCCCGTCTTTCTTCCTTTTAAGTCAAAACAGATTCTCGCCTGCGGTGCTGAGCTGAAGAATACCTTCTGTCTCACCAAGGATGAGCACGCCTTCCTTAGCCAGCACATCGGTGATATGGAGAATGAGGAAACTCTAGACCACTTTGAAAATACTATCGAGCTTTATAAAAAGCTATTCCGCATTGAACCCGAAATTGTGGCTTATGATATGCACCCAGAATATCTTACCACAAAATATGCCCTTCAAGCCGGCTTAGAGCGAGGCTTAAGACTTACCCCGGTTCAGCATCATCATGCCCATATTGTAAGTTGTCTGGTAGAGAATAAAGTAGAAGGTCCGGTTATTGGAGTAGCCTTTGATGGTACGGGATATGGCACCGATGGCACAATCTGGGGAGGGGAATTTCTGCTAGCTGATTGGCGTAGCTGCCAAAGGGTTGGGCACTTAGAATATGTCCCCCTACTTGGAGGTGCTGCCGCCATAAACAAGCCCTATCGTATGGCTTTGAGCTATCTCTATACATTGCTAGGAGAAGATTTTACCTTAGATGGTCTTGCCATTAGTAAGCTCAATCCCGTCGAGCTTGAGATAATAAAACAGCAGCTAAAGCAACGGATAAATTCTCCGCTGACTTCAAGTGCTGGGCGACTTTTTGATGCCGTTTCCGCCTTAGCTGGGGTGAGGGGAGAAATAGATTATGAAGCTCAGGCAGCCATTGAGCTTGAGATGCTGGCTCCAGACGAATTAGGTGAGTTTGAGGGAAAGTGCTATCCTTTCTCCATTGTTAAAGACCAAGGAATAAAGGTAGTAAAGCTGGAAGGGCTATTCTCAACGATAGTCCAGGATACTAGGAATCAGGTTCCTGTCCCAATAATATCACTCAAGTTTCATAACACCATGGCTGAGATAATTGCTGAGATGTGTAAATTAATTGCCGAAGAGTCTGGAATAACTCAAGTGGCGCTAAGCGGTGGCGTTTTCCAAAATCGGCTGCTGCTGAAGCTAGCTACCTCTGCTTTACATAAAGAAGGATTTACTGTGCTTACTCACCATCTGGTACCCTGTAATGATGGTGGCATTTCCTTAGGACAAGCGGTGATTGCCAATTTTATTTCGGATTGAGAACCATGTGTCTTGCCATACCAGCAGTTATTAAACTTATAGAAGATAAAGAGGCTGAGGTTGAGATAGGAGGTATAACTCGCCGGATAAGCCTATGGCTCACCCCAGAGGCTAAAGTAGGGGACTATGTGCTAATTCACACTGGCTATGCCATAAATATCTTAGATCAAGACGAAGCCGAGGAAACTTTAAGGCTCTTAGAGGAAATAGCTGGGCTGGCTGAGGAGGAAGGTTGAGGTTTATTACTGAATTTCGGCGCTCTGAACTGGCTAGGGGATTGATTTCTCAGATTCATCGCCGGTCTAAGACCCAAGCACGTTTCATGGAGTTCTGCGGCGGCCATACGGTAACTATTTTTAGATACGGTATTCGCCAGGTTTTACCATCAACTATTGACATGGTCTCCGGTCCGGGTTGCCCTATCTGTGTTACAGCAACCTCTGACTTGGACAAGGCAATTGCCTTAGCTCAAATTCCAAGTGTAATTATCGCCACCTTCGGTGATATGCTTAAAGTCCCAGGGAGCCAAACTAGCTTAGAGAAGGTCAAGGCTAATGGGGCTGATGTGCATACGGTATATTCCACTATGGACGCTCTTAAAATAGCCGAGGAAAATCCGGCTAAGTCTGTGGTCTTCCTAGGAATTGGATTTGAGACCACTGCCCCTACCATTGCTGCTTCCGTCCTCCAAGCCCAGGAGAAGAAGATAAGGAATTACTATGTCCTTTCTTTACATAAACTTTGTCCTCCAGTGATTCAAGCTATCCTTGATTCCGGTGAGGTCAAGCTTGATGGACTTATATGCCCCGGGCATGTATCAGCTATTATTGGCTCCCATCCTTGGGAATTTATCGCCCGAGATTATGGCATCCCTTGTGTGGTGTCCGGCTTTGAGCCGCTAGATATCCTACAATGCATTGATATGTTGGTGGCTCAGGTTGAAAATGGTGAATCTAGGGTTGAAATTGCCTATCGACGAGGGGTGCGCCCTGAAGGCAACCAACTGGCTCTGAAACTTATGGAGCAGGTATTTGAGCCTTGCTTAGCCAAGTGGCGGGGGGTAGGGGAGGTTCCCAATAGTGGCTTAAAGCTAAAGAAGGAATTTCAGCACTTTGATGCCGAACTTGTTCTTGATATCAACCCTGGCCCTACCTATGAACCCAAGGGTTGCATCTGCGGTGACGTCCTGCGTGGAGTTAAGATGCCTGCCGATTGTCAACTCTTTGGCAAAGCCTGTACCCCGCAATATCCGGTAGGACCGTGTATGGTCTCAGCAGAGGGCGCTTGCTCTGCTTATTACCTTTATGGAGGTGACTTTGGAGGATAAAATCCTGCTCGCCCACGGCAGTGGAGGTAAGCTAGCCCATGAGCTGGTGGAGAAAAGCTTTGTTAAAGCTTTGGCTAATCCCTTTTTAGCCAAGTTGGATGACTCAGCCGTCTTCGACTTGAGCGGAAGGCTTGCCTTCACCACTGATAGCTATGTGGTGAGCCCTATCTTCTTCCCCGGTGGAGATATTGGTAAGCTTGCTGTCTGTGGCACGGTAAACGACCTAGCTATGTCTGGAGCTAAACCCCTTTACTTATCGCTTGCCTTCATCATTGAGGAGGGACTTCCCCAAGCTGAGCTGAACAAAATTGTAGAGTCTACTCAGAGGGCAGCTCAAGAAGCAGAAGTACAAATCGTCACCGGAGACACCAAGGTTGTAAATCGTGGCAGCGCCGATAAGCTCTTTATTAATACTGCCGGTGTGGGTGTCATACCTGAGGGGGTTGATATCTCCGGTAGCAAGGCAATACCGGGTGACAAGGTGATTCTAAGTGGGACTATAGGCGACCACGGAATAGCCGTGCTTAGCCAGCGAGAGGGACTGAGCTTTTCTACCCAGCTGGAAAGTGATTGTGCTCCACTTAATGGCTTGGTAGCTGCCATGCTAGCCGCTAGCCCAAATATCCATTGCTTACGAGACCCTACCCGAGGGGGGCTGGCTACTACCCTAAACGAGTTGGCAAAGCAATCAAAAGTAGGTATAAGGATTGAAGAGGAAAAGATTCCAGTACGGGAGGAGGTTCTGGCAGCTTGCGAGATGCTGGGTTTTGACCCTCTTTATGTAGCCAATGAGGGGAAGCTCGTGGCTATAGTCCTGGCTGAAGATGCCGATAAGTTCCTTGAGGCAATGCGGGAAAATCAATATGGCAAAGATGCGGCAATCATCGGTGAAGTAAGCCAAGAACACCCTGGACGGGTGGTAATGAAAACCTGCCTGGGGGCTTCCCGAATAATTGACATGTTAGTCGGAGACCTGCTGCCCAGGATTTGTTAAAATGCACGAACTTGCCATCACCCAAAGTATGCTCGACCTTGTCCTGGAGCAAGCCCGGAAGGTTGAAGCCAAGGAAGTTAAGAGAATCAACCTAGTCATCGGAAAGATGAGCGGATTTGTTGAAGAGTGTGTACAATTTTACTTTGACTTTATTAGCAAAGGGACCATTGCCGAGAGGGCTGCTCTTTCCTTTAAAACGGTTCCAACAACAGCTCGCTGCCGGAGCTGCGGTAAGCTCTTTGAACTTAGAGAGTTTGATTGGGCTTGCCCATACTGTCAGAGCAATAGTATGGAGATTGTAGCCGGTAAAGAGCTATTGGTAGAAAGTATTGAGGTGGAATAGATGGAGATAAAGGTTCTCAAGGACATCCTTGGCGCTAATGAGCAGATAGCAGTAAGAAACCGAGAGCTATTGGATAAGAACAATGTATTTGCTGTGAACTTAATGTCCTCACCTGGGGCTGGCAAGACTAACCTTATTTTGGCAACAATAAAACAACTGAAAGAGAAAATCAAAATTGGTGTCATTGAAGGAGATATTAGCTCAAGCCTGGATGCCGAAATGATAGGCAAAGAAGGTGTGCCTGTTGTCCAGATAAATACCGGCGGGACATGCCATCTGGATGCTAATATGGTTTCAAACGCCCTCAGCAATGTGCCGTTGCCCGATATTGAGCTGCTCTTCATTGAGAATGTGGGCAATCTGATTTGCCCGGCTTCATTTGCTCTTGGCGAGCACAAAAAGGTGGTAATTTCAAGCGTTCCCGAAGGAGACGATAAGCCGTTTAAGTATCCCTTAATGTTTGATATAGCCGATGTGGTGATAATAAATAAAATTGACCTTCTACCATACTTAAAGTTTGATGTTGCGGCTTTCTCTCAGGCAATCAAGGGGATAAACGAAAAGGTAGAAATTTTCCAAATCTCTTGCACTACCGGGCAAGGAATCCAACGATGGGTCACTTGGCTTCTGACCCAGATGAGCAGGAGATAGAGTTAAAGGGCAGAATTCACTCTGCTATCTAACCCCTAATCTGGCAACCCGCACTCCCTTAGACATAGCCCAAGCCATCCCATCTTCTATATTTTTATCTTCACCATCAAGTTCCAATATTACCCAGCCTTGGTCTCCCGTCAAATCAGCTTGGCAAATGTTGGTTACTAGATTGAATTGCAGGCCAATGTTATAGATGATAGGTTCAGAGTGTAGTTCGGCAGGAAGGGTAAGCATTACACGCCGTTTCGCCATTTCCCCTCCTTTTTACGCGGGCCCTTCCCTAGCCCCATAGTCCTTTATCTCACCTCTTTCTCTATCCACTCTAGATAATCCTGATTGCCGCCGATAATGGGTAAGGCGATTAATTCAGGAATATCGTAGCTGTGCAGCTCCTTGACTAATGGGACAATTTCACTTAGCTGTGATGCTTTAGTTTTGACGATTAGCAGGCTTTCCTCAGCTGAATCAAGCTTACCTTGCCACCAGAAAAGCGAATTGACCCTAGGCAGGATGTTCACACAAGCTACCTTCTTCTGCTCAAGTAGCACCCTGGATATTCGCTGGGCTTCTTCAGCAGTAGCTGTGGTAATAAGAAGGACTATATAGGGGGATGCTTCCATTTTTATTGGCGGGCAAGATTTTTCGCTTGACTTTAGGCTTCCTACAGTTCTTTCTTAAGTATCTTTTCTTTGAGAGCCTTCCACTGCTCAATAGTTAGCCTACAAATGTTGTCCTTCTCGCCTATTTCTACATGTTTTTCCCCTACTTTGACTACTGGACAACACGAGCCTGCGGCACACAGTCTCACGATTTTCATATTCTTACTCCTCCTTCCGTCTAAGGCGTAGAATTCTTTTTAGCCTCACCCATGAAGGCTGTTCATTAAGATAAATTGTACACCATGCTTTAGTCTCGCTTCAAGTGGTACGCTGGGTAGAAATGGGGCAAATTTTCACCTTGCCCCAAAGTCCGGTATGTTCGCCTTTAATGATTATCACGCCTAATACACCCTCGATACTCTTAGCTAATTCAATGCCATTGGGAATGTCAGTTGGTTGTTTAATCAAGTTTCCAATAGCAGTGGCAGCAGCATCAGCCAGAATGGCTGATTTAGAAAGTACTACAGCTGCATCAGCCTTGCCGAAACTTAGAGAATGCCCCACCGTTCCCGAAGAAGTACAGATTCCTATTGGTGTATCTGTCCCGGCGATTTCTAGCCCTATTTTGCCGGTTAATGGCGATTGGCCAGCATAAATCCCCACTAGCCTTTTCCTCAAGCTTTTCATGTAGATGTCGCCCCCATTTTCTATAATTACCTCTGGCGAGAAGGCTAGTAGTTCAGTGCCAACAAATTCAGCTATAGCCCCGGCAATCGAAGCCATTGGACCGACTCCAGCCTTGCTGGCTGCCTCTGACATCGCCTTTACAATGCGGGGGGCATTGTCATCAACGGGGAGGGGTTGCAGGGAGGTTAGAAAGATAGGATATTGCCTAATATAACCTTCTAACATCTCACGATACTTTGTTACTAGCTTAAGGGTCTTTCTTTCTAGATTGGTTGAGGCGCGAATATATAAATCTGTCTCTTTCACTATTACATTGAAAGAGATTAGGTCTCCGCCTTGAATCCAATGCCGGTAGGTTCGGGGCTCATACATCGGCTAGAAATGCAACTCCATGGCTCTTGGGGGGCATGCCTTAATGCATAGTTCGCAAGCTAGACATTTTTCGTCATAGAAATTAATCCGCCTGGTGGTAAAGTCAAGCTCAAAGGCACCGGTAGGGCAAATAGTTACACACGCACCGCAATGAGTGCACCTTTCCTCATTACGAGTAACATCTTGGCCAAGCGACTGAATCCTTACCCCGGTCTCAGCTAAATACCTGATACCTCTATCATAGTCGGCTTGCTTCCCGCTTAATTCCAATACCATGAGGCCTTCTTCATCCGGAGTGACTGAAGCCTTTAAAATATTAAAGTCGAGGTTATAGTCTTTAACCAGCCGACTGACTATGGGTCGCTCTACCAGTCGCTTGGGAAAATGTAACACGATTCTTTTAGAAACAGCCGTTTCAATCACCCCCCTGTCTCTACTCCTCTATCGGGCGCTCCTTAAGCGGTTTGACGGTTATACCTGATTCTACCCCGGGCAGAGGCGCTACCGGTTCAGTTAATAGGAATTCTCCACTTAGTATCCACTCCTTTAGAATGGTGGCAATTTCTACCGCCCGTGAGTAGCTAGATAAGGAAGCAGTAGGCACCTCCTTACCCTGAACTATTATTCTGCCACTCTTTAATTGAGCATAACTGACCTCCCCCAGGATATCAGACTTCATTTGAGGATATGCCTCCGAGTAATCTACTACTGGGGCAAAAATTTCATCATCACTTACTGCGGTATAACGTAGAATTTCCTCAGAGAGTATGGGGATGGGGATACCAATACCCACGGCTATGGTGCAGCCGTAGCCTAGCATACTGGTGCCTACCAGCCATCGTGGCTTCATCTGCTTCAAATCACCTATTACGGCAAGGGTGCCAGCCCCTCTTCTAGGTACTCCCTTTTCAGTGCGGAGGACGTTGGGGTTATGCTGGGTGCCTTGCCAGGCAACAAGGCCTATGCCACCACCTAGGAATATCTTGGTACCAATGCCGATGGTCTTATAATATGGGTCGTTTAGCAATGGCGAGAGCTGCCCGGCACTACAATAGTTAGCATTGCCCAAGTTGGGTTTTAATACCCCCATATAGGTGTAAATCGTCCTATCAGACAAATTCACCGCCGCATTATAATTCTGGTAAGCGTTCCTGATGTTGAACAGCACCGCATTGTTAAGGTCTTTTATATTTATCCAGGTTTCAAGCTTTTTCCTGGGATAGCAATCCGTGCCGTAGGCAGTAGCTACCAATCTGATATCCCTGCCAGCTACCAGCTCTTCAATTACATGCCCACCGCCATAATTGAATTCACCGGGGTGGATCCTGTTCCTGGGGTCATCATCAGGGAGGGCATTAGCCCCAATATATAAGTCTATTGCGGCAAACCCAGCATACGCTGGAACATCGTTAAGATATGCCCTGCCTCCACCTAGCTTTATTCTCGGCTTGGAGTGTCCAATATTAAAATAGACACCAGATGAGCACATCGGACCAAAGGTGCCAGTAGTAACTACATCTACCTCCTCAGCCGCTTTCCTAACACCCTTCTCTTTAGCAATGCCTATTATTTCTTCAGCAGTAACTACTAACGCTTTACCCTGCCGTATCTTTTCGTTTATTTCCTCAATTGTTTTTGCCATATCTTCAAGATGATAATATTAAAACTTGGGCTTGTCAATTTACCCCCGGGACAAGATTGCTTATCAGGAGCTAGAAGGATAACCATATTAAGACGTAAAGAGAATAAGCCAGGCAGTGTTTGGTACAGTTCTGCCTTAACTTCGAGCTGGCTTGCCCACTGGCATAATGTATAGCGG
>Ga0315296_10004784_pt1 | contig 11010 bp, 9 predicted proteins | sample YL17G14_18_MG_FD_203921 | JGI IMG/M metagenome (GOLD analysis project Ga0315296, IMG submission 203921) | Sediment microbial communities from Yellowstone Lake, YNP, Wyoming, USA - YL17G14_18 | ecosystem: Environmental > Aquatic > Freshwater > Lake > Sediment | place: USA: Wyoming | collected...
TGCTCAGGCTTCCATTCCATTGTGGCCTCGGGGACATCCTCAAAACAAATAAACAAGGAATCCGATACAAAACTCATCGGCTACGGTGCGATGCTGATTGAAGGCTTGGTAGCAGTCATTTCTCTATCCACGGTGATAATGCTCGCAAAAGGCGACCCACTTACCGCCAAGGCACCTCTTGTGATTTACGGCACAGGTATGAGCAGATTCTTATCCATCTTCGGCATACCAGAAAAAATGGGCTTTGCCTTTGGGCTGCTTGCGCTATCAACATTTATTCTTACTACGCTGGACACCGCTACTAGATTGAGTCGATATGTGTTTGAGGAATTTTTCGAGTTTAAAGGCACATCCTGGCGTTATCTATCAACGCTGGCGACGCTGCTACTTCCAACGATATTTGTGCTTATCACCCTTAAAGACCCCCAAGGCAATTCCATACCGGCCTGGAAGGCAATCTGGCCGGTCTTCGGCGCAACTAATCAACTGCTGGCAGGCCTGGTCTTTCTTGTGATTGCAGTTTGGCTGAAAAAGACCGGCAGGAAAGCCGGCTTTGTACTCATCCCAATGGTGTTTATGAATGTAATGACGGTTTGCGCTCTGGTGATGCTGCTGGGCCAATACAGGCTCTCAGCGCTCGGGATTATCGCGGCTGTTTTATTATTGCTGGCACTAGTGTTGATGGTCGAAGCCTATAAAACAATAAGGAGAATCACCCTCGGTTAGCAAGCAACTCTTGCCATCCCCTTATTTTACTGGTGCCTCCGTAGAAAGAAGCATAAGCTTGAAGCGAGCACGGGCAGGAGCCTGGCTCAGCACTATCTCATTTCTGTTGAAAAACTCTTTAGGGAAATTGTAAACAACCTCTTTTCGAGACTCTTCGAGCTTGGCATCCTCATCGTCGATTTCCAATATCACCTGATACCGCATACTTTCGTAGGCTTGCTTGGCTGTGGGAGTGGCTCTGATTTTGATGGGACTTATGACCTCATTGACATTGATTACATCAACCTTGTATCTGCCCTGCAGGTTCAGGCTTAACACAATTCCAAACTTGGGCGCTCCTATAGTGTAATCCCTTAGCACATCCTCCGCCGGTGGCATCTTAACTTTCACCATCGTGGCAACATCTCTGGTTTGGCCTCCCGGCAACTCAATATACGGCTTTTTTTCGATAGCTGAGACCCTTGCCTGCTCGATCTCGCTGGACGTCAACCGGACCTTTGCTACGAGCGTCCGGTCTGGCGGTACAGATGCATTAACATTCGGTGGCTCGATGCTTTCAGCCTTTCGAGGCATTCCGTCTTCGTCGAAACATTGAACAGGCAGTGATTTTCTGACCAGCTCAACCACATTGACGTCAAGTACCTCCGGATCACAGGATTCAAGTTTCAGGCCCAGTTGTTTTATTTGTTTGTCTTTCTGCAGAAACGGTAGCAGCCCTAAAGCGTAGTTGCCGGGCCTATCCATTTTCTCTTGTACAACATCAAAAACAAACTTGCGTATCTTTCCCTCTCTTAATCTTCTATTTTCATTAGCAATTGCGGCATGAGGACCAGAAAGCGTGATTTTGATGGAAGCTTCGGAGGCTTTATTAAAGCTTACCCAAAGTTTTGGACTTACAGATTCATCTACCTCAATGATAGCAGGCCTGTCGGACAACGTCTCGTCCAGTGCCATGTCTGCCCAAATCCAGATTAAGGCCGTTAAAAATATCACAATTGCTATTTTACCGTATTTGATCTTTCGCGCCATTGTATCTCGCCTATTGAGTATATAGCGGCTTGCCCCAGCTCACGAAAACGCGCCGGCAAGGTACTTTCTTAACATAGATTCGTCTACATTCCGGGTGAGTTTTCCGTTTTCAGCTATTGAAATGGTGCCGGTTTCTTCACTTACCACTAAACAGGTGGCGTCCGAACCTGTGGTAACGCCTATGGCAGCCCGGTGACGGGATCCGAGTTCAACGCCGTCCACACTGCCAGCTTCAGCTAAGGGCAACTGCACTCCGGCGGCAAGTACTCTATCGGCCCGGATGACAACTGCCATATCATGAAGAACAGTGCCGGGGTGGAAAATGGTTTTGAGAAGCTCGGCTGTAACCTTGGCGTCGAGCCGAACGCCAGTCTCTATGAATTCGCCTAATGCCACTCTCTTCTCAATAACGATAATTGCTCCGGTTCGAGCTGCGGAAAAATCCAGTATCGCAGTAGTCGTTTCCTCCACAGTCCTTGATAGCTGATGTGATGAACCTGGCCAGAAGCGAGGCTGACCTATTCGTATAAGTACTCTTCTAATCTCCGGCTGAAAGGCCGCGACCGCAATAATCAAAACGCCAATCAAAAAACCCTTGTAGAGGTATTGTAGTCGAGGAAACTCAAGGCGTTCCACGACCAAATTCAAGATGAGAACCCCCGCCACGAGAATGAATATGATACCCCGGAATAACCTTTCCCCCCGCGTGCCTTCGAGAAAGTCTACCACCCAATAGACTACCAAGCCAATAAAAAAAAGCTCAATAACAACCTTCCACCACTCATCTGCTGCCACTCGGTTGAAGTAATCAGTGAACGTCTGCACAAATCAAATCCCTTTTACGTGTCCGAGGGACACGGGACCCGTGTCCCTCGGTTCAAGGTACCCTTTTGTCGGTGAGTTTGCTGGGCTCATCAAGAAGAAAAACCCTGTCTATATCTGCCATCATTTCCTGCTGGTTGACACGAATAATGCGCTTGTGTCTTCTATGTCCTTCGGCGGTAGTTTCACCCGGCTGATTAAATCGACAACCACAAGGCAAAAAAACCACAGCATACAAAACAATACTCAAAATAATACTACATATAGAAAAAGAGCTCCTTTTCATCGTTTCCCCTTTCGAAACCTAACGAGCCAGCTGTAATTCTCAGACCCTGGCTCCTGTATGGGCCAACCGACACCTTTACGATTTGGGTAGCGCAAAACATACCCTTTATTTTAATTATTATAGCAGCTGCCAACTCGCTTGTCAATGCAAAACTGATGCGATTACTCATTTTAGGATAGACCGGCAGGAATGCTTGGCAGTAGCTAAGAATAGGTCCGACATCCAATGCAGCAATCTTATTTAGCCCCACATTTTACGTACGCGGGGTTTGTTATTCTGATATTTATCCCCCAAGCCTGCCCTGAGCGAAGCCGAAGGGTTTATTTGGCAGTTATTTATCGTCGCCGTCAGGGCAGCGAAATGCCAAAAACATAGGGGCCTATGCCAAATCACTCAACACAGGCCCCGAATTGATGCAAAATCATCAACAAAATTTATCTTAGCCGGCTACGGCCATAGCTGCTCCTCCAGCCACATATCTGCCAGAATAGCGTAGTCCTTGAAGTCAACCTTCTTATCATCGTTCAGGTCCGAACTCACCCCATCAGGCAGCAAGGCTCTCTGATCAAGGCCCAGGTTGTCGGTGATTAAGAAAGAGTCCAGCAAGGTGCCGTCTTCCCGGTAGGCGAGCTCCATGGTATACGTACCGGCAGCCATCGTGAAGTGCACCGTTTGACCGCCATCGTCCATACTCTGTACCTCGGCCCAGTGCCAGCTGCTTCCGTTCTGTACGCCCCACCTCACCCAGCCACTGGCATGGTTTGTCGTCTGAGTGGTAGCCCCTTGGATGCGTAACCAGAAGGAGTCATCACTGCCGCTGGGGGCGATCACTCGAGCAATGATCTTATAAACACCTCCCTTGACCTGAAAAACATAAGTGGCGCGACCGTTAGCGGGCGGATTGCTGCTACTATTGTTGCCGGGCACCACCGCAACATACTTTCCGCCGGATGCGTCGGCCCTATCCAAGATTTGCAAGGGGGCGGTCATTGTATCAGCCGACTCTGCTTCGCGTAAAATTTCCGCAACATCGGCGGCATTTACCAACTCAAGCAACCATTCGCTTGCCAGTATCTCAAGGTCTAAATAGTTGACCTGGCAATCATTGTTTAAATCGGCTGCCGGCTTTACAAGCTCAGGCATGCACCTGGAAGGATACAGCCAGATATCGTCAAAGTAAACCACACCCTTACCACCAACCGCTCCGCTACGCTCCAGGCCGATACTTAACGTAGTGACATTTCTAAGGTTCACGCCGAACGATGACAGCCCAATATTCCACGGCTGCCACCCTGCTCGCGTTAAGTTACTGGCATCACCATCGTATACCACCTTTGAGCCGTTGAGCTTCACATACATCTTTTCAGTTGCAGAATTGTTCGGGTCACCATAGAACCATAAGGTCAAGAGCTTAATACCGTACTTGGTCCAATCTTGGCCGATTGCCAGATTAGCCACATTCGCTGCGGCCTCCGAATAGCTGGCAGTGCTGTTGTCATAGCTAAGCGGCATAGACTGCTTGCCACCATGGATAATGCTTCGCTCCGCAAAAGGAGGCGTAGCGTAACCTACCTGCGAGCCGTTTGCAGGGACATTCCATCCGTCTATCCATGTGTCGAATATCCTGTGGGGCTCAAAGTCATTGTAGTCCTCAAAGCCATCTACAACCAGATATGCGCGGGTGCTGAAGTCCCAGAGCCCGCCTTGCCAGGTGGTGGGAGTCTCGGCCTCATTGACCTCATTAACTTTCCAATAATAAGTCTGGCCTAACTCAAGCGGTCCAGTGTCATAGCTGGTTCCGGAAACGGTAGCAACAAGAGAAGTATCGTTTATCACTGCCCGCGGCTTGGTGCTAAAGTACACATTGTGCTTGGCTGCCTCTCTTCCTGCTCGCCAGCTAAGAGTCACATTATCCACGCCTACATCTGTTGCCCCGGATGCTGGAGCAGGCTCTCTTGCCAAGACCGGTACGTAGAAGAAGCGAACCTCACTGAGACCATATTGGTTAAGGATGCCGCCCCAGTTGCTGTTGGCAGTGATCTTGATGTACTTAGCTACCACGTCACTAAGGTCAACTGTGGTATTATGAGCATAACCAGCCGCACCAGAACCACGGGCAAATTCGTGAGTAGTACCCAATGTGGCCCAGTTAGCCCCATCGGTCGAATACTCAATGGTAGCATCCTTGACCCCGAAACCGAGAACAGGCTCAAGGGAGATATTATAGTTCCATACCCACATCTGATGCAGTGTATAAACCTGGTCGAACTCATACTGTATCCAGGTTGGCTGTGTCCCAGTGGTACTGCTGACCCACATATCTGTATTTCCTGCCGAGTGCAGGTCATTGGCAGCCAGTCCTGAGCTGTTGATGGTTTTTTCAGGCCCCTCCGCCGCGCTTCTGGAGCTGGAGGCGGTTGCGATGATATTCGCACCAGCAATGGGATAAGCGAACGGTTCAACCTTAAACTGCCAGATCCCACTTTTAAAGATTGTGAAATCGGGTGGTGCGTTGACCTCATCAACGCGCCAGTAGTAAGTCTGTTCCCATTGCAGAACTTTAGCAGGACTATAGCTGTTGGGGTCCTGGTTCTGGTTTACCAGCACACCGCGCGGATTGGTTCTGCTGGCGTCATTGACATCGTTAAAATTGGTGCCGAGATATATATCGTGTTTATCGGCATAGATTCCCGGCGTCCAGATAAGCACCACATCATGGCGGACATCTGTTGCACCGTCAATGGGAACCGGTCTAAACGCTGTTAAGCCGGACCAGCGTGAGCTTTCAGGTGGGCCGGGCACTCTCCCCGTGAGCGTGAAATTGGGATTGGTCGTCAGAACGATCTTATCAATAGCAAGACCGTCCTCACGTATCCAGATGTTCAAGACGTGCAGGCCAGGCGTAGTTATCTCGATCTGCGCCCGTTCCGGCCTTTCATATCTGGTGTTGCGCCATCTGTAATTGTTGTTCCAGCCGTCCAGTCGGTTAGAAAGGGGTGTTTCCTCGCCATCCAGACCGGCGTGGCAGGTATCTGAATTGCCGTCCATACCGTAGGCGAGAATCCAGACGTAGTGTGTCCCTGTTTTGACAAAGTTAATCTCATAGTCCAGCCTCGGACTATTCGCCGCATAATTCGTATCGTAGGAACGACCGCCCAGCAGCGTTGCCGGCATACACTGCATCGCACCGGTGCCGCTGAAGACCCCTGTGAACCCGGGCACTGATGTGACAAGCTCCCACCAATTGTCAGGAGGTTTGTTGACGACATTGTCATAGTGCTCAGCTTCTATCGACACAATCCCGTCCGGCCCAGGGTCCTGCTGATACGGAGCTGCTTTTGCCACGCCTGCGGCCAGCCCTAACACCAAAACAAAAGAAACTAAACAAATCAACCTTCTACACATAGTATTCCTCCTTTAATAAAATGTAACCACGGATTTCACAGATTTAACGGATTTTAATCCGCGTAATCTGCGGTTTACTGTGCTTTGGCCACACACCAAAACAGAGAACAGAAGACAGAATGTAGAATGCAGAACAATCTTCAATTCTAACTGCTGACTTCTGGCTTCTGAATTCTTGTAAACTTTTTAGGATTTGACTCTGCCTCCTTCCTTCAGAAATCTAAATTAAAATATCTTGATTCTGTGGTGCAAAACTCACACTACAATCTTGGGCCTTGCATCATATAACTCCTCCCTCTTAGGAAAAACTGTAGAAAATCCGGCATCTCAGAAGCAAAAAATCATACACCCTTCGGGCTGAGCATCAGGGCGAAGCCTTCATTACTTTATATTTATACCAAAACAGACGCCTTCACTTCAAGCAGAATCCTTGAATATTTTCGATTTCTTACGAGTCGCTTCACAAGATACGAAAGCAATTCGCGGGCCACGAATCCCGGATTGAGTATCCAGCATTGGCTTACACCCATGCACAAATTCCTTCGTTTGCCAAGAGCTAAACCGGCGAAAAAAAGAAGGCAAGGTTGACTGCCCAAAATCTGCCGCGGCGGATTAATTTTTACGAATTTTTGCCAAAAAAACGCGCATTTTTACAAATTTTCCTGATTTTTGCTCATTTTTGAAATGTCACCTGGCTTGCCGCACCAGTTTGTAAATAAAGGACTTATAAAAATTCTCGCTAAAAGTCTTAACAACTAAATGTCCAATTTTACCTCCATTGATCTGCATTTTTGATTGACTTTCCTCCTTGCTCAAATCCCCCAAATTCATGCTACCCATGAGAGAAGAAAAGAGCTAATTTTTCAGGAACAGATTCCCCGGCAATTGTTTTATCAACCCCTTAAGCCGTAGTGATATCAAGCCTGCATTAATATTGCCTGCCGGCAGATTCGTATCAGCGATTATTTGGTCAATGTGCAGCGCCTCTTTGCTCAGACAGTCATAAATCGTTTTCTCATCGTCACTCAGATTAAACTGGCTCGCGTCGAACAGGGGTGTCTCAACCTTTTTGGACGCCTTTTGTGCTGCTGTGCTTACGTAGCTTTGCAATTGTTCACCGATATAGCCAAGGGCCTCCATCACATCTTCAACGGATTCTATCAGCTTTGCTCCCTGTTTTATTAGCTGATGAGAACCGTAACTTGCTGGCGAATCAATTTTCCCCGGCACCGCCATTACCTCACGATTATTTTCCAGTGCGGCTCTTGCCGTAATCAAAGCCCCAGAATTTAGGCCTGCCTCGATGACAATTGTCCCCAGTGACAGTCCAGCTATTATTCTGTTGCGAGGTGGGAAATTTTCCGCCAGAGGCTCGTACCGCAGCGGCAGTTCGCTAATGCAGGCGCCGGATTCAGCTATAAGTTCAAATAGCTTTTTGTTCTCAGGCGGAAAGATATTTGCTAAGCCGCAGCCCTGCACCGCAACGGTACGTCCGCCGGCTGACAGTGCACCGTGATGAGCAGCGGTATCTATGCCGCGGGCCATTCCGGAGATAATAGTAAAGCCAGCCGAACTTAATAAATGAGCTAATCGGGAGGCCTGCTCCTGGCCATATAAACTGCAACGCCGGGTGCCAACTATGGAAATTGCTAAATTGTCCTGGCGAATCAAACCTCCCTTTATATAAAGGACCGGCGGAGGGTCGTAAATCTGCTTCAACACCGGTGGATAGCACTTATCTTCAATGTTAATTATCCAGACGCCGAGTTTGTCGGCCAGTTCCAGTTCTCGGGTGACATCAAACTTGTCACGCGTTGCGGCAATCTGTTCAGCGGTTTTGAAGCCTATTCCGTCTATTTTGGATAGCTGGCTGACAGAAGCGCCCAAGGCCTGGTCGGCTGAGCCAAAATGTTTTATAAGCTTAGCAAACGTTACCGGCCCGACACCATCAGCTCTGATTAACTTGAGCCATTTTTCAATATCAGCGGAATTGGACTGTCTGTTTGCCATTATTTATTCAAAGCCAACATCTTCTAAGTTGTCATCTTGAGTCGAAGCCGAAAGATCTGGCTTTAGTAAAGACTAACCACATAGGAGCAGGATTGAGATTCTTCGCTTCGCTCAGAATGACAGACTAAGGAATATTTACCTTGTTAAGAATTCTTACTATTTCGCGAAAACTGCATGGAGTGTATCTAAAAACTCACATGCGTCAAGGGATTTTTAGCTTTAGGTTTTTGGATTAGTGGATAAAAAGAATTCTGGAATTTGAATACGATTTTGGTTGATAACAGTGTAGATTTTGGTTAATATTTACCCAGAGTTCGGAATGCGAGATTTGCAAAAGATGACTTGTACGTTTACGTAAGAGAATGCGTTAGGGAAAACATTATGAACCAAGGAATTATTGTTTAGGAGGTGTTAATCTGAGGAAAAAAGAAAAGGAAGTATAGCAAAAGTACATCGCATAAGAAACTTTATATGTAAATTTGTACGAAATTTAAGGGAGCGCGTTATGTCAAGATGTAGTAGTATGTCTTTTGAAGAGTGTCGTCTAGACCCTCTGGTCAAATGGATCAGAAAGGATGGAGACACGCGTTTGGATTTACAAGATGAGGGGGTCGAAGGAGCGCAAAGTCAAACAGAAGGGGCAAGCAGCGATGATGGGGGAGGTGGAGAGGAGGACGAAGAATCCGACCCACCATCGCCGCCTCAGCGAGAAGCTGACGGCGGCGAGATAGAGAAACGATTTCCAACCACTTTATTAGTTCTTGCCATCGTAGCAGTATCAACTATTCTCTTCAATATAACATATCGAAATATCTATCTTAGCTACATGTTGGATGGCATCAATGGAAAAGGTATTGCAGTATTTTCTTCAATTATTGCATGTGAATTGACGTTTATCTACAAAGTTCTTGTATTGCTAAGCGGAAATAGAGCAACAAAAGAAGATAAAATAGAAAGTCAGTATCATGAGTGAAGTGATTAAAGCATCAAAAAATAAATTGTTGAAAAAGGAAGTTGTATGTGCGAAAATATATGTTTGTTTGATAGCGTGTTTCGAAATTTTGTCGAAGGAGGAGGTCTAGTTTTTGATCTGGTCGCGGGTTTGGATAACGGATAGATTCAAGGAAAAGACTATCGTATAAGGAATCGCTGATGGGCGGTTTTAACTACGAGAACATGAGAAAATGGTGGCTGTGGTTTATCAAGTTGCCTCGCGAGCGTCGTGTCGTGCTCACCATCATAATAATAATGGCGCTTGGCGTGTATATTTATTTTCATTATGGGCGGTTTCAGGCTCTCAAGGTCGAAAACAGAGAGATGAAACGAGATCTTCAGAAAGCAATGGAAGAAGTCGCAAGTCTCAGATCGAGAAATGCTGAATTGCACCGAGAAAACCTCCATTACAAAGAACTGCTTGATCCTATCCGTCAGAAGGCAGAACAGCTATATCCGGGGCTGGAGACGGATGCAGCGTTGGCGAAGCTTGCTAAGGACGTGAACACTGTGCGCAAGCTGGCAACACGTGATGTTTACCGCCCGCTTTCGTCTGAGTTGAGGGAACACATAGTCACGGATTTAAGGGCATTCCGTAGCGGATATTCTAAATAATGAACTTGGAGAGGTGTCGGAGTGGCTGATCGAGCCGGTTTCGAAAACCGGTGTCCGCCACAGGCGGACCGCGGGTTCGAATCCCGCCCTCTCCGTTATATTGGATAGTGATGTTATAAGTTCTTTAACTTCTGGAACTTGCAAAGTTTTCTCGATTTTTGACTGGCCGATTGCCCTCAAATTGCCCTTAAGCGTAGAGTCTTCTTGCTCCTTGCTCGGCACAGAATAGTCCGATTTCGCCAACGCCATCATCGCCTTCTGACTGTCTTCATCGTGGAGGTGATAATACAGATCAAGCATCTGCGAAGAACTGTGTCCGAGCCAGGCAAGGGCCTTACGATATGCCACCTGATGATTCGCACACAGGCTGGCAAAGTGATGCCGAAATGAATGTAATTTATACTGCCGAGGGTTCTCAAAACCACACCGTTCACAGAGTTCCTTCAGACGTTTTAGCAGACTCCGCTCTGCAATGTTTTTGAAAACTCGCCCTGTGTTCTTCTTGGCTGGTCCCAATAGCCCTGCAATTGTTGGGTGCACAGGTACAAAACGTTCCTCTTTGTCCTTCGGTGTACCCTTCGAGCCGCCCTGCCTGACGTGAATCATAGTGAAGCGGTTGTTATCAATCTGAATATCCTCCCGGCAAAGCTGCTCGACTTCGCCGATCCTCAAACCTGCATAACCCATAAATGCAAATGCAAGTTTTTCCTCGGCCTCACCTGCGGCAATAAGGCTGTCCACCTGTTCAGAGAAGTAAAACACGGCTGTGGTTGGGCCTTGGCCTTCGGGAATGAAGCACCGGCTAATCTGTAGTCTCTCAGCAGCCCTTGACGCCATGCCCACTTGAATACCTGCTTGACCAGGACTACAGCCGCTTCAACCGTTTTATCAGCGTAATTTTGTTTTTTAAGCCATGCCCGATAGCAATACAGATGGTCTTCTGAAAAACGCCGGGCTAATCTAATGTTTGCTTGCAGACAGAAAGCCTCGAATTTCTTCAGATCAGCTCTGTATTTCCATTCAGTCTTTGGCGCAACATCCCTGGTCTGAACAGCCTGGAAATAAGCCTTGACCAGATCTGTGATATGCAGATTGGTCTCATCTGCACGCTCAATGCCTGATTC
>Ga0315296_10004785_pt1 | contig 11009 bp, 8 predicted proteins | sample YL17G14_18_MG_FD_203921 | JGI IMG/M metagenome (GOLD analysis project Ga0315296, IMG submission 203921) | Sediment microbial communities from Yellowstone Lake, YNP, Wyoming, USA - YL17G14_18 | ecosystem: Environmental > Aquatic > Freshwater > Lake > Sediment | place: USA: Wyoming | collected...
CAAGATCTCGGGTCCGTTGACGCTGACGAGGAGCTACCGGCTGGGCGCCAAACCTCTCTACGAGAAGCTGAGGGATGGATGCGAAGGGCTTCCGCCGAGAATAGTCTCCGATGGGCTGGGCCACTACAGGCGTGCCTACAACAAATATTTCTATCATACAGGCGTCAAGATGGTTCATGGCGTATCGATAGCCTGCCGAAAGCACGGTCTCAAACACAACAACAATCCCATAGAACGGGAGAACGAACGCATCAAGATGCGAACGAAGACCATGAGAGGATTCAAGAGCCATGTTTCCTGCAAACGGTTCCTGGACCTACTGGACATCATGCACAACTTCATCAAGCCAAGCATGGCTCTGGACGGTGGCTACCCAGCTGAGCGGGCAGACATCAAACTACCCCTTGGAAGAAACAGGCTCCTATCGCTCATCCAAATCTCAGCGACGGCGCTCTGAGATGGCAAGAAAAAAGGAAAGAAAACGCTCAACACCCCGACCAACCGTTTTCGCATCAACACCCTGTCACAGCCAACCTCAAGGCTAGCATTGTTGAGTGAAGATCGAGTTCCGACCGGGATCGAAGAATTTGACAGCCTGATGGAAGGAGGGTTTCCTAGGGGAAGCCTGGTTCTTCTTGCCGGTGATGCCGGGTCAGGCAAAACGATCTTCGCATCGCAGTACCTGTATCATGGTGCAGAGCTGGGTGAGCCTGGAGTTTACCTCTCATTTGCGGAAAGCCGTGAGACCTTCCTGAAGAACATGAAAAGAATCGGTATGGATCTCCAGAAGCTTGAGCAAGACGGAAGGTTCAAGTTTCTAGATCTGATAACTGCCTCCGAGAAAGGTGTTGAAACTGTTCTCACAAACACTGTGGTGGAGGTAAATGTCATGACGGCAAAGCGGCTCGTCTTAGGCTCGTTCTCAGCCCTAGCCCAAGCCTTCAAAGAACCAATAGACGCGAGGATAGTGCTTCACCCGATTCTGTCGCGCGCACTGGTTCCAAGGGGAGAGAATACTCCATAAAGTCCAGCGCTGAGATTGAGAGAGCCATTACGGCGGCGACGGAGAAGGCGTTGAAGGTTTCTGGAAGCTACTTCAAGGATCTTGTGGCGTTCCACCTCAAGAGTAGATTCGGAATAGGCTTAGAGATAGCTGCGATAGAGCCAGAGAAGTTTCATGAGGGTCTTTCAGATCTGGTCGGTGAGTACTCAAGCAAGATTCTCGAAAATCTAATCGTTCAGATACTTGTAACCAGACCAAGCCCGGTGAAGGTCAACGAAACTAGTTTTGCCCAGGTCGTAGGAAAGATAAAAAACCGTCACCTGAAAATCGCAGAACAACTTCTAGTGCAGGCCCGCAATCCATAGGTCATTCGGCAGCTACGCGCTTCTACCGCATCCTAAACTAAAAGGATATGAAAGCTTTGCACGCGGGACGTGGCCCGGTCTTCGTTGCTGGTTACGGGGACCGCAAAGTATGTCTGACAGTACACGATAATATTCCTCTCGGTAGGGGCAGTTCTGGATTTGCAGCGTGGACGAAAGAAGACTTTGGAGAAGCGGGGCAAGGCCCACGTCAAACATGATGCCAGGATCGCCAAGCGCAAGCGGATGCAGGATGCGGTGCACGCGAGCGAGGAGAAGTTTCACGTCCTTTTGGAAGCTTCAATGGACAGTGTCTCGGTCTCCGTCGGCACAAAGTTCGTCTATGTGAACAAGCGTTGTGCGGAGCTTCTCGGCTTCAGCGACCCCAGCAAGCTCATAGGTAGAGACTTCACTGAGTTCGTTGCTCCTGAGGACCGCGGGATGGTGAAGACCCGAACTCTCAGAAGGGAAAGAGGTGAACCAGAACCGCCACTGTACGAGTTCAAGATTCAGAGGAGGGATGGAAACAAGATACCGGTCGAAACCCATGCCACAGCCATCGAATACGAAGGAAAAAGAGCCGTCCTCTCCTTCAGACGCGACATCACTGAGCGCAAGCGGCTAGAGGGGGCGTTGAGGCTAAGCGAGAGGAAGTTTCGCCAATTCGTTGAGACTGCACAGGAAGGTGTCTGGAGTATTGATGCTGAGGGAAAGACCATGTATGCAAATCTGAAGATGGCAGAGTTGCTCGGATATGGTGTAGAACAGCTGCTAGGAAAACCATTGTCTGCATTCATGGATGATCGGGGCGTGAAGATCGCAGAAAAGAATCTGGAACAAGGCAGACAAGACATCAAGGAGCAATGCGAGTTCGAGTTCATCAAGAAAGATGGTTCTCGGCTCTACACAAGCTCGTCGATATCGCCCCTGATCGATGATAGAGGGAACCATATCGGCGCATTGGCTCTCGTCTCCGACATCACGGAACGCAAGAGAAGAGAGCAGGAGATCCGAATGTTTAGCCACTTCTTAGAGGAGATAGCGAGTAATCTTCCGGATCTCGTATTCATCAAGGATAGAAATCTCAAATACGCAGTAGTTAGCGAGGCAGCGTGCGGCTTTGTCGGCAAATCCAGGCAGGAGATCCTTGGCAAAACCGCGCACGATCTCTATCCCAGAGACTTTGCAGACAATATTGAGAAGACGGACAGGGAGGTATTCGAGAGAGGAGCTGTTGTAGAAGTTCCTGAACTATCATCCAGCACCAAGGATGGGAGGACTCAAGTACTGCATACTAGGAAGGCGCCGTTGAAGGACTCTCAAGGGAACGTAACTCACGTCATATCCATCACGCGAGATGTCACTGAACGCAAGCGTATGGAGGATGCAATACGTAGTCAATCAGAGCTACTTCAGAAAACCTTTGACAGCATGACTGATGCAGTCTTCATCCTTGACGCGAAGACTCCGCCGAGGGTACTCAAATGCAATGAAGGATCATCCATCATCTTCGGCTATGACAGGGCGGAGATGCTTGGTAAAACCACTGACCTTCTCCACGTGAACGACAAAACGCTCAAAGAGTTCCAGTCCCTGCTGTTCCCTGCTGCGGAGAAGGGCCAGCTCCCATTCCACCTCACAGAGTTCCACATGAAACGAAAGGACGGTTCCATCTTTCCCTCGGAGCACTCGGTGATGCAGCTGCTGAACGAAAAGAGAGAGCGGACAGGTTGGGTCAGCTTCGTGAGAGACATTACCGAGCGTAAGCGGGCAGAGGAAGCGCTCAAAGAAAGCCAACGATCTCTGGAAGCCGTGGTGGAAACCGCTGGCAGCTTGATTGTTCTCTGCGATCCAGACGGCCGCATCACTCTCTTCAACCACGCCTGTGAAGAGCTGACAGGCTACAAGAGGGAGGAGGTGCTGGGAAAAACCATTCCTGAATTGTTTCTGCCGCCGAAGTGGGTGCCGGTGGTTCAGAAACGATTTGCCGATCCGTACGCGCCAGAAGTACGTGCCCCCCACGAAAATCCCTGGGTAACGAAATCAGGCGAAGAGCGCCTCGTCGAATGGCGCTGCACAGTTCTTCCTTCTCCTAAAGATAGCAGACCCTGCATTCTGGGGACTGGTGTTGACGTCACTGAGCGCAAAGGAGGGGAGAAGGCGCTGAAACAATCCGAGATGAAACTAAGGGCACTTCACAGACATGCAAGAACACTCGCAACCGACAGCACTGTCGAGGAAGTGGCAAAGCATACTCTTGACGCAATGGAGCATACGTTAGGGGTCGATGTCGCTGACTTCTGTACGGTCGAGGAAGGTCACATTCACGTGCGCGGGTCAAGAGGAATACATGTGTCGCCTTCGGATTGGCCGCTAGACAGGTCGGGCGTCGTGGCCAGGAGCGCAAAGACCAAGAGAACGCTCAGGATTTCAGACACTGGGAAAGAGCCCTCTTTCGTGGACAGAAGAACCTTCTCTGCAACGGAAGGACTTCAGCCAATGCTCTCCGAACTAGCAGTACCAGTGCTCGCAGACGACACGGTCGTTGCTGTCCTGAACGTGGAAAGCAATCAGCTAAACGCTTTCACAGACAAAGACCAAGAGCTTCTTGAAACGTTGGCGACACATGTCGCCTCTACCCTCGGACGCCTGCGGCAGGTTGACGCACTGGGGGGGTTGGTTGAGCAGCGGACACGTGAACTCAAGGAGTCTGAGGAGAGGTTCAGAGGGTTGGTTGAGAGAAGTTTCGACATGATAGTTATGTTGGATATGGAAGGGCGTATCAGCTACGCTTCTCCGGCAGTGACGTGGGTCACTGGTCATACACCCCAGGAGATGGTGCAGCAACATTTCCGGAATTATCTTCCGAAAGACGTGATTCCAAAAGAAATCCAAGCTTTCGCCGAAATAGCAAAAGGTGGAGTTGCCAGGGCCGTACCGTTGAGGATTGTGAGGAAGGATGGGTCCCTGATTCATATTGAGGTCAATGCATCGCCCATAATCAGCGATGGGAAGATTACTGGAGTCCAGGCGATCGTCAGAGATGTTTCGGAGAGGTTCAAGCTTACGGAAATGAGGGATCGGTTCATTTCCTCCGTGACTCACGAGCTTCGCACGCCTCTTGTCTCGATTAAAGGATACTTGGATCTCGCGCTCACACAAGAGCTTGGAGCACTGCCAAAGGAGGTTGAGTCCAGCTTAGAAGTTATGAAACGAAATACGGATCGACTTCTTAGCTTAACCAATGAGATGCTCGATATTCAACGCTTAGAATCTGGAAGATTCCAACTGAACTTGACGCCCATGGACCTCCAAGAAGTCGTGAGGCACTGCGTTGAGGAGATTCGGCCTTCCATCAGTGAGAAGCAGACCTTTCAAATAGAAGTCCCAGATGGCCCAATACCGATTCAGGGAGACACTGTCCGGCTCAGCCAAGTCTTGATGAATCTTCTCAGCAATGCCGTGAAGTTCGCGCCTGAAGGCGAAATAACTCTCTGCGTCAAAGAGATGGAAGACGCTGTGCAGGTTCAAGTGTCTGACACAGGTATCGGAATAGGGAAAGAAGATCTTGAACATGTCTTCGAACCGTTCGCATCAATCCAGAAACCCACCTACATCAAGGGTACCGGTCTAGGTCTCAGTGTTGCCAAAGGGCTCGTTGAGGCTCACGGAGGAAGAATATGGGCAGACTCCCAGGGAGAGGGAAAAGGAGCAAACTTCACATTCACCCTTGCCAAGATAAAGGATGAGAGCGTGAGCTAGCGGTGCCCACTAGGATTCTGGTCGCAGATGACGAGCCGGACATACGTAACCTTATCAGAATGATACTGGGAGGAAAAGGTTACGAGGTGTCTCTTGCGTCCAACGGGGCAGAGGCACTTCAGAAGGCGGAGACTGAACTGCCCGACCTGATCCTTCTGGACGTTGTCATGCCGGCGAAGTCTGGCTGGGAGGTCTGCAAGACCCTAAAGTCCCAAGAGAAGACGAAGCACATTCCAGTAATCATCTTCTCCGTCCTGTCCCAGGTCCTTGGTAATGACGTTAGTAAGAAGCATGCTGAGGAGTATGGATGCGACGGCTATCTCGCAAAACCATTCACTCCTGACGGCCTCTTGGCTGAAGTTAAGAAGCTTCTTGATCGAGTGACGCGATAAGAATTCGCCAGACAGCTAGGAGTTACAAGCAGCAAGTTACAAGCCGACAAGCTTCACGTTAGGTCTGACCTCTTCGCTTCTTCTGAGAGAGTAGGCGCGCGCTTTCTCACTCTCTGGTCATACCTTTCCCACTCAAACTGAGTCGAGTCCACATATCGCTGAGATCTATGGGTCATGACCGGTAAGTATGTCTGACACTACACAATAGCATATTTGGTGACGTAGGCGGCTCTGGACTTGAATCCCAAAAGGAAGAAGAATCTGAGGAAGCGAAGCAACGCGCGCGTCAAAGGTCATGACTTCCTTCAGACGACATGTGTTGAGATCACCGAACGCAGAAAGATGGAGGAAGAGCTGAAGAACAGAGAGGAGCGATACCGAAGCCTTTTTCAAAACTCTCGGGACGCCATATGCATGACTGCTCCAGACGGGAAATTTATTGATTTTAATCAGGCTTGGCTGGATCTCTTCGGCTATGACGGAGAAGAAATGCTGAGGCTGGGCGTCAGGAAAATATATGCTGATCCTGCCGGTCGGGGGAAGTTTCTCCAAGAGATGCGAAGGAAGGGATTCGTCAAGGACTATGAGTTGAAGGTGCGCAGAAAGGACGGCGGGGAAAGAGATTGCCTGCTCACCTCGGCCCCTTGGCGGGCCAGCGACGGAACCATTCTAGGATATCAAGGCATCCTTCGCGACATGACCGAACGGAAGAGAATCAAAAAGGAACTAGCTGAGTCTGAGCAGGGGTATCGTGACCTAGCTGATAGTGCTGCTACGGGCATGACGACGGTAGACCTGAAGGGGCGGTTCACCTACGTGAACCGAGTAATGGCTGATTTCATAGGGCACTCTGTCCAAGACCTGATGGGTCGCCCATTCAAGGATTACATCCACTCAGAGGATCGAGGGCGGATAATGCGACTATTCCTCAATGTCATTTTGCTGCGGAGGACGCCAAGGGAAGTCGAGTTACGAGCAATGGGCCCGGATGGCACCGTTCGCCACTTGTTAATGAGACCCTCACGAATACGAATGGGTGGCAAAACAGTCGGTTTCAGTGCCGTCATGATAGATATCACTGAGCGTAGGCGGATGGAGGATGAGCTGAGAAGGTCTGAAGAGCGGTTTCGTAAGATCTTTCACTCCAGTCCGATTCCGGCCCTGATCACCTCAATTGAGGGGCCGATTCTGGATGTGAATGAGGCTTGGATACGCATGTCGGGTTATAGTCGTGAGGAAGCCATCGGCCACTCAACAATTGAACTGGGGATGGCGCAAGATCCCGGGCAACGCGATCAAATGGTGAAGGATTTGCTGGAGAAACGACGGCTCAGCAATGTTGAGCTGACAAGACGAACTAAGTCAGGTGAGCTTCGCGATGTCTTGGATACGCTTGAGCTTGTTGAGCTGGACGGTCAAAAATGCATACTCAACATGCAAGTCGACATCACTGAGCGCAAGCGAACAGAGGAAGCGCTGAAAAGTTCAGAGGAACGGCTAAGTATCTTGTTTGAATATGCACCCGATGCTTACTACCTAAACGACTTGAAAGGCGCCTTCATTGCTGGCAACAAAGCCGCAGAAAAAATAACAGGTTTCAAGAAGGAAGAGTTGATCGGAAAGAGTTTTCTATCGCTGAAGCTCCTGCCTCCAGAGCAAATTCCGAAAGCGGCTGCGCTCTTGCTTAAGAATGCGTTGGGGCAGCCCACTGGACCGGACGAGTTCACTCTGAACAGAAAAGATGGAAATCAAGTTACAGCAGAAATAAGAACGTATCCAGTAAAGATCAGAGACGAATCCCTTGTGCTAGGTATCGCTCGTGACATCACTGAACGCAAGCGTTTGGAGAAGGAGATTAGACGTCACTCAGAGAACCTAGAGAAGCTGGTGGAAGAACGTACCCGTGACGTAAGGAAGTCGGAGGAGAAGTATCGTCTTCTAGTGAACAACATGACGGATGCGGTGTTCACTATTGACCTTGACGGAAACCTCACCTATTGCAGTCAGGCAGGTGAGAAGATGACTGGTTATTCTCTGCAACAGCTGCTCTCGATGAATATTAGAGATTTGATAGCCCCGGAGCATTGGGCGAGGATACAGCAGAGACTTCGGGCGCGTATCTCGGGAGAAAAGCATCTACCTGCGCACCAATTCGAGATTATTCGGGCGGATGGGAAGTGTCTTCCAGTAGAGATGAGTACCTCACCGCTACTCAAAGAGGGCGATTTGGTTGGCATCCAAGGAATTGTTAGAGACATCACTGACCGTAGAAGGGCGGAAGAGGACCTAAGGGAATCGGAAGCGAAGTTTAGACGCATCTTCAACGCTTCCCTAGATGGTATCTACCTGACAAGCATCGATGGTAAGATTCTCGACATGAGCCCGGCAGGTGTCTCCATGCTAGGCTTTGATAGTCTTGACGAGCTACAGAGAGTGAATATCACGACCTTGTATGTCAAACCAGAGGAACGCAAAAGACTCATTGAGCTTGCAGGCAAAGGCCCTGTCAGGAACTTTGATGTTAAGTTCAAGCGAAAAGACGGAACAATCATTGACTGCATCTTGAACGTGTACTCGCTGAGAGACGAGAGCGACAGAATCATAGCGCTCCAAGGAGCTATCATAGACATTACGGAACGTAGGCGCATAGAGAGAATGAGGGATGAGTTCGTAGCCGACGCTACCGATGAACTATTGACGCCTCTAGTCTCAATGAAGGGCTACATCGACTACATTCTCAAAGAAAAACTGCAGCCACTGCCCCAGGACATTGTGAGCAGTCTGCAAGTTGTAAAGAGGAATACTGATCGTCTTCTCGATCTAGCCAACTCTTTGGTGGACATTCGTCGAATGGCGACTAGAAAACTTAAGCTGAACCTGGAGCCTCTGAATCTTCGAGAGATAGTCGAACAATGCGTTACAGAGACTCACCCCCTCATTGCCAAAAAACAGAGCCTTCGTGTAGAGCTCCCGGAAGGACCTCTGCCAATCCGAGGGGACCCCGCCAGACTCAGCCAAGTCTTGATGAATCTTCTCAGCAACGCCGTGAAGTACACACCTGAAGGCGAAATAATCCTTCGTGTCAAAGCAATGGAGGATGCCATTGAAGTTCAGGTGTCTGACAGAGGCATCGGAATCAGGAAGGAGGACTTGCCGAGAGTCTTCGAACCCTTCGCAGCTATCCAAAAGCCCACCTACGTGAAGGGCACAGGTCTTGGCCTAAGCATCACGAAAGGCTTGGTTGAAGCTCACAGAGGGAAGATCTGGGCAGAGTCTGCTGGTGAAGGAAAAGGAGCCACGTTCACATTCACTCTACCTAAACGAAAAGAGGTTGATTAGCGTTGCCGGACAAGATTCTGATTGTAGATGATGAGCCTGACATACTCCCCCTGACTAAACTAATCTTGGAAAGGAATCGTTTTCAAGTGGTTTCCGTCTCCGATGGAGAGGAGGCGCTACGGAAGACAGAGGCTGAGATGCCTGATCTCATCCTTCTGGATCTAGTGATGCCAGGCAAGAGCGGCTTGGAGGTCTGTAAGATCCTCAAAGGCCGACCTAAGACAAAGCACATACCAGTCGTAGTGCTCTCCGCCCTTGGCCGAGACGTAGATCGAAAGCTAGGCGCGAAAGCGAGAGCTGACGGCCACTTCACCAAACCCTTCACCCCTGAAGGCCTCACAACAGAAGTGAGAAAGCACCTTGATCACGCTAGAGCGGAGAAGTTCTCTAGGCGGCTGGGAGTTGAACACGGTAAGCTGCAGGGGAAGAAGATTCTTCTCGAGTATGATCCTTCCACGGCTTATGAGAGGTTGGTCAGAGACTTCGGTGGAATGTGCAGCTCGTAATGAAGCGGTCATCGTCTTGACGAAGAGAGGAAGCACAGTTCGTCAAGCTCTTGAAGGCGAGAAAGGTGTGGAGCTCATCGAGGCAACAATCGATCTAATGCTCTCACCGATCATCGAGAAGCATCGCGAAGGACATCTAGGCCTGGTCTACGACAATATCACCGACGTGGCCTTGTCAACAAGCGCACAAGCCGCCTACAAGTTCGCTCAGAACGCAGCCGAGTTGCTGGCTGACTCAAGAATAACAGCAGTCTTCCTCTTCAACCCCGCGGCCCATGACCAGAAAGACGCGTACAGTTTGAGGGGGCTTTTCAGCAGTCAGGTGGCGTACGGGAAGCAGGGAATAACTGACATCAAGATTGCGTGACGTCAATTTCTCCAGTAGCTCCTTTCGGTTGGGTTCTTAGTGATTGTATTCGTGTAGACATGCTTCGGTTTTCGTATGATTGCTTGCAGATCTAGGTCACGAAACCGCTCCTTGAGAACATAAGCCTTCTTCAGCTCCTTCATGAGTTCACCTGGAAAATCCGGTAGCGCGCGCGAAAAAAGCGAATGCGAATCACGGCCTCATTCCTCCGAAGAAACCATGTTTCCCCGCCTACACGCATACATCGCATCAGCTTGTCGGAAAATTCCGTTGTTCATACGTAAACGATACGTCTTTTGTTTTTTCCCAGCGTTGTGAATCGTATGGGCCTAATGGTTTGAATCAAAGCCGTTTGGGTAGTTGAGTGCCACGTGATTCACAGGTGATTGTAAGCTTGAGCTTTCTCCACGTTTCCTCAGGGCCTTCTTTAGGTAAGGGAATCTCTCCAGCGTCTCCAAACAGTGGTGAGTCTCGCTTTCGTTGCTTTGGTTGAGTAGCTGGCTTGTTGTCGATGTGCACGATAAAGGTCGGCTTGGTGCTTTTCGAAGGCGCACACGTATGATGGCTGGGGGAAATGGTGAGGGTGAAGGGAAGACCTGTTCCGGATCAGGATCGGCGACTATCGAGCAGTGTATGCAGTTCAAGGACGCACAGTCTATGTCACGGATCTCTTTCACCGAGGAAGAGGATACGTCCAGCCGTCATGAGCGTCAGCAAGGTCTTAGCGCGCGCATCGCCGTTTCCCGCAAAATTTTGGTCCTGTGCGGTGACGGGTTAGATTGGCGTTGTGAGTCTGACTCGATATGGTGATGGATGAATATAGGCTTTCCAGAATTGTTTGTAGAATTGTGGGTTCGTGTATCTGACCAGGATGATTTGGAGCATGTTTTCCAATCCTTCTGTGCTCCAGTGCATCCATTTGTGTTTGCAGCGTTTGGAGATCTCTCCCATGAGTCGTTCGATCGCGTTGGATGTGTACGGTATCCACATGTTCTTCAATGTGAGTTTGGCGAATGTCACCATGAATCTGGCGTTTGATCTTATGAAGGTGGCTGTTTTGGGGTAGCCTTTCATCTTCAGGTCTTCTGCGAGCGTGATGAGGCCTTTCACGGTGCTCTCTATCCTTCTCTTGAGCGCTTCTTCATCCTCGTCTTCGAGGTGTTTTTTGACGGAGTTGACGAGGGTGTAGAGGAGTTGCTTCATCTCTACACCTACTGCCTCTCTCTCCTGTTTACTCATGCCTTCGGCCCACAGCTTGTAGAGGGAGTCCTTCACGGC
>Ga0315296_10004786_pt1 | contig 11007 bp, 11 predicted proteins | sample YL17G14_18_MG_FD_203921 | JGI IMG/M metagenome (GOLD analysis project Ga0315296, IMG submission 203921) | Sediment microbial communities from Yellowstone Lake, YNP, Wyoming, USA - YL17G14_18 | ecosystem: Environmental > Aquatic > Freshwater > Lake > Sediment | place: USA: Wyoming | collected...
CACGCGTAGGGTCACGCATGGCGTGGATTTTCCGGCTTGTCTTGAGCATGGTTCTTACCAAATGATTGAGAGGGGCAACATCACTCTTAAAGCTATTTCTGAAAACCAAGCCCTCCCTCTCGGAGATGACAGCAATACCATGATCACCGATGTTGCCCGAAAGTATAATCACATCTCCTGCTTGAGCATTGCTGCCCGAGATCTCTACTCCTCTACAGATCATGCCTACACCAGTAGTAGTGATAAAGACACCGTCAGCGCTACCTTTCTCGACTACTTTGGTGTCGCCAGCCACGATCTCTACCCTTGCCTCCTTGGCTGCCCTCTTCATTGAGGTCACAATTCGGCGAAGGCTTGAGATTGGTAGCCCTTCCTCTATAACAAAGGCCGCCGATAAATACAGAGGAATGGCACCGACAACGGCTAAGTCATTAACTGTGCCACAGACAGCGAGCCGGCCAATATCCCCCCCTGGCCAAAAGAGTGGTTTCACTACATACGAATCGGTAGTAAAAGCTATTCTCCCTTTACGTGATCTCCATTGTTTGAAGGTCTTATCGCTGTCTGTCAATGGAAAGACAGCAGAGTCATCGCGCGCCTCTAAGATAGGATTAACAAACGATGGCAGGAACAGAGATTCGATTAGCTCGTGACTGAGCTTGCCTCCGCTGCCATGGCCCAGAATTATTCTGGCCTTTGGCATGTCCTTACTCCTTCAATTGATTTTAAGACTACGGCTCTCTTAGTTGTGACAGAGCCTTGTCTTCTTGTCCGTAAAGATACCAGGCGGAGCAGGTTCCCTCGGTTGAAACCATGCAAGGCCCTACCGGGTGTTCCGGGGTGCATGCCTTGGCGAAAAGACGGCAGTCAGACGGTATACAAACGCCACGGAGTATTTCACCACAGCGACAACCCTTGGCTTCTCTGGGAGGTCTGGTGACGATTTGGAAAGCACTTTCAGCATCGAATCTTTCATACCCTTGACGCAACCTCAGGCCGCTCCCAGGGATAGGTCCAATTCCCCTCCAGGTGGACTTGGTGACTTCAAAGACCTTGTCCATATATCTTAAGGCCAGGGGGTTCCCTTCTTTGCGAACAGCGCGACGGTACTGAATGTCCACCCTCGCTTCTTGGGTAGTAACTTGCACTAGCAGCATATCAATCGCTTGCAAGATGTCCAGTGGCTCAAAGCCAGCGATTACACAGGGGATGCCATATTCTTTAGCAATAAACTCATAGGGATGGGAGCCAATGATGGTGCTCACATGACCGGGGCAAATAAAGCCATCGATGCGTACCCCATCAGAATCAAGCAGAGCCCTCATAGCCGGTGGGATCAACTTATGAACAGAGAGAAAGAAGAAGTTCTCTATCCCCAGCCGCTCTGCCTCGAGAATGGCACTGGCAGTGGTTGGGGCTGTTGTTTCAAAGCCAACACCGAGAAAGACCACCGATCTATGGGGATTATCTTGGGCGATTCTCAGGGCATCCAGAACGGAATAGACCACTCTAATGTCAGCACCTGCGGCGTTGGCTTGGTGAAGGCTGGAGTAACTTCCTGGGACTGTCATCATATCACCGAAGGTGGTGAGAATGACTCCGCCATTTTGAGCCAGAGCAATAGCTTTATCAATATCAGCGTTAGGGGTTACGCACACCGGGCACCCGGGACCGGAAAGCAGGCTAACCTTCTCCGGTAGGAATTGGCGGATGCCGTGCTTAAAGATGGCGACGGTGTGGGTACCACACACCTCCATTAGATTAACCGGGCGCACCTGCTTTTTTCGTATTCTCACGGCAAGGCCGTGGGCGACAGCAGAGTTGCGAAACTCGTCAATAAATCTCACCTGTTTTCACCTCAGACAGATTTGGCTATGTCTGCTCTCCTTCAGCAATCTCAGCAAGGAGGCGTATTGTTTCCTCTGCTTCCCTCTCATCCAGCTTCTGGATAGCAAACCCAGCGTGCAAGAGGACATAATCACCCACCTGGATATCAGGCACAAGCATTATGCTTGCTTGGCGAGCCAGTCCGCCGAGCTCGACCAACGCCTTTAGCCCGTCTATTTGTAATACTCTAGACGGCACCGCTAGGCACATAGATACTCCTTCTTAACTCAGGGCTGGTAACTTTTGCGTTGGCAATCACTGCTTGACCCAAAGCGATGCCTCCATCGTTACAGGGCACTTGGTGATGAATATACAGCGTAAAGCCCTTTCTCCACAGATGACTCAGCGTTCGTTTAAGGAGGTAAAGATTCTGAAAGACACCCCCACTGAGTGCCACACTGTTTACACCGTCTTGCTCCCGAATTAGACAGCAGACCCCAGAGACCATCTCGGCTACAGCATTATGGAATTTGGCAGAAATGATAGCAATGGGAACACCAGTCCTTAAATCGTGAATAATATCACAAAGGATAGGCTCCTGATTGATGGTGATAGGAAACTTGCCTCTGGGCAGGGGCCAATGGTACCCATCCTCAAAGCTCTCATCGGCGAGCATTTCCAGTTCAATTGCCGCTTGTCCTTCATAGGTGATGACATCACATATACCCAACAGGGAAGAAACGGCATCAAAAAGCCGGCCGCAACTGGAGGTGAGGGGAGAGTTAATCCCCCTCTCAATTTGTCTTCTAACAATCTCAAGTTCCACAGGATCGATCCGGTCAAGCAGGGCAAGGCCACTGGTTAGAGCAGTTGGAATATGGTACAGATAGCTGATAGCCATGCGATATGGCTTTCTAATTGCTGCCTCGCCACCGGGCAACACAACATATTTCAAATGGGCGCGACGCTCAAAGTGTCGAAAATCACACACTAGAAACTCACCACCCCAGATTTGCCCATCTTCTCCATAGCCTGTTCCATCGAAGGCAACGCCTATTACCGCCTCTTGCACTCCATTCTCTGCCAGGCAACTGGCAATATGGGCATGATGGTGCTGCACCGGCACAAACTGCACTCCGCTTGACAATTGACCATTGCCTCTTAATTCGCGAGCATACTTTGTCGAAAGATACTCCGGATGAAGGTCATAGGCAATCACCTCTGGCGAGACCCGGAAAAGCCGCTTAAGGTGCTCTATCCCTGATTCAAATGAGCTTAGGCTTTCTAGGTTTTCCATATCGCCAATATGCTGGCTAAGGAAGGCATAATTTTCCTTGGTAATACAAAAGGTATTTTTTAACTGAGCCCCACAAGCGAGAACCGGTTTCATTTCGAAGTTAAGTCTCACTGGGAAGGGAGCATAGCCCCGCGAGCGCCGAATAATCGTTTCCTTGCCCTCGAATACCCTGGTCACTGAGTCATCACAACGAACATAGATATCACGGTCATGGAGCAGGAAGGCGTCAGCTAGTGTTCCCATGCGTTCCAATGCTTCCTCATTACCTATAGCGATGGGCTCCTCACTCATGTTGCCGCTAGTCATAACCAGCGCCAGCGTTTCTGGCTCACCTCCCCTCCTCTCAAGAAGCAGGTAATGTAGAGGTGTGTAAGGTAGCATGACGCCCAGGTAGGAGTTATTAGGGGCGACCAAAGCTGAAATGGGTGAGCCTGATTTACGACGCAGTAGCACAATGGGTCGCTGCGGCGACTCAAGAAGCTGTCTCTCAGCGTCGTTGACATGGCAATACCCCTCTACAGCTCGACAATCTAGAGACATGATGGCAAATGGTTTATTCACTCGACACTTGCGCTCCCGTAGGAGTGCAACCGAGGCATCATTAGTAGCATCACAGGCTAAGTGAAAGCCACCAAGCCCTTTCACGGCGACAATGGCACGTCTATTAAGCAGGTGCCGCGCCATTATAATAGCCTCTTCACCCTCGGTGAGGCTATCACCAGTGGTTCTCTCATTGACCAGCCAGACCCGGGGACCACAGGCGGAGCAGGCATTAGGCTGGGCATGAAAGCGACGGTCGCTCGGGTTAAGGTATTCCTCTTTACAGCTAGGGCACATTTGAAATGCTGCCATCGTGGTTTTTGGTCTATCATAGGGAATATCCTTGATGATGGTAAAACGCGGTCCACAATTAGTGCAGTTAATGAAAGGGTAGTGGTAACGCCGATCTTGGGGGTCGGAAAGCTCCCTAAGGCAATCTGGGCAAATACAAATGTCGGGTGAGATTAATACGAACTTACCTTCCTCCTCTTGGCTAGCCTGAATAATAAAGGACTGGTAACCAACAGGAGGCAGGAAACTGCTCTCAACCCTTTCGATTACCGCCAGTGGCGGTGCCTTGAGGGTGATATTGGCGATGAATTCCTCTAACCTCTTTATGGGGCCCTCAACCTCTATGACCACTCCCTCGGTAGAGTTGAGCACCCAGCCCTTCAGTTCATGGTCACTAGCAAGGCGGTGAATGAAAGGTCGGAAACCAACGCCTTGCACTATACCCCGCACCATAATCCTGGCTCTGCCCAACTTAACACCTACTGCCCCTGCCTGGCACATTATGATAGGTGAACCTAGCTCTGCTCTCTCAAGATTGTTTTTCATCAAGCCTCCCCCGTTTCTCGCTTTATGGAGTTACTTACTCTCCTTCAAAAGATACCAGCGATAAACTATCCTCACCCAAGTCAACCTGAATTTTTGTTATCTTGTTGACTTATACCAGAAATATCTTTAGGAATCTCATATTGGTTTTGAAAGCGATCAATCACACCAGGATCTTATCTCTTCAAAAATTAGACCTATAACTTTTGGTATACTCCTTTTAACTTCGAGTGATAGGGCAAGTCCAATCTCAATAGTTTTTGGTTCTATCCCGATCATAACCATCTCGCTTGGTAATTTGTAAGCTTTCCTTCCGATTTCTACGGCTGTAACAAAATCTAGTTCGTGAAAGGATATCATTCCCTTTAGTCTATTATCAGTTTTTGTTTTATCTAATCTAAAGCGATAGATAGTTCCAGGTTCTCCTCCAGCTTTAACTGCATCTACCACCACCACTATATCAAAACCATCTAGGAGAGCAAGGATGCTTAAACCCCCGGTTCCACAATCGAAAACTTCAACGTTGTCAGGCAGTTGAAGACCTTTAAGCTGGTTGATAATGTGGACCCCAATGCCCTCATCTTGGAGCAAGAGATTTCCAATGCCTATAATCGCAATCTTGTGCGCCATGACCACAATTCCATTCTTAGTGGTATAATCAATGGCTTTCCGCCGCGTGGTCAATCCACTGAAATACTAAATATCACACCGAGGTTGGGGCTCTAGTGGATATGTTCCAGGTTTTTATGGATGACTTTATTGGCCGTGTATATGTGAACAGCGCAACCAAGACAGGGGTCGAAGCTCCTCACAGTCCTGACCACATCGAGACCTTGCAGCTCGTCTTTTGAGGCTTCGGTTATGGGTGTTCCCACGATAGCTTCCTCATAAGGTCCCGGTCGCCCATTAGCGTCTCTCGGAGAGGCATTCCAGGTGGATGGTGAAACTACCTGGTACCGATGGATCTTGCCATTTCGCATGACCACCCAGTGGCCCAAGGCACCGCGAAATGCTTCTGTCATGCCAAGGCCAATGCCATCCTTGGGACGCCTATAGGGATTCCAAACTCTCACTTCGCCCTTCTTTACTAGTTCTAGGCTGGCAAGAAGCAAGTTGTAGGCGACATAAGCTGAATAAGAGTGGAAGTAGGCGCGGGCTCTCAGTCTCTCTATGGTGTTGACCTTGGCTGGTATTTTCCAGTCCAGTGTAACCTCGTCTGCGACTCTAAAGCCGGCAATGCCAGTTTTAGGCAGGGTGAAGCAGAGGCTATTACCTGTGGATTCCGGGACCTTTTTTGCCATAGCAGTAGCCCACAACCTAGCAATGGCACCAGCCTCTAGCGTGTATATGCCACCATCAATCCGTCTTTTCCAGTCATGCCATCTTGGCGCTGTCGTCCAAGAATATTTACCATCCCAGACCTTTGCCGGGCCAGGTTTAGGTTTAGTTTCCTTATTCCAAGGGTGATCTCTAGGAACTTCGTTTCCTAGCGGATCGGCCACTACATCACGTTCTGCCCACTCATCATAGTAAGAGTGAGTAATAAACTCTCTAATACCTAAGTTTATCTCGACCAAGTCTGTGGTAACTAGTTTTCCATCTATCACTACACACGGTGTAACCCTGCGTTTCTCACCCCACTCTTTCATGTCTTCATATCTGGCATTGTATGCAATGGGATCGTCGTAGGCACCAAAGGATATAAGATTTGATGCTCTAACGCCATTCTCGTCGTAACCAACACCTATTAGAAAATTGCAGAGGTCGTCAATTATCGGAACAAATTCCTTAGAATAAGCAACCTGGCGAGCTAGCATGGCGGCGTACTTTTCCAGGTCGTCGGGTGATACTGACTTTGTAATACCTCCGGGAACGAAGGTAGCGACATGTGGGTGCTTGGCACCAAAGATTGATGCCATCTTTCGACCAAGCCTCCCCATTTCCAGCGATCTAAGCCATAATTCGCCGGTTACGGGGTTTAGAGCTCTCATAATGTCGGCAATGGTGACATAGCCATGCATGTCCGCTCTTTCAGCTTTGCTCCTTTGGGCTTCCTCCCACCAATCAGGATTTAGTTTCTCAATAACACTTTGACTGTAATCAGGTCCTACCAAGATAAAAATCAGCGGGGAATCATACATCTCCTCTGCTGCATGAACAAAGACCCTAAAAGCTATTCCCATAGGAGGAGGTGGCGCCTGGTAAGCCATATCAACTGCTTGCGCTGCGGCAATAGCATGAGGAACTGGGCACACGCCGCATATTCTCTGGGTAATCCAGATGGCATCAACTGGTTCCCGACCTCTTAGAATAACCTCGAAGCCACTAAACATAGTTGAATAGCTATGGGCTTCCATGTATTTCTTAGCTTCTAAATCGGCTCTAGCATGGATATCAAGATGCCCTTCGACCCTGGTCACCGGGGCGATAAATACATCTTTTTCCATTATATCCTCCTTATTTTGTCAACGCAGTTATTTTATGTATTAACCTGGAGTATGGAAAGTACATTATGAGAAGTTGAAGGAGTAGACAATGAGCAGCTAAAAGGTCTAATTGCGGAACAGAGTCTAATGTCATCGGAATACCTGGTAGGATGTCGAAGGCAAGGGGACCTGGTGTATGAGGTAAGAACCTCATTACGTTACCTGTCCAAGCGATGAGAAGGAGACATATAATAAATAAATAATCGCCGAGCCGTGACGGAGGTAATAATACTCTAGTGGAAATGAGTTTTTTTGCCAGTATTAAAAATACCATCACTCCGAAAGTGATACCAGCCGTTATGGGAAGAACTTCGGTTAAAATCTCCTTGGGGATTAGCCATGTTAACCAATCAATGGACCAGACACCCATAGGCTTTAGATGTCCAATAATTAAAAAGAGAGCCGTTAGGTGCAGGAGCCAAAGCACTGGCCACATAGAACAAACACCCTTCCGCAGTAGGGGTCTACCCATGGCGAGCATATCCCGAACTGACGGTTTGAACGGAGGCTTAAAATCAGGAAGACCACGTCGCCATGCCAATATGCGAAGCAATATGCCAATAATAGAAATGATGACAGCGACCGTGGGCAATTGAGTTAAGATGAGTATATGAATAGGTCCTAACTCTATTGGGTTAACCATCGCTAACGTCCCCCTATCAACTTACGAAGCGATCCTTTAACAAGCGCTATAATCGACGCTCTCTTTAAGAAGGGGCTAAAAGGCGCGTCTGGGAATTCAGGCTCTGTACAGCCAATACAGGGAGAACCTAATGTCGTGCAACCACCGACGCCTTCTATAAAACCACGTCGTGGGACATCACAATATGCTAAGGGACCTTTACAACCCAGTAATTCCATGCAGTATGGTTGACCGAACTTTGTAGAGTAACTCCACTCGGCATAAAATCCAGCTCTAGGGCAAATGTCATGAACTCGCTCACCGAATATAAATACAGGCCTGTGATGCTTGTCTAACTCAGGCAATGGAAGGTATCCCCTCAAAGCAAGCACAGCATAACCGAGCACTTCTACAAGATGATCTCCTTGAACTGGACAGCCAGGAACGCAAATAACTGGAATACCTGAGGGGCTCTTCCAATCGTGGCCTAGGAAATCCAGTGCACCCTTTGCCCCTGTTGGATTTGGACTGCCATGACGAACTCCTCCGTAGGCTGAGCACGAGCCGGCTGCTACTACAGCTGCTACTTTCTTGGAGAGCCTTGTTAGCCAATCATTAAGCGTCACTAATCGCCCCTCTTCTTCTCCCACGGCACACCAGAAGCCGCCTGTCCTCTGAGCAAGTGCCTCGTCGGGTATTGATCCCTCTACAACAAGCACGAATGGATCCAGTTTTCCTTCTTCTGCCGCTTTAAGGATACTTGTTGCACCCTCGCCCCACGGAGCCATAATTGTCGGGTGGAAATCAAGGCTTATACCTGCTACCTGCGGTATAAAACCTGTCAACACGTCTATAATACTAGGGTCAGTAGCATTCGTTAGGGAGATTGTACATCCGGTACAGCCTTGACCCTGTAACCAAATAACATGGATTTCTTCTAGGTTACTCATAATAACACCCCCTCAATATTGATAGCATAGCGAAAATAACATCCAGAATATTTCGTCCTAAATCATATACTTATAAACTATCATTAATGGTTCTGTCAAGTCTCTAACCCTCAGCCAAGTGTGCTTGATATACTCAAGACTTTTCCACAGCCGTGGTATAATAAAATTAGGAGTAAACTAGTATGTCCACCCTTTTACTGAGTAGGAATGACGTGAGAGAGCTACTCAAAATGTCAGCTGTCATAGAAGCGGTAGAGCAGGCGTTTAAAGAATGGACCAGAGGGGAGGCAGATATGCCGGCTAAGGCATACTTACTTTCAGCTCGGGGAGATTTCAGGGCAATGCCGGCAGCTCTTCAAGGAGCTGCTGGAATGAAGTGGGTAAGTGTATATCCTCAGAACCCGTCCCTAGGCTTGCCCACTGTTATGGCTACAATGATTTATAATGACCCAGCAACCGGATACCCGCTGGCTGTGATGGATGCTACGGAGATAACAGCCTACCGAACCGGAGCTACGGCTGCCATTGCCTCCAAATACTTGGCACGGAAAGATTCGCATACCCTGGGAATCATCGGCGCTGGACGTCAGGCCTATACCCAGCTTCTGGCTCACGCTGAAGTATTTTCTCTCAAGTTGATCAGGGTGTTTGATTTATCAGGGGCGGCTGTTGAGAAGCTGATTAAGTCCTTCCCGGAATATCCTATCCAAGAGTCTTCCTTAGAAGACACAGCAGCCTCAGATATCGTGTGTACTTTAACCCCAGCGCGGGAACCACTATTGAAGATGGAATGGGTTATTCCTGGGACTCACATCAATGCTGTTGGTGCCGATGCCGAAGGAAAGGAAGAATTAGACCCCGCGATATTGAAAAAAGCGATTGTCGTGGTTGATGACCTAACGCAGGCAAGTGCTGCCGGAGAAATTAATGTCCCGCTCAAAAAGGGGCTTTTTAGTATTGATGAGGTCTACGCAACCCTAGGCGAAATCATCACTGGTAAGAAACAGGGGAGAAAGGATAAAAGGGTAATTACCGTTTTCGATTCTACCGGGGTTGCTATCGAGGATATAGCTGTCGCCAAACTGGTCTACGAAAAAGCCAAACAAGTGGGTAGATATCTATCTGTGAACCTTATGGAAGGGTGAGCGCAATACATACAGACAGGTCCCAAGCTATTGGATGCGACCCCGAGGGGGGTTGAGGTGTCATGCAATATCTCGAGACCGGGTACTATCCAGTACTCGCACCTGCAGAACTGCTTGTCAATTGGAGAGGAAAGTTACCAGTTTCTATGTGGACTAAAGCAGTTAAACTTCACCAGACTAAAAGTCTCCGCGAGTTAGCAAAAGAATTTGATGTTTCACACGAATCTGTGAGGCGGGCAATAGTTTTAGCAAAGATAATTACCTTTAACGATGTGTAATTCTTAAGAACAATTAGGAATTGGGCATTGCATTACTAAAAAATTTTGCCTCGGCAAGTTTTAGTCTTTCAATGAAATCCGCAATTTCTTGTGAGATATATGGTCTGTGTCTGACTGAAAATCCACTAGCTTCCAGCGACTTCTTAACTCTATAAATCTTTTTTGAAACCGCTTGTTTTCTAAGGAACAGCTCTCGTCTCTTCTCAATAGGCATTTTATAGCGTGTTGGTCTAGACATTACCTCTTCTATCACAAGGTCAAAAACACGCTCACAGGGCATGCCTGCCGTTAGACCTATAAATGCAACCAGCGTCTCTTCGTCTGGTGGTCGTCCTGCTATATCCCACTTTCTCATTTGAGACTCGAAGGCTTTGAGCCACCGAACAAACTTAGCATTTCTCATAAGCGATTCAAAGCACTTTTTGGGGAGATTATTCCTTAACGCAAGAAGAACAGTTAAGCGATGGCTCAAATTTGGAGCAAGATGAAGTTCATCAAGCCAAAAACGCTCGAGGTCGTTAAAGCTATTGTAGTCTAGGGCATCTTCGCTAAGCGTAAGCATTGGACATAATCCCCCTATTTTTCGTCCTGCCAATCTGTGCTTCAATAAAAAATAGCTCGTCCTTTGTAAATAATATTACGCATAATGAAAAAAATCAAGGGCTGGATATTAGTGGATTATAGCAGTGTTAATTAAGCATCCAATCAACCATCAGCCGAAAGCTTTAGCCGCTGGAGATGAACGCTTCGTAGAGTGGGCAATTCTCCAGCTTGGTGACATTCTCGCTGAAATCGCCAAGGGGGAAGAGAAACGTCAGAGCGCAGAGTGTCGATTGGGTAGGATTATAGATGGGGGACAAAGAAAATGCTACCAAAAGAAGGAATGAGACACATGTCACGGCCTGTCGGCTCTGAAAGGATAGCTAGGGCGTATATAGAGGCTACTGACGTGGCAGCTATAGAGAAGGTTACCACCAATATGAGGGACAGACTGCTGGTTCATCTACTATTTCACCTTGGTTGCCGTG
>Ga0315296_10004787_pt1 | contig 11007 bp, 11 predicted proteins | sample YL17G14_18_MG_FD_203921 | JGI IMG/M metagenome (GOLD analysis project Ga0315296, IMG submission 203921) | Sediment microbial communities from Yellowstone Lake, YNP, Wyoming, USA - YL17G14_18 | ecosystem: Environmental > Aquatic > Freshwater > Lake > Sediment | place: USA: Wyoming | collected...
CGCCAACTCGAAGATCAGGACATGTTCTGTGACAGATGTGGAAGGCCGCACGCAACCTTGGAATGGCGACGGTCTGAGCCGCCTGTAACGACGACGGTCGATGTGTCCGTCGCGGGTACAGAGCGGACTGAACAGAGCCATGAGAAGTCTGAGATAGTGACAAGGCCCGGGAGTCAGCCTGTCTTGATGTCTAGAGCGTATAGCTTCTTTGCAACTTTCCTGATCCTTTCGGGAATCTGCGCGATATTCGGTGGTCTAATGAGTTATGCTGGGGCTCGTGGAACCATAATAGAAAGCATGACATGGCAGATATCGTACAACTACATTACGGCAGGGATCGTGCTTCTTGTATTAGGCGGCGCTATAGCGGCCTTTTCGAGTCGCAAGACACCCACCCAATCACAGACGCCTACGCAATCATTGACAATACAACAGGCACCGCTCGGGCTGCGCTATCATGAATCCGAGATTAGCGTGGCCTCTCCGTTCAGCCGTGTTGTTGATGCTATCCCGAGGGTCGCATCCAAGATGAACTGGAGGATTCAGGAAGAAAACAGAGTCAGGGGCTACTTCGCGGTGAGTGTTGGCACGAGCCTTTGGGCATGGGGACAAACCTTCCTTATTGACGTAACTTCACTTGATGAGAAAACCACCAAGATCAAGGTCAGCAACGCGGTCTACGATGTATGGGGGAAGACGCGCAGAGACACTGAAACCTTTTTCCGCGAATTGGAGAACTGTCTGTAAACCTGACAGAAGCTGTTAGAATAGGCCTCAGCTTGGCACACTGACAAATCGGTCATTCTAGACCTTAGGAGCCGGGAAGGTGTAGACCAGTTTCTCTGCAGACTCGTAGAGCACACATGGACTGAGAACACACTTGATCCTAGTCGAGCTTCGGGTGCCACATTGCCCGTGAAAGAGCTATTCCATTCTAGGGCCTTGGGCTCCGCGTGCACATGCCGGGCCTCTTGCGGAAAACAACCATCACGATGATCATCACAGAGAGAACGGAAACTGCTGCATTGGGGAATTCTGGGATTCCCGCTGTCTGGGCGACGCTGTAATTCACATCGGCTAGAAGGTTTACGGCAAAGTTGATTGAATCGCAAACTCGCCTCTGGAAAGTTGCGTCGGCAGGGTTGTAGTTTTCATCCATCCACTTCGCCGAGTACCGATTACCGGTGTCATCGAAGGTTGTGTCATGAGCAAGTTTGAGAGCAGCCTCGTAGGCGGATAGCTGTTCAAGCTTCCCGTCGAAGCCTAGGCAGGCCTCGAAGGGGGCATCGTAGGTGTTCGTGTTGCCATTGACCCAATTCTCGTAGTCTGAGTGATGTTTCTCAGCGCCCCAGTCTGTTCCCGCGCCCATCACGTGGCCGAAGACCGCCAGATCCATCACATAGTGGCTGGTGGTGCCTATCCATTTCGCAGCATTGCGGTAGTCGCCTACCGCTAGGTATGAGAGGGTCTGGTCGTAGGATTCCTGAGCCCGCCGAGCGGAGATATCATCTTGGACGGTTCCATCGGCCCGATAGTAGACATGATGTTTGCGTGTGTCCCCTATTCCGTCGCCTAGAGGTGCATTCGCATTGTCGGGCAGCTCGGTGCCATACAGATACGTAGTGAGATTGTCGCGTAACCAGAAATCCAGATCATCCGGAACCCAGTCCAGCGCATGGTGAGCAAGGAAATCATGCGTCCCGTAGTCCGGATTATTGGGATCACTACTGTAGCCGCCGTTGCTCCAACCGTACGCTGCAGGGATGACACCCACGAGGAAGATCCAAATTAATGTGATCGTGAAAATGCGCCTTGCGCGAGTTCGCTTGAAGCGTGCCCAAATCAATCTCATCATCGTAGCCTATAGTAACGATGTGATCGCTCCGCTAGGATTTCGGACTTCCCGTGCTCGGCTTGCGGCGAAGAACAAGAACGGTTACTACCAGGACTATTGCGTCAACGACAAGAGGCATGGGCAGTTCGGGTATTTCCATCATGCGGTCGTATCCCTAGAAACCGTCAACGATAGCTCGATGTGTACTCAGGGGTTGCGAATCAGAAGTCGCTGGGTTTCTTGCCCTTTTGACGAATCGCAAGAGAAGACCGACTGCTACCACGCTGACTATGAGAACCAATGTTCCCATTGGAAATTCTGGGATGTTGATTGTGAGCTTTGTCGATCGGGCGAATGCCCAGTCGGGTGAGGAATCCGTATCTTTTCCATCAGGATAGCGCTGCCAAGATCGATCATCGTTGAAGCCATCGCTCAGGAGGGGCGTCCGGTCTACCTCATCTCCCGCTGAATCGCGGAGGACGACACTTTCATCGCCGTCGTCTAGCCATTGGGCATTTCCTGTGGGCGCGTTGCAGGAACTTCTGGGCTGGATGTTCATCACGACACAGCGACCTTTGGGCTGAAGGATGGTTCCCTCGGCTATGGTTACCGTTACAGTTCGTCCGTGGGTCGTTGAGATTCGCCACCCGCTAATGTCGACAGACGAGTCCGTTGGGTTATACAGCTCAACCCATTCATCGAAAACCGTTCTTTGGTCGGTGGGTGGATCAAGCTCGACCTCGTTGACCACGACATGAGATGCAATCTGCGCGCCAACAGACTGAGCGAATATCGAATTCAGAGATACCAACAACAGCAAGACTAGAGACAATCTTGGAAGGATCGGCCCCATCCAGAGTCGCCCCACAGACCATCGCCCACACATATCAGCTTCGCAGGCGTACATGAAACCTTCTCCTGAAGACAATCGGAAGACAGAGTGAAACAAAGTGAGACGGTGTAACGCCTACAGTCCAATCCGCCGAAAGATACTCACTAATGGCCAACTCCCAGCCTAGTACATTCGTAGTCTTTCAAATGGGACCTTCTCAATTGTCTCCTGTTGCGCCGGGTCAGCTCGAGCCGTCACCGTGTGCAAGGGCTACGCCGCGTGAGGGCGTTTCGCAAGGTTGTGGAACCGCTCTAATCGAGCTGAAGTGTTGGGAGGTGGGCCTATAACGAAAGTTCAGATCCATGAAGACAGCAAGCCTCGACCAAGACCTACCACTTCCGTACCCTCTCTTACAAGGTCCAATCATGAGATTGCTCCTATCTCCCCTTCCGCGTTAGGGAAGTAGGATCGAATCCGCGAGCGCCATGCAAGCGTGCTTGTCTCGCTATTCCTTGTTTGCCCATACCCAGTTGATTTCGTCGACAAGCTTGGGCCACAAGGGCTCACGGTTGCCACAAACCTGTTCCGGATCCGGTTCTATCCCGTGATCGCTCAGCCACCGTGCTTGAGCTTGAGCCAGAGGAAGAAAAAGGCCACAATAGACGGTTGAGGTCGGCTTCGTTCCGAAGAATCTTAGAGAGGTCCTGTCATCGAGCATGACAAAGAGACGCGGCACTGCCGCGTGGAGCAGTTTGGTCGAGGCGACTATCTGATCTCCCAGACTCGTTCGAGAAACTCTCTCAAGCACAACCTGCATCCATCTTGCAAGTGGTCTGGCGCGGTTGTCATATGAGATGTTCTTGGAGAGGTCGTCATCCAACTTCCAATCACGACGTAGCAACTTGATGAGATGGGCAGACTCATCAACGTGTCTGACCATTTCCTCCCATTGGCCACGACTGAGACGCACGTGACCCCAGACTTTCAGAAATCTGTAGACCTTGGACTTTGCGTCTTCGTTCTTTTGAATGGGCAGTTGGCTCAGAGCATCAACGCCTTCCAAGTAGAGTTCTGGACGCTTGTCCAAACTATGGAATTGGGTGTGCCAGTATCGTGCTTCGTTCAGTTTCCACATATCCTCGGGCCTAAGCGACCAGCTCCCCCAGCCGAACTCGTCTTGTTGCATGTGGTGCAGCACCCTGTCAATGTCCCGAGCAGTCGAATTTGAATTCTCCTAGCCCGATTCTCGGAAATTCGTGGACCTCTACTTCTCTCAGGCCGTTCACCAAGAACCTAGCTGATGTCGCGTGTACTGCTTCCCTCGTCTCGTGAAGCTCGTCTGGATCGATCTTCTCAAGCAGGATTAACGACTTAAGAAGGAGGCAGGCTTAAGCGACATATCGAAGAATCGCCCGCTCGATCTCGTCCTTGTCCATTGGCACCTCTGTATCCATTATCTTGAGCTTGACATCCGGCTTTGACTCCAGTTTCCTAAACAGATAGTTCGCGGCAAGACCTGCCAAGACTCCAATCGCCGCGTCCCGAGCTAATACTAGGAGAAATGTGATGGTTTCAGGAAGAGCAAGCGCCTCTTTTATTGTCTGACTGAGAAATCTGATCTCGGCCCCTTTTGCAACAGTCTTGCTTTGCTTGACCATCTTCGCCTCCAAGATATCGAACGTGAGATTAGCATCCGCCGTGGTGACCGAGAAAACCACGCCCCTCTCCTCCTTGAGCTGCTTAACTTCGTGTTCAACCCTCTTCAACAACTCTTGTACGTCATCGTTCTTTTCGTAGTCTTTTGTTCTGTCCCGGCGCTCGAAATGCGGCGGCTCGCGTTCGTCTATTCGATTCAAGATCAGCCGTCCCTCTCGCGGGACTACTACTTCAACCGACAGGATGGCGCGACTGTCGCGAGGATAATGTCTCAACTCAACTTCGAGATGGTCGGGAGCCGAATCGATGCGCTCCACATCGAATCTCTTCTTGAGCACTTCGGCAACTACTTCCAAGTTCATGGAAGAAACATCAGCGTTGGGTCTTGGGATCCAGATAGAACCATCTAAGCTTATGCTGCACCACCCATTCAGGTTCAAAACCAGGCACTAGCTTCCTCCGAGCAATTGCTCCGAAGAGAAAGCGGCTCTGATCGACACAGGATGCGGAATGGGCACGCAAAGGCACTCCATGAACACGGGGTTCTGGTAACTTGACACAGGGGTTCAGAGAGCTGTTAACTTGTGGGGGGTTCATCTAGTTGCTTGCATTCGGCGACTAACTCGCTTCCGAGCTGGCAGGTGAAACCCCAACGGAGAACAACCTCGATTAGACATATGGTGGCTCAACGGGCTATATGAAGGCCCTTGACTGGAATACTGGAGGGGCCGCCGAGATTCGTGGATAAGACCAGAGAACGCGTGAAAGACTTCGGTGATCAGTTGCGTGAGAGTTGGATGCTGCGAGCGTCCGTGATGCTCCTAGTTTTGGGAGGATTAAACTGCTACTTGTGGTCTCATTGTTGTCCGGCCAAAATGCTTGAGAGCATGTCCATGACCTGACAATAGATCACGAAGACTTCCCCTTGCAGCGCGATGATGAGCCCGGCAAGGGCCTCCCAAGTTACATACTTGCTGGTCAGAACCGCCGCTAGGATGACGGAACAGAATCCAAGTGCAACGCTGGCGCCTAGGAAGCAAGTTGTGAGCGTCCGGCTGAGGGCACCAACAATGATACCTGCGACTACACCGACGATCAAGCATGTCGCTGCAGAGCCTAGCAACCCACCCTTCAGCAACTGCTGTCGGCGGTCCAAGCATATCACTGCCTTGGCGCTAGTTCTTGGGTACTTGCTATCATAGCGCCCCTCCCCGGCGCTCCTGCATGCAGAACAGGCTCAGGCTCCTGGGTGTTTGGGTCGTTCGGCTATTTATATTAGAGTTATGTCGACCTTGAACGCAACGATCGTCCCCTTTAAGAACCTTGTTCGCGTCGCGCCATTCGTCAGTTCTGTACCACGACCATGCGCCACAATTCGATGGTTAATGGTATCGGCCACTTTTTGCGATTCTCGCCAAGCCCTTCTGTCGATGATTGATACTGCGCTAGGCCCGGCGGGCATGGTGGTGGCGAACGTTCTTCGATGCTCAAGCTCAGCTTAGGAGCCAACAAGGTCATCGCAGATCCTAAAGACTCAAGCAGTTGGGTCCTAAGCACTCAAGCCAGTCCGGAATTTTCCGACAGGCTAACTTGTTCAATATCGGGGTAGGGGGGAATGATGGTCTTGGTGGCATTCTTCCTCTACTGGCAACACAAGGATAGAATGATGAAGAAGAAGGGAAAGGTGCCATTGTTTCCGCCTTAGGCGAGGTCTTAGCCAAGCTTGTTCAGTCTTCGAATAGGTCCTTGACCACCCGCTTCAGGAGCGCACGTCACCGCTAGCGCTGGCCGAACATCAGGACCGCAACGTTCGAGGATTGTTTCAGGGTCGAACCAGGAGTTCGACAAGTGGCCAGCTATCAGGTAAGTGCGACTTCCTGCCTGCCTAGCGATATCTAAACAAGAAAGCAGCCTCTATTGTTGATCAGCGCAAGGTTCCTTCATAAGATGTCTTCCTAGATCACGGTGAGTCCCTTGTCTCAGTCAAGTGCGTTAAGCTTCTTGTTCAAGAAGCTGGAAGAGAGGAAGAGAACGTATGTCGCTGCCCTCGCTCGGTTGGCTCTGTCTGCTGACGGGCACGAACCGATGGTATGTTACGGCCGAATCGATTTCTTGGGAAGCCAAGAGGAGATCCCGGATGAAGCCAGCCTTGACTACAAGGGGTTCAGACTCGTTCAAGCCCGGCTCAGCGTAGAGGAAGCCTCGATGCTTGCTCGCGACCTCGCGGAGGGAAAAGGCCTGTCGGTCGAAGGCCTCAACATCCCCATCAAGGGGCAGTTCTACCCTTCGCCCCTTCCCTACGTAGCGTCTCGACAACACTTCGGCTTCATTCAGGCAGAGTGGCCGTTTGCTCTCTGCAATTTCAGACTGGAATCAGAATACGCAGGCAATGCTCCGCAAGAACCGCTTGTTGGATTGGGTCTGCCACTGTATCCAAATGGCAACGATGCAATCCGGGAGTTTTGCCAACTTGCAATCACATCGGGAATGCCCAGCCACGAGCTACACTTTGTTCTTCCCGATTTCAGAGCTCGTATTCGTACAATGAAGATCTCGGAAAGAAAACTCTCAGTAGAAGTGGAAGCCAGAGAAGAGACACCTGAGAATCTACGGATCAAGTTCTACGTAGAAGCTGATCAAAACAGGCTCCGCTCTCAGGATCTTCCTCTGCAGAACGGGTGCGGAGAGTTTGCCTACGAAGGCGAACTTAGGCTGGCAATGGCTCGGTTGCTGTCCACTAGTACGGGCGATGACATCGACAACCGTGCATTCAGTCCCTGGCGCGCCTACGATAGAGAGGGGATTGCTATAGAGACCTCTGAGCTAAGAGTCACCGAACTGGTTAGACGTGGCGAGGGTCTCAATGTAGAATTCAAGGAGGAACCACCTAGGGACGAGCATCAACTACTGGACACTGTAGTTGCATTCGCGAACACTAACGGAGGAACTGTGCTTGTAGGCGTGACAGACAACTGCGTAATCACAGGAGTCCCAAATCCAGAGACTATCAAAGAAAAAGTAACGAACTGGATTTCAGATAAGTGTGATCCGCCTCCTCAGTTCTCGATCCACTTCATCCAAGTGGATCAGAAGAACGTCGTTGTCTTGGATGTTCCGGAGGGGACCGACAAGCCTTACCAGGACATTGACAGAGGTTTCTTTGTGAGGCGTGGCGCTTCAAACCGCCAAGCAAGGAGATCCGAGATTCTCGAAATGATTCGGGGGCGATGAAATGGGAGCGAGCCTTTTAGCTCAGGCACGGCAATGAATATGGCGAACAGAGCCCACCGCAGATCCCTCCGTAGATCGGCGTGGGAATCTTGCAGAGGCCAGCTCTCATTCTCCTTATATCCGAGCTTAGCCCTAGCAACGCTTTCTTGCCTGCGAACAGCCGCTTGTGCTCGGTGACGGCGCCACATTTCTTGCAGCGATACTTCAGCTTCAGCTTAGGCGCCCCAGCTTCCTCCATTTGCCGTCCCTTCGTCGGTCACTTGACTCGTAGGAAATCTTTGACACGTCGAACTTGCTGAATCCGTCTCTGCAGTTCGCTAGGTCGCAGCGGTCCTTGCTCACTAAAGTCGATGCCGGTGCGGGCTTCAAGGTACCGATACGTTGCTTCCCCCTGTGGCCCGCGGGCCACAACTATCTCGCGTCCGATGTTGATGATGGTTGAGCCTGCCCTGATTCTGACCCCGCGCTATGTGAAGGCCTTTAGATTCTTTACACCTATTCCTTCCTATCCGCGGCCCTGTCAAGTCTTCGTCGGTTTCCCCGATTCAATCGGGTTGTCAAAAACCGTCGGGGCTGGGACAGGGAGGGACATGGTGCTGAAGTACGCAAGGTTCAGCACCGCTCAGTCTTAGAGCATTTCTAGACAGTTCTCTGGGGAACCTTAAATGCGCGACAAGTGCTACATATCGTGGTTCACTTGGCGTTAGAACTCGAAATCCTAGTCGCCGAGATTATCGCAGCCGCAGCCTTGGTTCTCGTGCTCCTATTCGGAGAGGACTTGCTTGGGCGTTTTTTTCACGACCTAAACTGGCTGTTACAGTCCTAGAACGCTATTCATCAGATGAAATCAAAGACATTCTGAAGTTATTCGAAGCTGAGGCTTGGTTGAATGATATGGCGAAATCTGTTCAGATCGAAGTTAAGGATATGGAGTTCGCGGCTCAATCAATCAATGTGAAGTTGCTCAACGGTTCTGTAGATGACTTGCTTGCGAAAGTCTGGTTTGACGGAGAAGGTCCAAGCTACTTCTATTGGGATGTGCCACAAACCATCGTGCGTCCAGATTACATCAGCCTTTGGCGACCTTCAGAGAAGGTTAGTTTCGTTAAAGAAGAAGAACATAACATACCTATTTGGATCGGAGTCAGGGGAGCTGACAAGATGAGACTCCTACTGAATACTAGGAGAGGATTGCTGGACACCCCAATTGACATGACAGCAAGATACATTGATCTGGAAATCCAGTTTGTCGGTATTGGATACGCCGACAAGAATAGACGAAAATACCGGCTGAATACTGCGTCTTGGAACGATCTCAACCTAACTGAACAGTAGATGACCCCACTTCTAGCCTTCTTTCGTCTTGAAGTATTCTCCTAGTACCGCTCTTACGGTTTCAGGGATGGATTCTAGCTTGCGCGACTTGCGTTCTTGTTCTAGGGCTTTGACCATTTCGTCTGACATGGCGACCATTATCTTGTTCACTGCCAAGTTGAACACGGTACACATAGGTACACATCGCAAGTCAAGTGTAAGCATATTTGGGCTGTCGAGTTCAGTCTGAAACTCAGAGATAGAGTACGCGAGAATGTGGTAATTCAGCCAATCACCGTCAATTCATGTCTGTACTGTGGTTCGAGTGAGATAATCCGTGATGGGCTACGACATAACAAGTCGGGCGACATTCAGGTGTTCAACTGCAAGTCGTGTCACCGATACTTCACGGTCAATCTTGGCTTCGAGCGGATGAAGCATAATCCTCAAGATATCACGACAGCTATGCAGTTGTACTTTAGCGGTGAAAGCCTACGGAATACGGCTCGCTCTCTCCGATTGATGGGTGTACAAGTCAGTCACCAGACCGTCTATAATTGGATACAGAAATACACAGGTCTAATGGAGAAGTATCTAGACAAGATCACTCCGCAAGTCTCGGACACTTGGCGAGCAGATGAACTCTACGTCAAAATCCGAGGCAACATGAAGTACGTCTTTGCTATGATGGACGATGAAACGCGGTTTTGGATCGCTCAAGAGGTTGCGAACACCAAGGAGTCGCATGACGCAAGGCACCTGTTCCAAATCTCAAAGGAACGAGCGGGAAAGAAGCCTCACATCCTCATAACTGACGGTTTGCGTTCGTATCACGAGGCTTGGATGAAAGAGTTCAGAACGCAGAAGCTAGCTGACACGACCGTACACATCAGCAATATCACGCTTGAGGGAACCCACAATAACAACAAGATGGAACGTCTAAACGGGGAAATCCGTGACCGAGAAAAAGTCATGCGCTCGCTCAAGAAAGACGATACACCGATCTTGACAGGTATGCAAATCTTCCACAACTATGTCCGACCGCACGATGGGCTAGAGGGGCGCACTCCCTCAGAACTTGCAGGCATCCAAGTCGAGGGTGAAAACAAGTGGCTAACGCTAATCCAAAACGCTACGTTGACAAGAAATTTACAGGACAGAAACAAAGTCTTGGGGAATGCGTAGTCTCCTCCCAAACCTAGCCGTGAGAGGTTTCCGGTATTCTCTACACGTAAGAACCACCCGTAGTTCGTAAACTCCATCATCAATTCTTGAGGAAGCAGGATTCATGACATGCACTTCTTGGCTTCCAACATGATACTCGAATAGTCTAATGTCAAGCCTATCACTAGGGACCATTTCCGCAATCTCAAGAATGGGGTTGCCGTTGTGTCGGCCTAGGACAATCGGAAAGTATGGGCGACCGTTCAGATAGACTTGCAGTCCGACTTTACGTGCCGATGCCGAGAGAAGGTTTCCGCCCACGTTTTCAACTTCGAGGTTCAAAGTGGAAATCACAATCGACCCGGCCCCAATCCCAGACAGACTAACCACATATCTCTCCGGGCCTCGAAATCGCAAGTCGAATTTGGGACTCCAATGATACCATCGAATCAAGAAAAGAGCACCTGCTAAGACAATGCCAGTTCCCACCAAAAGCTGCCAATACGATGCAGCTATGGATAGGAACTGGGAGAGAAGGTCAGACAAAGGTTTGCCACAACGGTGGAGAATGCCTTTGCTGCCTTCAAAGATAATGCTTTCCTACAGATCTGACGAACGATAACACTCTGTCACGAACCTGCCAGATCACCGGGGCGCAACGCAAACCCCCCGACCCGTTAACAGGCTACCGAGACGGGGCTTACCACCCACCGAAGTTAACAGAACCGAACGCCGCAAGCCACCCGACGAAACTTGACAGTAGAGAAAAGCGGAGGCAACCGACACAGACTTGACAGAATCCTATCCGCGCCCTCTTAGGAATCGATCTCGATCGGTTTCTCTACGATAGTCTCGATATGTAGATGGTGGTTCGAAGATGGCGGCGCCGGGCTGCAAGTGTGTCCGGCTGATGCGGAATGCGATTTCGAGCGCGTCGAGAATGTCGTTTCTGCCCTTCGGGAATTGTAGGTATTCC
>Ga0315296_10004789_pt1 | contig 11002 bp, 10 predicted proteins | sample YL17G14_18_MG_FD_203921 | JGI IMG/M metagenome (GOLD analysis project Ga0315296, IMG submission 203921) | Sediment microbial communities from Yellowstone Lake, YNP, Wyoming, USA - YL17G14_18 | ecosystem: Environmental > Aquatic > Freshwater > Lake > Sediment | place: USA: Wyoming | collected...
ACCGACACCCGCAAGGCCGGGGCCCTGGCGTGGAGGATGTCCTCGGGCGGGCCGCGATCGACGATGGCGGTGATCTCCCGGGGCATCCCCGACTCTGGCGCTCCGGGCTTGCCCGCCGGCCGGTAGATGATCTGCTCGGCCTGGCCGCAGCCCCGCAGGGCCGTCATCTGCCGCTTGGCCGAATCGTTCGCCACGTCACTGTCTCCGTTCCGCGCCGCCCGCCCGGCGCGACTCTTCCAATCCCGCTCGCAGGGCCGCCAGATCGGCCCGGATCGCGCCCAGCTCGCGGATCGTCTTTTCGTTCTGTTCCCCCATCAATCGGAGGAACTCCGCGTTCTGCCTGCCCATCGCGTCCTTCATCGCCTCGATCTGGCCCTGGAGGCCGCGGATGGCCGCCCGGTCCTCCCCAATCGAAACCGTATTCCCCGCGGTCGCCGACCGCGTGGACTGGAAGGCGATCGCGACCGCCGCCAGGACGCACCCGGCGGAGGCGCCCAGCTTCACCAGCTCCCACAGCGCCGATCTGCCCTTATCGTTCATGTCCCGCTCCGCGTGCCGCAGCCGTCTCGGGTGGCACAGGCGTCCCGGGTGGCACAGGCGTCCCGCCTGTGGTGGGTGCCGCAGGCGTCTCGCCTGTGGTGGGTGCCGCAGGCGTCTCGCCTGCGGTTTGGCCCAGTCGCGTCTCGATCTCCGCCTGCTTCAGCAGCAGGCCGACCACTTGATCGCTGGCCCCCGTGACGAACTGCGTGTACGCCAGCATCCAGAACTCCGATCTTTTCATCCGCTCGACCAGGTCCACGGCCGCGCGGCCCTCATCGCCGCGGCTTGAGGCGAATCCCGCCACCAGCGCCAGCCACTTCAGGTCCGCCATGGCCGCCGTCCTTCAACGTGTCGCCCGTACGGGCGCTGTGTCGCGGGCGTCCCGCCCGCGTTGTGTCGCGGGCATCTTGCCCGCGGTCCGTCTATCTCAGGCCCGCCACCGCTTTCACGCCCTCAACCCGTGATGGCCTTCACGATCGTGGGCGTGTTGCCCTTCTGCGCCTCGCCGTGGGCGTCCTGGAACAGCCGCTTGATCTCGGCCTTCTGCCCCACGGTGTAGGCCTCGCCCGGCTCCGTCGCCAGGCGCTGCGGCAGCTTGGCGACGGCGTCCTTGAACTCCTCGCCGCCGTCCACGACCTGTTCCAGGGGTTTGACCGCAGTGAACCTGGAGATCGTCGCCTCGACGGTGCTGCCGACGATCGGCACGATTGCCGCCGCGCCGCGCAGGATGGCCGTCGCGACGCCCCTCGTCGCCGGTATGAACGAGAGCACCAGCAGGGCGACCAGGCCGAACGCCGCGACCCAGAAGACCGACTTCAACCACGACCACCAGCGTTCCAGTATGCCCGTGCCGCGGTGGGAACCCCCGGTGAACTCGCCATCGGCGATCTTCATCCCCTGGTGCTGGCTGGCGGCCTCCGGGCCACCCAGGCCCCACCAGGAAAGCCCCCGCGCGTACGCGCCCTTGTCCGATGCGGCAATCTGCCGGGAGGCCCCCGTCTCCGTCTCGCCCCGCGCGTAGGCGCCGCCGCTCTTTCTGGTCTCGGTCATCGTGAGCGTGTCGCCCGGTTGGAGGTGGGCGACGAGATCGACTAGATCAGGGCCGCCCTTGACGCGCGGCGTTTCCGCGGCTCCTCGCAGGCCCCAGCCGACCGCGAAAGCGATCAGGATGCTGATCGCCCACGTCGCGATAATGATCTGTCTCCTGGTCACGCTCATGGTTTCACCGCGGCTTTCTGGATAGTGATCGTCCGCGAGCGCTCATCGATGGCGTCCTGCCTCTCCGGCCCCTGGGTGCTCGCCGCCTGGTCCGTCCGGATATATCGCGTGTCGATGGCGGCGTTGGAACAGCCGCAAGGGAGCGACAGGAGCAGGACCATCAGGCAGAACACGCCCAGGGCCGCGACGGTCCGCAGCCAGGTCCGTTTCATTTCTTCGCGCATCGTTCGTTTCCTTGTTCCGTGTTGCGGGTGGCACAGGCGTCCCGGGTGACACAGGCGTCCCGCCTGTGTTCCTGCGCGCGGGCGAGACGCCCGCGCCACCGTCTTATTATTCCGGGGCCTTTCGGCCGGGCGGCATCCGTTCCGCCCGGCCTCCGGCCCGCGCCCGGGGGACTCCGTTCCCGCGCGCCGCGATTCCTGGTGCCACGGGCGTCGCTGGCGCGGGCGTCCCGCCCTTGACACAAGGTGTCAAGGGCCCGCCTGCGGTCGTAATTACATCCACAGGCCGGAGGCCTGTGGCCACCACGCCTGCGCCACCGCGCTCTTACCACATCAGCCAGGTGTTGCCGGCGCCCGACAGGCAGACGGCGATGACGCCCTTGCCGCTGGCCGATGAGAAGGCCGCGTTGGCCCCTGCGCCGTTGATCACCGCGCCCGAGGGCCCGTACACCTTCAGGATCTTGTTGGACACGCCGTTTCCGATGAGGAGCAGGCGGCCCGTCACCTTGTCCGCGGCGTTGATGATGACGCCCTTGGCGTCGTCGGCGCCGGTGGTCGGATAGACCGGTGCCGTTCCCGCCGGCAGTGCCGCCGCGTCCGCGTAGGTGCTGCCGTCCGCGAGGGTCGACCCCCCGACACCCGCGGTGATCGGCCCGGCGATATTCGTCGGGATGCTGGTCGCGGCGACGTTGACCGCGGAGGTATTGGACGTCCCGACGTTGACGACGCCGTCCGTCCCGGAGCCGTGGGCATTGCCGCCCAGCAGGTTGGCCGCCCCGCCGTTGGCGTTGCCGTTGGTCCCTGCGCCGCCGGCCACGCTCGCCGCGCCGCCGGTGCCGCTGGTCGCCCCGCCGATGCCGCCCGCAACGCTTGCAGCCCCGCCGGCGCCGGTGGCGCCAGGGATGCCGCCTGCCAGGGTCGCAGCGCCGCCGGCATTCCCGGCCGTGGCACTCGTGCCCCCGGCGACCGCGACCACTCCGCCCTGGGCGGCTCCCAACCCGGCGATATCCAGGCTGGAGTCGCCGCCCGCGATCGAGTTGGCCACGAGGGCGTCGGCGATGCTCGCGTTCAGCACCGTCCGGCCCAGTTTCACCGTGGCCGTGGTCTGGCCGCCCGTCTTGGCCCGCGTCGCGTGGCCCGCCAGCAGCGCCTGTGCGGTGCTGGTGAGCTTGGCCGTGCCGGCATTCCAGTACAGGATGTCGCCGACCGCCCAGCTGTCGCCGCTGGTGGCGGCCAGCTCATGTTCGCCCTCGACCTCCAGCATCCCCCAGCAGAGGGTCAGGATGTCGACCAGCGTCACGCCCAACTGGGCGTTGAGTGGGACGGGCGTGCCGCCGGCGATGGTCGTGCCGCCGCCGTTGTAGTAACGCACCCGTTTGCCTTCGCCTCGATACGTTGCGCTCATGTGCGAATCTCCTGTGGTGCCCCCTACGGGGGGTCCTTTCTCTGTCTCCGGGCATTTCGCGGCCCGTCTCGCGCCCGCCATCCACGCCGGCGGGTGGCGCCCCCCTCATTTGGTGCCGCCCGTACGGGCGGTCAGGTCTGCGCCTTACACGCCCGCGTTCATGTACATGCCGCGCCAGTCGATGACGTAGGCCGCGACGATGTGCTCGCAGGCGATCTTGATGTCCAGCGTGGCGAAATCCTGCTCCTGCCGGACCACGGGGGCCTGCTGGCTCTCCAGGAAGCAGACGGCGATGGTGTTGACGCCCATCGGCGCCCCGGCGATCTCCGCCGGCGGCGTCAGCGGGGCCACCAGGTACCACGCCGCCGCGCTGGCCGCATCCAGCCTGGCGTTGGGCACCACCACGAGCTGGCCCTTGTACCGGTTGGGCTGCACGATGTCCCTCACGTTGATGAGCTGCTCGGCGGTCCCGCGCAGGGCGTGGGGCACGAGCATCACGGTCGGCGTGAGGTTGAGGTGCGCCGGGCCCTGGTCGGCTTCCACGGTGGAAAGCATCCCGCGCTGCACGCCCATCGCCCCGTATGCGGCGTCCAGGCGCGTCACGTCGGGGGCGTGGGGGTCGATTGACAGGTTCGCGTGCCCGCCCGGGGTCGTGACCGCCGTCGAATTGAACAGCAACCCGCCGTCGATCGTCCCGTTGGCGTTGACGAGCGCGTAGGCCACGTCGTCTTCCTTGTCCTTGCCGCGGCGTCCGTACTGTTGGGGGATGGCTCGGAAGACGCCCATGTCGTCGTTCACCATCGCCTCGCGCGTGATCTTGGTGCCGCGGGTGAACTTCACCACCCGGATGTTTCGTCCGTTGTCCACGAACACGGCGTACCGCACCTCGCCGCCCTCCTCAGTGAGCAGCAGGGACGGCGCCTCCGACAGGGCCGTGATCGCCCGGATCTTGAAGTCCGGGTTGGTCTCTTTCTGGCAGAACAGCGGCCAGGTAATCGGCGCCAGCTCGTAGAACGCCCGCAGGCTTTTGCCCAGCGTGTTCGCCAGGATGGACGTGAAGTCGCTCGTCCCCATCGCCAGGGCCACCGGCACGCCGAGCTGGATCTGCGATCGGCGGTCCATCGCCAGCTTGACCGCCTGGTCGATCCCCAGCATCCGGGCATCCGGTATGCCCATGCTCGATAGGTATTCGCGGGCCATGTCCCCGATCGAGAGTGATCGCCACCGCAGCGCCCGTTCGTGGGGCGCTCGCGTCTTGGGCCGCCCGAGCTCGTCGCGGACCATCTCGTCCCCGCGCATCTCCAGCAGGGGCGCGCCCGCCCGCAGGCAGATCGCGTCTTCCATCCCCACGGAGAGAGTCGCGAGGTTCCGATCCTCGCCGACCCGGATGCCGTCGGTCCCCGCCGCCGCCCTCAGCAGCGTCATGCTCCCGGCCAACTCGATGAGTTCCCGCGCATGCGCCAAGGTCACGCCGCGGTCGGCCAGGCCCTCGGCCCAGCCCGCCGGCATCTCGGCCGCCTTGGCCAGGGAGATGATCTCCTCGCGGCGCTTATGGTCCGCCGCCAGGGCCTCCGCCCCGATCCGGCGTCGCGTCTCGTCGCTGACGTTCTCGGCGCCGCCGGCTGGTGCCGCAGGCGTCCCGCCTGCGGTCGGCGCCGCGCCTGGTGCCGCAGGCGTCCCGCCTGCGGTCGCTGCCGCGGTCGGCGCCTTCCCGGCCAGGGCGTCGTAGATCTCCCGCTGTTCCGCGGTCAGTTTGCCCGCGAATTCATCGGCCTGCTGGTCGCTGGCGCCGGCCGCCAGCCCGACCTGGTGCAGGTATTTGCGTTGTCGCTTGTTCATGTCCGTTTCTCCGTCGTTTCTGGTGAGGTCTCCGACCCGTGCGGGTGGAGGCCACGTTTCGCCCGGCGGTCCATCGCCGGCGCCTTGTCTCTTTGTGCTGCCCGCCAGGAGTCCGCTGGGGTTCCCGCCCGGTTCGCCCACGAAGTCGCAGGCGGTCACCTGCTGGATCCGCCCCAGGGGCGGCTGGCCCTCTCGCTGGATCGACTCGGCCGGGAAGTATCGCAGCGACATCCCTATCGCCGCCGGGTCCTGGCGCGCCAGGCCGCGGAGGTAGGTTCCCGCCCGGCCCTGGGGTCCGCTGTCGGCGTACTGGCCCAGGTGCACGTCCGCCCGCACCTGCTCGCCGACGAGCCGCGCTGCGCGGCACCGCCCGACGAGATAGAAAATGCTGTCCGTCAGCCCGCCGAACGGGCCGTCACGGAGTTCCGGGTGGCTGATGCGGCATTTGACGCCGCCCGCCTGCGCATTGATGGAGTCCACCGTCTGCTGGAGCATCACGCGGTCGATCTCGAACGGGTCCCGCCGGTGCGGCAGCGCCATCCCCACCGTCAGGACGGCGACGTTGCCGATCACTCCGCCGCCCAGATCGCCCCCGGCGTCCTCGACGGTGATCTCCGCGGGCGTCGTCTGGGCCTGGACCAGGGAAACCTCGGCCCGGCCGCGCCCCCGCGACTCGCTCTCCTCGCCGACGGCCCGGCGGTGGGCCTGGAGGTGGCTGGTGATCGCCGCCGAGGCCTTCTCGCCTGATCGCCCGCCCTGGGCGGCGCTCCACGCGGCGTTGAGGCCGCCGCGGTGGAGGTACATCGTCCCGCTGGTGTAGATCCCGTCCTCATCCAGGTCGCCGCCGTCCTGGACCCAATGATGCGGGTACCCCCAGGTGCTCTTGGCGTCCGGCTCTCCGCCGTCGGCGAAGGCGGCCCTCGGCAGCCTGGTCTTGTCCACGTCGCCCCAGGCCGGCTCGCTGTCGGCCAGATTGGAATTGTGTCTCATCGCCATGATCTGCTCCCGGCAGGGGAATCCTCTTCCAGCAGCGCCCGGAGGACCGCCTCGCGGCCCACGATCCCCGCCAGGCCCCCGTCCCCGTCACCGCCGTCTCCCCGTCCCTCGCCCGGCCGGAACGGCTCCTGGGCCGGTTTCTGGCCTTCCCGCGGGCGGTTGGCCAGCCCCGAGCCGAAGTACCGGTCGATCATGTCGCCCAGGCCGTACTCATTCCGCGCCATGTCCAGGAACTCCCGCCACTCGGAGAGCACGTCGCGCGGGTCCTTGCTCCGCTCGTTGCAGTACTCCTGCGGGCTGGCCCGCAGGGATTTAAACCGCATATCCCACGCCGCCTCGTCCTTGATCTCGTCGATCGAGATCTTCGGCGGTCCCTGCCAGTTGGTCATCAGGTACGCCCGCCGCCAGCGGTCCGACAGGTCGTACCCCGTCGCGGAGACTCGCCCCTCGCGGATGGCCAGCTCCACGAACTCCCGCCGCACGACCCGCATGATCTTGTGGACGAAGAGCAGGTCCTGGATCCAATCGACCTCGGCCCAGACGTCCAGCTTCGCCTGCCGCTGGGACGAGAAATTGCCATCCGCGTACCATCGCGCGACGGTCGCCACGTCGAGGCCGCAGCCGGCGGATATGCCCTTAAGCTGCTCCAGGACGAACGGCGGGAACATGGTGTCCGGGACCGAGGGCGCCGGGAAGTACGGCTCCTGCCCGGGTTTCAGCACGGGCATCACGCCCGGGGTGATGTTTATCCGCAGTTCCCCCGCCCCGTCGGCCGCCGCCTCCGCCTGTTGGCTGGCGCTGAACTGCCTGGCGACCACCGCCGGCGTCAGCGGCCCAGTCCCCGCCTGCTGCTTGATGAAGCCGGGATAGGCCGCCCGCGTGCGGGCCTGGATCATCGTGTACGCCTCATACATCGCAAGCTGACGCAGGCGGGCCAGCACGGGCCGGGTCCACGGCGCCCCGATCCGCTGCCGGACCCGGTCCTGGCGGTACATGTGGCAGCAACGTTCGGCCGGCACGCGCGTGGGCTTCGTCCCCAGGTCATCCAGCGGGTGGCCGGCCTCGTAGAGGTGATAGGCCGTCGGGCGGCCGTAAGCATCCGCCTCCACGCCGCCGCGCACGGCCCTGCCCTGGTATTGGCTGACCGTGCAGTCGCGCTGCTCATACTCCACTTCCTGGAGCACCAGGCCGACGCCGTACCGCGAGGGGGCGTAGTTTCGCAGGACGAAGACGCCGCCGGCGGCGAGCAGCTCGTTCATCCAGACCTGTTGCTTTTCCGGCATGGTCTTGGTGCCCTCAGCGTCGCAGAGGTCCGGCTCCCAGACGTACTCCTCCCAGACGGCGTCGAGTTGGGCGTTGAAGCTCTTGAGCATCTCGCCCGTCTCGGGATGGCGGGCGCTTGACCGTGCGGTTATGCCTCCGCCGACCACATACCTGCGGTAGGCGCCCTGGATCGACGCCGCGTAGCCGTTGTTGGCGATCTCCAGGCGGCTCCGCGCGAGCATCACGTCGAGATCTTCCAGGATCGCCTCATCCGCGCTGGCGAGTCTCGCCCGCCAGTCGGCCGTCGTCGAGTCGCGTCGGGCGGCGTCGTGGTACGTCCCCCAATAGCCGCTGTTGTAGCCGCCGGAAAACCCCGCGAGCGTCGCACCCGCGAATCTCCCCGCCAGCCCCGCCAGCGAGGCCAACAGGCGGCCCGGCAGGCCCTTGACAGCTTGTGTCAAGGGCAGGCCCGCGGCCGCGGAGACCAGCCTGGTCGGTTTCATGGCCGCGCCTCCTGGAACCGGACCACGGGGGCCGCGGAGGCCGGGTCACCGCTCGCGGCGGCGGCCTCGCCCACAACCTGGGCCCGTCCCCGCTCCAGCCAGTCGATGTATCGCGTGAACGCGTCGAGTGAATGGAAGGCGACCTGGCGGCCGCCGGCGGCGGTGAATGAGAGTTCCCCCACGTGGATCGCGGCGTATGCGGCCGCGAGCAGCTCGTCGATCTGTGCCAACGTGAGCGGCATCCGTTGCCATCTTCGGCGCGCTCGGGCCTCTCGGACCAGGGGCTGTTTACTACGCCGTAGTAACAACATTCATTTCGACGCTGGAGCGATCGGCGCAACCCGTGTATTTCCCCTGAGTTACCGAAGGCAAAATTTATTTCGGCTCCCCGCTCGCCGCCGCTGCGAACAATTCGGCCTAATCCACGGCTATCCCGCAACTTACGAATCGCCGACCCGGAACTTGCCCCCGAACCATGGGAACGGCGCTCGTCCTATTGCCCGCGGGAAGTTACGTCCCGCCGACAAGATTCAGTCGGCGTTTGATCTCGGCCAGGAGGCGGTCGGGATCCTCGCCCACCTTCGCCTCCAGCCCCGAGAGCCATCGCTCAAACTGCCGCCGCGGGACCTCGAAGGTCAGGTGCCCGGCCACGAACAGCGTCCTCCGCTCCGCCCGCCGCCTGGAGGCCGCCCCGCCCTTGACGCCTTGTGTCAAGGGCCTGCCCGGCGGGTCCTCCACCCGGTCAAGCAGCTCCTGAATTTCATCCTCGTCGAAGCCGGCGGCGGAGACGTCGAACTCCGTCTCCTCCAGTTCCTGGAGCTGCGCGGCGAGCTGCTCCTCGTCGAACCCGCTCAGGTCGGTGGTCCGGTTGTCGGCGATGGCGAAGGCCGCGGCGTCCGGCCCGGCCAGCCGGCTTGGCGCCGCCGCCAGTCGCTTCCAGCCCAACGCCCTGGCCGCCGCCAGGACGCCGTTGCCCTTGATCACGACCCGCCGCCCGCCGCGGATCACGTAGATCACCGGGGCCTGCTGCCCGAACGCCCGCAGGCTGGCCTTGATCGCCTCGATGTTCCGCTCCGGGTGGCGGCGGACGTTGGCCTCGTCATTCCGCAGGCTGCCGATCGGCACGGCCAGTCTCGTCAGCGCCACGCTTATCCCTGACGCATCACGTCTGGGGCGTTTGCGTTTCATCGCCGGCCTCTTCTTTGGCCATCACCGGGACCTTGTCGGTGTGTCCGCAGCCGCGGCACCGGACGTATCGCACCCTTTTTCCCTTGCTCTCCTCGGAGTACACCGTCCAGGCCCCGCGGGTCGCGCAATGGCTGCATCGTTTCCGGGCCAGCGCCTCATTCAGGGCCGCCGCGGTGAGCCGCTTGATGCGTTGGCCGTCCAGTCTGGTTGCCTCCGTGCGTGCGTCCGTGCGTCCGTCCTTGTCATCCGTCATCGTTTTCTCCAGTCTTGCCGAGGCCTCCACCCGTACGGGTTGGAGCTGTCCTCAAAGCGGCCGCACGGCCCACGGGTCCCCGCCTGGGGACGGGCCGGCCTGCGGCCTGGTTTCCGCGATCGTCTTTTGCTGTCGCTTCCACTCCATCACCTCCGCCTCCTCCGGCAGGAGATGCACGCCCGTGAGATACGCGGCGATCACCTGGTAGGCCTCGCAGTCGCGGTAATCGTGGCGGACCGTCGGCGCCCGGGGCGTCCATATCTCCGCCCGCGTCCGCGGGTCCACCGTCCGCTGCATCGCCGCCATGTGCGCCTCGTACTCGGCGTCGGGCCGCTTATTCAGGAGCCATTGCTCGGCCGCCGGCCCTTCGGCCCGCGGCTCCTGGCTCGGCAGTCCCGCCGTGATCATCTCGGCCAGCAGGTCGTTGGCCTGATGCGTGTCGACCAGCAGCGCCCGCAGGTCCGTCAACTCCACCTTGCCGCCGCCCGACATCGGGTTTCTCATCGGCCAGAATAACCCCGCCCGCGCCCTGCGGGCGCCCTTGATCGCGATCACCGCCGGCTGCCGCGGGATCGTGTACAGGTACACCTGCTGCGTCCGCGAGACCTCCAGCATCCTGTCCTCGGTCCCGCCGCTGTCGATGAGGGCCTTGGTGATCGCCATCGGGGGCCAGCCGCCGCCCTCCACCGGCCATCGCTTCGCGAAGAGCAGCTTGTCGATCTCCCCGAAGCTGGGCAGTTTCCCGTGCCAGACGCGGGCCGACCGCATGCCGCCGCCCCAGGCCCGCACCACCGCGTAGAAGCCGTCGGTCTGCGTATCGATGGTGGCCAGGACCGTCCAGGCCCATTGCGGGACCATCCCTTCGTCCAGCTCCGCCCGGGCGACCTTCGCCGTCAGAACTGTTTCCGGGATCCGCCTGGTACGGAACTCGAATGCCTCCCCCAGCCGGAACGTCGTGAAAAAGAACAGCGCCGCCGGGTTGCCCTGGGCCCGCAGCCACTCTCCCGCCAGCCTGCTCCAGTGCATCCAGAGGCAAGCCAACGCCGAGATCTGAAGGCCGATCCTCGTCTCGTACGGCCAGCGGGCGACTTGTTCCGCGTCCTGGTGGCGATTGCCCTGCCAGTCCGTCACGTGGCCCTCGGGCCCGGTCCAGCGGCCGGCCCGGACCATCGCCGCCTTCTGCCTGGGGAAGATCCTCCCCCGGCAGTGCCGGCACTCGTACCACACCGCGACCTCCCTGTGGACCGCCAGGACGTCGGCCAGCCCCGCCCGGCCCTCCGCCGCCGACAGCCGCTCGATCATGCGTTCCAGCCAGCCGACGTGCCAGGTGAATTCCGCCTCGTCCGCGAAGGCCAGCTTCGATTCCTCCCCTTCCCGCACCGGCTCCCGCCACTGCCGCCTGTTTTCGTCCCAATCGACCGCGTAGGCCCGTTTACCCGCAGCCAGCGCCTGCCGTGCAAGGGCCAGGTGCAGCTGCGCCGCCTGGAGGTCCATCCACTTCAGCCCGCCCCAGCGAAGCGGCTGGAAGCCCCCGCAATGCGGGCAGGGTACGTGAAACTCCAGCCTCGCCGTGGAC
>Ga0315296_10004790_pt1 | contig 11001 bp, 7 predicted proteins | sample YL17G14_18_MG_FD_203921 | JGI IMG/M metagenome (GOLD analysis project Ga0315296, IMG submission 203921) | Sediment microbial communities from Yellowstone Lake, YNP, Wyoming, USA - YL17G14_18 | ecosystem: Environmental > Aquatic > Freshwater > Lake > Sediment | place: USA: Wyoming | collected...
GCATCCGGTTCCCCTCCAGCCGGTTCTCAATCCGTTAAAAATATACGAAATGAAGCGGCGTACGGCCAAATCCTTCAAAGAAAAACTTTATTTTTTGCCAAAGTAGTGGTAACAAAACAATTGTAAATTGACAATTGACAATTGAAAATTGAAAATTGAGAATTTAAGGCAGTCGCGCAGATGAAAGTGAATCGAGAAGAGTTAAGCAAAGCCCTACTTTGTTTGTTTGCCGTTGCCACGGCATCTGTCGCAGGGTCGGCTGGCAAAATTCCCGAGCGCGAACCTAAGTGGTACGGCAGCGATGAGGCTGTTAGAATCGCGGATAATGTCCTGCTCTATCAGCGCACTACCGGCGGCTGGCCGGCTAACGTCGATATGAGCCGTGAGCTGACCGAAGAGCAAAAGGACAAAGTTCGCACGGCCAAGGACAAGGTTGACTCTACGCTTGACAACGGCGCCACTCACACGCACCTGCGCTATCTGGCCAGAGTGTACAACGCGACCAAACAGGAGCGCTTCAAAGAAGCCTTTCTGAAAGGCTTGGACTATCTGCTGAAGGCTCAGTACGCCAACGGCGGCTGGCCGCAGACTTACCCTTCGCTGCGCGGCTATTCCAAGTTCATTACGTTCAACGATGGTGCTATGATCGGCGCAATGACGGTGCTGCGTGACATCGCCGAGAATAAGGCGCCCTATGCCTTTGTCGACGAGAATCGCCGCCAAAGGGCCGGCAGGGCGGTGCAAGAAGGCATCCAGTGCATTCTGAAGTGCCAGATAGTCGTTGACGGCAGACGCACAGCGTGGTGTCAGCAGCACGATGATAAGACCTTGCAGCCCAGGCCTGCGCGGGCTTTCGAGCCGGCGGCTATCACCGCCTGCGAGAGCGTCGGCATCGTAGAGTTCTTGACGAGCATCGACAATCCTCGGCAGGAAATTATCGGTGCGGTTCAAAACGCCGTCGCCTGGTTCGACAACGTCAAGATTACGGGCATTCGTCAAGTCAGTAAGCCCGATGAGTCTCAAGAAAGGGGTTTTGACAAAGTCATCGTTGCCGATCCAACCGCTCCGCCAATATGGGCACGCTTCTACGAAATTGGCACCAACCGTCCCATTTTCGGCGACCGCGATGGAAAGGTCTACTCTGCGATGTCGCAGATATCGGCCGAACGGCGTACCGGTTATTCCTGGTACGGTGATTGGCCTGCGAACATGTTACGTAAGGACTACCCGCGCTGGCGGGGGAAATGGGTCAGGCAATAATGGCCGGAAACTTCATAAAAAAAAGAGCTGGCGCAATCTGCCGCCTGCTCGATAAGAGCAAGATAGACTGTCTGATAGTGACCAAACCCGCCAACGTGACATACGCGACCGGGTTTATGGGCGACGATAGTTGGGCAATAATTACCCGACAGGGGCGGGCATACCTTATCACCGACAGCAGGTACACCGAACAAGCCGAATCCGAATGTCCGACTTGCAGGATAATCCAGCGCAAACAGCCGATAGCCGATGCCACAGGTAAACTGATAAAGAAACTTAAATCGGTACAAATTGTGGGCGTTGAAAGTTCCACCTCGCTCGCCGATTTTGCCGCCATCAGGAAAAATGTCTCGGCCCGGCTCAAAACAGTCGCGGATGTTATCGAATCCTCACGCAGCAGCAAGGATGCCGACGAAATCGCAGCTATTACTGAGGCCGCTTCAATAGCGGCAAAAGCCCTGAAGCAGACAATGCCCCAGATAAAGCCTGGTATAAGCGAAAGCGAATTGGCTGGCGTGCTTGACCTTGAGATTCGCAGGCTGGGGGCAAGAATTGGATTCGATACGATTGTTGCCTTCGGTCCAAACGCCTCGCGGCCGCATCATCAGCCTACAACAAGAAAGCTCGGGCAAACAGATACGATACTGGTTGATTTTGGGGCCAAGTACAAAGGCTATTGCTGCGATATTACCAGGTGTTTTGCCGTTGGCAGGCCGACCGCCCTGTATAAAAGAGCGTACGACGTGGTGGAGCTGGCCCAGGCGGCGGCGATAAAAAAGGTTAAGGCCGGGGCCCAAATGGTCAAGGTCGATGCCGCTGCAAGAGATGTGATTTGCAGCAGTGATTTGCCCGTTTACGGCCACGGCACGGGCCACGGCTTTGGCCTGGAAATCCATGAACTGCCCTTCGTCAAGCCCGAAAGCAAGGGTAGGCTAAAAGCCGGTGAGGTTCTTACAATTGAGCCGGGTATTTATATGCCGGGCAAACTTGGCGTCCGAATAGAGGATGATATTCTTGTTACCCAGACCGGATGCCGGATCTTAACCATCGATTGTCCGCACCGCCTAATGCTTTATTAGGTTTAATTAGCCCTGCCACCTGTGGGCAGGGCTCAGCCCCCGGCACAGGTCCGGGGGCTAAGGCTCAAAGTTGTCGAATAGGAGGTCAGTATGAAGACAGAATTGGTATTGGCATTTCTGGCTACGGCACTGCTGGTCCTGCCCGGATGGGGTGCCCCGGAAATGGCAAAACGCGTGCAGTTCCAAAAAATTGTTTTAGACAAGACCTTCCGCTCGGAAGGCGTCGCGGTGGCGGATGTCAACCGCGATGGCAAGCCAGATATTCTTGCCGGCGACGTATGGTACGCAGCTCCCGACTGGAAGATGCATGAGATTCGTCCTGTCGGCCAGTACGACGGCTCGAAAGGTTATAGCCAGACCTTTGTGAACTTTGCGCAGGATGTCAATGGCGACGGCTGGGTCGATTCAATTATTATCGGTATGCCTGGAGAGCCATGCCGATGGTATGAAAACCCCAAGGACAACCCGGGCCACTGGAAAGAGAGAATAGTCGCTAACAGTGCCTGCAATGAGACGCCGTTGTTTGCCGATCTTCTGGGCACGGGCCGTAACGTGCTGCTTTTCGCCGTCCGCCCTGAGGGACTTATGGCCTGGTTCAGCGTCCCGAAAGACCTTGATGGTCTCTGGGACATGCACGTAATCGCCGGTCCGCAAGCGCCCGGAACCGAAAGGTACAGCCACGGCTTGGGCGTCGGAGATATTAATGGCGACGGGCGAAACGATGTGCTCATCACCGAGGGCTGGTGGGAAGCGCCGCAAGATCGTGCCCAAACCAACTGGAAATTCCATTCGGCTAAGCTCGGTCCAGCCTGCGCGAATATGCTCGTCTACGATGTGGATGGCGACGGCGACAGCGACGTAATTACCAGCTCCGCCCACAATTATGGTATCTGGTGGTTTGAGCAGAAAAGCGGACCGGACGGCCAGGAATTCACGCAGCACTTGATCTTCAAGGAGTTTTCTCAGCCCCACGCGATAATCCCGGTCGACATGAACGGCGACGGCGTGAAGGATTTGGTCACCGGCAAACGTTATTTTGCGCACATGGGCAAAGACCCCGGCGGGTATGAGCCGGCGGTGCTCTATTGGTTCGAGCTGCGCCGGGGGCAGGGGGGCAAAGTCGAGTTCATTCCGCACAAAATCGACGATGATTCCGGCGCGGGAACGCAATTTGAGGTGGCCGACATAAACGGCGACGGCAGACCTGATATTGCCGTATCAAACAAAAAAGGCGTGTATATCTTTCTGCAACTGTAGAACCCACCGCAGAGAACGCCGAGACCGCAGAGGAAAAATCAAAATTAAAAATCTCTGCGTTCTCTGCGCACTCGGCGGTAAAAAGTGCCGTAAGCAGATTTTTCTTGAAATTTGGGCGGTGAATCTGGTATAAATAGGCTAATCGGGCATCTACCTGAATTCTGAATTTAGAATGTCGAATTGAGAATTGGTTGGTTCCAAAGGTCGAATTCTGCATTCTAAATCCTCAATTCTAAGTTGGAGCCCTGGCCGAAGTGTAATTATTTTTGACCTTTATTAGGAGGAAGATTATGTGTAGAAAACTGATTATGTTAGTTTTGCTGCTGGGTATCGTTGCAGGTATGGTGCCAGTTACCAAGGCAGCAATTATCACCAATGTCGTCCGGCGGAATCCGGATGGCAACAGCGGCGACACAGAGCCGCAAATTGCCCCGAATCCACTCAATGAGGATCAACCATGTTATGTGGACAGGGCTCATCAGTACAATTCTGTACCGGCGTATTTGATCGGCGCCGAGTATGTCATGACTGCCAATGACGATAAGGACAATGGAAGCCATGAATTGGATGTGACGTTATCGGAGCCCGTGACGGTCTATCTTTTTCTCGATAACCGCATACAAGGCAGCGGCCAAGGTACCGGCGGTCAGGGAGTAAATCCCAATTTATCGGGAATGCCCTGGGTAGCTGCCATGGGCTTTACCGATACGGGTGATGACATTGGCATCGACGAAGCAGGTGACGGTGACATCGACAATTGGTCGTCGGTGTTTTCTAAGAAGGTCTTGGCTGGGACATATACCCTCAAGGGCCAGCCCCAGGGCTATGGGGGCAACATGTACGGCGTCGCAGCAAAGGGCCCGCAGTTAAAGGCGCGTGATCCCGATCCACCTGACGGTGCCCCAGATGTGACTATGCCGCTGCTTCGATGGAAAGCGGGAGAGACGGCCACGTGGCACGATGTGTACGTCGGCACTAATCCAACGCTGGGTCCTGCCGATTTCGTACGCAGGGTGCAGATCACTTCGCACTGGCATGATCCCCCCGGTTTTGTCCCGGGAACCACTTACTACTGGCGTATCGATGAGGTTGAAATCGACGCCACTACGATTCACACAGGCGATGTCTGGAGCTTTACGGCTGCTACCTTAATCGCCTACAGCCCCAGCCCGCCTGACGGCGCCGCTTTCCAGGACGTGGGTGTGGACCTGGGCTGGTCTGCGGGCACCGGTGCGGTTTGGCACGACGTATATTTTGGAACCAGCCAGAGCGATGTGGCTAACGGCACTGGCGGCACATTGAAAAACGCCAAGCAGACCGCGAAAACCTACGATCCGGGAACTCTTGCGATGAATACCACCTACTATTGGCGGATCGACGAGATCGACAACGCTGGTAAGAAATATCCTGGCGATGTGTGGAGCTTTAAGACGATGCCGGATATTCCTATTAAAGATCCTGACCTTATGGGCTGGTGGACGTTTGATGAAGGAGTAGGAACCACTGCCCTTGACTGGTCCGGCCATGGAAATCATGGAACGTTCCGTGGTAATCCAAAGTGGGTGGAGGGCATGGACGGCGGTGCTCTTGATTTTGACGGCCTCGACGACTTTATATTTACCGGCAAGAACGCATTGTCGCTTGGAGTCGAAGGAGCTAAGCCTAAGTCAGTTACAGCCTGGGTCTTTACACGCGCCTTCAACAATGGCGGTATATTCGATCTGGGCGCCCGTTCAAATGGGCAGGATTTCTGCCTGAGAACGTTAGGTAGTAATAACCAGTGGCGCATACAGTTCTGGGGCTCGCCGCCCACCTGGGATCTGGACTTCACTTATCCTACGCTCAATGAGTGGGTGCACCTCACTCTGACCTATGACGGCACGACCGCCACTGCATATGGCAACGGCACATATATTGCCAGCTTCTCACCGGCACTGAACACGTCGAACACCAACCCGTTCCAGATAGGCTGCTACGGCTGGCAGGCCAATTACTTTAACGGCATCATCGACGACGTGCGTCTCTACAAGAAAGCCCTGACGGTGGATGAAATAAAAGAGGCGATGAGAGGTAACCCAACGCTTGCCTGGAACCCGAAGCCGGCCAACAAGTCAATCACGGATGTGGAACAGGCCGTGCCGCTTAGCTGGTCGGCCGGCGAAAGGGCGGCCCAGCATGATGTCTACTTTGGCACCGACCAGACCGCGGTGGCTAACGCCACTGCGGCTTCAACAGGCATATACCGAGGCCGACAGGTTGCTGCCAGTTATGTTCCGCCGGAAGGCATCCAGTGGGGCGGCGGGCCTTACTACTGGCGGATCGATGAGTATAATACCGACGGCACGTTAAGCGCCGGCCGAGTCTGGAGCTTCACGGTAGCCGACTATCTCATTGTGGATGATTTTGAGGACTACACTGACGATGTCGGCAGCAGAATCTTTCAGACCTGGCGGGATGGATTTGGATTCTCCGAACCGGCGCCCGGCTATCCCGGTAACGGCACCGGCTCGGCTGTAGGTTACGCTCAGGCACCGTTTGCCGAGCAGACTATAGTTCGCGGCGGCAAGCAGTCAATGCCGTTGGAGTACAACAACAGCGGTGCGACCGGCAAAGCCCGCTACTCTGAAACGCAACGCGAGTGGGCCTCGCCGTTGGATTGGACAAAATATAGTCTTAAAGCTCTGACGCTATACTTCTATGGTGCTCCTGCCAATGCTGCCGAACAACTGTATGTGGCGCTGGAAGATAACGCCGGCCACATCAAGGTGTTGAACCATCCTGATATAGAGGCAGTCCAGGGCGGCGCCTGGCAGGAGTGGAACATCGAGCTGACGCAATTCAGCGGTGCGGGCGTAAACCTCAAGGCGATCAAGAGAATGTATATTGGCCTGGGCAACCGGACCAGTCCCAAGGCCGGCGGCACGGGCACAATATACATTGATGATATCCGGCTGTATCGAAGCAGATGTGTTCCTTCGAAGGTAAAGCCTGCGGCCAGTTTCAATGATGATTGTATAGTCGATAATTTAGACCTCCAGATAATGGCAGGGGACTGGCTCGTTAGAGATGTTCCGGAAGCTGCTTGGAATGGTGCCTTCTCCAGCCAGGACATTGGTGCGGGTACTGCTGCCGGCAGCTTCAGCTTCGACAGCAGTGTCTATACCATCACAGCCGATGGCAATGATATCTGGGGTACGGCTGATGCGTTCCGTTACGCGTATAAGCAGGTAAGCGGCGATTTCCAGATGACCGTACGCGTGACCGGTCTTGATCCGGTAGACGTATGGTCCAAAGCCGGTGTAATGATACGTCAATCGCTGGATCCGGGTTCTGCCAATGCGATGATAGCTACATCTGGCACTAGTGGCGGTGGTGCGACCTTCCAGTGGCGGCCGACGCAGGGCGCTTCTTCAAGCTCACAACGTCTTTTGGAGAGCGCCTATGCAGTGACGGAGCCTGCTTGTATTCGCTTAGTGCGTCAGGGCAGCACTATAAGTGGCTATGTCTTCGTAGATGGCAGATGGCAGCTGGAAGGCCAGACGACGGCGGTTGTTCTGACTGGCCCTGTCTATATTGGCCTGGCGGTGACATCGCACGTGGACGGCACATTGACTACGGCAACGTTTGACCGGGCGTGTGTATTCTCTGCGTCTGATCTGCGTATGGATGGCATTGTGGACTTCAAAGACTATGCTGTCTTAGCAGATTCGTGGCTGGAGGAGATTTTGTGGCCGTAACCGCTCCACGGATTTCACAGACCTGTCCTGAGCCGGGTCGAAGGATTACACAGATTCGGTTTTCAACAGTGTGAATCCGTGTAAATCCGTGTCTACTCCAATTCTTGCGGGGTTCGGGGCCTATCCCGGCACATCGGGATAGGCCCCGTTTGTCTTGCGGCGCCGGCGAACAGAGTGGATTTATCCGCCGTCCGTCTGGTGGACTACTTTATCTCGATCGAGCCTACGTTTGTTTTCAGGCGCACTTCTGCCTGGCCCGAGCCGATGGTTCCCTTTAAGGTTCTGCCCACTTTGCCCAGCTCGCTGCGCTGGCCGCGGGGCAGTACAGTTATGGGCCTGCCAGTTTTTATCGAGCCGACAGAACCCGTGACCCGTGACCCGTCGCTCGTAACCCGTGATCCGAGCGACGAGCCACGAGGTATTACCGACCAAGTCAGTGCCACCCCAAGGCTTATAATGAAATATTTGCCCATCTTTTTCCTGCCCTTATTCGTAAATTGAAGATTTTCAATTGTCAATCTTCAATTTCCATTGGGCTGGCCGAAGATTTCTCGTTTGCTGTGTTGTCAGGAGGTGTTGGTTGAGGCTTTGCCTCGATAGAAGCAGCAGGTTGCTCGATGCCAAGTGTTTTTTCGATTCTGGCTATTCTGGTGCAAAGTTCTATAAGTTTCTGGTCGACGCCGTCCAGCTTTTTCAATACTTCGCGTACATCAGTGCTGACATTGAACAAGCTCCGTTCGGTCAGGTCCACATATCGGTCCATCAGGCGCTCATAGGCATCCATAGCACGGGCAGCCTCGGTCCGATATTCCGGCACTGTAATCCAGGGCTGAACCTCATAGGTTTTGGGGCTGCCTTTGATCGATGCGCAGAACCAAACTACGAGGCAACATACGGCTATTGCTGCTACCGCCAATAAATTCCCGCCCGCTTTCATCAAACACCGCCTTTCATTTTCCCTGCCCTGAGGCGAAGAAAGCCTGCCCCGAACCGAGTTGAAGGGTCGAAGGGTGCAGTTCGCTCCGTTGTACTCTTATCGACAAAAAACGCCTGGCCAATCGGCAAATCCAGAACCTGTCGTGACCAAAGCCGAAGGGCCCGCCCTGAGCGAAAAAAGCTTGCCCTTAACCGAGTTGAAGGGTCGAAGAGATTTGAAACTCCGGCTGCAGGCCAGTTACTCTTGTAATTTGCGGCTGATTTTTGTATCTTACGGTTATGGGCGCAGAATACTCACAGTCCCAGGCGTGCCGGGACGCCGGACGTCGGCCGGCTCAGCCGAACCGATATGTTTTGGCGCTTCGTCGGCTGTACGGACTTTTGGCTCCGCGGGCTTACAGCGTAATTATGTTCGCGGCGCTATTCTGCACGCTGGCAGTGAAATTGTTTCATTCATGGCGTTACGATCGTATCAGCGAGTACTTTAGCTGGATACTCGCCGATGTCTCTGTGCTGCTGGGCCTGGAAGTCATTCTGGCAATGGTCTGTTTTCGCTGGCCGCGACGTGCATATCTACGGACATGTGTGATTATAGCCGGTATTGTGTGCACCTGGTCGGTTATGAATGCAGCCTGGCTCATAAGGACCGGAACACAGATCTTGCCGGCAGAGCTTCTGCCGTTGTTTCGAGACCCGCTGAATTCATTAGGGATCGTTGCGGTTAATCTTGTAAAGATGCCCGGCGCAGCGGTCGCTTTGCTTGGGCCCAGTGTGGTTGCTCTTAGTTTTTTGTTCTTCGTCTTGGCAAGGCCGGCGGACCCGAATTACAGCCGTAGGCGTTTTCCCGGCAGGGTCATTATCTCCGTCATTGTAGTTCTCGCTGCTGCGGCAGCGCGCGGCACGCCCGCGGGGCGAGGGTCTGCGCAACTGGCTTCTGTGGGGCTGCGTTTCAACTGTCAGGCAACAGCTATCATCAGTTTTATCTCGCCCGATTTCGGTCTTATGGCCCGAGCGGATTTTGCCAAAGCTATGCGCACGATACCGGCCTTTGACCAGATAGAGCCCGCGCTAACAGCTCGGCAGATGAATCACAACGTGGTTGTAGTTGTCCTTGAAGGTGTACAGTACAATTTCACTTCATTGGGCAAATTCGAGATTCCGGCCGCAGGCCGGTCACTGACGCCGTATCTTAGCAGTTTGGCCCGGCAAGGGGTCGAATTTACGAATGCTCGTTCGACCGTCAGTCACACTACCAAGGCATTGTTCGCCCTGCTTACCGGTCGGTTTCCTTCCGTGTCTTGTGATATTGCCGAGACGGTCCCCGCCCCCAAAAATTATGCAAGCATCGCTACCATTGTTGAGCGTAAACTGGGTTTCCGCACCGCATTTTTCCAGTCGGCAAAAGGCAACTTCGAGTCGCGGCCCGGATTGGTTTACAATCTTGGATTCGGCAAATTCTGGACACGAGACGACCTGAACGACCCCAACAGCTTTCTGGGTTATCTTGCCTGCGATGAGTTCTCGATGTTGAAACCTATTACCGAATGGATAAGGGCTGATGGGAGGCCTTTTTTCCTGGTGGTTCTTTGCTCGGCTGCACACGATCCGTATGAGGTGCCGCAGTGGTTTGCCGCGCCGGCCAGAGAGCCGGTAGACCGTTATCGGCAGGCGATCTTTTACACCGATAAGTTTTTGGCCGCGCTGGACGTGGAGCTTGCCAATCTGAATCTTGCGGACAAAACGATTCTTTGCGTTATCGCAGACCACGGCGAGGCATTCGGCGAGCACGGGCTGCTCGGGCATGAACGAATAGCTTTCGATGAGGTTATGCGGGTGCCCTGGGTGATACGCGCTCCATTTTTGGTTGAACCGGGCACTAAAGTAGTAGAACCGGTTAGCTCCGTCGATGTGACGCCAACCCTGCTGGGCCTATTGGGTTTTGATGCCGGCACTGCGGGTTTTGACGGCGTGAACGCACTGGCGGACATTCCGAAGAACCGCAAGGTTTATTTCTCCGGCTGGATGCAGCAAGGACCGGCTGGTTTTGTGCGGGGCGACCGAAAGTTCATATATAATCCGGCGAATAGTTCCTCCCTGAGCTCACTGCCGAAGGGCAAAACCGTCTCTGTGTACGACCTTAAAGCTGACCCGCTTGAGTCGCAAAGGCGTGAGCTGCCTGAGCTACTTTCCTCGCAAACCGCTGAGGACATTATTGCGTGGCGGAAAAATAGCATTTTTCGCCTTGGTCCAGCCCGCCTTTGGCGGGGCAAAAAAACGCTCTTCGACCGCTGGCTTTGCAACTGGGCCGGACGAGCTTGCTCGGTCAAATATCAAAAGTAGAACCAAGTGGTAAATTAGCCCCCGGACCTGTGCCGGGGGCAACCCCTGCCCAGAGGTGGCAGGGCTAAACGGAAAAAGATGGCCCAATCGGTGAAAATATTGTCAATCCGCCTGCTATTAGTCCTGTGCCTGAGCGGCATCGTGCGAGCTGCCTGTCCGGTGGGCGACCTTAACGGCGACTGCAAAGTCGACTCGGTGGATCTGCAAATACTCGCCGAGCAATGGCTGACTGCTCCGGCCTCTGTTTCCGCAGAGGCGCCGGTCGATCTGGACGCTGACAGCCGCGTCAATATGGCCGACTTCGCTCTGGTAGCCGCGAGCTGGTGCAAAGCCGGCATTCCCATAGTAATCAACGAATTCTCGGCGTCCAATAGTACTGTCATCGCCGACCC
>Ga0315296_10004791_pt1 | contig 11001 bp, 8 predicted proteins | sample YL17G14_18_MG_FD_203921 | JGI IMG/M metagenome (GOLD analysis project Ga0315296, IMG submission 203921) | Sediment microbial communities from Yellowstone Lake, YNP, Wyoming, USA - YL17G14_18 | ecosystem: Environmental > Aquatic > Freshwater > Lake > Sediment | place: USA: Wyoming | collected...
TTTCTTGAGGCGGAGGATGAGGACGCGCTCGGGAGCCTTGGCTTCTCGGTAGCTGAGCTTCTCATCAACCCAGCGGTCAAGCTCTTCCGGGTAGGCAAACACCCGGGCGCTCGGCGTCCCGTCGAGTCGGTGGATCGGAAGGCCGATCTCGACCTCCCAGCGCTGGCAGGTTTTTATAGAGCGTTTGAGATAGTCCGATATTTCCTTCCAGGACTCGAGGACCCTTCGCTCTTCCATCCGTCCTCCGGAGGACTATTCTCTCAGCTATTCCCTGCGGAACAATATTAGGACCCTGACAGCCTGTTGTCAATGATTTCAATAGTTGCGAAATTAGTAATTTGGTGACACGCACCGAATTCACGATCTTTTTTCAACCTGTTGGCCCCCTCTCCTTCATCCTCTCCCGCCAGGGGAGAGGAGAGCAGGAAAAATTGACAGGGGAGGGGGGCGGTGATAACATGGGCGGCTCAAATGAAGAAAAATTTGTTCAGGTTCGGCCTCATCGCCGCCCTCACCCTGGTCTTCCTCTTCTTCTTCTTCCGCAGTGTGGATTGGCGGGAGGTCGCCCGCTATCTCCGGGCGGTCAACATCCCCCTCTTCATCGTGAGCGTTTTCCTGGCCCCCCTCCACCTCATCACTCGGTCTCTGCGCTGGGACTACCTAATCAGGCACGAGAAGAAAGGCGTGCCCTTTTCCAGCTTCTTCGCCGCCAACACCGTAGGTTTCACCGTCAACGCTATCTTCCCGGGGCGGCTCGGCGAACTGGTCCGGCCCCTCTACCTGGCCCGGAAAGAAAATATCAAGAAGGGTTTTTGTTTTGGGACGATCGTCGTCGAGCGCACCTTTGATATCTTCACGATGTGCTTCTTCCTGGGCGTATTCCTGCTGGCCCGGCCGCTCTTTTCCTCCAGGTTCCGGGCTGGAGCCGAGGGCTATGCCAGCCTCAGGCTCTGGGGGATCGTCGGCCTCGCCCTGACTGTTTTTCTCCTCGCCTTCATCCTCTCGATGTATTTTTTCCGGGAAAAGACTTTGGCCTTCATCGCCCGCCTCCTCAAGCCCTTTCCCGAGAAGATCTCCCACAAGGTCATGGCCATCTCTGAGGAGTTTATCTGCGGCCTCAAGTTTTTCCACTCCCTGCAAAACCTCCTCCTGTACACCCTATACTCGTTCGTCGTCTGGCTGGGGATCATACTTCTATATTGGGTTTTCTTCCTAGCCTTTGGGATCAAGCTCTCCTATTTCCTGCTCGTCCCCTATGTTTTCCTGACCATGGTCGGCGCCTCCATCCCCACTCCCGGCATGGTCGGAGGCTTCCACTATTTCTCCAAGCTGGGGATGACCTCCCTCTACGGGATCGACCCCAACCTGGCTGTCGGCGTCACCATCCTTGTCCATGCCCTCCAGTTAGTGGTGACATCCGTCCTCGGATATGCTATATTGTGGAAAGAGGGCATGTCCCTCTTCCAGCTCAAGAGGTTAGGAGAAAAAGCCGAGCCATGAAGTGCCCTTTCTGCAATCATCCGGAAAGCAAGGTCATCGATTCCCGCGAAAGCAAAAAAGGCCTGTCCATCCGCCGGCGCCGGGAGTGCTTCTCCTGTCGGAGGCGGTTCACCACCTATGAAAAGATCGAGGAGATCCCCTACATGGTTGTCAAGAAGGACGGCAGCCGCCAACCGTTCGACGGCCAAAAGCTGCTGCGCGGCTTGCTGAAGGCCTGCGAGAAGCGGCCGATTCCGGTCCGCAAGCTCGAGGAGATCGTCGAGGAGATCGAGAACAAGGTCCAGGAAAGGCCGGACAAGGAGATCAAAGCCTCGGAGATCGGCCACCATGTGATGGAGAAGCTTAAGGCCCTCGACAAGGTGGCTTACGTCCGGTTCGCTTCGGTCTACCGGGAGTTCAAGGACGTGATGGAGTTCAAGCAGGAGCTGGAAACCCTTCTCAAGGAAAGATAGCTCTTCCGACTCCGATGATCCGCAAGATAAAGCCTGTCTCCCGCATCATCAAGATCAGCACCGAGATCGACCGGATCAAGCGCGCTCCGGTTCCCCAGGGCGACCGGTTTTTGGACCTGGACGAGAACTGGATCCCCCGGGTGGACGTCTACGAGAAGCCCCGGGAGATCTTCGTCGAGGCCGAGATCCCCGGCGTCGCCCAGGCCGACATCATCATTACCGTGCAGAGCAGCCGGGTGGAAATCAGGGGGATGAAGAAAGAGCACATCCCCTCGGAGAAGATCCGCTATCTGCGTCTGGAGAGGGAGTTCGGGAGCTTCCGCCGTCTGGTGGCCCTTCCCGCTACGGTCCTCCCGGACCGAGCCAAGGCGTTTCTGCAGAACGGGGTGCTGACCCTGCATCTGTTAAAGTTTATGCCCGAAGAGGACAAGGAGACCGTCGTCGCCATCCGCAAGGATGAAGAATGAACCCGGAGGAACATCATGGCCGAGAAGGACATCAAGAACGGCGAAACGCTGGATGAGCTGATCGAGGAGCGCGACCAGAAGCTGCAGATCCCGTCCAAACTCCCCGTTTTGCTTCTGCGAGACATCGTTATCTTCCCCTACATGATCGCCCCGCTGTTCGTCGGCCGGGAGAAGTCCAAGAACGCCATCGACCATTCGCTCTCCACCCACCGCATGATCCTCCTCCTGACCCAGAAGGACATGGAGATCGAGGACCCGAAGAGGGAAGATGTCTACGACGTCGGCACGGTCGCCCTGATCATGCGGATGCTCAAGCTCCCCGACGGGAGGGTACGCATCCTGGCCCAGGGCCTGATCCGGGCCAGGATCGAGTCCTTTGAAGATGACCAGGGATTCATCCAGGCCCAGGTATCGGTCATCCACGAGCCCGAGCTCACGGACAAGACCATCGAAGCGGAGGCCCTTATCCGCAACGTCCGGAGCGGCCTGGAGAAAGCCACCTCCCTGGGAAAGAACCTTCCGCCCGAGGTCCTGATCATTGCCGCCAATGTCGAGGAGATGGGCCGTCTGGCCGACCTCACCGCCTCCAACCTCGAGCTCAAGGTGGATGAGGCCCAGAAAATCCTCGAGGTCGTCGACCCCTCCCAGCGCCTAAAACGAGTCTACGAGCTTCTGACTAAAGAGCTTGAACTGCTGGACATGCAATCCAAGATCAGCACCGAGGCCAAGGGGGAGATGGACAAGCTGCAGAGGCAGTACTTTTTAAGGCAGCAGATGAAGGCCATCCAGAAGGAGTTGGGAGAAGGAACCGAACTCCAGGAGGAGATCAAGGCCTACCAGGAAAAATTGGCCAAGCTGAAGGTGGCCGAAGAGGTGCGGGAGGAGCTCGAGAAGCAGATCAGCCGGCTCGCCCAGATGCACCCTGAGTCGGCTGAAACGGCCGTCGTCCGGACCTATCTCGACTGGATGTTTACCCTCCCCTGGGACAAGACCACGGTCGATAACCTCGACCTGCGGAAGGCGAAAAAAATCCTGGACGAGGACCATTACGGCCTGGAAAAGGTCAAGGAGAGGATTCTCGAAGACCTCGCCGTCCGCTCGCTCTCAAAGAAGATCAAGGGGCCTATCCTGTGCTTCGTCGGTCCCCCCGGAGTGGGGAAGACCTCGCTCGGCCGGAGCATCGCCCGCGCCCTGGGCCGGCAGTTCATCCGCATCTCGCTCGGCGGCGTCCGGGACGAAGCGGAGATCCGCGGCCACCGGCGCACCTACGTCGCGGCCATGCCGGGACGGATCATCCAGGGAGTCCGCCGGGCCGGGTCCGCGAACCCCGTCTTCATGATGGACGAAGTCGACAAGATCGGCGCCGATTTCCGGGGAGATCCCTCTTCGGCCCTCCTTGAAGTGCTCGACCCCGAGCAGAACTACTCCTTCCGCGATCACTATCTCGGCGTCCCCTTCGACCTCTCCAAAGTCATGTTTATCACCACGGCCAACCTCCTCGACCCCATCCAGCCCGCCTTCCGGGACCGGATGGAGATCCTCTACCTGCCGGGCTACATGGAGGAGGAAAAGCTCCAGATCGCGCTCCAGCACCTCGTGCCCAAACAGGTCAGAGAGCACGCCTTGACCGAAAAGCTGATCGCCTTCACCAAGGGCGCGATCAAGAAGATCATCGCCCTCTACACCCGTGAAGCCGGAGTGCGCAACCTGGAGCGGGAGATCGCCTCGGTCTGCCGCAAAGTCGCCCGCAAGGTCGCCGAAGGGAGGAAGAAACTCTACCGGATCACCTCCCAGAACATCGAAAGCTACCTCGGTCCCGCCAAGATCTTCAAAGACCAGCTCCTGAAGAAGGACCAGGTGGGTGTCGCTACAGGCGTCGCCTGGACGGCAACGGGCGGCGAGATCCTGTTCGTCGAGGTCACCAAGATGAAGGGCAAGGGAAACCTGGCCCTAACCGGCTCCCTCGGCGACGTCATGAAAGAGTCCGCTCAGGCGGCCCTGAGCTACGCCCGCTCCCATGCCGAAGAGCTCGGGATCAATGTCAACTTCTTCGCCGAGAACGATTTCCATGTCCACATCCCCGAAGGCGCCATCCCCAAGGACGGTCCCTCGGCCGGCGTCACCATCGCCACTGCGCTCCTATCGGTCTGCACGGACCTGAAGGTGATGAGGGACGTGGCCATGACCGGAGAGATCACCCTCCGCGGCAACGTCCTGCCCATCGGCGGCGTCAAAGAAAAGGTCCTGGCGGCCCAGCGGGCCGGCGTGCGCAGGATGATCCTGCCCGCCCCCAACAAGAAGGACTTGATCGATATCCCCCAGAAGGTCAAGAAGGAGATGGAGTTCATTTTTGTCGAGGAGATCCAGGACGTCTTCGAGCACGCGCTGATCAAGGCGCCGGAGAAGAAGGCCGAGGGATGAAGCTCCGCTCCCTTGGCGAGAGAGAGCTGATTTTATCCATCCGCGAGGAGTTTTCCGCTAAAGGGAGGGACCTGATCCTGGGCATCGGCGACGACGCCGCCGTCATCCGCGGGGCCGAGGGGTTGTGCCTTCTCACGACCGACCTGCTCATCGAAAATGTTCATTTCACCGCTTCACTCCATCCGCCGCGCTATCTCGGACGGAAATCCCTCAACGTGAACTTGAGCGATATCGCCGCCATGGGCGGGAGGCCGAGGTTTGCCCTGCTCGGCCTGGCCCTCCGGAAAGGATTGGAAAAGGCCTGGGTCCGGGCGTTTTTCGGGGGGCTTAAGGCCGCGGCGATGGAGGCGGGCGTCACGCTCGTCGGAGGGGATATCTCTGCGGCCAAGAGGATCGTGGTTTCCATCACCGTCATCGGAGAGGCCGGTAAATTCATCCGCCGGAGCGGCGCCCGGCCCGGTGACCTGATCTTTGTCTCCGGCTATCTGGGTGATGCGGCGGCCGGCCTCCGGCTGCTTCGGAGAGGTTACCGGCTGGGTCAGGACAAGATGGCGGACCATCTTCTCCGGGCCTTTCTCGACCCGGCTCCGCAGATCGCCTTGGGTCTGGCGCTCTCCCGCCGCAAGGCGGCGAACGCCATGATCGACACAAGCGATGGCCTCTCCGTCGACCTCCTCCACCTCTGTGAGGAAAGCGGGACGGGAGCGGAAATCGACCTCGACAGGCTTCCCCTTTCTCCGGCTATCCGCGCCTTAGAAAAAAAGCCCGGGCGCCTGGCCCTCCAGGGCGGCGAGGATTACCAGCTCCTTTTTGCCGTGAGTCCCGGCAAGGCGGGCTTCATCGCCCGACTCCAGAGGCGTTTTCTGCTTCAGCAGGTCGGCAGGATGACGCGCCGAAAAGGGATCTTTGTAATCGACCCAAAGGGAAGAAGACGCCCTCTCAAGGCAGGGGGATACGAGCACTCACTGCAATAGGACGCCGTCGAAGACGATCTCGGCCGGTCCCGACTGGTAGACCTTATCCTCTTCCCACTCCACGATCACTTGCCCCAAGAATGTTTTGACGGTGACCTTCCGGTCGGTCAGGCCTCTAAGGATGGAGGCTACGGCGGCCGCCGAGGAACAGCTCCCCGAAGACAGCGTCTCGCCCACCCCTCTCTCCCAGAATAGTACCTCGATCTCCCGGCGGCTGAGCACCCGGATGAACTCGACGTTGATGCGGTTGGGGAAAAAGGGGTGATACTCGATCTCCCGGCCGATCTCGTGCCATTCGATCCGCGCCGGGAAGCGGTCATAGAAGACGGCGCAATGGGGATTGCCCAGCGAGACGACCGTGACGGGATAGATCTTGTGGTGGATGGACAGAGGATAGTCGATGATCTTCTCGTGGAAGGCGCCGTCATCGAAGGGGATATCCTTCGAGGTCAGCCGGGGGACCCCCATCTCGATCCGGATCTGGGAGCGGTTGTTCTGGATCTCGAGGAGGTTGCAGAGCCGGTTTCCGATGTTGGTAAGGAAGGCGACCTCGGGCGGTTTGATCTTATTCTGGTGGAAGAGATAGGCGGCCGCGCAGCGAAGGCCGTTTCCGGAGATCTCGGGCTCGGAGCCATCGGCGTTGAAGATCCGAAAGTGGACCAGCCCGCGCTCCCTGTCCTTAATGGAGATGAGGAGAAGGCCGTCCGCGCCCACGCCGAGGTGGCGGTCGCAGAGCCTCTTGGCCAAACCCGGGACATCGACGATCCCGGCGCTCTCCTCCGGGTCGATGACGATGAAGTCATTGCCCAGGGAATGGACCTTGGTGAATCGCACTCAGGGGACCCGCAACGTGACGATCCGATCGATGGAATCACCGTCCTGTTCTCTCCGGACGAGGAGGATAATGGCCTGGCCGGACTCGAACTTCGCCATCATCCTCTCCAGCTCGTCTACGGTGGCGACTTTTTTCCGGTTGACCTCGAGGATAATATCGGTCGCGGCCAGTCCTTTGCGGTCGGCCTCGCTGTAGCGCTTTACCTGGGTGATGATAAGCCCTTCCTGGGTCTCGAGGCCGTAGCGCCGGGCCAGGGTGGGCGTCAGCTCCCGGACGGTGAAACCGAGATCCTTGTCGGAAGACTTGGCCTCCATCTTCGTTTCCGCCGGGTCGAGCTCCTCGACCGTCACGCTGAACGTCTGTTCTTTGCCATCCCGGATGACCTTGATGTCGACCTTCTTGCCCGGCTCGATGTTGGCGATCTTGAGCTTCAGGTCATTGGAGTCCTTGACCTTCTCTCCGTTGACCTCGACGATGACGTCGTACTTCTGGAGGCCGGCCTTTTCGGCCGGGCTTCCTTTCTCCACTCCAATGACCAGGGCGCCATTCTTGTTTTCGAGTTTGAAGGCGTCCTTGTCATCCTCGGTGAGCGGCGTGGGTTTGATACTGACTCCGATTCTCCCTCGGATCACCCGGCCCTTCTCTTTGAGCTGGGTTACCACCTTCCTGGCCAGATTGGAGGGGATGGCAAACCCCAGTCCGATGTTGCCTCCCGAAGGTGAGAAAATGTTGCTGGTGATACCGACGACCTCGCCCTTCATGTTGACGAGCGGGCCGCCGCTGTTGCCGCGGTTGATGGCCGCATCGGTTTGGATGAAGTCTTGGTACTCGGGAACGTTGCCGCCGAGGCCGAGCTGCCTCCCCTTGGCGCTGACGATGCCCGAAGTGACGGTGTGCTCCAGTCCGTACGGATTTCCGATGGCCAGAACCCATTCACCGACCTTGAGCTGCCCCGAATCTCCGAATTCGACGAAGGGCAGGTTTTTCGCCTCCACCTTGAGAAGCGCCAGGTCAGTCCTCGGGTCGGTCCCGATGACCTTGGCTTTGTACTCTTCCCCGTTGAGCACGGTAATGACGACCTCGACGGCGTTCTCGACGATGTGATAATTGGTCAGAAGATAGCCGTCTGCGCTGAGGAACAATCCCGTACCCTGCGCTTGGGAACGATACTCCTGTTCCCTCTGGCGTTCCCGGGGCTGTCCGAAGAATTTCTCCCAGAAATCGTCGAACGGCATTTGATCCTCGAATCCGAACCCTTTCACCTTGTCCACCCGTTCGCTCACGATCTTGACAACCGCCGGCCCCACCTTTTCGGCGATGGCGACGAAGTCAAGGTTCGTCTGGACTTCGGTCGATAGATGCGAGGGGGCGGCATTGAGGGAAGAACTTAGGGGGACGTCAGGGGTCGCGAAATTGCTGTTCTTTGCGGCCTGTCTCTCGGGGAGATAGAGGAAGAAATAGCCTGAGGCGGCTATTCCCAACAGGAAACTGACTATGCCGATCCAAACATATTTTTTCATTTTCCCAGCCTCCAAGAACTAGACTCTAAATTAGCATATCCGCCTGAAAAACTCAAACCTCCGAGACGGGGACGTCCTCCGCCCAGATGGGGACGTCCTCCGGATCTCGGTAAATTCAGCGCGTCACCTGGTTTTTTCACAGCCAGAATATAACTCCCCCCCGCCGCAAAACGTTGCCAAACGCCCTTGCTCGCGGTATGATCCTATCTGATGCGGTTAAAAAAAGGCCTCCTCATCGTCCTCGAAGGGATCGACGGAGCCGGCAAGTCCACCCAGGCCGGGCGTCTCCTGCGCAAGCTCCGGGCGCTCGGCTGCGAGGCGGTCTCTTATCGCGAGCCGACCAGGGGAAAATGGGGACGGGCGATAAAGAGGATGGCTAAGACGGCCGGCAGCCTGACACCCCAGGAGGAACTGGACCTTTTCGTCAAGGACAGGCGGGAGAATGTCAGGAAGAACATCAAGCCGGCCCTGTCCGGGAAAAAGGTGGCCATTCTCGACCGCTATTATTTTTCGACCATCGCCTACCAGGGGGCCAAAGGGATTGACCCGGCTTACATCAGGCTCTTGAACGAAAGGTTTGCGGTCAAACCCGACCTGGTCTTCATCCTCGACATCGAGGCCGGGCGGGGTTTGGGCCGCATCCAGAACCGCAAGAGGAAAGACCTCCTGTTCGAGCGCGAACGCTATCTGGCCCGGGTCCGGAAGATATTTGGCGGCTTTCGGGGGCGTAAATTCATCCACCTCGACGCTGCCCGGCCGAAAGAGGAACTGAGCGAGGAGATCGCGGCCCGCGTCCTCCGACTGATCCACAAGCACAGGCGGTGATTCAGATCGCCTTTGCCCTCAGCGGCAGGGAGTCTCGGTTTGGTTTTTCGCACGGGTTTTGGTATAGTAAAAACTCACCGCGATGGCTCGAAAAAACTCCTCCCCCAAGAAAAAGAGGCCGTTCCTCCGGATCCGCATAGAAAAATTCAGCAAGAAGAAGGCCCTCAAGGTTCTTGGCATTATCATCCTTCTTGGCGTCGCCGCCGTGCTCGGGGCCGGATTCGGCGCTTATCGTGCGGTCAAGCAGAACCTTCCCTCCGTTTCTGAGCTCGAGACGTTCGAATCCAACATCATCACCTCGGTCTTTTCGGACGAGGGGCAGCCCATCAAGGATTTCGCCATCGAAAGACGGGTCGAAGTCCCCTCTGACAAGATACCGGACGTCCTGAAAAAGGCCATCATCGCTACCGAGGACCCCCGGTTTTATCGTCACCGCGGGGTGGACCTCTTGGGAGTCTTGCGGGCGTTCAAAGAGAACATCCGGTCCGGCCATCTCCTGCGAAGGCCCCAGGGCGGAAGCACCATCACCCAGCAGCTGGCCCGCCTCCTTTTCCTTTATCCCCAGCAAACCGTCGGCCGGAAGCTCAAGGAGATGTACCTCTCCCTGCAGATCGAAAAGCAGTACTCCAAAGATAAGATCTTGGAGATGTACTGCAATCAGTTCTACCTCAACCACGGAGTCTACGGAGTGGAGACGGCGTCGAACTTCTATTTCGGCAAGAGCGTCGCCGACCTGACCTTGGAGGAAGCGGCCCTCATCGCCGGGATCTTCCGCGGCCCATCCCTTTATTCCCCTTATACCAATGTGGCCACGACTCTCCGCCGCCGCAATCATGTGATCAACCGGATGGTCGAGGGGGGCTACATAACCAACGCCCAGGGAGAGGAAGCCAAAGCCAGGCCCATGGCCGTACTCCCCTGGCGGAGGGGTTCCTCCGACTTCGCCGCCTACTTTTTCGAGGAAGTCCGGAGATATATCGAGAAAAAATATGGCAGCGAAGTCCTGTACCGGGGAGGTCTAAAGGTCTACACCACTCTCAACCCGACACTCCAGAGATATGCCGAGGAGGCGTTGCTCACGCGGCTGCGGGAGATGGACAAACAGAAAGGATGGCGCCAAGACAAGAGGAACCTGCTCAAGGAAGGGAAAGAGAAGCTCGAGGAAGAATGGCTCGACAGCTGGGTGACGTCCTACGTGGAGGAGAACGAGGTGGCCGATGCCGTTGTCCTGTCTGTGGCCCGGAAGGAGGCCGTGGTCAAGGTGAAACGGTATATGGGCAAACTGCCGAACAAGGACATCGCCTGGACCAGGACCGAAAACTTGGAGAAGCTCTTCCAGCGCGGGGACATCATCCAGGTCAAGGTCAAGAAGATCAACCCCGAGGCCAAGGAGATCGAAGCCTCACTCGACCAGCATCCGATCATAGAAGGCGCTTTCCTGGCCATCGACCCGCGATCCGGACAGATCAAGGCCATGGTCGGAGGCTACTCCTTCCAGCGCAGCGAGTGGAACCGGGCGACTCAGGCCCAAAGGCAGGCCGGGTCGGCCATCAAGCCGATCCTCTACACCGCGGCGCTGGACAACGGGTTCACGCCGTCCACGATCATCAGGGACGAGCCTGTCGAATTCCCTGATAAATGGCTGGGCGAAGCCTGGGCGCCGAAGAACTATGACCGGAAATACAAAGGCGCCGTGACGGTGCGCATGGGCTTGGAAGAATCCCGCAACGTCGTAACGGCCAGGTTGCTCGACTATATTTCCCCCCAGACGGGCGTGGACTACTGCCGGAAATTCGGCCTCACCTCGACGATCTATCCCTACCTCTCCCTTTCCCTGGGGACGTTCGAGGTCAGTCTGCTGGAGCTCGTCTCCGCTTTCACGGTTTTTCCCAACAAGGGCGTCAGGGTCAGGCCCTACTTTATCTCCCGGATCGAGGACCGCGAGGGCAACGTCCTGGAAGAAGCGAGGGTCGAGGCGGAGGAAGTCATCTCTCCCCAGACCGCCTA
>Ga0315296_10004793_pt1 | contig 10994 bp, 9 predicted proteins | sample YL17G14_18_MG_FD_203921 | JGI IMG/M metagenome (GOLD analysis project Ga0315296, IMG submission 203921) | Sediment microbial communities from Yellowstone Lake, YNP, Wyoming, USA - YL17G14_18 | ecosystem: Environmental > Aquatic > Freshwater > Lake > Sediment | place: USA: Wyoming | collected...
GTTGTGGCAAAACTTCTGCCCGGCTGTGTGTCAGGATTGCAGTTTCGACTTCCCGTTACAGTTCCGGACGTGCTATAATCCCCTCGGTCCTTAGGAAGGTTAGAAGTTTATCAACTAAGGCCCACCACTTGATAGTGTTCCGCATCCTTCAACGGATGCGGTTTTTCGTTCCCCCTTCGCAACCTGCTGACCCCCTCCGGAACCGCTCCAGTTGATGATACAATATGCCCGGGAGGTGAAGCCGCGACGATGACCGGAGCCGCGAGAGGATCATACGAGAGCATGCTGGGCGACCTTTCCGTGGTCCTCGGCCTGCTGGGAGTGATCGGCGGCGCGACTCTCGCGCGCTGGTCGTATATCGGCTACCGCAACGCATTCAACGCGCCGGCCGCACGGATGGCTCTGTATACGCTGGCGCTGGGAATCGCGGTGATGGTCGGAGGTGCGACGCTTGCGATTGTCGGCTGGAATCGGTATGTCGCGTGGCTTTCACACTACAACGATCCCATCGCGTTACTTCTCATGGGCTACGGCGAGCCCGCGAGCATCCTCGGATTCAGGCTGCCATACACACCCTGGCAGTACGATCACGCCTTCAGACTCAGCAGGGGAATCAGCGTGAGCTTCGCGGCCGCCTTCGCGCTCGGTGTCTACATCATCTGGGGCTCGGCCGCCGCGCTTGTCCGCAGGGATTTCAGCGTATCGGGCAGGAGTTCGTATGTCTGGGGGATGGTCTACGGCGTCTGTCTTGCGGCTCTGGCTCTGGTCCTGGGCTACAACTGGCTTAACTGGGTCGTCAGGCAGATCTATTGAGCGCGTCTGTGATGCTGTTCGCGAACACGCAACGGCCGCGTTGCCGATCTCGATTGAACCGCTCGATCGATCGGGTTACCGGACGACAGGACGCTCTCAGCAGGCGGGATCCTGCGCCTGAGGGGTGGGCATCTGGTCTGCCCACAACACGTAGCACTCCCTCAGATCGCGATTCATCACGGTGAGTATTCCCTCTTCGGTAAGGCGGTCTCTCGAGGCGAGATCGATAATACCCTTGTGCGCCCAGACCAGAGGGGGTACGTAATCGGCGTTGAAGATGGCGTTCACGGCCTCGGGGAGGGTGTTGGGCAGGACAAAAAGGAGGAGGATATCGTAATCATCGGGGATGAGGCGTATGTCGCGAAAGACGGGCACCTCGAGGATGCGGTCGACCGTGTCATGGACGGGATAAAGGTTCCAGCCCTGGTCCTGGAAGAAGCGGGCGATCTGGAAGGAGTCCGACACCGGGTTTTCGTCGATCGGCCATATCGTAAGCGAATTGGACCTCAGGACGCGTGCCCGAATGTGGCTGGGTATGTCCTGGGAATCTTTCATGAGAAGCGGGGAATCGGGCGGGTCACCTGGAACGTCTGGGCCTTGAGCCCGCGAGAGTGAGGCGGACGCCGGCGAGCGCCGCCCGACCGGCATCGCGGTTGATCCTCAGCCTGATGCCTTCGGCCCGGGCCTGGAATTCCTGCACCGCGACCGGCTCGGTGCACTGGATCACCAGGATATTCCCCTCGATCCAGACCGCGCGCACGAACTGGCTGATGTCGGGATCGAGGTGGCGGTACGCAAGGTCCCGCATCTCGGTCTCGGTGAGCCGGGCCTCGAAACCGTACTCCTTTCTGAACCTTGCGAGGATGCTCTCGAGCAGCTCCACGGGGCTAATGTTAGCAGGTCCGGGCGCCGGGGACAAACTCTCATCGCAAAGCACCTGCGTGCACGAGTCTCGCCCGATCGACGACGGGCACAGACACGCTGGACTCCGTCCAGCTCAGTCTGTGCCCGGCACCCGGCGTGGGGCAGACTCTCAAGTCTGCCTCACAGCATGTGGCACACACAGCGCGACTTGTCCACCGAAGCTTGAGCGAAGGTGGAAGCGATGTGTGTGCTCTCGAATCCCCGAGTGATCATCCCTGTATGCACACATATCCTCGCTTCGCGAGGCTATGTGTGCCACGTGATCTCGCGTTCTTGTCGCTATTCATCGACGTTTTCAGCAATCCCGTCACCACGAGTCTTTCCGATCAGCCCGCAAGCCCGCCAGACGAGGGCGGTAAGAGAATCTTAATCAGACTATCGCAAATGCAGTCAAATCTTGTGTTTTCGTGCTATCATTCCCCCAACTATTCCAGTTGGACACGGGAGGACCGTATGAGGACTTTTTCAATCACTCTAACCTTCCTGATCTTCCTTCTGCTCGCGCTTGTACCAGTGCTTGCGCAGGAGGGTCCGGATGAAGTGGAGCCGAACGACTCACGGGCGCTGGCGGATTCAATCGACGGGCTGACGATCGACGGGGAGATCGGGCGTCACGAAGACGAGGACGACTGGTTTGTCCTCGAGGGCCAGGAGGGGTATAACCCCAGGATCACACTCATTTATGACGTCGAGGAGTGCGACATCGACCTGGAAGTCTTCAGCGACGAGGACCTGGTCGGCAGTCTGACCAGCACGGACAGTCCGGACAGGGACACATTCGATGTCGCCGGAGTGTGTTACCTTCATGTGTATGTTTACGAAGGCCGGGGGGAGTACACAATCGAGATCGAGCCGGGCGACCGGGACCGCGGCAGAGATCGCGACCCCGGCCACCGTCGCCCGGGACAGTGCGAGGGCCCGGACGAGGTGGAGCCGAACGACGGCAGGCGTGACGCGGACTCCATTGACGCGCTGACTATCGAGGGCTACGCCTGCGAGGATGAAGACGACTGGTTCGTCCTCGAGGGCCAGGAAGGCTACCGTCCGCTCATCACGATCTCTTACGATGAAGACGAATGCGACATCGATGTCGACGTGTACAGCGATCATGATGAGGCCGGCTCTCTGACCGGCACTTCGAGCCCGGACAGCGGCGAGTTCGACATGCCGGGCGAGTGCTACCTGCGTGTCTACGCCTTCGAGGGCGAGGGCGATTACACAATCGAGATCGAGCGCCAGGAGGGAGACGAGGAATGCCAGGGCCCGGACGAGGTGGAGTCGAACGACACCAGAGCCATCGCGGACTCGATCGAGGACCTGACCTTCGAGGGCTACGCGTGCGAAGGCGAGGACGACTGGTTCGTGCTCCAGGGCCAGGAGGGCACTCGTCCCGAGATCACGCTCCGCTACGACGAAGACGAGTGCGACATCGACCTGGAAGTGTACTCCGGCGAAGAGCTGATCGGCTCCCTGACGGATGCCGACAGCCCCGACCGGGACACATTCCGCATACCGGATGTATGCTACATCCACGTGTGGGCGTACGAGGACGAAGGCTCGTATGAAGTCGAGATCGAACCGTAGTTTCGGCAAACATCCTGCACTCGTTCACTCGCCCGGGCCGCTGTGGCCCGGGCTTTCCTGTCAGCGCGATTCGGGCTCGAATCCCGCTCGTTCGCCGAACGCGAAGAGCGCGCGCATGGTGTTGCAGCCGGGCGGATACGCCGTGCCGTCCGCGCCCATCGACGGGCTTCCCGTCAGGATATACCCCAGGTCGTCCGATTTCGCGATCATATCGCCCGTCGCCCCGCCCAGATGTATCCCGCCAAATGGCTTGCCGCGCTACGAGACTTGAAATCGGCGACAGGCACGCCGTCGCTCAGCCTGTCGCCGGCACCCGGCTGTGATTCTGTGCCGTCCACATGCGAGTCCCCGAGCATGTGGACGTTCTTCCACAACGTAGCACCTTCGTCGATTACGACAACTCTTGGATCGCTCTTGCACAACGTCCACATGCTCGAAGACTCGCATGTGGACGGCACCGGGTGATACGAGGGCGAGCGGGATTTGAAATCGGCGACAGGCACGCTGGCGCTCAGCCTGTCGCCGGCACCCCGCTGGGAGACACCTGCTGCGGCTGCGGCGTGGTGGGGTACGCTACGGGACTCAGTTTGTTCTCGGTTCCCGGCTGCACTACTTGGTGCAGTTGTGATCTGCATCCTTGCTCTTGCATTCATTGCAGAGTTCGCCGGTGGTTGGTTTGGTTTTGCTCTCTTCGTAATCGTGCAAAGGCCAATTCGAGCAATTCCTGCACCAGTGCCAGGTGTCGCTTCCGCGCTTTTTTCTGTAAGTGGGCATTCTTCTCCTCCTTTCTTCGATCAGTCATTCTCGATCTGGACTACATGCTTGACATCAAATACCATACAGATGGACAGAAAATAACCGCCAAAGGCACTCATTGCCTGGCTACTGACTAGATCCCGTCCACTATCCTCATTTCTTCCTCCGTAGGCTCATAGAACTCATACGCCAGGTGGCCTATGAGCCTGTCCGTCCCCTCGATCCCGGCGCTGGAGCGTTTCTCTCTCATGCGACGCGGGCACCCGAAGCGAACAGGTGGATACAAGTACAATTACCCACACATGAGCTCTTTGTTAATCATTAGAGCAACATCCGCAAGCGAAAGACCGCTGAAGAAAGCTCGCCACTGAGGCGGGGCAAGAAAGGCCATACGACCACCACCCGCATCCCAAACCAGAACCACAATACCAGCTAAGCCAGCCGCAGTAGAACACCGCTGGAGCGCGTTCCTGGCTTTATTCCTTTCTTTGTTAGTTTTATACCGAAAACTGCCCGCCATGGGGATAATAACCATATCTTGGCCTTGTTCTCGGATGTGAGCAATCTGGAATTTTTTCACAGTCATCGCCCTTTCTCTGAGTTCCGCTGAAAGCTAATCCAAGTTCTTGATTACACTTAAGAAAAGTATGCTATACATTTGCTTGCCTGTCAAGCACCAGAGAGAATTTCATGGGTAGCTGCTTTCCCCCGTAGTTCCTTGCTCGTCTCCCCCCTCCACGATCTTGATCTCCTCCTCCGTCAGGTCATAAAGCTCATACACCAGCAAGTCTATCTGCCGGTCCGTCGCCTCGATCTGGCGCTGGAGGGTTTCTTTCTCGTGCGGGGTTTTGGCGTCCTGGAGCTTCTTGTGGAGGTCGAGCATGTGGTCGACAAGCTCGACCATCCGGTCATGGCGCTTCCGGTCAGCGGGATCGGAGAAATCGACAGGTCGGACGGGCATATTTCGAAGGAACATTGTCTTGTAGATGTAATACGCGTTCGCCTTCGGTACGGTAGTCTGCCTGTAATAGAACTGCAATAATCGCGAGTTCAGTATTCCCAGCAAATATTCAAGGGCTTCCTGTCTGCTTTCCCCGAGCGTAATGCCGCATACTGTGTCCCCATAGAATTGGTCCTCAGTGGCAATGGCGAAGCGGTTGGACTCCGCGAGTTCGGGGACTACGATTTTCCGCTTTTGCTGCTGCGAAGCATCCCGGGGACACCAAAGCTCGTACCAAGACTTCTTTGACCTGTCAAAATAGGCTCTGCCTGCCAAGTCGTTCTTTCTCGCGCGAAGGTACTTCCATACAGAGGGGTACCTCTGCAACTCTTGCTCAGTCAGGGGCACTGCGAGCGCCATTTGAGCTACATAGGGGTAAATCACGACCTCCTGGGGATTGGCAAGGCAGTAGCGCCTGATTTCACGGCCTCGCACGCAAGGCTTCACTAGTTCTGGTTCAAGAAGAAGCGATCCTGCAACTTCCGCGCTCAGAAGGAAGACTGAATTCTTTCCAGTGACGATGCCTTCGGAAATCGCGCAGGCAATTCTCTCTAACGATTCGTTCCTTGGATTCTCGAGCCTGTCAATAACCCGCGCGGCTTCTGGTGTTCGGACAACCCAAGGCTCGGTGCCCAGAGCAGCCTGTGGAACCGAAGTCGGCTCAGAGAGCAAGCTGCGGGTACGATACATCAGAGTGTGTGCGGCACTGGGAGACTGATTTTTGATGACATATACGGCCGTATAGTTCAACGCGCCTGCGAATACTTGCACATCCTCAAAATCGCAAACGGATACCACTTCTGTTTCCCTCAACAGCAACGCCCGAATCGAGGCCCCATAACTTCTTTTCATCAGATTGGAAGGGCATATGAAGCCGAGGAAGCCCGAATCCCTGAGAAGGTGGAGTGACCTCTCAATGAAAGGTATGTAGTAGTCAAAACGACCTCTTGCGCTCCGGTAAGTGCGCATCAAGTATTCCTTATGGCGGGTGAATTCGTGGAAACCAGCATACGGCGGATTTCCGATTACTGCGTCGAAACCGGGGTTGTCGCCTTTGAAGACGTGAGGGAACTCCTTCTTCCAGTCAAAGACGTTGATCCGGTACTGCTCCTCCTGGTCGAGCATGGTCATCTGGACGTTATCGTAGAAGTCGGGTCCGATGAGGGAGTTGCCGCATTTGATGTTCTGGTCGAGGTCGGGGAGCGCGCGCTCGTGGAGGAGCGTGAGCTGGTTCGTGATCGCCTCCTCGTTCTCGCCCTCGAGGACTTTGAGAAGCAATGAGAGCTTGGTGACCTCGACGGCCTGCGCGTCGATGTCGACGCCGTAGATGTGGTCGAGTAGGATTCGTTTGCGCTCGGAGGGGGTGAGGCGCCAGTCGCCGTGCGAGTCCGTATAGACCGGCGGTTTGCGCTTCCTGGCGAGCTTGTCGGGCTCGTTGTTGATGTAGGCGTCGAGATACCAGTCGAGGAGGTACTGGTAAGCGCCGAGCAGGAATGATCCTGAGCCGCAGGCGGGGTCAAGGACGCGCAGTTTCGGTGGTTGAAAAGCGGATTTGCGGGAGGGCGAACCTTGGGAGGGCGAACCTCCTGGTGAGCCGGAATGGGAGGGCGAACCTCCTGGTGAGCCGGAATGGGAGGGCGAACCTCCTGGTGAGCCGGAACGGGAGGGCGAACCTCCTGGTGAGCCGTTTTCATGCGCAACGGCTCGGCGGGAGCCTCGCCCTCCCCGCGCAACGGCTCGGCGGGAGCCTCGCCCTCCCGAATATGACTCAAGCAGTTTTCCGACGGTGTGCTTAACGATGTAATCCACGATGTAGGTCGGGGTGTAGTAGACTCCTCCGGCCTTGCGGACTTCCGGCTTGTCCTCGACCTTCGCCTGGCCGCCGGGGGTAAGGCGGATGACCTTGCCGAGGAACCTCTCGTAAACCTGGCCGAGGATATCGGGCGGGATCATGGAGAACTCGTACGGGCTTTCCGGGTAATAGAGGCGCTTGAGGATGCCTTTCAGGACCGTGTCATCGATCGTGAGTCCCGGTGTGAGGGTATCGGGCTCGACCCGTCCGCGCTCGCGGTTGAAATGGAAGAGGCCGGAGTTGTAGCGGAAGTCGGCCTTGCCAAAGAGCTCCATCAGACGGGGGTAGACGCGGGGACCGTTCAGGATAGCCATCAGAGCGCCGTAGGGCTCGATACCACGGCCTTCGCAGATGCGGAGGAAGACGATTCGGTCGATTGTCGCCTGAACCGCGAAGTTCAAATCGCGCGGAGACAGACCGGAATTCCGAAGCGCGATGTTCCGCGCGAGCGCTTCGCGCCACGACTCGATTTCCTCGAGGAAAGCGTCATCGACCTGCGCGGTTCCGCGCTTCTTCTTCATCGATTCGGCGAATTTGTCGAATGAGCCCTTGAGAATCGCATCCCTGCTGAATACTTCGGCTATCTCCTCCCATCGGTCGGGATATTCGGTGTACTTGACGAACTTGACCCTTGCCGTGGAGGCCTTATCGGACTTCTCGGGCTTGACGCGGGTGTCGTAGACCGCGAACTCCTCGAAATCGGTCAGCACGCTCAAGGGGAGCCTGGCCGACCAGGCGTAGCGGCGTAGCTGGTAGGCGGGGGATGTATCTTCGCGGATATTGACCGCGGGTTTCTTGGCCTCGACGAAGAACTTGCGCTGACCGCCGATGCGGAAGCAGTAGTCGGGAGCCTTTGCGGTGTTCTCGACTCTCAGGGAGTCCTCGTGGATAACGTCCTTGTACGCCTCGGCGTAGCCCTGCTCGTTGTCGACGTCCCAGCCGAGAGCTTTGAAGAAGGGGTCGATGAACTCGCGGCGCAGGCGCGCCTCGTTGTAGTTGGGCGAGCGGTAATCGTCCCTGTTTCGCTCGAAACGGTCAACGAGGCTTCGGATGGTCTCAGGAACGTCCATCGGGATCCCTGGTTTCGTTTTCAGAGTTTAGCACAAGGTCCCGTCAAGTACTCATTCAGTAGGTATCCCGGCAGCCCATCTGCCGGGATTATTCATGGATAAACGGCAATCCCGGGTGTTTGCGTCGAGTTCCCATCATTCGCCGAAGGCGAAGAGCACGTGCGTGTTGTCGTAGCCGGGCAGATAGACCGTCCCGTCGGCGCCGATCGACGGGCTTCCGGTCAGGATATACCCCAGGTCGTCCGACTCCCAGATCAGATCCCCCGTCGCCCCGTCCAGCTTGACGAGCTCATGTATGACCGGCGGGGGCCATTCCTGGTTGCCCAGCGCCACGTACACATCGCCGTTCGCGTCGACCGCGGCGGAGCCGTCTATGCCCGTGTTCAGGTACTGGTTGTGCCAGATTTCGTTGCCGTCCGCGTCAAAGCACAGAAAGTGACCGAGGTAGTCGCCCGTCGATATCTCCGTCCGCGTGCCGATGAAGATGTAGCCGGTATTCGGATCGACAGCCGGGCTTGCCCAGATCGACCCGCTCCCCGGCATCAGGACCTTGCTCCATTTGTACCCGCCGCCCGAATCCAGCGCGGTAAGGGTCTTGTCCGAGAAGGACGTGAAGTAGATGTTCCCCTCCGGCCCGATTGCAGGCGGGAAGTAGGTGTACGAGGTGTGCTGGTATGACCAGACCTCATCGCCGTCGGGCTCGAAGCAGAAAATCTTGCCCGTCGTGTCGCCGGAGCATACGAGGTTTCCGTTGTCCAGAACGGCGATTCCCATGTAGTACGAATACGAGAGGTAGATGCCGCCCCAGGTCTTTGTCCAGTCATGGGTGCCGTCCGGATTGACCCTGTGCAGCCTGACGGAATCGGAGATCGACCCGGTGTAGACATACACCGCCCCGTCCAGTCCCACGGTCACGACGTGCGGATAGCACGGCTCGTCCCCCAGATAGCACGACCACACATCATCCCCGGAATCCGGATCGACCTTGTACACCCAGTCGTGGTACGTGCTCGGCCAGATCGCGGTGCCCATCGCCACGTATACGTAGCCCTCCGGATCGAGCGCGGGGCATGCGCTGATCCACGGATTGTTCGGCTCGAACGTCCACTTCTGGCTGCCGTCCGGATTGATGGCGTGCAGCGCGCAGTTCGGGCCGCTCGGCGACGCTCCGCTCGTGCAGATGTATATCGTTCCGTCGTTCGCGACAATGCACCCGGCCCTCGGACCCCCGTACGTCGGCGCTTCGTACACCCATTTCGGCGACCGCGACGCAAACTCGTCTCCGTAGCCGACATACTGGCTCGCCCTCTGGTTGTAGCGGCCCCCGCCCCAGTTCGGCCACGGATGCTCCGGCCCATTGACCCTGAATCCCTTGTCAAGCTCACCGTAAAGCCCGCTGTCGGGATTCGTGACGCGCACATCATAGGCTCCCGTAACCACTGAAGGGTCTCCCAGATCGACATCGCATGTGATCGTGGTCCCGTCGCTCACCACTTCGTTCTCAGCTTCGATCACCACTGTCCCGGTAGCGTCATCGATGAGCGTCACCTCGGCGTTCGCCGCGAAATTCTCGCCTGTGACCAACACATCGTCGAGAATCTCGCCGATATCCCCGTTGTCAGGATCGATCGCGGTGACAACCGGAGCGATCGGCGCATTACTCACCGGGATCTCGAGCATCATGTATGTCGCCAGGTCGTCTGTCGCGATCTCGCCGCGGCCGTACGTCGCGTCGTGGCTTATGGCCGCTATCAGCGCCCTGACCGTGTTGCCCGCGTTGAGATCACCGCCCGATATGTCGAACTGGTACGTGGAGAGAAGCTCGTCTCCGCCGGTCGGGATCGACTGCTCCATAACGACAAAGCCCGGAGCGTCGAGCAGGACCGATGTGTCCGAGCAGCCCTGCCAGTCGTAGACATCGACCAGCACGACTGCATGACCGCCCTTGTTGATGGGGTCCAGGTAGAACAGGTCGTTCTCGGTGATCGTCGGCTCGATCCTGTACGCCTCCTGCGCGTTCGCCTGCGGCGGAAAATCGCCCGGCACCGCGACCGGCGGGTTGGGGCTGGGGACATCCCAGCTTGCGTCCACCGCGTAGTTGAAAACCAGGCCGACCGCGGAATCGTAATGGATCGAATAATGCCGCTCATTCAGCACTCCATGGCCGAACATGCCCCTGTGCGCCGGCTTGAGCTTGTCGAGCCCATCGAGCGGACCAAGATCGTCGCAGAAGTACTTGTAGGCGTTGAGCGTCGAGCTCAGATTCGACCCATTGAAGGGAGCGCCGAGTTTCCCGTTGACGTAGCTGAAGATGTCGTTCCCGACCGGGAACTCGTTGGGGTTCCACCACCGCGTCCAGCCGTCGGCATTGAGAAGATACGACTTCGACGGCGCGGAATGCACGATGCGCGAGTCCTGGTAGCCCGTCACCGTGCCGGGCACGATGAAAACGCCCCGAACATCGAAGCCGGTGTACTCGCTCAGTCCCGGGAACGGGTGCTTGAGACGGACATCGACCTCCACATAGTCGGTCCCAATCACGAGATTGGCGATCGTCAGCTTCGGGAATCCCTGCTCCAGAAACTTGACCACATTGACATGAAACGCGGCGTCCCTCAACGGGACGATGTCAAGCTTCCCGGTCGCCTCATCGAGCGCGCATGCCCACCAGCCCCAGAGATGACGCGTGCACGAGGATTCATCCTGCGCTTGCTGCGCGCTCAGGGCCTCGTCCGCGGGAGCAATCGGCGCGCTCGCCGGATCCCCGGCGCAGCCGCAAAGAGCCATGAGCACGGCGCCCGCAACCAGCCTCACCATCGAGTGCAGTTTCATCGGACAGACCTCCATCATCGGGAAAAGGACTACTTCGTAAGTATACCGCAGCCATGATGGGAATGCAGCCTCCAATCGTGCTCAGGCGCATCAGGGATCCGATCTCAATCCCTGGCCGCAGTCACCCTCTTTCCCCCTCTCCACTTGTGGAGAGGGGGCCAGG
>Ga0315296_10004794_pt1 | contig 10994 bp, 13 predicted proteins | sample YL17G14_18_MG_FD_203921 | JGI IMG/M metagenome (GOLD analysis project Ga0315296, IMG submission 203921) | Sediment microbial communities from Yellowstone Lake, YNP, Wyoming, USA - YL17G14_18 | ecosystem: Environmental > Aquatic > Freshwater > Lake > Sediment | place: USA: Wyoming | collected...
CCGAAATGATCCACGGCCTGGGCGGCCGGCAGTTCCGCACGGACCCGAAGTACGGCCACATCAACGATCATTTCGGCGTCGAGTTCATCTATCCCAACGATGTGCGGACGATCAGCATGTGCCGCCAGATCGAAGGGACCGAGGGCAACGTCAGCGAGCGAGTCGTCGGCACCAAGGGCGTCACCAACTGCGCCGGCATCATTGACGGCGAGAACTCCTGGCGATACAGAGGCCCCCGCGGCAATGCCTACGTCCTCGAGCACACGGACCTCATCAAGAGCATCCGCGACGGCAAGCCGCTCAACGAGGGCAAACGAATCGCCGAGAGCACCCTCTGCGCGATCATGGGCCGCGAGTCGGCCTACTCCCGCCAGCAGTTCAAGCGTTCCTGGTTCATGAGCCGGTGCACTCTGAACCTGCTGCCGCCTGAGGATCTCAAGCTCAGTGACGCCAAGCCTGTGCCTGCCTTTGCGGTCCCGGGCCAGTACGAGCTGGCCGGGTGGGTGCCGGAGCAGAGAGGACGAAAACGCGGTTAGGTAGAGACGCAAAATCTTGCGTCTTCACCTGTGCAGGCATGGGTTGACACGAATACAGACGCCGAACGAAGGAGATTTCGAATATGTCATCACAAGCGAATAACGGGATATCCGGGACCAACGCGGGCGTGGCCGGCGCGACGGCGGCCGTGCTGGGACAAATGGCGCACGCGCAAGGGTCCGACAAGATCAAAGTGGGGATGCTCGGCTGCGGCGGACGCGGCAACGGCGCCATGCGGAACTGCCTGGAGGCCGATCCCAGTGTTGAGATCATTGCCCTGGCAGACCTGTTCGAGAGCCAGGTTAAGAGGGCAAGAGACGGCCTCATGAAAGGCGAGCAGACCAAAGACCGGGTGAAAATCGACGACGATCATATGTACTGTGGGTTCGACTGCCACGAGAAGCTGGCGAAGTGCGAGGCGGACCTGCTGCTGATGGCAACGACGCCCGCGTTTCGCGGCCGGCAGTTGATGGCCGCCATCAAGGCCGGCAAGCACGTGTTCACGGAAAAACCCGTGGCCACGGACGTGGCCGGCTGCAAAGAAGTGATGGAGGCCGCCCGACTGGCCAAGGAGAAGAACCTGGCCATGGTGGCCGGCACGCAACGGCGCCACCAGGCATCGTATGTCGAGACGATGAAACGAATTCACGACGGCGCGATCGGAGAGCTGGTCGGTGGGCAATGCTACTGGTTTGGCGGCGGCATCTGGTTCAACGGCGTGCCCGAGAACAGCCAGATGAGCGAGCTGGAGTGGCAGGTCCGTAACTGGTACCATTTCACATGGCTCTCCGGCGATCAGATCTGCGAGCAACACATCCACAACATCGACGTGATGAACTGGTGCTTCAACGGTCCGCCGGCGAAGCTCACGGCGGTCGGCGGACGCGGCTGGCGCACCTATAACGAGGACCAGATCAAAACCGCCAAGGACGTCTGCCGCAAGTTCAACAACGGCAGCGAAGAGAAGTGGGAGAAATACAACGGCGATATCTGGGATCACATCTATGCCGAGTTCGAGTATCCCAATGGGGCCCGGTGCCTGAGTTTCAGCGGCCACAGCCCGGGCACCGGACGCAACGGCGAGAAGATCGTCGGCACCAAGGGCGTCAGCAATTGCAGCGGGAGCATCACGGGCCAGAACGCATGGTCCCTCCCGGGCCGAGGAGGCATCGATCCCATGGTGCAGGAGCACAAGGACCTGATCGCGAGCATCCGCAGCGGCCAGCCGCTCAACGAGGGCCAGCGGGTCGCCGAGAGCACCCTGACGGCCATCGGCGCCCGCATCGCCGCCTTCACCGGCCGCGTCATCACCTGGGACTGGCTGATGAACACCAGCAAGCAGGAACTCGTGCCCAGGGACATCAAGCCGGGAGCGGGCCTGTTCCACCCCATCGCCACCGGCCGCGATGAGCCGGTGTAGTGCCGGCTGATTCAATTCGTTCCTATCGCAGGGGCTGGAGATCGGGCACAACGCTAACCGATCTCCGGCCCCTGATTTCTGAGGCGTGACGGATGATCATCACATCGTGCGTACTTTGGCTGCTGCTGTTGTCGCCCGCGAATCTGCGTGATACCCCGGAGGCAGTCCCGGAAATCATCCGCCCGTTCTTTGCCCCGCTGGCGCCATTTGCCGGGGATTTCGGCAGTTACAGGTCGCCCCTGAAGTTCGACGACGGCATGCCCGTCAAGACACCGGCCGACTGGCAAAAACGAAGGCAGGAGATCCTCACGACCTGGCGCAACTTGACCGGCTTGTGGCCGCCGCTGATCGAGAAGCCCGAGATTCAATATTTGGAGAAGACACACCGGGACAACTTCACTCAGCACAAAGTCACGGTCGAGATCGCGCCGAATAAGCAGACGGTCGCTGGCTACTTGCTTATCCCCGATGCAAAAGAACAGAACTCAGGTACCCAAATCCGCAATCCGAAGTCCGAAATCCGCAATCTATTTCCCGCCGTGCTCGTTGTTTTCTATGATGCAGAGACCGGGATCGGTCTGGGTAAGGAGGGACGCGACTTCGGCTATCAACTTGCCAAACGGGGTTTTGTCGTCCTGTCGATCGGGACGCCCGCATTTACCAGTCTCAATCCGCCGTATAAGCCCCTGTGCGAAACCGTCAAAGGCCAGGCGCAACTCCAGCCGCTCTCCGCTCTCGCCTACGTCGCCGCCAATTGCCACACGGCGCTCGCGAATCTGCCCAACGTCGATCCTGAGAGAATCGGCATCGTCGGCCATTCCTATGGCGGCAAATGGGCGATGTTCGCCTCATGTCTTTACGAGAAGTTCGCCTGCGCGGTCTGGTCGGACCCCGGAATCGTCTTCGATGAAGCCCGGCCCAACATCAATTACTGGGAACCCTGGTATCTGGGCTGGGATGTAAACCGCCAGCGTGATCGCGGTGTTCCGAGTGATACAAACCCCCGCACCGGCCCCTACAAGACGATGATCGAGACCGGCCACGATCTGCACGAGTTGCACGCCCTGATGGCCCCCCGCCCGTTTCTCGTCTCAGGCGGCGCCGAGGACCCGCCCAAGCGATGGCAAGCCCTCAACCACACCGTCGCCGTGAACAGTCTCCTGGGATATGACTATCGCGTCGCTATGACCCACCGCGACACCCACGACCCGACGCCCCAATCCAATGAGCAACTCTACGCCTTCTTCGAGCACTTCCTGAAATCCGCTGCAACAAGCGCGCGTTGATTACGGGGCGCGGCAGCTCTTGATGATGTAGCCGCCCGATTTTTCCTCAGGCTCCAGTTCGACGATGCCACGGGCCTGCGCCTCCTCGAGCAACTGGCTGAAGGACCGGAAGCCGTAGTAGGATTCGCTGAAGCCGGGCTTACGGCGTTTCAGCGTCTGCTTGATCATCGAGCCCCAGATCTTCTCCCCCTCCCCGCGCTCCTCCACAAGGGCCTCATACGTCCCGACAATCAAATCGAACGCCTCCTGCTTCTTGTCCTTGACGGGCTTGGTGGCTTTCGGAGCAGGGCCGTGTGCAGGCTTCGGAGCCGCCTCTTTGACTGTCTCCTTCTTGCGCGACGGCTGACGGCGTACGAGGTCGTCGTAGTAGATGAACTCGTCGCAGTTGGCGATCAGCAGGTCCGACGTCGAGTTCTTGACGCCGACGCCGATGACGATCTTGTTGTTCTCCCGCAGCTTGCTCACCAGCGGCGAGAAATCGGAGTCGCCGCTCAGGATCACGAAGGTGTCCACGTGTCCCTTCGTGTAACAGAGGTCGAGCGCATCGACCACCATGCGGATATCGGCGGAGTTCTTGCCCGACATTCGCACGTGCGGGACCTCGATCAGCTCGAAGGACGCCTCGTGCATCGCCGGCTTGAATTCCTTGTAGCGGTCCCAGTCGCAGTATGCTTTCTTGACGACGATGTTCCCCTTGAGCAGGAGCCGCTCGAGCACCTTGCCAATGTCGAACTGGGCGTAGTTCGCGTCGCGAACGCCCAAGGCGATGTTCTCAAAATCACAGAACATCGCCATATTCCGCGTCTCAGCCTGATATGCCATGCCATCGTTCCTTCAGCAAAAAACGTCTCCCGTTCCAGTTTCCCGACAATCATCTTCTTCAACAGTCGTGGCCTTGTTCACGGCCCCGTTATACTAACACGAGCGAGAATCCGATTCAATATGAGACTTGGCGGATGATCGACGACCGCGGATATTAGAACAGCTCCTTCGCCAACTCGCTCTTGTCCATTCTAAAATGGGTGGCGATATCGCCCAGAATACCGCTCAACGTGCCGATTTCGAGGCTATCGCGCGACGGAATAGTAACATGCTGTTCACCTTGGAGGGTTGTAGTGAGCCGAATGTGGCTGCCGGTCGTGCCGAGTGATTCGATAGCCGTATTTCTCAAGACGTTTCGCGAGTTCTCCGCCACTGATGTCCCTCGGAAGCTTCATAGCGCCATGACTTCATCTTTTACCATATGCAGGCGCGCGACACGAGGGCGGTCCTTCTCATCGAAATGGCATTTCACCGCATCCTTGATGTTCTCTTTCAACTCATCGAGGGTCTCGCCCTCGGTGTGGATAGAGTAACCGAGCGCTCTGGCGGTATATCCGCCCTCATCGGAGTTCTCAACAATGAATATGATTTCACTCATTCCGATTTTCACCTCAACGCCCAGACTAACATATCAGAGCATCGTCGTCAACAGGCTCATGGGGCTACACTAACCGCGTCAGCATGACCGAATCGCGACAACCACAAGCCCGCATCCGAATCCAGCGACCAAATCCCCCCTCCTCCGAGCACCTCCTGAACCTGTCTTGCCTACCGACTGCAACTGCTCCATTGGCCCCCCAAAGCCTGTCCGAACACAGCCAAAGGCGCAAATCACGACCGATGGCATGATGTCCCGTCCATTGTCTGTTGGCGTGTTTTGGAGCTCTTGATCCCTCCGCTACGCAATGGGGGCGAATGCCAGAATGATATAGGCTACTGCCAGAATGCCGAATGCGGACATCAGGAGTGCCCGCCGCCTGAGGGTCGTGCCAGCGGACAGCAACACGAGCGCAAACGAAGATATGCTCGCAGCAGGAGCGCCAGGAGCAATCTGGAAACTAACCGGAGAGAACTCTCTGGCAACGAAGAGAGATCCGCAGAAATGCCAGAACAAGAAAGGCAAGGGTCCAAGAAGCCCTGTCACCGCGAGGGCGACTACCTTCTTGCGAGAGAGCCCATCTGGAACAACACAGGAGATCAAGAGGACGACCGCAGCAAGAGGGCAGAGAAAGAGAGGCAGGTAAAGTGCGGACACAACCAGATAATCTCGTGGTGCGCCGTCCGAGACCAGGCGGAAGAAAACGATTGCGTTCTCGAACGCAGAGTCGTCGTCGGAGCTGTGCTCAATGCCCCCCGGTCCACTGAACGACATCGTTGAAACATACCACGGGCACCAGAATGCCACACCCACCACGATGGCAGCGAAGACTATCAAGCGCTTCTGGGGGACCGATTGGCGCCAGAAATTCGCATCGTGTCCAGCAGGTTGTTGGTTCATTGGACTCCTCTTGTCGCTCAAGTCCACCACACTCCCGGTCCTGACTTGACCTGCCGCGAGGAGAGCAAGCGGCTGGCCCAAGCGCGTTGTCAGGCGGTCTTCCGAGTTATCAGGTCCTTGTCGAGTTCCAGCGTGTAGGACAGGATCGTCTTCAAGTCGATCTTCTTCGAGGCGTTGAGAATTTCTATGCCGACGATCTTGCCGTCAGGAGCCGCGTCTATATTGACGCCTTGCGCAATCTCGATCACGCCTTCCGGAGACTCATCTCCCAGCTTCAGGTACAAGGCATCCGCTTCATCATCGTAATATACCTTCATGGCTTTCGCCCTTTCTTCAAAGGATAGCTGGTTATCACGGTTACAACATCGCCTTCCACGACAACAACCACCTTGAGCGGAAACTTGAAGCCTTCAACTCTCTCGATGATCTCGTGAATGCCCGGACCCAGAGGCCTTTCGCTCAGCATCGTCAGGATGGTGGATTGAGGAATCTTGTATAAATCCGCTCTTCTTCTTGCATGCCGGGAGAACTTCACTGTCATCATGACGCACCTGTCGTCGTTTCGTTTTGCGACCGGCGGCCATTATACAGCTTGCAGAAGGCGAGCACAATACATCAACCGTGGGAAGCGGATTCCGGGACGCGAAGGAGAAGAATCACGAGCAACACGCTCTGGGCAAGACCTTCGGCCTGGTCGACGAAGGCGACCCAGAAGAAGCCGATTCGCTGGGCCGGCGGTACCGCAAGGAACAGAGCAATGAGCCCGGCAAGAGTCCCGATCGAACAGGCAACACCCAGGATCCAGATCAAGGGGCGATAGCGTCGGACATCCATCGAGGACACGACGCAAAACAGCCCGATAAACGCAAACACGCCCATCAGCATTCGGAACAGGTAGGTGACAAAGAGCCCGACGGGCACTTCCGGGTCCATCTTGTGGATCATGTAAATAAGCCAGGACTGAGGCATGACGGCGGCAACCAGGGCGAACAGCGTCGTGAACGCGATGAAGCGCAACAGCCATTTGACACCGGATTCTGCTGTCATGGCACGATCTCCCGCATAACCTCCGGCCCCCATCCGACGCTGCTTCTACTGCTGCCGCGTGTACAATGACGGACTCTCATCCATGTGCCTGCTGATCGATCTCCCCGAACACCTGACTGGCAGGTGACGAACCGATTTCCCCCCGCTCAAAGGCATCGATGCGGTCTTCCACCTCCTGTGCCCAGGCCGCGTCAATGTCCTTGCGGGCCGGAAATTCGAAACTCGCCAGTATCCGCTCGACCAATTCCACTCGTTCCGTAGGTGCCAAATTCAGCACCTCACGGAGAATCTGTTCGCTCTGCGGCGTCATAAAGCAACTCCTGCAATCCTATTGCTTCCATACTAACAAGGAGACCGGCCCAAGTCAAATGAGCTCTGCGGACCGACGATTTTCATCCCCCCACTCCAACCACCGAATCCACGCCTTCTTCGAGGACTTTCTGATACGATCGCGCTAGGCGAGGCTATGTAGCCTCAGATCATCAGTCGTGTCCCTAACATGGATGCCGGGTCTCTTGCCCTCGGCATCTAACTTGGCCTACAGAAAGCGAGGTGTTCCTCATCCCGTCGGTGGACGAAACTGTCGGGCGCTTCCCTATTCTGCCTCTTCAGCATACTCATCAAGGACGGTGTCAGACAGATGCGCAAGGTGCTTCTGTGAAAACAGTTCTTCAAGGCTGTCATACGAGATGAATGTGCAGCACTCGGATAGCGGCGCTCGCTCGAGGAGAGAGAAAACGGGGCGTCGAATCTCTTGGAAGACTTTCTCGCGACGTGGAGACGGTGCCACGATGTGGAGTCTAATGTCCATGTTGGGTTGCAGGGCAAGAAGGTCGGCCATTCGGAGAATTCCCGAATAGACCGCGGTAGTATGCTCCACTTCAAAGGCCCGGACGATTGATCGCCGTTTCAGCCAAAGAATGTCGATCTGCTCGACTGTTCCCAAAGTCACCTCATCATAGTTCAGAGGTAGGTTATCCAGAAGCACTCCCTCATTGGGATGCCAATCTTGCAGAATGGCGGCCCTGTCGTTGCGCGGAAGCCAGATCGTGAACCCCATTGCCTCCCCTATTCGTGCAAGCAAACCCTGAATCCGTTGGGAATCACGGACAGTGTGAATGTCTGGCGTCTCATCCTCGATTGCGTCGGCGGTGGGTACCGTCACCGAGACAACCCTATCTTGGCGTCGGACTCGCTGTGCGACTTGGCGTTGGTACTGGACCTCGTCGAGTTCATAGGTCCGCGGGGCTTGCGCTTGCGCAAGGAGAAGCTCTTCGAGGAAATCTGCGTCGCTCCCGTCCATCCGAGTCAGACTGCTCCGCAGTCTCCCCGTCCACGCAGAAGAGTTTTTGTCACACCCTCTCGTGAATGAGAGCCCTTCCCACACGCGATCATCGTGAATCGGAATCGTATGTTCTTTGGGAAGCCATACAACGGGACGAACCTTGAATCGAACAACGAATGGATCACCCTCTGTGTAAAAGAGAGGGCCATTAGCGACGAAGGAATCGCTTGTCACTTCGAGAATCCCGATCCACCGTGACATCCTGGTCATGTAGCATATCAGACGGTCGCCAGGGTGTATCTTAGCCGCTGTCTTCTCCTGTCGCTTGCGGAACCCCGAGACACTCTGGTCCGACCTGTTGAAGGCTTCGTATGTCTCTGGAGAGAAGAGGTCAAGGTAGTGGGCCATTCTGGCTTTCCTCGGTCATTCCACCTCGCCATGGAATGGCTATCTGTGCCCCGAGTGCGCTCGCGGGACCGTACGTTTTCGTCAACGACGACATCCAGCTGTCTTTCCTCATGGCGAAGATCATAGCATCACCCCGTGGGCAAGTCAAGAAGATCGGCGAGAAAGACGTGTCTCCAATAAGAATGCTGATTCTGTCACGACAGGTCCTTAAGACGATGCGAATTTGGCGGCGGGGACTTCTCGGACGGCGGGGTCGACGTTGAAGTAGTCTTCGGGGGCGAAGCCGAAGGCGCCGGCGATAAGGCTGCTGGGGAAGGTCTCGCACTTGTTGCGGTAGTCGCGGACGTTGCCGTTGAAGAATCGCCTTGCGGCCTGGATGCGATCCTCCGTATTGACCAGCTCGCGCTGGAGCTGCAGGAAGTTCTGGTCCGCCTTGAGCTGCGGATAGTTCTCGACGACAACGAACAGCCTTTGCAGGGCGGCCACGAGCTGGTTCTCGTCCACCGCCTGCTCGCTGGGCCGGCCCTGGCTGGCCATACACTGGGCGCGCAATTGCGTGACGCGGTCGAGGACCTCCCTCTCGTGGGCCGCGTAGCCCTTGACCGTGGCGACCAGGTTGGGGATCAGGTCGTACCGCCGCTTGAGCTCGGTATCGATATTGCCCCATGCGTCGCGGATATGGTTTCGCAGGGCCACCAGCGTGTTGTATGTCAGGATGACGTAAATCACCGGCAGCAGGAGAATGGCGCCAACGAAGACGATCACAACCAATGAGCCTTCCATAATCAACTCCGGGAAAACAGGTAGTCCGGCATGAGCGCGCGGACGGCGATCAGCCGGTTCAGGTTCCGTTCGATTTGCTCCGGCGAGAGGCGGTTATCGAATGATACGGCCAGGGCCGGGCCCTCGACTTCGATCATCAGGTCGTCGTTGGCCAGGAGGTACTCGATCATGCGGGCGTTGCACACGTCGTAGGCGAATTTCTTATTCGGCGACCGCACGCAGAACTTCTGCGAGAACTCGTGCGACTCGAAATCGATGTCGTCATAGCCGCAGGCCTGCGCCACCTTCGAGAAGAACCCCTCCCTGGCGATCACCAGCTCCGGGAACGACACGGGCAGTTGCAGAAGGAAGAACGAGAAGTAGTGATGGTGCGTCTGGCGGTGCCCCTTCGAGTCGGTGGAGTGCGTCTCGTAGTGGTAGTCGAACGCCATCACGTCATGACTCTGATAGTTGCCCGAGAGAATGTTGAACGCGTAGCGATTGTCGCCGACCCGCAGCTTGTCCAGGAACTGGAACTGCCGGGCCAGGCCCCGATCCTTGCCCGGATCGAACTGCAGTCCCAGCCTGGCCGCCATCGCCAACATCGCCTCCTGCCGCTTCTTCGCGGCCAAATGCCCGAAGATCACCAGCACGACGACAAGAGCAATGAACCCGGCTATAAGCAACACCTGCACGATCGACTCATGCCTCCAAAACCATCCAACCACCGATGCTTTCTACAAGTCCCGATATTCTGCGAAACCCCCGCGCCGGATGCAAGGACGAAAACCCCACGCGCAGTCGGCACGTGGCAGGAGTCGCGCCTGAACGCGATAGCCATGTTTCACTTCTGTATCGGCCATTCAAATCACCAATCTACCTACGATAGACGCACAGATCACAACAATCATCAATGATCGGCGGTGCCGGCCCCACGCCGCGACCGCGGCTGAAGGCGGGGACAGTTTGGGCTTCTGCCAGCGATGGTTTGCCGGTAAAATTCTTTGCTACTCGCCGGGCGTATGATCGCGTGGCAGTTATCGAGGTCGAAATCCGGTCAGGAATACGACAGACAAGGCGGAGTCGAAGAATGATGCAGCGGAATATCTTGCTATGTGCGGCTCTCACTGTCGCTGGGTGCGGGAGCCGGGGTAGCTCTGCGAGTGCGGTGTATCCGGGGCGGGAGTGGGAAGTGAGGCAACCGCAGGAGGTGGGGCTGAGGGCGGAGGGGCTGAAGGCGTTCAGCGATTATGTCGGCGGGTTCGGATGTGTCGTCCGGCATGGGTACATGGTCTACACCTGGGGCGATGCATCGCGGCGGATGGATGTGGCCTCGGCGGCCAAGCCGGTCTATGCGCACTTCCTGTTCAAGGCGGTCGAGAATGGGCGAATCTCCGGGCTCGATGAGCCGGTGCGCAAGTGGGAGCCACGACTGGCGCAGATCAATGAAAGCCTCGCGCATAAGGACGCGAAAATCACCTGGCGGCACATGGCCAACCAGGTCTCGTGCTACGGCCTCGTCGAGGAGCCGGGGACGGCCTTTGCCTATAACGACTGGCAAACGTCGCTGCTGTGGGACATGCTGTTCACGAAGGTCTATGGCGCGACATTTGAGACGGTCGATTCGCAGGTCCTGCATCCGCTGCTGACCGACCTCATCGGCTGCCAGGACAATCCGACGTTCATGGCTTTCGGCGAGCAGAACCGGCCCGGCCGGCTGGCGATCTCGCCGCGAGACTTCGCCCGCTTCGGCCTGCTCTACCTGCACGGCGGCAGGTGGCGTGACAAGCAACTGCTCAGCCACGGGCATGCGCGAATGGCCGTGACGGAGCCTGTGCCCAACGCGATTCCGCGGGCAGGCGACAAGGCGGCGGAAATGATCCCCGGCCAGCGGTCCATCGGCTCGCAGAAGATTCCAGATAACCAGAA
>Ga0315296_10004796_pt1 | contig 10986 bp, 12 predicted proteins | sample YL17G14_18_MG_FD_203921 | JGI IMG/M metagenome (GOLD analysis project Ga0315296, IMG submission 203921) | Sediment microbial communities from Yellowstone Lake, YNP, Wyoming, USA - YL17G14_18 | ecosystem: Environmental > Aquatic > Freshwater > Lake > Sediment | place: USA: Wyoming | collected...
AGCCCATGGTGCCTGCTGCGCCGGCGGGGTTGTCGGTGCCTATGGTGGATTTGGAGTAGCCGAGGTCTGTGAGCCATCTGGCGAAGAGGTCTATTGGATGGGTCTCGCCTAGGTAGTCGAGGTAGGTGTAGGCTTCTCCCACGATGGGTGTCTGGTGGCGGAGGTGGTCGGCCTCGAGGAGGGGGCCCATGAAGACGGGTTTACCGTCCGGCGGGATGAGGAGGGCGGCGGGGCGCTCGGTCACCATGTGGTAGAAGCCACTCAAGTAGAAGATGCTGACGCCGTTCGTCACCAGCATAGCGTCGTACTTCTTCTCAGCCATGACCTCACGGAGAGCCGATAGACGTCTTCCGTACTCGTCCCAACTGATCTTAAGATTAGGCATAGAATCACAACATTAAATTCAAGTTAAATAGATAAAGAATTATTGTTTAATAAATATTAAATAAGTATCCATATCAACAAAGAATGCGCTTCCCCTTCTCATGAACCAACCACCAATGGACATTAATAATTCCGTCGCGTGTACCGTGCGCCCTTTTTTAGATGAAAAATGATAAAAGGGTCAGATCCTTAGATTTAATTGATTTTAATTGTGTTTTGAGGAGGAGGAAAAGGTTAGATATGAATAAATGGAAGGCAATTGCTATTCTTCTGTTCATCATCGGATTTTACTGGTTCGTAGGGTCTCTTGCCACTATATACTTCATGATGGCAACTGTACCTCAAGGCTTTGATCCAATATTAGTGGTGCCTCTGATGGTGGCGTTAGGGTTAGTCCCTTCAGTCGTAATATTATATGGTGGCTATAGAAGCCTGAGGAAGTCTAGGGTTGCTCCGATGCCTCGACAAATTGCCAGACAGCCAACTGTTAAACCTAAGCCCAGTATTGCGCAACAAGCTGAAATGCGGGCTGAAGAAACTGTGCGTGCGCAAGCAACGGTTTTCACTACGGCCTTGGAGGGAATAGTAGACTATTCGAACATTGCTATAAATCTTCCAATGTCTGAAGAGACTTTGAAGAAGTATGGATGGCAATCTCTGAAGAGCTCCCGGCGATACACGATTGACGATGAACCACTTGTTGCTAACCTTTCAAAACTAGTTAATCTAGGGCCTATTACTATACCTTTATTGAAAAGTTCAATTATAGCTTTATCTGCAAGTGCTCGTTCGTCCTCTCAATTCCGCAACACAGGTTTATTATGTCTAGTGATTGGGAAGATAGGCGGAAAAGAAGCCTGCGATGCGTTGCGCTCTCTATTTCTTATGCGCTCCAACGTGTATGAATATCAGTATATTAGAGGACAGGCAACCCTTGGTTTAGCCCTGGCTGGAGATAAAGACGCAGCAGAGCTCCTTATTACGATGCGAACAAAAGCTCCGCAGGGGATGGAAGCTCAGTATGGGTGGATAGCAAGTAATATTGATGAAGCTTTGACGATGCTTGGAGTGGAACCTCCTGAAACTTGGGATAGAGTGGCCATACAGTTCATCTCCGAGATCAATTCAGGAACGCCAAATTTCAAGGAATTTGCTAATAGACTTGATAAATTCGACAATGAGGAAATTGGCGGTGCCTGGAATACAGCCGCAGCAGAGTATTGGAATAGAGGAGATAAAGTGATGGCTCAGAGATGTTGGCTTGAGGCTCTGCACAATAATCCTTCTCCAAACTTCGTTGCGGCATGGGGTCACCTTGAACTTCCTCCAGGTGCCCCAAAAAATATCGAGACTGTGGAACGCCTTCGCAGGGAACTGGGTCCTTTAGTTGAATGACCGTTTATTCTACGTTATGGTTTGGGGATCATAGACTGATTGATTATTCAAGCCAAATGCGGTGGGGACGGAAAAAAAGGTGCCGCAGCGCTTGACGATCAGGAGCCCTGCATGGGGCGCTTCTTGCCTGCGTGTTTCTCCGCCAAGATCCTGTTGAGTTCCTCCTCGTCGACATCCTCGTCCTCGCCCTCTATCGCCTCCACCTCCTCCGGCGTCGGCTTATCGACGGGGACAAGGCTGTCCACGAGGTTCTTGTACAGGGTCCTAAGCTCCCTAAGCTCGACCAAGATCTCCTCGAGAGTCTCTTCGCCCAAACACGCGCCCCCATCAGAACCTACTCAAGGACCCTCATAAAGCCTTAGGACATTCTCCGAGACCTCACTCAACCCCACTCGGACGAAACGAGAGAAAATAAATTTTTTCCGTTATCCTAGGTAGCACAGGATAAGCCCGTCACTGCATCGAGGCGAGCTTCTCCTGCATCTCCTCGAACATCGCCCTCAGCCTCTCGATCTCCCTACGGTTATCCACCACCGCCGTAAGGTTCAGCAGGTCGATCGGATGATACACCTCGTCCCCGGCCTGGTAGATCATCGCCGCCGCCTCGTCGTCCCAGGCCCTGAAGAGCTCCATGAAGGCGTCGAACCGCCCCGTGTCCTTCAGCGCCGCACGATACTTATCCCGCAGCTTCAGCATCAGCCTCTGCAGAGTCACACGCTGGCTGTCCCTGATGATCCTGCCCAAGCCGCCCACCGGCGAGGAAAGCCGATGACAGCGCCTATAAACAAGACTCAGCCCGCGAGAGGAGGGAGATGGGAGAAATAGGGCCACCTGCCCGTGGCCCGGACCGCGGATCATCGTGCACGCGGCGAGGAGGATCGATCCATCAATTCAAACCGAATCCCGCTCTCTATTCAGCAAAAACGAGTTCTTCCGAGCTATCTCGACAGCTAACTGTACCTGCCTCCGGTCGAAGCCCAACTCATTCAATATACGCGTTAAGTCACCCAGATCGGTAATTTTCTCGGAGCGATCCTCGATGGACCTGATGATCCGTCTAGCGTCATAGTACCCTATGGAGCTCCGCAGCTCCCTGTAGAGCGCCCGCTTAAACAGGAGCCCGAGTTTCATCGATCCCCTCCTCCTTGAACTTCATCCTCTTGACCTTCTGCTCGACCTTCCCCAGGGCCAGCAGCAGCCCGTATATCAGGGCCTCAGGACGGGGCGGGCACCCCGGGACGTAGGCGTCGGGCTGGATGACCGCGTCGACGCCGCCCATGACCGTGAAGCTGTCGTGGCATATCCCACCTCCGCAGGCGCAGTTGCCTATCGCGATGACCAGCTTGGGCTCGGGCGTGGCCTCGTAGGCGTTCATCAGAGCCCCAAGGGACTGCCTCGTCACCGGGCCCGTCACCAGCAGGATGTCGGCGTGCTTGGCGGACGAGGCCACCTTTACCCCGAACCTCTCGGCGTCGAAGTAGGGGGTGATCGTGTCGACGATCTCGATGTCGCAGCCGTTGCACCCCCCGCTGTTCACGGGGAACACCCAGGGGCTTCTCCCCAGCTTCCTAATCTTCTCCGCCTTCGCGGCCAGATCAGCTTCAGGACTCATATCGAGCCTCCCTGTACGCGTCTGCTAGAGTCTCGCTCCAGTCCATCCGCCTGCAATCTGGGCATAGGTAGATCATCTCCTTGAACTCCTCCGCGTATCCGCCCGTCAGCTCAGAGTACTCCGCGACAGTGTTATCCAGGACCCTCTTCGTCGTGAAGTACTTCCCGCAGCTCTTACACTTCACGCGCAGGAGCTGCAGCTCGACCTCGAGATCCTCTCTGGTGGCTGAGGCGAGCTCGAACTCCTCGCTGAACCTGTAGGCATCCACGGGGCAGACCTCCTCGCATAGACCGCACATGATGCACCTCCCGTAGAAGAGCCTCAGGGTCCAGACGTTCTCCTTCTCCTCCACCGTCAACGCGTTCGGGGGACACGTCTTCGCGCAGGCCCCGCACCCGATGCAAACGTCGAAGTCGAGTACGGGTCTCCCCCTGAGCCCCTCCGGCGTCGGGGTCTTCTCCGCGGGATACTTGAGGGTCACGCGACCCCTCTTGATCCCTACTTTTAGTAGTTTCAGGATGTTACTCATGCAAATCCTCCTGGAGGCCCCGGCCCGAGATAATCCTCTCCTTGCCGGTCCTGTCATCGACCACTATCATCCTCTCGGTGCACGAGATACAGGGGTCCACGCTCCCTATGACAACCGAGGCGTCGGCGAGCGTCTGCCCCATCAACATCAGCGGAGTCACTGGGAGGTTCGCGTAGGTCGGAGCCCTGACGCGCCACCGATAAACGGTGTCCTCCCCGCCGGTAATCAAGTAGTGGACGTCCGTCCCCCTCGGCCCCTCCACGAGCCCCACCGAGGTCACATCCGGCGGGATATAGTCTATGGGGACATGTACGGGGCCGTCCGGGAGCGACTCCAAGGCCTGCTCCACTATCTTTATCGACTCCAAGGTGTCGTGTGCCCTCACGACGGTCCTGGCCAACACGTCTCCTCCCGTCTGGACCGGTGTCTCGAACTCGAAGTTCGAGTAAGCCTCGTACGGGTAGTCCCTCCGGGCGTCTATGTTTACGCCTGAGGCCCTCGCCACGGGGCCCATCACAGAGTACCTCTTGGCGTCCTCCTTCGACAGATAGCCGACGCCCTTTAGCCGGCTCTGCAGCGTGCTGAGGCCCAAGGCGGCGTCCAGCAGCTCCTGGTATTCCACTAGGACCTCCGAAACCTCCTTGAGGGCCTTCTCCTTCTTATCCTCCCTTATATCCCTCCGTACGCCGCCGGGGACGATCATGCCGTACTGCTTCCGGTTCCCTGTGAGCAGCTCGGCGAGGAACATGATCCTTTCCCGGACCCTCCAGAACTGCATGAGCCCGGAGTCGAAGCCCACCATGTGGGTGGCTACGCCGAGCCAGAGGAGGTGGCTGTGTATCCTCTCGATCTCGAGCATTATCGTCCTGATCCACTTGGCCCTCTCAGGAGCCTCGAACCTGGCCGCCCTCTCAAGGGCCTGGGTGTAGGCTTCCCCGTGGACTGAGCCGCAGATGCCGCAGATCCTCTCCGCGATGAACGGCACCGTCTCGTAGCTCATCCTCGTCTCGGCGATCTTCTCCAGCCCCCTGTAGTTGAAGCCCGCCCTGAGATCCACGCCGGTGATCCTCTCGCCGTCGACGTGGAACCTGAAGTATATCGGCTCGTGGATGGCGAAGTGGTAGGGGCCGTACGGGACGACGTTGAACGAGCCAGCGTTCTCGGGGGCCACGAAGGGGAACTTGGCGTCGGCCTTGATCGGCGGCGGCGTCTCGTTCTTGAAGCTCTTCCTCATTGGGAAGAGGTCCTCGGGCCAGTCATCTGAGGTGAGGAGCTTCCTCGGGTTGGGGTGGCCCACCGGGTTCAGCCCCAGGGTCTCCTTTACCTCCCTCTCGTACCAGTCGGCGACGGGCATGCGGGGTGTGGACGCCGGGAAGTTCTCGTCGCCCTTCGGCACACTCGCCCTAATTACCAGAACCGTCCCCTGCTCGTACCATCCCAGAACGTAGTCGACTATGAAATGGTTGAGGGATTCCACGTAGTCGGTCCCGGCCATCGTCAGGAACTGCCCCTCGAGGGAGTTGTGAGCATAATCTAGGACCTGGGGGAGGTCCTCCCTCTTGAACTCTACGAGCAGTAACTTCTCGCGGAGCTCGCTGACCTTTAGGATGCTGTCCGGGAACCTCTCTTTCAGCTCCTCTACAATGTTTTTGTCCGTTTTCTATTCACCTCGATCCGGGCGCAGAGAATGCGAGGATCAAAGCCAACGACGAGAAAGCTAAGACGATCGCGTAGAATCTGGCTGCCTCGAGCAGCCTGTATCTGGCGTTGAGAGACTCCGCTAGGGATATCAGGAGTGTGCAGAGCAGAAGGCTCACGACGTATAGGGCGACTACGGCGACGGAGAAGACATCCCCCTTCACGCCGATGGGTATGAACGCCGTCAGGAAGAACTTCGGTATCGAGTACAGGGCGAGGCTTCGTACGAATTGACCCATTTTCAGCATGGCGAGGGGCGCCCCGCTGAACTCTATCATGGAGCCCCCGGTCAGCTCGGACTCCGCCTCAGCAACATCGAATGGGACCCTGCCGCTCTCAGCTAGGAGGCTCAGAAGGTACGCCACGACCGCGACCATCAGGGAGCCTCCGACGGCGAGGCTTCTCGAGGCGTCGTCGAGGGTCGTGGACCCCCTGAACAAGATCAGGGCTGTCAGCGAGACTATGATCGAAGGCTCCACAAGGGTGGCGAGAATTACCTCCCGGGAGCCCCCCACCACTCCGTAGGGGTTTCTGCTCATGCTTCCGGCGATGGCGAACACGAACGCGGACAGGACGGCGAGCTCGATGAAGATGATGCCGCCTTCTTCCAAAGGTGACTGAACTGTCACCGTCGCCATCATGGCGAACATCGCGAGGGACAGCATGAGCATCAGTGCCGGGAAGACCCTGAGCAGGAACCCGGCCTTCTCAGGCAGTATCGTCTCCTTGCGGAAGAGCTTGAGTATGTCGTGCCAGGACTGCGTTACCGGCGGACCGATCCTGTTCTGAAGCCTAGCCGTTATTTTCCGCCGCAAACCGTCGAGGAGAGGCGCGACAATTATCGCCAGCGCTAGATTCAGGGCCAGTATTGGCAGGTTCATATCATCACTCCGATAATCGCCAGCATGACGATGAGCGCGAGGAGTATCAGGGGGTTAGTCTTCTCGAGGGCCTGCGAGACCCCGTCATCCGGGATCCTGATGTCGTAGACCGGTTTGAATATCTCCCTCCATGCCGTGAATATCTCTCCCCTCGACCCTTGCAGGTCATCGACCGTGGTGTAGCCGGTCATCCACGACTTGATCTTGCCAGGTTTCGCGCCCCCCATGACTACTGCGGATAGTAAAGTCGCTACCAGCATGACCAGGAGCAGATTATTCAGGGCCTCAAACTGGGGAGGTTTCCCCCCACTCACCAGGGAAAAGGCGAGCAGCGGCCACGTCGGGACTAAGGCTATCAGCAGGTTGCTCGCCGAGACCAGGGCCACGGCGAACTTCTGGGAGCCGCCTGAGGTGACGCTGCTATTCGAGAGACCCTCGAATACGAGGGTGTAGCTCCGAAAGAACCCGGCGAGCGACGCCGCTGCCGCGAAGAGCATCGCGCAGCCTAATAGGATGAACCCTATGCTCCCCTCAATGCCCATCTGCATGAGGACTTCGGCTCCCATGCTCACGAGGGAGAACAGCACCAAGTAGGTCGCGAGGGTGGAGGCCGCCTCAACCCTCATAACGGTGGAGAGGCCGCCGAACTCGAACATGCCGTTACCCGTCTTCTCGTTGAGGCTATCGTGGACATAGTTGATTACGGAGAGGCTGAGTACCGCGGGGAGCAGCAGGTAGGAGAACAATGCATCGAGTTCCTTGACTGAAGCCGAGACAAGGAGGAGGCCGAAGGTGATCTGGTGGATGGTTGAGAAGAGGTCGGCGAAACGCCTGCTGATCATGCACTGGAATACGCCGACGATTGTCGTCAAGGCACCGAGTAACAGCAAGAGTGGGGCGATGGCGGCGTACGACGCTAGGTTTTCGTTTAGGAAGACCACGGCCGTGAAGGCGACCAAGACCCCCGCAGATTTATAGTTCGAGTACATGTCGGGGAGCCACTTCTGGAAGGGGAGAGCGCCTACCAGCATGATCACGAGGGGGGCGCCCGCGAACGGATACCCCAAGTATTCTAGGATGAGGGTCAGTGAAAGGGCGATGATCACATATAATCCGATTCTCCCCTGGTTCTTCTTCGCGGATAAGGCGAGGACGATGAGGAGCGCCAGCGCGACAAGGGGCAGGTTCCCCGGGAGAGGCGTAACCCCAATCAACGCTACCAGCGCGAGAAGCTGCGGGTTGCTCACGGGATCTATGAGCAGGATCAGCGAGACCACTAACACGAGGATCTGCTGAAGCTGTAACGGGTAAAACCCGGTTGTATGAAGAACGAGCAGAATTGCCTGCACCGCTGCGAGGAGTATCCTCGCTGATCTCTTGTTGTAGAGGTAAATCAACGCTGGTAATGCGAGTAGAGCTTGGTACACTAGGTTCAGCCTCCTGTGTGTTCGGGTTCCCTCTCCGGGTTCCTTTGTATCACTCTCTTTCCGGTGAGCAGCTTCACGGCCTTGCTCTTGGAGGGTTCCACGACTTCCTCGTACTCCCCGTATATCATCGCCCCGGTTGGACACAGTTCCACGCACGCTGGGGGTAGATCGTCTCTGGACCTCTCCATGCATAGATCACATTTCGTCATGAATCCCCTGGCGGGGTCTATGTCAGGCACCCCAAAGGGGCACGCTGCTACGCATAGTTTACATCCTATGCACCTGTTGCGCCGGAAGCGGACGGGGCCTTCCCCATCCTCGTATACGGCCCCTGTGGGGCAGACTTCAACACACACGGGGTTGGTACAGTGTTGACAGGTTATTGGCACAAGCACTCCGTCTTTTGTGGAGATTATCTTCGCCCGTGGCTTCGAGTTCAGGAACTCGCAGACCTTCTCACATACCTCGCAGCCGATGCATTTCTCCATGTCTACGATCTTAACCTTAGTCAAAATTGCACCTCAAGCTGTACCATGAAGGTATCTGTCAACCCAGGAGGCCGTCTTCAGGCCGGTCTGTAAGGCCCTCCCCACCTTGCTGATTCCTGTCGCCACGTCGCCAGTCGCGAACACCTTGTCCTTGGAGGACATGAACTTGCCATTGACCTCGATCCCGCCCCACCTCACCGTCTTTATCTCCTGAAACTCCTTGCTGAACGGCGGCGTCGGTATCTGGCCTATCCCCACGATGATGTTGTCCACGTCGTCGATTATCCTCTCTGTGCCAGAGATCTGCTCCATTTTTAGAACCACTCCGCCCTTCACCTCAGCGCTCACGCTGATCACCTCTATCGACTCGACCTTCCCCTCTCCCAGAACCCTCTTTATGACGGCCCTCTCCGTGTGCGAGACCCCTTTTCTCTTAAGTCTGTTTATTTCGTAGCTTCCTGATGGGGCGTCTAATCCGTTCTCTATGGAGATGAGGTTAACGGAATGCCCCTCTCTGACGGCCTCCAAAGCGGCGTCCACCGCCACCAGCCCCGACCCGATGACGGCCACATTGGAGCCGAGTTTTATCTTCTCTTTTTCCGGCATCAAGCCTAGCTCGTAGGCCTTGCTTCTAAACAAATATTCGAGGGCGGAGTAGATGCCCTTGAAGTTGGATCCTTCCGCCGGAAGGCTTCTGGAGTTCCAGGTGCCAGTCGCTATTATAGTGGCGTCGAATTCATCCACCACTTTCTGTAGCTCCACCGTCTCCTTTACGAAGCCATCGCCAAGAATATTGTTCCCGTTGGCCGTCACTTTGTATGAGGTTTTTATTTCTACGTCGAATATCTCTTCTAACTCTTTGCATCCTAGGAGTACTCTATTTCTTGGGATCCTAGATTCGGGAATACCGAAAACCATTATCCCTCCTGGAAAAGGGAGCCTCTCGTATAGAGTGATCCCGTAGCCTTTACAGGCTAGATAGCCTGCGGCTGCTAATCCAGAGGGCCCAGCACCTATTACGGCGACTTTCTTATCCACTCTTTGATTGGGCTTTTCTTTTTTGCACATAAATGTAAAACGCATGTAGTCGCCTGTATTCACAGTTAATCATAATCGCTACCCTCTAGAGATACTTAAATTAAACGCAGAGGATGAGGTTCACGAAAAAGCTAGAGTAAAAATAATGATCTCTAAACATTTTCAAGGATGTCTTCGAGAATCGTACATGCGAGGAACTACTAAATATACTTCGCCCGCGGAGCGCTTACACCCGCCATGTAGTCTCTGATGACATTAAACATAGGGAACTGTTCTTCAACAGAGGAAAGTCCACATCTGGGTTCCTAGAGTCGAGTTAGCCAACGCACTCGGTTACGTCAGAAGCCCTCATGGTTATGAAAGATTGGTGGGGTTTCGGTTATGTTATATTTAAGATGAGCTACGCAGAGTTAAGGGAACCAAGATGATTTACGAGTGGAGAGTGTATGAGGCCTGGCCGGGCAGGATGGACGCCCTGAACGAGCGCTTCGCCAAGACGACGCTCGGCTTCTTCGAGAAACACGGAATAAAGGTGATAGGCTTCTGGACAGCCGTCGTGGGCACCAGCAACGTCCTATACTACATGCTCGCCTACGACAGCCTCGCCCACCGCGAGAAGGCGTGGACAGCCTTCAGCACCGACCCAGAGTGGATCAAGGCGCGGAAGGCGACGGAGGAGAAAGCGGGGGGACCCCTCACTACGAGGATCACCAACATGATCTTGGCGCCGACAAACTACTCGCCCATGAAGTAGACTGGGCGCCCCTATTTTCTTCGACTAGATACTTCGAGAAGGGGATGGTTGTAGATACAGTTGATAGGCTACGAGGTTACTGGAAGTTGGGTACGACCTCGTCTGCGAAGACCTCTGCATCACGGCGCAGGTTCTCGCCCATGAATCGGATGATGAAGAGGCTCACGCCGGCGTCGACATAGCGCGTCGCCTGCTCCACGATCTGCTCAGAGGTGCCTGCGAGGGGCGGGTGCCTCGCGCCACTGGCGCCCTCGTACCTCGCCTCGACTTTCCTTGTATACTGCTTCATATTCATCTCTGCCCCCTCAGCGGTCTCGGCGATGAGGGTGTAGGCTGCCCATGACCTCCTCACCTCGGCCGGGTCCCTGCCCACCCTCGTGCAGTGCCTATCCAGGGCCTCCGATTTCGCCTTGAACTCCTCCGGCGTGCCCATCCATGCGGCGAAGTTGCTGATGTCGGCGTGCCTCGCCGCCGTCCTGAGGGTGAGCTGCTCCCCGCCTCCCGCTATCAACAGGGGTGGCCCTGGACTCTGGATGGGCCTGGGGGAGCAGTAGGCTTCGTGTATCGAGTAGAAACGCCCCTCGAAGCTGGGTGCCTCCTCCGCCCACATCTTCCTTATTATCTGCGCGGCCTCGTCGAGCCGCCTCGCCCTGACGGCCGGCGGCTCATAGGGGTAGCCGTACGCCCTGAACTCGCCCTCGTGCCACCCAGTGCCGAGGCCGAGGATGAGCCTGCCGCCGCTTATGGCGTCGAGGGAGGCGGCCATCTTCGCGAGAAGCG
>Ga0315296_10004797_pt1 | contig 10986 bp, 7 predicted proteins | sample YL17G14_18_MG_FD_203921 | JGI IMG/M metagenome (GOLD analysis project Ga0315296, IMG submission 203921) | Sediment microbial communities from Yellowstone Lake, YNP, Wyoming, USA - YL17G14_18 | ecosystem: Environmental > Aquatic > Freshwater > Lake > Sediment | place: USA: Wyoming | collected...
CTGCTTGCGCTGCGCCTCACGGGAATGAGACCGGCGCATGGCCGGCGAGGCGCAAGGCCGAGACGGCCTCGCCACGACTGGGTGCCATGCTTACGCTGGCGTAAGCATGACCTTGGCAATGAGCTTCCACATGGCTACGCGAGCGTAGCCATGGCACCCGACCACTGCCTGCCCATCAGATTACGATAGTCGCCGTACCACAACTAATTGGCTGCGATGCTCGCGTCGGTGATCTCGAAGACCCAGGCGTGCTCACAGGGCGGCGACTGACGGATGCTCTGCGGGACTACGATGGACAGGCCGTCCTCGGCAACTCTCCATTCGACGGCGGCGTCGGAGCCTAGCAGCCGGACTGACTTCGCGCCTCGAACCGGCGAAATTTGGATTCGCTCGGGAGGCGCGGCTTGCCCTTCTTCAGCGAGGCAGATCGCGTAGACGGTGTTCGCCCGACGGGTCAGGCAGACCGGGCCGACTTTGTATGGCGGGACGGGGCGCGTGCCGTAGATCGCGCTGCCGTTGATCTGCATCCATTTGCCGATCTCTTTCATCCGCTCCAGGGCGGGCGGCGGCAGTTCGCCGTTGGGGTCGGGGCCGACGTTGAGCAGGAAGTTGCCGCCCTTGGCCACGATGTTGACGAACAGGCGAATGAGCTGGCGGGTGGATTTATAGTTGTCGTTGGGTTTGTACGACCACTGCGTGGCCATGGTCATGCAGGTCTCCCAAATGTAGGGCTGGGCCTTCTCGGGGACTTCCTGCTCCGGCGTGACGTAGTTCTCGTACCGGCCGCCGACCGTGCGATCGACGACGATCAGGCCGCTCTGGTGACTCCTGGCCATCGTAGCGAGCTTGGCCATGTTGATATCCTGCCGGGGCGGACGAACCTGGCCGCCGTCGAGCCAGAGGATATCGATGGGGCCGTAGTTCGTCATCAGCTCTTGCACAATGTTGTGCGTAAAATCGACAAAGGTAGCCCATTTCTCCGGATACTTGCTCGTATCGTAATTCACATTGCGGTCGCGGTGCGGCCAGTCGGGCGCCCAGTAGCCCGGATGATGCCAGTCGGATTTCGAGTAATACGCCCCGATGCCGAACCCTTGTGCGCGGAAGGCATCGAAGACCTCTTTGACCACATCCGCCTTCGGATTTGTGTGGAAGGGACAGGACGGGTCGGTCGTGCGGTAGTCGGTTTGCTTCGTGTCGAACATGCAGAACCCGTCGTGGTGCTTGGTCGTGAAGACGACATACTTCATGCCGGCCTCTTTGGCGGCGGCGACCCACTTGCCCGGATCGAAACGCTGCGGATTGAACGTGGTATTGAGGGCCACGTAGTCGCGGAAGAACCGCTCGAAGTCCTTGTTGCGGTCGGTCCAGGCCTTGAGGTCGTCCGGCCGGGCCCACTTGTCCGCCTCGACCAGCGGCCACGACTCGATGCAGCCCCACTGGCTGTAGATGCCCCAGTGCATCATGAAGCCGAATTTCCAGTCCTGGAAGCGGTCGAGCTTGTCCAGCACGAGCGGGTCGGTCTCCCGGTCCTGCGGCGACTGCTTGTCGGGCGGAGGATAGGAGAGGTAACTCGCGAGGATGCGCCCGAGGATTTGCTCGCCCCGCTCGTTGGCGTGGATGGGGTCGCGCTTGAACCAGTCGAGGTCCTTTCCCGATTGCCGGATGTACCGGCCCCAGGCCGCCTCCATATCGAGAAAGGCGGCGCCCATCTCATTGGCCAGTTGCTCAAGGCCCGTGCGGTACGGCGTGAACTGGTTCGGATCGCTGATCGCCTGCCATACTTTGTCAATGCGTGGGTCGGTCTGCCCGAACGCGCCCGTCATCAGCAGGACGTCGACCTGCGAGGCGCCGCGAATCTGCCGGATCACCTCACGGATGGAGCTGATGTCGTTCCGGTGGCTGATGCCCCCGATGATGACCAGGTCGGGCCTGTGGTCGAGCACGTACTCCTTCACCCGGCCGGGCTCCTTGTACCACCAGCAGCCGGTGGACCCGCGCACGGAGGTGACCTTCTCGATTCGGCACGTTGGGTGCCGCCGCTCGACGAGCATGTCCCAGCCCGAGCGGCTGGTGTCGTTGACGATGCTGTCGCCGAGCATGACGACGTGAAGCACGCCGCCGTTGAGCAACCGCTCCTTTGTCCTCGGCAGTCGCTGCCAGCGGTCCGCCGGCGGCGTGTACTGCACCGGCGGCATCTCCGCATACGCCTTCTGAATCTGCTCCAGCGTTCGTTTATTGCCGCGGATGATGTAGCTGTCATCGGAGGCGAGGGCCGATACGCTCAATGAGACAACCAGGGCCAATGGACACATGATACGGCACAATGCAGCCACTTGTCATTCTCCTGCTAATTCATCTTCCATGACCATGTTTACCCCATGGTACACATCGGGGCCGGAGCATGCAACTGTTCCACACCAATAGGGATTTGGCGATCACAGATACAGTCAAACCCGCATTGCCAGAGGGTTCTGCCGGCTCCTATGCTGTGAAAAATACCAACGCTGCAAGCATCGATAGGCATGTGAAACCCGGCGATCCCGGGTAAAGGGAGGTGATGATTATGCACGACTTACCGTCAGGACGCGTGATGGGCTGCTATGCGGCTGCGATGCTTCTGCTTCTTGCAGGGTGCGGGGGTCGCAAGCAAGCGATCAACGTCACAGCGGCGGCGCCGGGGGAGAAGGTGTAGGTGGACGTGAAGGCCAGTAATTTTGCCTTCGACCCGGCCGTAATCAACGCCCAGAAGGGCCAGACCCTGGTCCTCAATGTGACCAACGTCACCGGAGAACCCCACAACATCACGGTGAAAGACCCATCGGGAAAGGTCATCAAAGACGAAGATATTCCCGCCCGCCAAACCATAACCGTGGAGATCCCGCTCCGGACCGCAGGAGTCTATCCCCTCTATTGCGACAAACCGCTCCACTCCACCCTCGGCATGAAAGGCAGGATCGAAGTCAAGTAAGCAGATCTACAATCGCCGGCCAAGTTTGGGCCAGCCGGTCGATGTCGTCGTCGCCCCCGACGGCTCCCTGCTCATCAGTGAAGACAACGAAGGCGGCCTGATCTGCCGCCTTCGTGACACGCGAATGCGATCCTCTTGAACTGGGTAGTTCGCTTGGAATAGGAATCAGCCTATGGCAGTTTCCGCACGCTGAAATCGTCGAACAGGACAGGGGACCACACAGCGGTAATCCACGGAGCACCCTTGGACAGCCGCGCATCCGTGGTCTCAATCATGAGGTTGTCATCCAGATACCCTCGCAACTGCTCGCCCCGAACTTCGAATGCCAGCTTGTACCACTTGCCTTGGACCAAGGTGCAGGGATTTCTGCTCAGAACGACCCCATGGCGCGCGCCTGATGCAATGTGATAGTTGAGGTCGAGCCGCAACCCGCTTGTTGGAGCGTTGTTGCTCCAGATGAAGAGGAAAGCGTACTGATCCATGTCCTTGATGCCGAAGTTGGAGGGTGTTGCCCGCGTTTGAATCGCTACGCCTCCCCGCCCAGGGGCTGCCCCCTCCTTCACGCAGACACGAACGGTCACGAGGTAGTCCGCCCAGTCTATCTGGTTGAGGCGGGCACTGCAATTTGACAGCATCAACTGACCGTCTTCGACCGCATGCGCCGGCGGAGGTGATGCCTTAGTGTCCCAATCCAGAATCTGCCAATGCTTGGACAGCCCCTTGTCAAAGTTGTCCGAGAAGACAGGACCCGTGATGGGCTCAACTTGCGGCGTGGGTCTGGATTCGGATGGGCCCTCTGTAACGGCGGGTTCGGCTGCCTTTGGCCGGGTGGCCGGAATCGCTCCCGCTTCGATTCTCTCCACGATGTCGTCCACGGCCACCGCATAGAGCCGCCCCTCGGGCCTCACGGCTACAGGACCCTCGTACTCACAGGCCACGTGCGTGCCGTCCGGCGACCAGGCATGGCCCCCAGTCCAAGTGGCTGCACCCAGATCCATCGCCCCTGTTTGCTGCAAGCGACCTCCTTCCAGGCGTGCAAACAGAAGTCGTCCCCAAGAAGTCAGCGGGTCTTGGATGTTAGGCTTGGGACAGGCCAAGGCGAGTCGGCGACCGTCGGGGCTCCAACCCTGCCATTTCAACCTCTCAATTCCGAACTCCTTCAAGTTGACGATGGGCTCGGCCTTGCCGCCGGACAAGGGCTGACGCACCAGCATGCCTTCCTCCGCTATGGTCAAAGACTTGCCGTCGGGCGACCATGACCATCCCCATTCCGGCAGGTCCGGCAGGTCCGCGTCAACCCATTTGCGGATCACTGCCGCATCTCCACCGGCAGTTGGGATCACCTTCAGCTCCCGAACACCCGCGTCATTGGAGAGGAAGGCCAGCATGCCCCCGTCGGGCGACCACTTCAGGCCGCGCTCCGTCGCTGCTGTCCGGGTAAGACGGATCGGCGTTCTGCCATCCGTGAAGACGACCCAGATGTCTTCCTCGTCCGCAGGAGCAGCCTTGCTGATCAATGCCACCCGCGTGCTGTCAGGTGACCACACCGAGGCGCGTAGACTTTCTCCCGCCAGCGGGGCGAAACGGAATACCACCGTAGCTGGTCCACTCACCCCATGATCAGCCATTGACAGGGGTATCAGGCCCAAATCGAACGTGTTGCTGCCGGATTCCTTGGCCGCGGAGAACAGCAACCACTTGCCGTCGGGAGATACGGCCAAGAGCGTGGCTCCGGCGGAGACGGCGGGCCTGAGGGTGAACGAAGTCGGTTTCTCTCCGGCCAGAGCGCTCATAAGTAACCCCATTTCCCCCCGCGCAGTGTATGCAGTGTGAAACACTGCCTTTCCATCTGGTGCCCATTGGAAGCCTTCAAGCATATAAGACGGCCCGACGTCCACATCGCTGAGGGCCGTGCCTTCCGCCGACGCGACCCGGACCCCATACGTGAGCTTGGTGCTCGCTTGATAGAAGAAGAGCCTGCTCCTATCGGCAGATGGCCCCACGCAGAGTGTCAGAGAATCCTGCGCCAGTTCCTTCGGCAGGGAGACAAGGTACTCCTGGCCCTCAGGGTAGCGCACGAATCGCACGCCTCTGCCAAGTTGAGCTCCGATCAACCAACGCCCATCTTCAGACCAACACATTGGGGCCGGCCCTTCACACAGCATTCGTGCGGCGCCGTCGCCAATCGGTTTGACCCAGAATCCCGATGTTCCGCGGTTGTCAGTCAGCAGGGTCAAGGCAACGCACTTTCCATCCGGCGAGGGCAGCCCCGTGGATGCGGCGTCCGGGTAACTGACGGGAGCGCCGGTCGCCGCCGAAAAGGCGTACTGGTGTGACCCGCCTGCCGCGTCATAGGCCTGGAAGAAGACGGTCTGTGAGTCCTGTGTCCAGTAGAGGGCTTTCTGATAACCGCCTCCGCCTACGAAGCGTCCTCCCTTCAAGTCCAGGAGCTTCTTGGCAGGACCATCCGGCCGCAGCGTCTCGGGGGAAACAGGCTGCAGCCAGACCGCATTTTCTCCATGGGCGATGTATCGCCCATTGGGAGAGACCGCCACGTTGCTGACATCACTGTAGCGCTCGGTGTAGCGGAATATCTCTGTTCCATCGAGCGGGAGTACTTTGCCCCAATGGACCAGGAATCGCGCATCGGGTGACAGGATGAGCTTGTTATTATGCGGAATCCGGTTGTTGGCCCCGGAGAACGTCTTGGCCAGCACGAACTTGACTCCGGTGTTTGGGTCAACGAGCACATCGTTCGCCCCGGCGGGAGAGGCATTCTCGATCGCTCCCGCAACGGGCGCCGGCGTAGTGACAGGCGCCTCCTTGTTCGACCTCTCGGCCTTTGCCATTGGGAGCAGGACAGCCGCAACGAGAAGGATTGCGATTGTGCCGAGCGCTCCGATTTTCGCACTTCTGGGTACTGGTCTGGTCAACATGTGTTTGATCCTCCATTGCAAGGCTTTTCTCGATTCCGCTACGCCGATCAGACGCAGTCCGAAGTCGGCTTTCCAGAACGCCATCTCGCCAATGTCGATGAGGGTATTGCTGTAGTCCTTGGCCTGTCCTCCGAGGGTGACGAGAACTGTCTCGTCCACCGCCTCCTCACAAGTCCGGCGGATCATGGCATTGGCAAACCACACGAACGGATTGTAGAAGTAGATGACCTGCAGGAATGTCTGCATCGCATTGATCCACAGATCGCCCCTCTTGATGTGGGCCAGCTCGTGAATCAGGGCTGCCCTGAGTCCTTCGGGCGAGAGCTTCTTCACGAGCGAAGTCGGCATCAAGACAATGGGCCGCAGCAGGCCGCAGACGGCCGGACTGGGGACCGCTTCCGACGTCCGCAGACCCACCTGCCGGCGAACGCCCATTTGTCGGCGACACTGGTCCAGCAGGCAGAGCAATTCTCCGCCGGCGGGAGCGCTCGCCGCAACGAGTCCCTTGACGAACCTGATGCGTTGAGCAAGCAGGCCCACAAAAGCAAGCACGCCCGCAAGCCAGAAGAGCAAGACGAGTCCTTGCCAGGTGATGGGGGTCACACGCAAGACCGCAGGCGCAATAGGAACATCCGGCTCACCTGCACTCGCCGCAGGCGGGACCAAAGAGACCCCGCCGGATGGCTCTGAACGTTCCAACCGATGCTGCGCCGCCATGTCAAATCCGTCTACATTTGCAGGATGCTCCGACACGGGAGAGCGGGCCGGGAGTCGATCTCCGAGCCAGTATCCGATGCCCGTCGGCAAGGCCAGGGTCGGCGGTAGGACGAGCTTCACGAGCACGAGCAGCCACACGCAATATCGAAAGACCGCCCGCACCCGCTTGCGCAGGAGCAGGTCAATGCAGAAAAGTACAATGACCAGCAGCGCCGATTGGAGAAATGCGCCGGCGGCATACGTGCAGAATGCGTTGCCAAGACGGTTCAGACTGCCCAGACAATCGTTGACGATCTCGATCATGGATGGACCTCCCGCTCCTGTGAGTCCGTTGGATCAATCGCTGCCCTTCTCGGCCTTCTTCACGAGTTCGCGAAGCTCTGCCGCCTCGTTTTTCGAGAGACCTTCATGCTCGATCAGGAACTTGAGCATGGGGGTCAGCGCGCCGCCAAAGGCCCGCTTGAGCATCTTGCGAAGCTCGCCCCGCCGGGCCTCGACCTCGCTGATGCAGGATCGGAAGAGTTGCAGGTTGCGAATCCTGTTGATCTCCAGGAACCCCTTGGCGACCATGCGGTCCATCGTGAGTTTGACAGTGGCGTAGCACCAGTCCCTGGTGGCGGCCAGCGCCTCCTGGACGGTGCCGGCCGCACAGGGCTCTTTCTCCCACACCACTTTCATGATTTCCCATTCGGCCTCGGTGAGCTCCGCTGCGGCCTTCTTGCGCCGGCCGGCCTTTGGCTGCTTCGATGTCGTCATGTCCTTGTCTCCATATTTGATTTATCAAAATAGTATTTGCCTAAAATCAAATCGTCAAGCGCAAAATCAAAATTCTTTCAAAAAAAATTCCGGCCCTCGTTCTCGATGCTGCAAAGCCGGCCAATACCGCCCGGGAGGGCGACTTCGTCACTCTCAAGCGACGGGCGGCAGCCGGTTGCCTATGGGGAGCACTCGGCTCAGGGCGAATTGGCGTGCCGCATCCGCACGGGACCGATCTTGTCGAAGGGAATCGGTTCGAAGCCCAGCTTCAGTGCGGGGGAATCGGACTTGAGGCGGAAATTGCCGTTGGCGGCGTCGACGAAGAGCGGGTCGGCGTCCGTCAGGTTATCGCGGCTCTCGACCATCTCCGGCTTGGCGCCCCACGTGACGTTCAGGAGCTTGCTGCCGACGCAGATGTTGCGGGCGACAAGGACATTGCCGGGCGGCACGCCGTCATCCTTGGCGTAGTATGGTTCCAGAGTTGCCAACTCCGGATAGCGGGTGCTGTAGGGCGGCTGTTTCCAGTTCATCTCCTCCAGCCGCTGCTTCATCGTTTTGTAGACCATGTCGTGCCAGACGGGGGCTTTGCTCAGGCCCCGGCCGTCCAGCTCGACCGCCGGATCGCATTCGACGAAGATGTTGTTCTCGACACGGAAATCCCGGCCGCCGCCGAGGAAGACGGCCCGGTGCAGTTTCCACAGCACGTTGCCGTAGATGAGCGTGCCGCTGACGCAGTCGTCCATGTAGATGCCCATGGAGCCCATGCCGACGCCGCCGGTGTGATGGATGAAGTTGTGGCGGATGACGTTGCCGCGATAGGTGTAATCCCGGCCGGTGTAGATCGCGCCCACGTCGCCCGTTTCGAGGCAGACGTGGTGAATCTCGTTGCGCTCGATCACGTGCTCGTTGCCGTTGAACAGGATCGCGCAGTGCGGATGGTCGTGAATCAGGTTGTTGGAAGCGTGAACGCCGACGCCGGAGATCAGGATGGCCGGCGCGTAGCAGCGGGACCATCGGGCGATATGATGAATGTGGTTGTTCTCGATCACGTGCCCTGCCGGCGTCAAAGTCTTGCGGTTGCCGCCGCTGACGGAGATGCCGCCGTCGCCGGTTTCGTAGATCGTGCAGCCGTCGACGTGGTGATTTGTGCCGCCCTCGATAGCGACGCCGTAGTTGCCGAGATCGCCGAGGGTGCAGTCCATGACGCGGTTGTCGTCTCCGCCAGCAATCCGAATCGCGGTTCCTCGGGCACATTCAATCGTCAGACCCTGGATCGTGACATGCGAGGCTCCATTGATGTGAATCATGGGACTCTCGACGACGGAAACCATGGCCCGGCCCTGGTCGATCGGCTGCGGGGGCCAGAAATAGAGAACGCCGGAGGCGCGGTCGAGATACCATTCCCCGGGCTCGTCCAACTCTTCGAGGATGTTGAGGAAGAAGAATCGCCCGCCATCGCCGCCGGCGCGGAAGCCATAATGGCCGTACGGGGGGCTGGTCTTGACCAGCCGCTTATCGAGGTCGATGGACGCGATGTGCTCGTAGGAGTTCGCCCAGTCATAGGCCCAGTACCCGTGAATCCAGATGTCGCTCGTGTCTCGCCAGCGTCTCGGCCGGTCGCCCTCATAATTGAATCCGCCGGGCAGCTTGCCGAGCTTGCCCCCGTGCTCATCCCCGACGCCCTCCGGATAGCCGACGATCTTCGTGAATCCGCCATTGGGCCACCGGGCCAGGGTCATCGGCTTGCCCGCGAAGAACAGCTCCAGTCCCGCCGGCGTCACGGGCCGGCCGAAACCGCGGCTGCTCAGCCGGCCGAAGTTCGTGATCCCGAGGGCCTTCAGGTTCACCTGCCGGACACTGTCCCTGGCGGTCGGATCGAGCCTGACCAGAATGGCCGCGTCTTCCACCTTCTGCCAGGCGCCGACCTCCCGTCCGCCGACCAGCCGCACGTTTTCCGTCCTCGCCGCACGATACACAATCGGCGATTGCGCCGTGCCGGAGTCCTCCGCCGTCAGCTCAAAACTCTGTTCGAGATAGTAGTCCCCCGGAGCGATCGACACAGTCACGCCGCCCGCCGGAAGACCGCCGGCCTTCTTCATCTCTCGAATTGCCCGCCGCGCCGCCCCGAGTGTCGCAAAGGGACCATCGGTCCGACTCTCATTCGGCGAGTTCAGCCTGCCCGACCAGGAGTCGTTGCCCTGCGTCGAGACATGCAGGCCGACGGGCTCCGCCGCCGCACGACCCGCCTGCAGGAACACCAGAACAAACAACGCCACCACTGGTATGCTGCCGTGCCGCGTATAGTCTGTGATCATCGCCATTTCCCCTTCCGTTTGAGATGAGACATTGCCCTATCGCGTGCTTGCCGCCTGGCCTTTCGTCGGCCTGCCGCAGCACTTCTTGTATTTCCTGCCGCTGCCGCACGGGCACGGATCGTTGCGGCCGATCTTCGGAGTGTGTTCCACAATCGGCGCCGTGGGAGTGGCAGGGGGTTGTTCCGTCTGATCGGCAGGATTCTGCTCAAGATCCTCCAGGGATTGCAGGGCCCGCGCGTACCAGAACTTCTGCAAGGCCTCCTCGTCCGTAATGTCCACGCCGGCTCGCTCCGCCTCCATCGCCATGGCCTTGGCCGGCCCCCAGTTCTCGGGCTCCATGGCCTCATCGACAATCTCCTCGGACCAGCCGTGCACCGACTGGGCAAGAGCCGATCCATTCTCCAATATTCCTTCGGACGCCATCCACTCCAACAACGCCTCGACCACCGGCGCCACCTTGGCAAAGAAGCTCCGCCCTCCTGTGACTTTGCGGGGGAACACATCCAACAGCACATTGTACAGCGTCCGCTCGTCCAACTCGTTCGGGGCGGTTCCTTCGTACGTCTCGGCGTATTCGAGCAGCCGCCTTGTGATGAACGGCGCATCGTTGAGAAGATCCTGGGGCAGGTCGCGGGCCCATTGCGACTTCATGAACCGTCTGACCACGTTGACAGGAACAGTCAGGCCGGAGCTTACATCCTCCAGTTCTTCGGCGCCGCGCCTGGCGAACCAGTCTCTTATCGTCTGCCAGCGGGGCTCGAACCATTCGCGCACCGGCTCCTCCCACGCCTCCAGCGTCTCCTCCCAGTCCGCTGATCCTTTCAACAATCGCACCGCTTCCTCGTAATCCGCACGGCCGAAGAACGGCTCGCATTTTGTGCCCAGCCGTTCCAGCAGCTTGGTGTATTCGGTGCGCCCGAGCAGAGCGAGCGTATGTGCCGCCTCCATTCCTTCATCCGGCCTGATTTCGCCATGATCGGCCCGTTCCAGCAGCCTGACACACGCTCGCACGGTCTGGTCACGAACGATGGGATCTTCCGCCTTGGCCGCCAGTGCCGTCAAGTTCCACAGATGAAACCATGCGCTGTTGTCGTCGGACTCCGCGGGGATCGCATCGAGCACGGCCAGCACAATCACCGGGCCCATGGACCCGCTCGCGCCGGCCAGAACTTCGATCCTCACCTCGTCATCGTCCTCGCCCGCCTCGACAAGCTTCTTCACCAGGAATTCGCCGATCGCGAGGCGCCGGTCCTCATCGAGCCTCGGCGCCGCCAGGGCGAAAATCGCCGGC
>Ga0315296_10004798_pt1 | contig 10985 bp, 4 predicted proteins | sample YL17G14_18_MG_FD_203921 | JGI IMG/M metagenome (GOLD analysis project Ga0315296, IMG submission 203921) | Sediment microbial communities from Yellowstone Lake, YNP, Wyoming, USA - YL17G14_18 | ecosystem: Environmental > Aquatic > Freshwater > Lake > Sediment | place: USA: Wyoming | collected...
ACGAATACGTGAACAACGATACGCTTTATTTCAACGGCGGGAAAGACAGGGACAAATATACTCGGTTCGAAGGGGTCTTCAGCCTCGGCGGCTACATCATCAAAGATAAGCTGTGGTTCTTCGGCTCCATCAACACGGCCTACGACAAAACGGCGGCGCTGAGGGATTTCAACTTGAGGGCAGGGCCCTTTTCCACGTTCAACGAAAAGAATTACGGCTATAACGGGTCCATCAAGCTCTCGGCCGCTCCCGTCGCCGGGCTTCGGCTTGCGGCCAGCTTCATCAACAACTTCACCAGGTATCGGGGGGCCCTCCCCGACATCACCGGCGTCGATGACGGAAGCTACGAATGGAACCAGGAAGGGTTTGACTATCCCAACTGGACCGGCGCGCTGACCGCGGATTATTCCATCGGCAACAACATGCTCTTGAGCTACAGGGGCGGCTGGCACCGGCAGAACCAGAACAACCAGCAGATTCTCCCCCCGGACAGCTCGACCTATTACTTCCCCTACTCGAACTCGGGCTACTCCGGCGACCCCTTCTTTGTCGCCAATCCGGATCTTCTCCATGTCGGCGGCTACGCGACGACCTGGAACTATTTCGAGACCCAGAAGTACATGACGGAGAAGATCAGCAACAACCTGGATACCACCTACTACCTGAGCTGGATGGGCGAACATTCGCTCAAGGCCGGCATCGGCTACGCTTATCTTCACGAAGACGTCTTGGACGCCTCCACGCATCCCAGGGTGTGGCTGTACTGGGGACGGACCTACACGGGCCTGGGCTTTCCCGTCGGCGTCGGCGCCCCTGTGGGCAGCACCTATTACGGCGCCTATGGGTACTATTACATCCGGGGCTCCTTCTCCTCTCCTTATGGTGGCGTCTGGAACGTCCGCAGCAACAACTGGTCGGCCTATGTCCAGGATTCCTGGACGATCAAGAACAGGCTGACCATCAACTTCGGTCTCCGGGCCGAGAGCCAGTCCATCCCGGCCATGACGGACGATACCTCGTACACGAACTACACGGACAAGCCCGTCAAGTTCGATCTCGGCCAGATGCTGGCCCCCCGGTTGGGCCTGGTCTACGATGTGTTCGGTGATTCCAGCCTGAAGGTCTTCGCCAGCTACGGCATCTATTACGACGTCATGAAGCTCTACATGGCCGAGCTCACCTTCGGCGGTTGGAAGCGCCAGCAGGACTATTACGCCCTCCAGGACCCGGATTGGACGGCAATCGCCGCGAGCGGCCTGCTGGATGACGCGGTCAGCCAGGAGGCCAACAATACCTACGCCGGGACCGTCGATTTCCTGCCGCCTTCGTTCGACCGGGTCGACCCGGACCTGAAGCCGACCGCCCAAAGGGAGATCTCCTTCGGAGCCGAGAAGAAGCTGATGGAGGACCTGTCCCTGTCCGTCCGCCTCGTCAACAAGCACCTCCTCCGGACGATCGAGGACGTCGGCGTGTATGTCATGGTAGGCACGACCTTGCAGCAGCAGTTCTACGTCACCAATCCCGGCTACGGCGTCTCCCGGCCGATTTCCGAGGGCGGATTGTTCGAAGACGCCTACTGGCCCTGCCCGAAAGCGACACGGGAATACTACGGCCTGAACATCTCCCTCGAAAAGCGGTTCAGCAAGAACTGGCAGGGGGGGATCAACTATACCCTGAGCCGGGTCGCGGGAGGCTATTCCGGCTTGGCCAGCTCCGACGAGGGAGGCCGGCTCGGACCGAACGTCGAACAGGACTATGACCGATGGTTCATGGGGTACGACGCCCTGGGCAATGTGCTCAACGGCCCTCTGCCCCAGGACCGGACCCATTACTTCAAGGCCTACGGCTCCTATGCCTTCCCGTTCGGGCTGACCGTGGGCGCCGTGGCCTACGGCCGGAGCGGCCTGCCCCTGACGACCAAGCTCTACTACAACGGCAAGTACTTCTATCCCGAGGGCCGCGCGGACATGGGCCGGCTGCCCTTCACCTTCTGGGCCGACCTCTACCTAGATTACACGATGAGGATCGGGAGCAAGTACCGGGCGTCCATCAACCTCCAGATCAACAACGCCACCAACACCCGAACGATCCAGAACCGGATCGCCACTTTCAACCTGGACGGCTACTCGGGCTACACTGACGAGATCCTCGACGGATCATTCGCCGTGAACTATCCGGCGATCACCGCCGACGAGGGTGACACGCACCCCGCCTACAATCAGTGGTCGACCAGGTTCGCCCCCTGGACGGCGCGCCTGGGCCTCAAGTTCTCCTTCTGATCGGGTCGTCCCGGAAGCTTTCAACAAGAAAAAGCCCGTCCTCCGAAAGGGGGACGGGCTGTTTTCTTGACTATTTTGGGAAATGCCTTAAGCTGGAATTGCAAGATCCTTCCCCCGTCGCCGGTGTTCCGCGGGGTTCACGGGCCTAGAATAAAGGGAAAAGACGAATGATGAACGAGGCGGTCGAAAGGGAGTTTGACGGGCAAGCCTCGATGAGCGAAAAAAAGAAGACTCCCCGAAGAGCGCAGGATTCGAAATCCGGCTTGGGATCGCGCCATGTCCGGACGATCGCGGGGCTGGGCATGGGTCTGGGTATTCTGGCCTATGTCCTGGTGACTCGCCCGGGAGGAAACGGCATCAAGCTGCCGGGCACGCCCTCTGAGAATGTGCTGCTCATAACGCTCGACACGACCCGGGCCGACCACCTGGGCTGCTATGGCTATGACCTGGCCAGGACCCCCAATCTCGACGGCTTGGCCCGGGAAGGGGTCCGCTTCGCCCGGGTCTATTGCCCCGCCCCCCTGACGCTGCCCTCTCACGACTCGATCATGACCGGTCTCTATCCGGCGACGCACGGGGTCCGCAACAATGGTCACGAGCTCCCATCGAAGATCAGAACGCTGGCGGAGATCCTGAAGGGGCACGGCTTCGCCACGGCGGCCTTCGTGTCCTCCTTTTCGGTCGATTCGCGGTTCGGGATCGGCCGGGGCTTCGACGTCTATGACGACACATTCCAGCCGCAAGCGCCCTTGAAGGGGGCGAATGCCGAGCGCCGGGCCGAGGAGACCTTCGCCCGGTTTTCCCGCTGGCTGGACAACAACGGTCAGAGCAAATTCTTCGCCTGGATACATTATTACGACCCGCACCTGCCCTACGACCCGCCTTCACCCTATCGGGAAGGGTCCCCCGGCCGTCCTTACGATGGCGAGATCGCTTACACGGACCATTATGTCGGCGCCGTTCTGGCCCGGCTGAAAGAGAAGGGGATCATCGATAAGACCCTTATCGTCGTCGCCGGCGACCATGGCGAGGGGCTGGGGGACAAGGTGGAGACAGGCCACGGCATCTTCCTCTATGAAGAAACTCTCCGGGTGCCCCTCATATTCCATAATCTCAAAGCCTTTCCCCGCCCTTGGGTCGTCGAGAGCGCGGTCAGGCTGGTGGATGTGGCCCCGACCATCCTGGAGACGATCGGTCTCAAGTCCGAAGCAACGGGCATGCAGGGACAGACCCTGACCCCCTGGATCAGGAAAAAGACGGGGGCGGACCTCGACAGCCTGGTCGAAACCTTCTACCCCAGGGAGAACCTCGGCTGGTCGGAGCTCGTCGGGATCGTCTCCGGCCCCTGGAAGTTCATCCAGGCGCCGCGGCCCGAGCTATACAACCTGAAGAATGATCCTGGGGAGAAGACCGATCTCTCGGGCTCGTCGCCGGACATGGCTGGCGAGCTTCGGAAAAACCTGGAACAGGAGCTCGTTCGCCTGAGCACCCGGCCAGGAGAGGAGGGCGGGCCGGCCGCCGTCAGGATCGACGATCGGGAGAGGCTCCGGTCTTTGGGATACGTGAATTTCGCCCCGGCCAAGCCCGGCTCCGCCGCTCCCGACCCAAAGGATAAGATCGGACTGCTCAAGCTCATCCAGCAGGCTCAGGCCTTCGAGCTCGATGCTAAATACGCCGACGCCGAGCGGGTCTATCGCGAGATCGTGGCGGAAATCCCCGATTCTCCGGAAAGCTACGTCAATCTGGCCATCGTCCAGGCGAGGCAGAACAAGTTCGATCAGGCCCTGGAGACACTGGGCCGGGGCATCGCCCGGATCCCAGATTCTGAGGTCCTTCTCGTCCGACTCGGCCACACATACCTGGTCAGCGGGAAACCGCGGGAGGCCCTCGACGCGATGGAGGAGGTCCTGGCTCTCAACCCCCAGAGCGTCGATGCCCTGACCGTTTCCGCCGGCATCCTGGACGCGACGGGCAGGAAGGACGAGGCCCGCCCTTATTATGAACGCGCCCTGGCCATCGAGCCGGAAAGCCGCCACTTGAGAATGAGCTATGCGGGGAACCTCGCCTCAGTCGGCAAATTGAGAGAAGCAATCGGAGTTTATGAGGCCCTCATCGGCGATTTCCCGGAAGAGCAGGCCTTCTATCAATACGCCGGCATCGCTTATTCTTACCTCGGCGAGTTCGAGCGGGCGATCTCTCTCCTGGAACAGGCCGTGGCCAACAGGCCGACGGCGGTCGGCTATTTCAACCTGGCCGTGGCCCATGAAAAAAGCGGCGATCTCCGCCAAGCGATAAAGTATTTCAGGCTTTACCTGGATAATTCCCAGGGCGAAAGCGAGGTCAATGTGCGAAAGGCCAAGGCCGAGCTGGAAAGGCTAGTTAGGTCTATCTCAGCCCCATCTCCTTGACGATGTGCGTCGCGCCGGAGAACTTGTCGGTCACCCATAGGACGTAGCGGACGTCGACGCTGATCGAGCGCTGGAGCTCGGGGATGACGTAGTAGTCGCCGATGACGCTCTCGTAGGTCATGTCGAAGATGATGCCGACCTGTTCGCCTTTGGCGTTGAACGTCGGCGAGCCGGAGTTGCCGCCGGTGACGTTGGTCGTGTTCAGGAAGCAGGCGGGGACGTCCTTGAGCCTGGCGTCCATATAGGGCCCGAAGTCCTTCGCCTTCCAGAGGTCCTTGATCTTGGCCGGCGCTTTGAAGGGAAAGACGCCGGTGTCCTTCTCGATGACGCCCTTGACTGTCGTCTGGGGCAGGTAGGTGACGGCGTCCCTCGGCTGATAGCCCATGACCGGGCCGTAGGTGAAGCGGATCGTCCCGTTGGCGTCGGGCGGATAGGTCCCCTTCTTCATCTCCAGGATGGCCGCTTCGTAGGCCATCTTCAGGTCGGCGCCCTCGCGGCCCATGCCCTTGTTCTCCTCGCGGATGACTTTGAGCTCCTGCTCCATCCCGGCGGCGAGCTTGAGGAACGGGTCGTCGACCGCGGCGAGCTGGGCCGGCTTGAGACCGAGAAGCTCGAGCCTTTTCGCCGGGTCGCCGAGGGCGGTCTTGGCGTACATCGCGTCGACACGGACGGCGATCTCCGCCTCACTCCCCGCGGTCAATCCCTTCAGGGAGGCCGGCCACTTGGCCTCGTCGGGATGGGCGGCCTTGAGCCGCTTGAGGGTCCACTTCAGGAGTTCCCTGTCGGTCGCAAAGACATAGCCGCGTTCGGCCAGCTGAATGCCCTGCTTGATCCGGGGCAGGTTCCGCTCCTGGTAGGCCTGTTCCCTGTCCTTGTCGGGCTTCTGGATCTCGGTCACGATGCGCACGATGTTATAGGCCTGGGACAGGATGGTCGACCCGCCGAGGACACCGTTGAGGAGTTCGGACCTCGCGCCGAAGGCCTTTTGTTTGGCCAGGAAGGCTTCCAGGGCGGCCGGGGCCGCACCGTACTTCTTAGCCCTCGCGGGATCGCCGTTGATCCAGTCGAGAAGCTCCTTTTCCTGAACGGCCTTCTTGGCGGCAAGGTCGTACTTCTCAAAGCCCTCGAGCTTGCCCTGCATGTTCTTCAGGCCGTTATAGAGCCCCTTGACCTGGCCGGCGTAGCGGATCTCGACTTCCTTGTCGCTCTTGCCTGCGGTCTCGTAGAAACCGATGACGTTCTGGATGTCCTTGATCCTTTTCGTCATGTTCTCCTGGTCGGCCTTGAGCTCGGGCAGGGCGTAGTTGCGGTAGGTCCGGCCGGGATAGCCCATGACGAAGGTAAAGTCGCCCTCCTTGAAGCCGTCGAGCGAGACCTTGAGCCAGACCTTGGGCTTATAGGGGACGTTCGACGGGCTGAAGTCGGCGGCCGTGCCGTCGGGGGCGACATAGGCGCGGAGGAAGGAAAAGTCGCAGGTGTGGCGCGGCCACATCCAGTTGTCCGTCTCCCCGCCGTAGTTGCCGAGGTCCTGGGGCGGGGCGTAAACGAGCCGGATGTCGCGGATCTGCTTGAACGTATAAAGATAATAGGCGTTGCCGCTGTACATCGCGGCCAGGGTGCAGCGGAGGTCCTTGCCGGCCTTCTCGGCCGCGGCGACGAGCTCCTTCTGGGCCCTGTCGTAGGCGTCGTAGCGCTCGCGCGGCGTCATCTTCGGCTTGAAGGCGGCATTGACCTTGGCCGTCACGTCCTCGTAACCGAGGAGAACGCCGACCGTATAACCCTGGGCCGGGATCTCCTCGCCCCGGGTCGCGGCCAGGAAGCCGTTGTTGATGTAGTCTTTTTCCTTGCTCGAGGCCCTCTGGATGGCGCCGTAAGCGACGTGGTGGTTGGTCAGGACGAGGCCCTCGGGGCTGACGAACTCGCCCGTCCCGCCGCCGAGGTTGACCACGGCGCTCATCAGGCCCGTGCCGTCTTTCTTATAAAGGTCGTCCGGGTTCATCTGGAGTCCCAGGGCCTTGAGGTTGAGGTCCTTCATCTGATGGGGCATCCACATCCCCTCGTCGGCCCCCGAAAGAAGGGCCAGGGCGAGGACGAGGGCCCCGGCGGCGAGATATCGTGCGATGTTCTTCATGATTCCTCCTGCGATTCTCCGTCAGTAAAGTTCGTAGAACCGGAATTTCCGGTTGAGAGCCTTGACGAGTTCCATGACCCAGAGCGGGAGCGACGAGAAGACGATGATCATGCCCAGGTCGAGTGCGCTCATGGCCTGCGTCTTGAAGACCGGCTGCAGGAACGGCACGTAGATGACCGCCATCTGGAGCAGGAACGACAGCCCCGTGGCGTAGACGAGCTGGGGGTTGGAAAGGACCTTCAGCTTGAAGAGCGACTCCCTCATGCTCCGGCAGTTGAAGGCATGGAAAAGCTGACTGCAGGCCAGGGTGGCCAGCGCCGCCGTCCGGGCCCGGTCGATGCCCTCCTTCTCGTAAAGGAGAACGAAGAGGAAGGCCGCCAGGCTGCACGTTGTGATGAGGACGCCCTGGAGCCCGATGAGCCAAGCTCTCGCCCCCGTGATGACGGGTTCGTCGGGCTTTCGCGGCGGCCGCTCCATGATATTCGGGTCGACGGGGTCGACGCCCAGGGCCAGGGCGGGCAGGCCGTCGGTCACCAGGTTGACCCAGAGGATCTGGATGGGGAGCAGGGGCACGGGATAGCCCAGCAGGGCGGCCATGAACATGACCAGGATCTCGCCCAGGTTGCAGGACAGCAGGAAGTGGATGAACTTGCGGATATTGTCGTAGATGCCCCGGCCTTCCTCGACCGCGGCGACGATCGAAGCAAAGTTGTCGTCGGTGATGACCATGTCCGAGACTTCCTTGGTCACGTCCGTCCCGGTGATGCCCATGGCGACGCCGATGTCGGCCTCCTTGACGGCGGGCGCGTCGTTGACGCCGTCGCCGGTCATGGCCGCGATCTCGCCCTTGCGGCGCCAGGCGCGCACGGCCCGGAGCTTGTGCTCGGGCGAGACACGGGCGTAGACGGCCACGTGTTCGACGACGGCGTCGAGCTCCTCGTCGCTCAAGCGGTCGACGTCCTCGCCGGTCATGGCCCGGGAGTCTCCCCCGTAGAAGCCGATCTCTCGGGCGATGGCGACGGCCGTGTTCCTATGGTCGCCCGTGATCATGACCGTCCGGATTCCCGAGGTCCGGCACTTGGCCATGGCCTCCCTGACCTCGGGCCGGGGCGGGTCGATCATGGCCACAAGGCCGGCGAAGGTCAGGTCCTTTTCGATGGCTTCCGCCTCGTAGGAGTGGGGCTCCTGGTCGAGGTTCCTAAAGGCGACGGCCAGGACGCGGAGGGCCTGATCGGAGTACCCGTCGTTGGCCTTCATGATCCGCTCCCGGTCTCCGGCGGCGAGCGGGCGCTCGGCGCCGTCCTCGAGCACGTAAGTGCAATTCTTGAGCAGAAGGTCCGGGGCGCCCTTGGTGAAGACGGTCATATCCTGGTCGGCCCGGCGGACGATGCTCATCTTCTTACGCTCGGAGTCGAACGGAATTTCCTCGACGATCTCGTAGGCCTGCTCCTCCTCGACTTTCCAGATCCCGGCCTTGGCCGCCGCGCTGAGGATGGCGATCTCGGTCGGGTCGCCGAAGACGGAAGCCTTCCCGTCCGCGACGGCGAGGTGGGCGTTGTTGCAGAGGACCCCCGCCGTCAGGGCCTTGAGAAGGTCGGGGTGGCGGCGCGGGTCGACGCTCTCCGAATCGCTCCGGAACTCGCCGGAGGGGTCGTAGCCCGTGCCCGTCACCTCGAAAGCGTTTCGCAAGGTCCAGACGGCCCGGACGGTCATCTCGTTCTTGGTCAGCGTGCCCGTCTTGTCCGAGCAGATGACCGTGGCGCAACCCAGGGTCTCGACCGAGGGGAGCTTGCGGATGAGGACGTGGCGCCGGACCATGCGCTGGACGCCCAGGGCCAGGGCGATGGTCACGACGGCCGGCAGGCCCTCGGGGATGGCCGCCACGGCCAGGCTGACCGAGGTCAGGAACATGTCGAGGAGCTTGCCGCCCCGGATGATCTCGAGGCCGAAGACGACGGCGACGAGGACGAAGCAGAGGTAGATTATCAGCTTGCCGAACTCCTCGAGCTTTCTCTGGAGGGGCGTCGTTTCCTTCTTGATGTCCTGGATGAGGCCGGCGATGCGGCCGAGCTCGGTCTGCATGCCCGTCTCGACGACGATGGCCCGGGCCTTTCCCGCAACGACGGCGGTCCCCAAATAGAGGATGTTGGCGCGCTCGGCCAAGGGGATATCCTTCTCTTCGAGGACGATGTCGGTCTTGTTGACGGGCGTCGACTCGCCGGTCAAGCTGGCCTCCTGGACGGCGAAGTTGGAGGTGTGCCAGTTGACCCGGCTGTCGGCCGGGATGTGGTCGCCGGCTTCGACCTCGATAAGGTCGCCCGGGACGAGCTCACGGGAGGGGATGAGGCTGGCGGCGCCGTCCCGGATGACCTTGGACGACGGGGCCGACAGCTTTTTCAGCGCGGCCAGGCTTTTTTCGGCGCGGTATTCCTGGGCGAGGCCGAGGATGGCGTTGAGGATGACGATGGCCAGGATGGCCAGGGCGTCGACCCATTCCTTGAGGAAGCCCGAGACGAGGGCGGCCGCGATGAGGACCCAGATGATCAGGCCTTTGAACTGGTCGAGAAAGATGGCCAGGGGGCCGCGGCCTTTTTTCTCCTGAAGCTCATTGGCCCCCAGGGTCCTGAGCTTTTCGGCCGCGGCCGCGGCGGAGAGGCCCGTTTTCCCGTCCGTCCCGAGCGTCCTGGCGATCTCCTCGATGCCGAGATGCCACCATTTTGTCAACGTCAGACTCCTCCTGGAATTATGCCCGGGCCTGAAGCGATATTATACACTCCCCGGCCGGACCGGGACAATGAAACCGGGCCCGGTGTGAATATGGAAAAAAACGGGGCCCGTTACTTCTTTTTCTTAGCCGACCAGGGGGAGGAGCCAAAATCACCCGCCTGGACCTCTCCGGACATCGTCTCGCCGTCGACCTTGCCCTTGAAGACGAGGACGAACTCGCCCATCGGAGCGCTGATGACCATCGTCCATTCGACGTCGTTCTGCTTGAGCGTGCCCTCGCCCTTCATCTCCATGCCCTGGGGGCCCATCATCGTCACCTTGATCGCTTCCTTGTCCTGGGTGAAGGTCGCTTCGGTCGTCTGCTCGCCCTGGGGCATCTGAAGGGTGATCTCCCAAGCCCCGCTGATATCGACGGCCGCCCCGAGGATGAGGCCGGCGCAGAATCCGAGCGCGAGAAGTCCGATGGCCAAACCGCGGTAACGCATGGCGTTCTCCTTTCCGGGAATCTACGGCTTCTTTTCATATAACAGACGCCTTGTCCCGTCAAGGCCGGAGTGCTCGCGCCGCCTCTTCCCTCCCGGATGGGAAATGTGTATAATAGGTCGCTCAAGTCGGGGAGTAGCGCAGTCTGGCTAGCGCACAGCGTTCGGGACGCTGGGGTCGTGGGTTCAAATCCCACCTCCCCGATTTTTTTATCTCTCGGCCCATGATCATCAAGTCACTCAAGAGCGCGGCGGGATTCACGGCCGGAGACGCGTCTTCCCTCAGGGAGCTCCTCCACCCGGACAAGGAGCCGGCGTCATGATCTCGGTCAATTCCCTGCTCCCCAACGAAACAGAGACCTCCCTCGCGTGACCCAGGATCCCGTCTATCTCCCGCCCGACGCGTCCCGGCCGGGTTTCCTGCGCCGACTTTTCGGCCTGCGCAGGAGGATGAGCTGGAAGCAGGCCGTGACGGCCCTCAAGTACCCCAATTACCGGCTCTGGTTCTGGGGGCAGATCATCTCTCTCTTCGGGACATGGATGGAATCGACGGCCCTCGGCTTCCTCGTCTTCGACCTGACCAGGTCCCCCGCCTATCTCGGCCTCATCGGCTTCGCCACAGGGGCGCCCACCTGGATCTTCATGCTCTACGCCGGCGTCATCGCCGACCGGATGCCCCGCCGGACCCTGCTCATGATCACCCAGACGGCCATGATGCTCCTGGCCTTCGCCTTGGCCGGCCTGACGTTCTTCCACCTCGTCCAACCGTGGCACATCCTGGTCATCGCCCTCCTTTTGGGGACGGCCAACGCCTTCGAGGCGCCCGCGCGCCAGGCCTTCGTCCTGGAGATGGTCGAGGCGGAGGATATGACTAACGCCATCGCCCTGAACTCGGCCATGTTCAACACGGCCACGGCCCTCGGCCCGGCCGCGGCCGGCCTGACTTACGCCTTCTTCG
>Ga0315296_10004799_pt1 | contig 10984 bp, 10 predicted proteins | sample YL17G14_18_MG_FD_203921 | JGI IMG/M metagenome (GOLD analysis project Ga0315296, IMG submission 203921) | Sediment microbial communities from Yellowstone Lake, YNP, Wyoming, USA - YL17G14_18 | ecosystem: Environmental > Aquatic > Freshwater > Lake > Sediment | place: USA: Wyoming | collected...
TCTCCCTGTGGGTTAAACGAATGATTTCGCTCATGGGCATACCCTCCTTGTTGCCCATGAGTGTAAGGGGAGGACATTTCTATTGAGGAGGGGGCGGACATTTCTATTGGGGTGCTACACTGACACGGGCGCACTTGACTTTGGGGGCATGCCCGTGATAGGAGGAAAAAGACGATGGTTGATGAATATACTCTGAGATCGCACCTTTATTCTGTCCTGCTAATATGTCTTGTTGCAGGATTCCCCGGGTGTTCAAAAGAGGGCTCTTTCTCCACCGGGTATCCTACCGGGGATCCCTGCAAAAACCTTATGGACACAGAGCTCGCAGTAATCTTCGGATGCCCCGCTGCGGTTACAAGCAAGACGTGCGGAATATCCCCTGACACCAGTTGTTCTGATTTGGGGGCCCACGGTGAATGGACCGGAGATACCGTAAAGGACGGATGCGCCTTTGCGGGGCTCACCATGACGGCGGAAGGCTATGTAAGGGACTTCCTCACGGATTCATGCATCCCCGGTTCCGAGGTCACAATTATGGATAATGAATCCGGAAAACCCCTTCCGCTATGCTCAACGAGCGATGCAACAGGATGGCTCAAAATAGAGGGGGTCCCCTTCACAACTATTGGGTACCGGGTAAGGGCAAACCCGGAGGATTACAAGGACACCTACAAATTCAACATATCCACCGAAGAGACTCTGACCAACCAGATCGTTGAGCTTGAAAGCTGCTCCGGATCCTATGCTGCAACAGGATTGACATTTCAGACTGTGAACGCCCCAACATCGGAAGTGATCGCCCTCTCTATCCCCATTGAACTTGACAAATCAAAGGCCGTGGTAGCAGGCACAATAAAAGGGGGGAGCTGGGCAGGCGAGGGCATTGAGGGTTTCACGGCCACGACCGACCCTCCTGCGGAGAGCGTGAACTACATGGGAACGGACGGGAAACCCAAATGCAACCCCGACATTCAGGGCGTATGCGAACGCCGAGGGGATGTCCCGGCAGATTGCTTGCCTGAGCCTATCAACGGCTGCGACAAGACGAGCCTCGGAGACCCCGTTAGGAAAAATAAAGGCGCAGGGGTTTTTGTGGCCTTCAATGTCGTTGTCGGACAAAAGGTGACTATGAAGGCATGGTTGTCTGGGGGGATCACATTGAGCGCAACTACGGATGTGTTTCCATATCCCGACAGCGTGTGCATCTCAAACATGGTAGTCCCCTGAAAGAGGAGAGAGAATGAATAAATGGATCTCTTTGATTTCTGCCGGATGCGGCCTGTTCATTCTCGCAACGGGATGCAAGAACGGCGGCGGCGCTGCAGCAGGGCCCTGCGGGTTCACAGGCTCCTGCCCCTCCGGGTGGACCAAGTCCGGAAGCGGATGCACATATGACGGTCCAACAGTCACAATCTCAGGGGTTGTGGTTGACTTTCTGAAAGATTCAAGTGATATGCCAGACAAGGAAGTAAGCAGTGCGCTTATTACAATCATGGACAATTCCACGGGCAAGATCCTCCCGGTGTGCAGCAAAAGCGATGCCAATGGCTTTGTAGCTGTCTCCGGTGTTCCTTCGGATGTCCTCTTTGGATATAAATCTCATGCAAGGCTGTCCGAGGGATCAAATGACGAGTATCTTGACACCTACAGGTTCAATCTGTCAGCAGACCTCTCTACCCAGACAGGGCTGGAATTTTCCGAGGGCGTTTATAAATTCATGATCTTCAGCGAGCTGACCAAAAACCTGGTCTCCCTTGAGATCTTTGAACCAGATCCGTTAAAAGGGGTCGTGGCCGGAACGGTTGAAGACCAGAAGATGGTGAGGGTCTATGGGGTGACAGCCTCATCCGACCCGCGGGGAAGAAGCACAAACTATTTTCATCCTGACCTCTTCGTCCCTGCGTGCAACCCCGAAATGCCATCAAACAACTGCGCCGGCAAGAAATATACGGCCACTTCAACCACGGATGGAGTCTTCGTTATTTTTGATTTCCCCGAGAATGCCACGACGCAAGCTCCCTGGAAAGTGACTACGAGCGTGACCGCCACGAATAAAGAGTCAATGGGGAATATGGATTTCTTTGCCTATCCGAACAGCGTTTCACTGTCCGATCTGAAAGTAACAAGGTATGTTTACATGACAAGTTCAACCATGACAGCGTCTCCTGAGGCTGCTGTTTTCGGCTTATATCCTACCGATATTGCCCCTGGCAAGCTGACCGGCTCCACGATCACCGTCTCACTGAAGGATGACTTTTCAAATCCCATAGCCGGATATCAGGTAACAGCGACAGCGTCCACGACCGCAGCAACAATATCAGGGGTAACAGACAAAGAAAACGGAACATACAAGACATTCGTATCCTGCTCAACCTCAGAAAGTGTGACATTGACTTCCTATGCTGAGGGAATAACAATTCCCCAGACAGCATCCGTGGATTTTGTGGGAATGCAGGTCACCACTCCAATTGGCGCCCAACCGAAAACAGGAACCTACTTTACTGCCATAATACAGCTGGCAGGAACCCCTGTAACAAGTAGAACGCTTTCAGTGACTTCAGGCTCTGCCACAGCAACAGTGGGCCCAAAAACTCCAGATGCGGGTGGTTATTTCACGGTCACAGTATCAGATTCTGTGGCGGAAACAGCGACCTTCCGTGTGGATGATCAGGCAACAGGAGCAAGAAAAACCATTTCTATTGAATTCCAGTAGGAAGCAACAACCAATACCGTGTCATTGCGAGGATGCTCCCATTTTCTGTCATTGCGAGGATGCTCCCATTTTCTGTCATTACGAGGATGCTCCCATTTTCTGTCATTGCGAGGAACGTAGAGACGAAGCAATCTCATATTTAATTGATACTAAAAGATTGCTTCGTCATCCGCCTGAGGCGGATTCCTCGCAATGACAAGATTTCTCATTTCTCCTATATAAGAATACCTTCTCTGTTGAAATTACTACGGGCGCGCGATACAATAATAAATTGAGGAGAATAATATGCCCGAGGAGAAAAAACAAGTTAATTTTCAAATCCAACTTGACGAACAAACCGCCCAGGGAGCTTATGTGAACCTGGCTATGATCAATCATACAGAGACGGAATTCGTCATTGATTTTATTTACCTCCAGCCACAGGCTCCGCAGGGAAAAGTAAGGGCGCGGATCATCACGAGCCCCAACCACTGCAAGAGGCTCATTTCGGCCCTGCAGGACAACATGAAGAAATACGAGGAGCGATTCGGGGAGGTAAAGGTCGCCCCTATGCCCCCTGAAGGGATCGGGGTCTACCATTGAGAAATCCCTTATGACTCCTCCCCGCGCCTTCCAATATATCGAGAGGGAGCTCAAGGCTGTTGAAGACACCCTCAGGAACAATGTGAGATCGTCCATCCCTCTTGTCCCCAGGGTGGGCCGCTACCTCTTTGACAGCGGCGGAAAACGGATCCGTCCTTCCCTTCTCCTGCTGTCTGCCAGATTGTGCGGTTACAGATGGAAGGGAGACGGAAGGCCGAATCGCTCCGTGAATATCGCCAGCATGATAGAGCTACTTCATACAGCTACCCTTCTTCACGACGATGTTGTTGATGATGCCGAAGTGCGCAGGGGCCTTGCCTCTGTCAACAGCGTATGGGGAAACAGGATTAGCATTTTAATGGGGGACTATCTTTTTTCCAGGGCCTCCTCTATTTTTTCCGAGGACAGCGATTCCAGGATAATGCGGAGCCTCTTCAGGACAATCAATGCCATGATTGAGGGAGAGCTCATCCAGCTCAATTCCACCATGGAAAGAAAGGTATCTGAACGGCACTACCTATCTGTCATAAGGAGAAAGACAGCGATGCTCTTCTCCGCCTGCTGTGAATGCGGCGCGATTATTGGGGGAGGAACCCTGGCTGAGAAAAAATCCCTCAGGAACTTCGGCCTGTCCCTCGGCATTGCCTTTCAGGTGAAGGACGACAACCTGGATTACAGCCATCCGGAGAGCTTCGGGAAGGCCCTGGGAACCGATCTAAAAAATGGAAAGTTGACCCTTCCGCTCATCTATGTCCTCAAGGACTGCACACAGAAGGAGAAGAAGGAGATCATGTCAATCCTTTCATCTGCGAAACCTTCAGAAAACGGTTTTCACCGCGCACTTGAGCTCATCCATAAATACGGGGGACTGGAGAGATCGGAAAGAAAGGCACGTTCCTATGTGGAGGCAGCCAAGGATTGCCTCGGGATGTTCCCCTCTTCGCCCGACAAAGACGCCCTCCTCTGGATGGCGGACTATGTTGTAGAGAGAAAACAGTAGCACAATGACAACATCTATTGCGCTTGAAAAAATCCCCGTCAGCATAGAAGACGAGATGAAGCGCAGCTATCTTGATTACGCCATGAGCGTAATCATAGGCCGGGCGCTTCCGGATGTCAGGGACGGACTGAAGCCCGTTCACAGGCGAATCCTCTACGCCATGTTTCGCGAAGGAATGCTGCCGGACAAGAAGTATTCCAAGTGCGCAGGCGTGGTGGGTGAAGTCCTCAAAAAATACCATCCCCACGGAGACGCCGCGGTGTACGAGTCCCTTGTCAGGATGGCGCAGGATTTTAACATCCGGTATCCCCTCATAGACGGCCAGGGCAATTTCGGATGTTTTACTGGAGAAACACGCGTTCGACTCGCTGACGGTTCTACAAAATCATTCATGGAGCTCGTTGATGATTATGCACAGGGACAGAAATATTTCACCTACGCTGTCAATGATGGGAGAGTCGAAATGGCTCTTTTAAATGCTCCGCGTCTGACAAAGAAAAATGTGCCAGTTGTCCATGTCACTTTGGACAACAGCGAGGAAATTGTATGTACACCAGATCATCGTTTTATGCTTCGGGATGGATCATATAAAGAGGCGCAAGATCTCAGGCCTGATGACTCATTAATGCCTTTTTATTCACGTACATACGAAGGCAGCGACCCCAATCTGCGTGGATATGAACAAATCTATCAGCCTGCATCTGATACCTGGGAGTTTGCCCATCACCTTGCTGATGATTATAACATTAAGAATGGAATCTATCTGAGAAGCGCGGGCCGTGTTCGCCATCATCAAGATTTAAATAAACTCAATAATGACCCTCGTAACATTGTGAGAATGCAGTGGGCCGACCATCGCCGCCTGCATATGCAAATATTAGACCACATGTGGAGCGACTCCACCTTTCGCCAACAGATGAGTACCATGCTCGCTGAGCAATGGAAAGATATGGAATTTCGTCAGAAAACGATTGCGGCAATTGGCGAAAGAAATCGCAGACTCTGGCGCAATCCGAAGTTCCGCGCCAAGCGAATAGCTGCAGTAAAAAAACTCTGGGACAACCAAGAGTTTCGAGACATGATATTCCGCCGTGCGATGGAGTCAAATGTCTTCCTTTATGGAACACCTGAGCAGAAAGCCTCCATCATCCGAGCTCAACGCAAAGCACTAAAACACATGTGGCAAGACCCAAACTATCGTGCTGTTCAAAGCGAGAGGACACGTGAAATTTCTAAAAGGCTTTGGGCTGATCCTGAACATCGCGCCCATATTTCAGAAAATGCACGGAACCAATGGACAGAGGAATACCGCGCCCAGAAAAGCGCTGAAGCAAAGGCACAGTGGAAGAATCGGGAGTACCGGCAATATATGTCACGGCTGAGCGCGAACCGGTGGCAAGATCCGGATTATCGAGCTAAATTTGAGGTTCATTTTTCAGCCAACGGCCACAAAGCTGTACGCTCTCGCTTCCTCTCTATCGCCAAACGTGCGCTGAAGAAAGACGGAGTGATAACCCCTGAAGGATATGAGCGAGAAAGTCGCAAAACAGGGATAAAAGCAATTATTAGCTTTGAAAATGGTATAGAACGCCTATTTGGAGGGAGCATAAATGCCGCCAGGGAAGCTGCTTTAACCCACACAGATAACCTGAATCACCGTGTTGTCTCGGTAGAGCCCGCCGGTCGTGCGGATGTATATGATCTTACGGTAGATGGATTACATAATTTTGCGTTAGCGGCCGGTGTGTTTGTTCACAACTCTGTAGACGGGGACCCTCCGGCTGCATACCGCTATACCGAGGCGCGCCTTACAAAGATCGCCGAAGAGATGCTTGCGGACATAGACAAAAATAGCGTAGCATTTGTCCCAAACTTTGACGGCTCCTCCGAAGAACCCACACTGCTCCCCACCCCGGTTCCCAACCTCCTAATCAACGGTTCATCGGGTATCGCAGTCGGAATGGCCACGAACATTCCTCCGCACAATTTGAGAGAAGTCGCCGACGCCCTCCTCCTCCTCGTCCGCAATCCCAAGGCGGGCATTGAAGATATCATGAAGGTCATCCCTGGCCCTGATTTCCCCACGGCAGGATTCATCTGTGGAAAGGATGCCATTCGCGAGGCATACAAGACGGGCAAAGGGATCCTCCATCTTAGGGCCCGGGCCAATGTAGAGACCCTCAAGGGAGGCAAAGAGTCCATTGTGATCACCGAGATCCCCTACCAGGTCAACAAGGCAAGGCTCATAGAAAAAATCTCCGAGCTCGTCCGGGAGAAAAAGATTGAGGGGATCTCCGACATCAGGGATGAGTCCGACAGGGAGGGGATGAGAATCGTGGTGGAGCTAAAGAGGGATGAGAACGCCGGCATCATCCTTAATCAGCTCTACAAGCACACTCCACTTCAGGAATCTTTCGGGGCAATCATGCTGTGTCTTGTAAACAACCAGCCCAGGACCCTCGGCCTCAAGGAAATCCTGACAAACTTCCTGAACTTCCGGCAGGAGGTCATCGTCCGAAGGACCGCCTTTGATCTGAAAAAAGCAGAGGAAAAGGCCCATATACTGGAGGGCCTTACGATCGCATTGGAGCACCTGGATCAGGTCATTGCGTTGATAAGGAGATCCAAGAGCCCGGAGGACGCCAAGAAGGGGCTGATCTCCCGATTCAAGCTCTCAGAAATCCAGGCCCAGGCCATCCTGGACACGAAACTTCAGAGGCTCACCTCTCTGGAGAGGGAAAAAATCATTGAGGAGCACAAAGAAACCCTTTCACTGATAAAACGGCTTAAGGCGATCCTGGGCAGCGACGAAGAAGTGATGAAGATTGTCGCCTCTGAGATCTCGCAGATAAAGGAAAAATACGGCGACAAAAGGAGGACGGAGATCATCGGGCCTGTTCAGGAGATCCAGGTTGAGGACCTCATTGCGGAAGAAGACATGGTCGTTACAATCAGCCACGAGGGCTACATCAAGAGAAACCCTGCGAGCCTGTATCGCGCCCAGAAGAGAGGGGGGCGCGGCAAGATGGGGTTAGGGACCCGGGAGGAGGACTTCGCAGAAAGCCTCTTCATTGCCTCCACCCTGAGCTACATCTTGTTCTTCACGGACCTGGGGAGTGTTTACTGGCTCAAGGTCCATGAGATCCCCGAGGCAGGGAGGGCGGCAAAGGGAAAGCCCATTGTGAACCTCCTGAAGCTAAAGGAGGGTGAAAAGATCACGGCCTATCTTCCTGTCAAAGAGTTCTCAAAGGGTAATTTTATCGTGATGGCCACAAAGAACGGTGTTATCAAAAAAACAGACCTCATGGCATATTCCAACCCCCGCACCAGCGGAATCATTGCGCTTACCCTTGATGAAGGAGACAGGCTGGTTTCCTCCCGGCTGACAGACGGAAAGAACGACATCTTCCTGGCCACAAGGAGCGGCCTGTGCATCCGTTTCAATGAAAAGAAGGCCCGGCCAATGGGGCGGGCAGCCAGGGGTGTAAAGGCGATCTCCCTAAAAAAGGGGGACGAGGTCATCAGCATGGATTCCGTCATAAAGGGAACGAGTATTCTCACCGTCACAGAAAACGGCTTTGGAAAAAGGACTAATATAGATGACTACCGCATCACCAACAGGGGAGGCAAGGGGATCATCACCATAAAGATTACGGAGAAAAACGGCCCTGTGATCGGATCCCTCCAGGTAACTGAGGACGATGAAATCATGCTTATTACCAACAAGGGGAAGATCGTGAGGATGAAGGCCAAGGGAATCTCCCTGATGAGCAGGAACACACAGGGTGTGCGCCTCCTCCGCCATGAGGAAGAGGAAAAGGCCGTAGCCGTCACAAGGCTTGCAGAGACAGAAGACGAGGAATGACACCTCGTCCTCTCTTCTGCGCCCTTCTCTTCACACTTATTTCATGCAGCCAGGACCCATCGCAAAAAATCTTTCAAAAAGCTGAAACAGCATGGGAAGAAAAGAGATATGCGGAGGCCGCAGAAAACTATAGAAAAGTCGCTGTCGAATATAAAGAAAGCACCCTTGCTCCCCGCGCCCTTTACCGTCTGGGGATAATCTACTTTCATGTGCTTCGCGATTACCAAAGGGCGATAGGGGCTTTCGTAGAGCTTGGTCATTCCTTTCCGGACAGCGTCTATGCATTTGATGCAGGCAAGTCCCTCGCAGATATCTACTATGAAAAACTGGAAGATTTCAGCGCTGCAGTCGTTGAATATGAAAAGCTCGTCAGGCTGTTCCCATCCCATCCAGGATTGGATGCCATCCGGTATCGCATTGCCCAATGCTACGGCAAGATGGGCGACCTGTATCAGGCAGAGATTGAATATCGCTCCATCCTCAAAAATTATCCAGACTCAACGCTTGTGCCCGAGGTCCATTACCAGATTGCCTCTACACTCTATCTCCAGGGGAAAACAGAAGAGGCGCGGACTGCCTATGAGGATTCCATTGAGAAATTTCCCGACAGCCCCTTTTCAGTGGACGCCGAGATGGGGGTGGTTAACTGCCTGGAGGAAGAGGGAGAGCTTCGTGAGGCCCTGTCCCGCCTGGAGGGGCTAAAGGGACGCTACCCGCAGCCCGACATCGTCCGGCGCAAGATCGATCGAATCACGGTGCGAATAAAAAAGCGGGGCCTTTGATACGGAAGGGCCAGTATTTTCCCAACCCTAATTGTGTCCGCAGGGGAAGGAAGACCCGTTTTCCTCACAAGACGTGCAATCCATCTGCAGGGTGGTGTGGCTGATGTTAAAGGCACTCCTAAGCTTTTGCTCTACGCTCTCCTGAACATCCCCGATCCGTTCCCGCTGGCCCTCTTCAATGGTGATGTGGGCGCTCAGCGAATTGATGGTGGAGCACAAACCCCAGATGTGGAGGTCGTGCACGCCCTTCACCCCATCAAGGGCGAGAAGGGCCTTCCTGACGTCTTCAAGATTGATTCCCCTCGGAACACCCTCCAGAAGAATGTGAGAGGATTCCCGGAGAAGGCGCGAAGCCGCGAGGAGGACAGCCCCAGTGATCCCGATGCTTACGATGGGATCCAGAAGGACCCATCCGGTTGCCATGATCCCAATCCCTCCCAGGATGACGCCGACTGAAGAAAGGGTGTCCCCCAGGGCATGGAGATATATCCCCCTGATATTGAGGTCCCTTTTGGCGTCTGAACTCATCAGGATAACCACAACGATATTGGCAAGAAGCCCGACGAAGCCGACCAGTGTCATCCCAATTGTCTCTACATCCTGAGGATAAAGGAACCTCTTTATTGCGCCAAAGAGGATCAAGAGGCCGAGACCGCCCAGTGCCAGGCCATTGATGAAGCTGGCAAGGACCTCGGCCCTATGCCATCCAAATGTCCTGGTATCGGACGCGGGTTTTGAAGCAAGATACAGGGCTGCCCAGCCCAGCAGCAGGGAGGAAAGGTCAGCAAGGACATGTAGGGAGTCGCTGAGCAGGGCAAGGCTGTTTGTAAGGATGCCGCCGACAACCTCTGCGCCGAAAGTCCCGCCGAGAAGGAGGGCTGCGAACCTAAATCTCTTCTTAATCCTTTCATCAAAACCCTGCATGTGCTCCATGAGATCAACGATACCAGCAAGCGGCAGGCCCGATCAAGAAGGGTTGGACTGGAGGGAAAACCTAAACTATGATGAAGAATGTGAAGGAGCTTAAAGCCAGGGTCAAAAAAACCCTGATCGCCAGAAAAAAGAAAACCCTTCCGTCCAAAGGATTTGCGAAGGCAGCAGTCCTCCTCCCGATCCTGGAAAAAGACGGGGCGCCATACATACTCTTTACAAAGAGGACAGAAACCGTCGCACATCACAAGGGGGAGATCTCCTTCCCGGGCGGCGTTAGGGATAAGAGGGACAGAAACCTTCTGGCAACAGCGCTGAGGGAGACCCGGGAGGAGATTGGAATACCAGCGGAGAAAATCGAAGTCCTCGGCGAGCTCGATGATAATGTGACGAGGGTGACAAACTTCCACCTCACCTCATATGTGGGCATGCTCCTGGCCCCTGTGACCTACAGGATCAGCCATATTGAGATCGAAAGGGTGATTGAAGCCCCCCTGACTGTCCTGCGCGATCCATCAAACTTCAGGGAAGAGATTTGGGAGATCGGCAACGAACGGTACCCAATATATTTTTATACCTACGGGAAGGACATCATCTGGGGGGCTACGGCCAGGATCCTCAAACACTTCCTCGATATTATTTCCTGACCCTTTTTCCCCTCTCCCCTTTGGGGAGAGGGCAGGGTGAGGGTGAGGGTCATTGTTTAGTTTCCTCTCCCTGCAAGGGAGAGGGTCAGGGTGAGGGGGATAATATGGCGGAAGTGGATGGGAATCGAACCCACCTTCCCCCTCTTAAGAGGAACGCCGGGTTTGAAGCCCGGGAGCGTCACCAGATCGCCTTCCACCTCCCCCTGATATTGTTCTATAATACGCTTTCCATTTTTTCCCGGTCAACATGAATGCCTCCTTGCATAAGAAGCGCAAGAAATGGTGATAGTATTAGACACCTGTTATATTCTAAATTCTGGCATTTTAAACTGATCCGTGGTCGTGTCTCCATTGTTGTGGAAATTCAAAAGGCGTATCCTCTTGGTATTCCTAATAACCTGCTCCTGAAGAGGGGCAGCACCAAGGAGGGACACGCCCATGGAACAACAGTATAGAGCAAAAGGA
>Ga0315296_10004800_pt1 | contig 10983 bp, 11 predicted proteins | sample YL17G14_18_MG_FD_203921 | JGI IMG/M metagenome (GOLD analysis project Ga0315296, IMG submission 203921) | Sediment microbial communities from Yellowstone Lake, YNP, Wyoming, USA - YL17G14_18 | ecosystem: Environmental > Aquatic > Freshwater > Lake > Sediment | place: USA: Wyoming | collected...
CTAACTCTTTATACTGTCGGTTTGCCTGGTCAGGTTCAAGGAAAGTTAGTGGCTGGACCCTATGGAATTTTCACCGGTGCGTCCCAAAAGACAACCGGCAAGATTAATCTTAAGCCTAGCGAGGCCACAGAAAAGGTTAAAGTTTTGGGTTGGGATTCGATTAATAAAACCTGGAAAGAGTATCAAGAAGGCTTAAAAATGAGTGAAAAAGTCATTTCGGTAGAGGTTAATCTTCTAACCACCTTCATTGCCGTGGCCCCTTAAACAGTTGACTTCGAAATAGCTGGCAATATCTGGGCGATGACACTTCTCATGGTGAATTGAATCTAATTTGGGTCTTGACAACCATATAGAAATGTTTCAAAATGGATATAAATGGTGAAGAATAGTGAAGGGTAGGCATATGTTTTTAGGAGAATACAAACACAATTTAACCACTGGAAAACGCTTGGCTTTGCCAAAGAAAATAAGAGAACAGATAACTGGAGATGAAGTTGTTTTAGCTAAGGGGTTTGAGCCTTGTATCTTTGGCTTTGCTAAAGAAGCTTGGAACGAGGCCGCCAAACAAGAGCTTTTGGTACCAATCTCGGAAAATCGAGGAAGAGAGATTCGAAGACAAATGTTTGCCGGAGCTCAAATAATTGACATTGATATCCAGGGAAGAGTCGTTTTACCGGATCCTTTAGTTTCTTGGGCAGAAATTAAAGGGGAAATGACAGTCATCGGCGCCGGCGATCATTTTGAAGTTTGGGATTCGGCTATTTGGAAGAATTATCTAGAAAAAATTGAGGCAAAGCAAGAATGATAAGACTTAATGGCGAAAAAATGAGACAAAAATTGGAGAATTTGTTGGAGAGTAATGGACAAGGTAAAGAAAGGTATTTGAACGGTAAGAACGGCAACGCAAACAACGGGAACAGAAAAGAATAACAATTTAACTGTGGGCGGGAGGCCAAATTCCATCCGACTACTGCCTGCCCTGGATGAGAGACGTGTCTCTCGCCCACAGTATTTAGAAAGATGAGGTCTATTTTAAATTTATTACTCAAGAGCTGGCTGGGACAGTTCTTTAAGTTTTTCACTGCCCCGTTAGCTTAAAAATGATTAAAAAGAAGACGGGGAAAACCAGTCTGTTTTTCTTGGTAGTGATCATTTTGTTTGTTTTAGCGGCGACGAAAATCATCGTTTCCAACCGCCTGGCGACTTTTGGCCAAAGACTGAGCCAGATTGACCAAGAAAAAATTATTCTCAAGAAAGAAAAATCATCACTTGAAGGAAAGATTTATCAATTATCAGGATTAGATAATATTTATAGAAGGGCGGAGGAATTGGGTTTTGTTCAGACAAACAGCATTGTCTATTTTAACCGGGAAGTTCCTGTTGCCCTTCGTTAGGAGGGTTAAATGGCTTCTTGGCGCTTAAGATTGCTTCTTGGATTTTTTTACCTCTTTGCCTTAACGATTTTTTTAAGGTTGTTTTATTGGCAAATTCTTTGTCGAGATAGCCTCTTAGTTGAAGCAGAATCTCTTCACACCATGACTAATCAAATAGAAGCACCAAGGGGCAAAATTTTTGACACTGACGATTTTCCCTTGGCGACCAGTCAGGAAGTTTATTTGGTCTACGCCTCTTTTTCCGATCTTAAAAATACAGCCGGCGAGATTGCCGAAAAATTATCTGCTGTTCTCGTTCCTAAAGTTAAGAATCAAGAAAAAAAAGAGCTTGAAGAACAATTAAAAGATAAACTCTCTCGAGAAAACCTATCTTGGATAGCTTTGACTCGAAAAATCGATGAAGAAACTAGAGAAAAAATAGAGAGTCTTAAGATTGAGGGAATTGGATTTGAACCGATGGAGAAAAGGGTTTATCTTGAAGGTTCAATGAGCGCTCAATTGCTGGGGTTTGTTGGTCAAGATTCTTCAGGAAAAGATAAAGGCTATTTCGGTTTGGAAGGTTATTACGATCGAGAATTAACCGGTAGACCAGGAACACTTAAGCTAGAGAAAGATGTTCAGGGAAGGCCAATCTTAATTGGCGAAAGAATAGAAAATCCGCCAATTCCTGGAAGAGATTTGGTTCTTTATCTTGATCGGGGTATTCAATTTATGGTGGAAAATAAATTGAAGAAGGGAATTGAAAGATATGGGGCCAAGGCAGGGTCAGTGGTTATTCTAGATCCCCAAACTGGCGGAATATTAAGTATGGCTTCATTTCCCAATTTTGATCCGAAAGATTATTCTCAAACTGATCCTAAACTTTTCCCTAACCCGGTGATTAGCGAGTCGTTCGAACCAGGTTCGGTTTTTAAAATTATCGTCATGTCAGCGGCTCTAAACGAGGGGGTTGTTTCCCCTGAAGATCGTTGTCAAGAGTGCGATGGTCCGAGAAAAATCGACAAATATGTCATTAAAACTTGGAATGATAAATACTTTCCTGATTCGACGATGACCGAAATAATTCAGCATTCTGATAATGTCGGCATGGTTTATGTGAGCGAAAAATTGGGCATCGATCGTCTTCATGATTACCTGGTTAGTTTTGGATTTGGCTCGGAAACAGGAATAGATCTTGAAGGAGAAGCGGTTCCTCCCTTAAGAAAGAAAAATGAATGGAATGTCGTTGATTTAGCCACGGCTGGATTTGGTCAAGGAATTGCCGTGACCCCAATTCAGATGTTAACGGGAACAGCGGTGATTGCTAACGGGGGGCAATTATTAGCACCTCAAGTGATAAAAAGAATAAAAACTGAGGAGCGGGAGATTGAAATAAAACCGAAAATTGTCAGAAAAGTGATTAACCCGGCCACGGCCAAGATAATGACGGAAATGATGGTCAATGCCGTCGAAAAAGGTGAGGCTAAATGGGCTAAGCCAAAAGGTTACCGGATTGCGGGAAAAACCGGAACAGCCCAAATTCCTATTGCTGGTCATTATGATGAAGAAAAAACGATTGCCTCTTTTGTCGGCTTTGCTCCGGCTGATAAGCCGAAATTTGTGATGTTGGTCACCCTAAGAGAACCGAGTTCTTCTCCCTGGGGAGCGGAAACGGCGGCTCCTCTTTGGTTTGATATCGCTCAAGAATTATTTGCTTATTGGGGAATTCCGCCTCAAGAATGATATAATATAATTCATGGTTCGTAAGCTCAAGAACCTTTGCCATTTCTTTCAAGCTCTTTTTTCCTTGTTTTACTTTCGCTATCCAGCAAAAGACCTTAAAGTTATCGGCGTCACGGGTACCGACGGTAAAACCACCACCGTTCACTTAATTAGCTTTATTCTTAAAAGGGCCAAGAAAAGAAGCGCTTTTATTTCCAGTGTTGGCGCCCAAATTGGCGATCGAGAGATTGAGACTGGCTTCCATGTTACCACTCCCTCTTCATTTTCCCTGCAAAAGTTGTTGAAAAAAATCAAGGATTTGAATTTTGAGTACGTTGTTTTAGAGGCCACTTCTCATGGCTTGGATCAACATCGGCTTTTGGGTTGCCATTTTTTTATTGGGGTGGTGACCAATATCACTCATGAACATCTAGATTATCATCAAACTTTTGAAAAATACATCGCTACTAAAGCCAAGCTTTTTCGAGGCGTAAAATTTGCTGTTTTGAATCGAGACGATGAATCGTTTAATTATCTAAGCGCAAAGCGCAAAGCGCAAAGCGCAAAAGTAATTACTTATGGGATTAAGAACAAGGCGGATTTTACGCCCAAAACTTTTCCATTCAAAACCTCTCTGCCGGGAGAATATAATCAAGCTAATTGTTTGGCCGCGATTGCCGTCGCCAAAGCCTTAGGTTTCGAAGATGAACTCATTCGAGAAGCGATTAGAGATTTTCCCGGAGTTCCTGGTCGGATGGAAAAGATAGATGAGGGGCAAGATTTTAGTCTTTATGTTGATTTCTGCCATACTCCCAATGCCCTGCTTCAAACTTTAGAGACTTTAAAAAAGCAATCAACTGAAAGCAGTCAGCTCATTGTTGTCTTCGGCAGCGCGGGTTTAAGAGATAAAGATAAAAGGCCAATGATGGGAGAAATTGCTTCTCAAAAGGCTGATTTGGCGATTTTAACCGCTGAAGATCCCCGGACCGAAGATGTTAATAAAATTATCAAGGAGATTGCCGAAGGCTGTCAGAAAGCAGGCGGCATTGAAGGAAAAACATTTTTTAAAGTTCCGGATCGTAAAGAGGCGATTAAATTGGCGGTCAATAAAGCCAAAAAGAGTGACCTGGTGGTTATTTGTGGCAAAGGTCATGAAAAATCTATGTGTTTTGGAAAAAAAGAATCTCCCTGGAGTGATCAGGAAGAGGCGAGAAAGGCGCTGAAGAAGAGAAATGCTTAAAAAAACAAAAAGAGGAGATTACATTTTGGAGAAACTGGCTCTACAGAAGGAGATAATTCACGGATTTTCGACGAAAAAATTTGGAGACATGAGGGTTAAAAAGATGCTTGAGGAAAACAATAATCTAGATAAATTTTTAAAGGTTTTGAATCTTAAAAAAAGCAATTTAATTATGATGGAACAAGTTCATGGTCGTAAAGTGAAAAAAGTGGGGAAGAAGGAAGCAGGGAAGGTAATAAAAAAGACAGACGGTTTGGTGGCGAAAAAACCAGGAATCGCTTTAGGGGTTAAGGTGGCCGATTGTTTACCCGTCCTTTTTTATGATTATCAGAAAAAGGTAATCGGTGTTGTCCATGCTGGGTGGAAAGGAATTTTAGCAGAAATAGGTCAAGCGATGGTTAAAAAGATGAGATCAATTGGTAGTCAACCAGAAAATATTTTTGTTGGTATTGGCCCGCACATTGGTGGTTGCTGTTACACCGTTGAAGACGAGCGGGCTAAGAGATTTGTTAAAAAATTTGGTAATTTACCTAAAATGATTATTAAAGATAATCAAGGAATTCATCTCGATCTCACTGTTCCTCTTAAGGTTCAATTAATTAAAGCAGGGATTCTTAAGCAAAATATTGACTCCCCATTAATATGCACCTTTTGTAAGAATGATGAATTTTATTCCTACCGCAAAGATAATAATAAAACCTATGGCGAAATTTTGGGGGTAATTAGTTTGGCTAATTAAGATGGCTAGAAGAAAAAATGTTCATTTCATGGGTATTGCCGGCAGCGGCATGTCCGCCGCCGCCCTCATTGCTCAAGCTCAGGGATATCGAGTGAGCGGCTGTGATCTTGAACCAGAGGGTTATTATTCTCAGCCATTAAAAAAGCACAAGATTGAAATTGCTTTGGGTCATAGTCAAGAGCACCTGATGGATATTGATATTTTGGTTGTCTCTCCGGCCATTTTGGAAGTGACTCCTCATTACCCAGAACTGATTGAGGCAAAGAAAAGAAAAATGGTGATGACCTGGCAAGAGTTTATGGGAAAATATCTTCAGAAAGATAAATTTGTCATCGCCGTGGCCGGAACTCATGGAAAATCAACGACAACGGCGATGGTCGGCCTCGTTTTAGAAGCGGCTGGTTTGGATCCCACGGTTGAGGTGGGAGCGTTGGTGCCTCAATGGCAGTCTAATGCCAGAGTCGGCAAATCGAGATATTTCGTTTGCGAAGCCGATGAATATCATCATAATTTTCTCCATTACTCGCCTTCAATCGCGATTATCAATAACATTGATATGGATCACCCTGAGTTTTTTAAGGATTTTGAATCTTTTCTGGCCGCTTTTGAGAAATTTATAAGAAAACTGGTTAAGCCAAAAATTTTAATTGTTAATCTCGACGATGCTGGCGTTCGCTCCCTGCTTGAGAAAAATAAGCATTATTTGATTAAGAAGCGTGTCCCGGTCATCGGCTACCGTTTGGGAGCAGAATATAAGTTTCCCTTAGAAAATGAATATCGGGCAGAAATTAAGGAGTTGGGACAGGATTCCAGTCTTTTTGCTGTCTCTCTTAAATCTGGATTTGAACAAAAAGCAGAAATAAAAGAGCTCTTTAGGCTCAAATTGGCAGCACCTCACCAGATCGCCAATAGTTTGGGGGTAATCGCTGTCGCCCGCTGTTTGAATGTTAATCTTGATCGGGTTCATCAAGTTTTTCGGACCTTTGAGGGCATTGGCCGCCGGCAAGAACTTCTTGGTGAGGCAAGGGGAGTGAAAGTGATTGATGATTATGGCCATCATCCCACCGCCATCACCGCCGTTATTAAAGCTACCAGACAAAAATTCCCCAAAGCAAGAATTTGGGCTGTTTTTGAACCTCATCAATTTTCCCGAGTGAAAGTTTTTCAAGAAGCCTTTAATAAAGCTTTAAATTTAGCGGACAAGGTGATAGTCACCAAAATTTTTCCTGGTAGAGAAAAACCTTTGCCAGAAGTCAGTGGTGAACTCTTGATAAAAAAAATTAATTCTTCAAAGGCAAAATATGAGGAGAATTTTGAGACAGTGGCAGAGATTGTTGTCCAGGGAGCCCGACAGGAAGATGTAGTTTTGGTCTTTGGCGCTGGAAAATCCTATCAACTCTCGAGAATGATTTTGGAAAAATTGAGGACTAGATAACTAGATGACAGAAGATAGAAGATTATACCTTTTAAAGAAGAAATTAGGCGATAAGGCCAAGTCTGATGAGCCTTTGGCGAAATACACCTCCTTGAAAATAGGGGGGCCGGCGGATTTGTTTTACGAAGTGGAGACAGAAACAGAGTTAATTCAGGCAGTTAAATTAAGTCGAGAGCGAGGAGTTCCCTTCTTTATCCTCGGTGGCGGCAGCAATCTGTTGGTGAGCGATAAAGGCTTTAGGGGTCTGGTAATAAGAATACAAGATACAAGATACACGATACAAGAGACAAGGATTGTCGTTTGGGCGGGGACACCCTTGGCGAAGTTAGTTGAGGCGGCGGCTGAAGACTTTCTTTCTGGACTGGAATTTTGTGTGGGGATTCCGGGAACAATTGGGGGAGCGGTGGTTGGTAATGCCGGCGTCAAAGAAAAAGCCATCGGCGATTTAGTCGAGAAGGTGAGAGTCTTGGATGAAAGAGGAGAAGAGATTAACGTGAGCCAAGAGCAATGTCAATTTCAATATCGCGCCAGCCGTTTTCAAAAAGAGTCAAAGGTGATTCTCGAGGTGGTTTTAAAACTGACAAAGAAAAGCGAGCCAGCCATTAGAGAAGAAATGGTTCGTTTTCTCGAAGACAGAAAAGACCAGCCAAGAGAACCTTCAGCCGGTTCGATTTTTAAAAATCCTCCAGGAAAATCAGCCGGAGAATTGATCGACCAAGTTGGTTTGAAAGGAGAGAGTCTTGGTCAGGCTCAGATAGCAACGAAACACGCCAATTGGATAATCAATTTAGGCGGAGCCAGTTGCCAAGACGTGTTAAAATTAATTTTGCTGGCTAAAAAGAAGGTCAAAGAAAAGTTCGGCCTCGAGCTTAGGGAAGAAATTCGGGTTGTGGGCGGACAATAAGCAGAGATGGAAAAATTAATCATCGAAGGCGGTTATCCTTTAAAGGGAAGAATTGTTTTAGCCGGAGCCAAAAATTCTGGCTTCAAACTTTTAATTGCCAGCCTTCTTGCCGCTTCTCCTTCCGAGATTATCGGTTATTCAAGAATAGGGGATATCGAGATTACCCAAAAGATTATTGAGGCTTTGGGTGGCGGAATAGAAAGAGTTGACCATCAACTGAAAGTTTTTCCTCAGACCTTGTCTTCTTATTCGGTGCCAGCCGAATTGGGTAAAATTTCTCGAGCTTGCAGTCTTTTCATTCCTCCCTTGCTTTTTCGGTTCGGTCGCGCCATTGTGCCGCTTCCAGGAGGAGATAGGATTGGTTTAAGACCGATTGACCGCCACCTTCAGGGGCTGGAAGCTTTGGGAGCGAAAATCGAAAAGAAGAAAGGCTTTTATGAAATCAGTGCCCCTCAGGGTTTGAGAGGTAAGAAATTTAAGTTCGTCAAGAACACCCATACAGGAACTGACACCTTATTAATGGCGGCCGCCTTTGCTAAAGGAAAAACGATTTTGGAAAACGCGGCCGAAGAGCCGGAGACAGACGATTTAATTAATTATTTAAACAAAATGGGCGCGAAGATAAGGAGAGTTGCTCAGCGGAAAATTGAAATTACGGGGGTGAAAAAATTCATTGGTGCCAGTTATGAAGTCATGCCAGATAGAAACGAGGCGGTCACTTTTGGCTTAGCCGCTTTAGCCACTCAAGGAGACATCTTTGTGGAGAGGGCGAGACCAGAATATCTTCAGGCATTTTTAGAAAAGGTCAAGGAATGCGGCGGTGGTTATCAAGTGATGCCCAAGGGCATTCGCTTTTGGCGTAATAATGAGCTTCAGGCAACCGAGGTGAAAGCGGTTCCTTATCCTGGCTTCATGACTGATTGGCAAGCTCTTTGGACAGTGCTGATGACTCAAGCGAAAGGGAAATCAATCGTTCAGGAAACAATTTTTGAAAATCGATTTGGTTATGCAGCTGATTTAATTAAAATGGGCGCCAAAATCGAGCTTTTTAACCCTCGGGTGAAAAACCCAAAGCAATTCTATAATTTCAATTGGGAAGACAACCGGCCGGAATATTTTCATGCGGCGAGAATTTCTGGCCCCACGCCCCTTAAAGGTGGTCTTTTAACCATCGCTGATATTAGGGCGGGGGCGACTTTAATTTTAGCCGCTCTCCTTGCTCATGGCAGAACCGAGCTTACCGGTGTCGAACATATTGATCGGGGATACGAAGAGTTTGATTTTCGTCTTCGAAAATTGGGAGCAAAGATAAAAAGAATTGGTTAAGATGGTAGAATCCTTAACTTGGCTAGAAATAAGTCAGCCAGCTCTGCTCAGTAATCTTCGTCAATTTCGAAAAATTTTAGATAAAAGGGTCAAAATCATGGCCGTAGTGAAAGCCAATGCTTATGGTCATGGGATTAGGGAGGTAGCTCAGATTGTCTTTCCTCAGGTTGATTGGTTCGGAGTGAATTCTTTAGAAGAGGGGATGATTCTTCGTCAAATAGAGATTAAGCAGCCAATTCTTGTTTTGGGTTCTCTTTCTCCTTTATCTCTTGCCGAAGCGATTAAAAATGATTTAAGTTTTGTTGTCTTTAATTTAAAGACAGTCAAAAAAGCCTGTCAGGAAGCCAAAAAGCTTTCTCGAAAAGCCAAAGTTCACTTAAAAGTTGAAACTGGCACCAATAGATTGGGAGTAGCCGGAAAAGAGCTAGTTCAATTAGCTAAATTTTGCTCTCAACAAAAAGAAATCTTCCTCGAAGGAATTTATACTCACTATGCCAATATCGAAGACACTCTTGATCCTGATTTTGCCCAAGAACAATTACAAAAATTTAAGGAAGCGGTTCAATTAATAGAAGATGAGGGGATTGAAATTCCCATTAAACATACAGCCTGCAGTGCGACGGCAATTCTTTTTAAGAGCACTTATTTCGATTTAATTAGATTGGGGATTGGTCTTTATGGTCTTTGGCCCTCCCGGGAGACAAAAGTTTCTGCCCTAGAAAAAGAAATCAAAATTAAACTAAAGCCAGCTCTTACTTGGAAAACGCGAATCGCTCAAATTAAGAAAATAAAAAAAGGGGAAACGGTTGGTTATGGAAGAACATTCACGACTAAGAGGACAACAAAAATTGCCATTTTGCCAATTGGCTATGGGGACGGTTATGACCGAAAACTTTCAAATCAGGGTAGGGTCTTAATTAAAAGTCGATTTGCTCCGGTTATTGGCAGAGTTTGTATGAATATGATAATGGTTGATGTCACTGATATTTCCAGAGTCAAAATAGAAGACGAGGTAGTTTTACTGGGTAAGCAGGGTAGGGAAGAAATCACGGCGGAAGAACTTGCCCAGAAAATCGGCACCATTAATTATGAAGTAGTTACCCGGATTAATCCTTTAATTCCGAGAAAAGTGGTTTAAAAATTTTTACACTCCCCCGCCGGGGTAGGGAAAATTGAGCTGGGTTTGAAAGAAAGAGAATTAAAATCTTACTGAAGCCCTTATTTCTTCAATTTCTTTTATGAGAGCATTTATTAATGATGAATTGATTAGTATTGATCCGCTAAGTCTTTGTGCAGAATTCATTCCCCTCGGAGAAATAAGTCTGCTGTCAGAAACAAAAACTCCTCTTATTTCATGATTTTGCCCAAACCATCCTTCGCCGAATTTTAAACCAGCCAAGTCAGTTCCCGAACCTTGACGAAGATCGGGAGTTTCATAATCAAAGGCAACAGAGCCAATTATTTTCTTAAGAAAATCTTTTCTTTCTGGGATTTTAGGTGTTTCTCCAATCATGGCAAAAACAAGAGTGTCGCCCTTATTACTAACTAAATGGGGATCTTGGATTAAGCCATAAGCAATAATATCTGTACCGTTAGTACCGTACCTCGCTATTCCTACACAATCCAAAGAAGCAGAATGACCTGTTGCACCAGTTCCATGAGCGATTGTACAATCGACACTATCGAAAGAAGTCCATTGGGGCTGAAGAGTTGCTACCCAGACACGATTTGCCGCTAGTTTTGTATAAATCTCTTTAACTGCCTCCCTGGGCGAATAGACTCTGAGTTCTACTGGTTTCCCTCTTCCTTCTTTGTCTTGTTCTCTCATAATAATATTTCCTATAGGTGTTCTTTATATCATCTTTTAAAATTAATGTCAATGATTGTTTGAGGCTTTGTCAGTGAAGTGTTAAAATATGTCCTATGGCGGAGACGCAGCCGTGGAAGCAGCCTTTTCATCAGATCCGAAGATTTCTAGCAAAACTTTGGCTGAAGTTTAATCCTCAAATAACCATTATCGGTATCACCGGCAGTTTTGGCAAAACCAACACGACAAGAGCCATCACCTCGGTTCTTTCAGAAAAATTTAAGACTTTACAGACCGATTTAAATCTGGATACGGTTTATAATCTGCCCATCACCCTTCTGAAGCTTCGACCTTGGCATCAAAAATTAATCTTGGAGTATGGAGTTGACCATCAAAATGAAATGGATTTTCACCTCTCTTTGGTCAAACCCTCAATT
>Ga0315296_10004801_pt1 | contig 10983 bp, 7 predicted proteins | sample YL17G14_18_MG_FD_203921 | JGI IMG/M metagenome (GOLD analysis project Ga0315296, IMG submission 203921) | Sediment microbial communities from Yellowstone Lake, YNP, Wyoming, USA - YL17G14_18 | ecosystem: Environmental > Aquatic > Freshwater > Lake > Sediment | place: USA: Wyoming | collected...
GGAGCATTTGCGAACTGTGCAGGCCCAGGTCCCGATGCATCTTGATGATGTCCCGGCGTCTCCTATCCTTCATGGTTGTCGGGTCGCCCGAGCCACAGGCGGCGTACTCCGTGTGCCGAAAACCCATCCGCTCGGCGCTCCTGAGGGTCTTTTCGATGGGCCACCTGGCGACTTCGTAGACGTAGGTGTTCAGAGCGAGCTTCATGCGAACCACTCCTTCTTAGTGCGTTTCTGTGCTGCCCTGGTCAAGCAACTGCAAGGCGGTTTGATCGTCCGTCACCAGGACGTTGACAAGCCTGCCGCACAGGGCCGCTCGAATCACCGCGACTTTCTCCTTCCCGCCGGCAACGCCGATGACACGCGGAATGCCTTTGATTGTCTCCAGAGCTGTCCCCACGATTCGCTCGTGGATCGGGTGAGTAGCCTTGCGGCCATCGCAGTCAAAGAACTGCAAAGCAATGTCGCCGACGACGCCGAGGGCCCTGAGCTCTTCGACTTCGGCTGCCGTCAGCGTGTCCCTGCTGGTCAGAAGCGTCGAGCCTGCCTCACAGATGCCGAGGCCCACCAGTGCCACGTCGGCTCGACCGGCCAGCTCCAGCGTGTCAGCCACCTGCGGGTCCATCACAAGAGCATCTCGAACGGTCTTATCTTTAACGATTCCGGGTGCGTGGATCAAGCGCGGCTTGGCCCCGAGTGTCTGGGCCATTCGTCGTGCCAGATCGGCGCCGTGAGTCCTGGCCTCAAGTTCCCCCAAGCCGCCGATGAGTTGCACCACACGGACCTCCGGCAGGCAGGCCGGCTGTAGGGCATCCACGACGGAGAGGACCGCCTTACCCCAGCTCACGGCCACCACCTCATTGCCCAGCAGACCGCGCGTCAGGCAGGCGGCGGCCACGGGACCTAACTCACTGACCAGTGTTTCCGGAGCATACGAGGACGGCGTGACGACCAGGGCCTCCTTTAGGCCGTACCGCTGTTCGAGTTGCTGCTCAATCTCGGCGTTCGAGGATTGCGGCGGGGTGATAGTAATCTGCACGATCTTCTCTTCACGAGCGCTACGGAGCAAACGCGAAACTTTGATGCGGGAGATTCCGAACCGCTCGCCGATCTGCTGTTGCGTCAGGCCGTCGTCATAGTAGGCCCTGGCGACCTTGTGTAACAGCCTGCTGAATTCTGCGTCGGTTGTCATCATGCTCGGTGAACACATGTTCAGGATCGTTCATTTTTTCGCATTCTCAAGTCGTGCCCGGTCCTTGTCAAGTCAGAACCGGCAAAGTCGTGACGTTCGGCGGGATTGTGTTTGACATAGACGCCATCCGTCGGTAGAAGTTGTTCATACGTTCAGCCATGAACATGTGTAATGCGATTGAGATTCAGAACGGGGAGTGGCACGCAAGATGGGCAAATTGATGCCGCACGAGATGCTCGCGAGAGCGCAAGACGTGATTGATCGCGAGTCACAGGCGGTGGCAGCCCTGAAAACACAGTTTACTCCTCAGTTGGCGGCCGTGGCCCAGATGCTTCTGGATTGCCGGGGACATGTCCTCGTGGCCGGTGCCGGGACGAGTCGGGCCATTGCCCAGCGGTTCGCTCACCTGCTGGCCTGCTGCGGTACGCCCGCCCTGTTTATCAGCGCCGCCGATGCCATTCACGGCGGCGCCGGCAGCGTCACGGAGAGAGACGTGGTTTACATCATCTCCAAGGGTGGTCAGAGTGATGAGATCAACCGGTTTGCACAGATCGCCAGGGATCGCGGGGCCAGAATCATTGCCCACACGGAGAAGCCAGACTCGCCCCTGGGCCGGCTCAGCGATGCTGTCTTTCATATCGTTGCTCCGGAGGATGTCGATCCCTATGGAATGATCGCCACTGGCAGCTCGCTGACCAACGCCGCAGCTTGTGATGTGTTATGCGTCCTGCTGCTTGAATTGCGAGGCTACACGAAGGGGCAGTTCGGCGAAACTCATCCGGGTGGGGCGGTAGGCGTTCGACTCGACGCGGAAAAGAACCGGATTTCTGATGGAGGTCGAGACAACAAGTGAAGGCGGCCTTTCTAACTGCACCGAGAACGCTCGAACTGCGTGACATCCCTGACCCGGTCGCACCGTACGATGGATTGGTCCTTGAGGTGAAGGCCTGCGGCATCTGCGGCTCCGATCTGCGGCGGTGGAAGGAGGGGCCACCGAGAGGCGTCGCCGGAATGATTCCGGGTCACGAGGCCGCGGGGATCGTCATTGAGGCAGGTAAAGGCCAAGACCGTTTTGCGGCGGGGGACCGGGTGGCGATTGCCCCTGATGTCCATTGCGGCCGCTGCTATTATTGCCAAAGGGGTTTGTACAACCTTTGTGACGAGATTCGTTTTATCGGGGTCACGCCTGAATTGTCAGGCGCTCTGGCTGAGAAGCTTGTGCTCACAGGCGAAATCCTGACCAACGGCATCGTTCACCGGATGCCGGAAGGCATGTCATTTGCCGAGGGGAGTCTGGCGGAGCCAAGCTGTTCCGTTCTGGCCTCTCACGACAGAGCGGGGACAGGCTTGGGCGATACCGTCGTCGTCATGGGCGCAGGACCGATTGGCTGCCTTCATGTTATCGTCGCCAAGGCGCGAGGCGCTCGTGTCGTTGTCTCGGAGCCAAGCCCGGTCCGTCGCCACCTGGCACAGCGATGTGGTCCGGATGCGGTTGTGGACCCGGCCGCTGAAGACTTGGGGTCGCGCGTGCGGCAGATGACAGCGGGTGTGGGGGCGGATATCGTCATCTGCGCCAATCCCATCGCCGAGACGCAAACTCAGGCAGTCCAGATCGTGCGCAAACGTGGAAGGGTGATCCTCTTCGGCGGGTTGCCCAAGGCCAATCCTACAGTGACGTTGGACAGCAACCGCATCCACTACGGCGAGATCGAACTCGTCGGCGCCTTTTCGTACCATCCGACGGTGCACCAGCGTGCGCTGGACCTGATTCATCGCAAGGTCATCGACGCGGACCTTCTGGTGACGCACACGTTTGGACTGATTGAAGTTGGCAAAGCCTTCGAGACTGCGGCCGCCGGCGAGGCACTGAAGGTCGTAGTCACGACATAGGAGGATAGACGTTCTGTGATAGGTCTGAATGAAGAACTGGCCGTTCGACACGCCGCCGGCGACCCTGTCAAGATCGGCCTGATCGGGGCCGGCCAGATGGGTGTCGACATCGTTGCCCAGGTCGCGATGATGAAAGGCATCGACGTCGTCGTTGTGGTGGATATCGACAAGGCACGGGCCAAGGCCGCTTATGCTACCGGCCTTCTGAAAGGGGACACCGTCGAAGCGAGAAATGCCGCGGACGCAGATGAGGCCGTCGCCGGCGGCAAGAGAGTGTTTACTGACGACTTTCGCGTGGTGACCGGCATGAAGCGCGTGGACGTCATGCTCGAAGCCACCGGAGTCCCGGAGGTCGGGGCCAGGGCAGCGATCCTGGCGGCCCGGAACGGCCAGCAGTTGGCCATGATGAACGTCGAAACGGACATCACCGTCGGGCCCTTGCTGCGATGGTACGCCGAGAAGAAAGGCGTCCTGTACGCTTTGGCGGCCGGTGACGAGCCCGCCGCCTGCAAGGAGCTTTACGACTTTGCCGAGGCATTGGGCTTCACGATCGTCGCGGCAGGCAAGGGCAAGAACAATCCGCTGGACCGCCACGCCAAGCCGACCGACGACGCGTGGGCCAAAGAAGCCGCCCGACGCGGGCTCAATCCCAACATGCTGATCGAGTTCGTCGATGGCAGTAAGACGATGATCGAAATGGCGGCCGTCTCCAACGCCACGGGCCTCAAGCCCGATGTTCGAGGGATGCATGGGCCGCGAACCAGCCGGGACAAGTTGCATGAGACCTTTGCCCTCAAGGAGCATGGAGGGATTCTGAGCCGCGCGGGCGTCGTCGAGTACGGAATCGGCGGCATTCACCCCGGCGTCTTTCTCGTCGTCACGACGAGCCATCCCCGGCTGCGGCAGGCCCTGGTCTACCGAGACATGGGCAACGGCCCTTACTATACCCTGTTTCGACCTTACCATCTGTGCAGCATCGAAGTGCCGCTGACGTGCGCCATGCTCGCGATCCGCAAAAAATCCAACATGTTTCCTATGAATCGGCTCGTGTCTGAGGTCTTCGCCGTGGCCAAGCAGGACCTGCGGGCGGATGATCGGTTGGATGGCATCGGCGGCTGCTCGTTCTACAGCCTGATCGATAGCTACGAGACGGCGGTGGCGGAGAACCTGTTACCTGTCGGCTTGGCCAAAGGCGCGATCCTGAACAGGGCGGTCAAGCAGGACTGCCCGATTCAATATGACGACGTTCAGTTGCGCGAGCCGTCCACCGTCCTGACCCTGCGCCGGCTGCAGGACGCCTGGATGGCGGGGAGAACGGATGACGAGCATTTGCTGGAGTCGATAGAGGCAATCGAATGCGGATAGGCGATAAATCACGTCTGCAAAAGGCGAGGCCTGCATGTCGGTCATAGGCTTGGACATTGGCACGACCGGCTGCAAGGCCATCGTGTTCGGGCGGGACTGGGAGATCCTGGGAAGGGCCGCGCGGGAGTATCCTGTCCTGTCCCCCTGTACAGACTGGGCGGAGCAGGACGCCGAACAGGTCTGGAAACTGGCGATGGAGGCCTTGTCGCAGGCCATGAATCAGGGCAAGGCCGATCCACCACGAGCGATGGCCCTGTCGGTTCAGGGTGAAGCGGTCATTCCTGTCGATCGGGAGGGCCGCCCCATTCGCAACGCCATTCTCGGCATGGACACGCGATCTACCGCGGAGAACGCCTGGCTGGCAGAGACGTTCGATCCTCAAGTGCTCTTTCGTCGCACCGGCATGCCCATGCACACCATCAACACGATCACCAAGCTGCTCTGGCTCAAGAGACACGAGCCTGCGGTGTGGGCCTCCGCCGCACAATTTCTGCTCTACGAGGACTACTTTCTTCGCCGGTTGACGGGCAAAGCCATCATCAGCCACTGCCTGGCTTCGCGCACGCAGATGTACGACCTTCACGCATCGAACTGGGCGACGGATATCCTGGATCGGTGTGGGATCGACCCAGCCCGCCTGGCTCCAATACAGGCTGGACCCGAATCAGTCGTTGGCACACTGGACAGGACCGTTGCTCGCCAGATTGGCATAGCTGGCGACGTCATTCTCGTCAGCGGCGGGCACGACCAGGCCTGTGCTGCTTTGGGCAGCGGCGTTGTTCGGCCGGGATTGGCCATGGTTTCCACCGGCACGGCGGAGGTGGTGGAGGTGGCGATGGCGTCACCGATTTTGGACGAGCGCCTCCGCAAAAGCGGTATCTCAGTCTACCGGCACGTCGTGCCGGGTATGTACCTGGCCATGACGCTCAATCATAGCGGCGGATTGTCTCTGCGCTGGTTCCGGGACACGCTCTGCCGTGACAAGTGCTTGCGAGCCGCAGAGACTGGTGGCGACGCATACGACCTGATCCTGGCGGAAGCGCCGGCCGGACCGACCCGTCTGATGGTCCTTCCTCATTTCTCTGGAGCGGGCACGCCGTGGGTTGATGTGCACTCCCGAGGAGCAATCCTGGGAATGACATTTGCCACGACACAAGCCGAGATTGCCAAGGCGATTCTGGAAGGGCTGACGTATGAGCTTCGGGCGAACCTGGAGTTGCTGCGAGATGCCGGGATTCGGCTTGATGAGCTTCACGCTGTCGGCGGGGGCGCCCGGAGCAAGATGTGGCTTCAGATGAAAGCCGACATCTGCCAAATCCGGCTGCGCGTGCCGCAGATCACTGAGGCCGCCTGCCTGGGCGCCGCTATGTTGGCGGCTGTGGGCGCCCACATCAGTCCGGACATCGCCTCCTGTGTGGACCATGGGGTCCACTTCGATGAAACGATTGTGCCTGAGCAGGAACAAGCCTGCCGATACGACCGCCGCTACGGACTGTACAAGAAGCTCTACCCGGCGCTGAGACCTCTCCACTGTGAGATGTCCTCACATCCTGACTGAATCAGGTGTGCAATCATAAAGCCCTCAGCTACTTCCATCTCCTGTTTGAGTCAGGAATGATCTGTTCTCTTGAACAGTCACGGCCTCGGTGGTAAAATCCCGCTTGTCAGCAGAGAACAATGATGACACGATCCACTCGGACCGATGCATCATAATGCAGGACGTTCTTCGCCGCAGGAACAAGACACTCTGAACACGAGAGGAGCAGCGCATGATAGGTGCGATCAGGACCTTTCTTCGGGGCGCCGCATTCGTTGCCATTTGGTTGCTTTGCTGGAATGCGTCGGTTCAGGCTCAGCCGGCAGGGGACGCTAGGCAGGTAATTCCTGCGCCAGGGCAAGTGCCGCCGCTGCCGCCGCGACTGCCTGAAGGAATCCCGGCGTTCCCGGGGGCCTGGGGCGGCGGCATGTTCACCACCGGAGGCCGCGGCGGCAGGGTGATCGATGTGACTACCCTGAGTGACAGCGGCCCGGGCAGCCTGCGTGCGGCTATCCAGGAGCAAGGTCCTCGCATCATCGTTTTCCGCGTCGCCGGCATCATCCGGCTGACATCAGACATCGATATCGAAAATCCCGATATCACCATCGCGGGCCAGTCCGCGCCGGGCGACGGCGTCTGCCTGGCCGGCAATTCTCTGAACATCAACACGCGCAACGTCATTCTTCGTCACGTGCGCGTTCGGCGCGGCCGGCCAGAGGGCGGCCAAGGCTCGGACAACATCGGCGGCAATCCCCAGGAGCAGATCATCGTCGACCATTGCAGCACCAGTTGGGGCATGGACGAAAACCTCTCGCTGTATCGCTACATGAAACCACTGCCCGGCGGCGGTACGGTGAAACTGCCAGTCGCGAACCTGACAGTCCAATGGTGTATTTCAAGCGAGGCGCTCAACGCGGGCAATCATGCCTTTGGCGGCACGTGGGGCGGCCGGGATGCGACGTTCCACCACAATCTGTTCGCCTGCAACACGGGACGCAACCCCTCGATCGGCATGTCGGGCGAGTTTGACTATCGCAACAATGTAATCTTCAACTGGCGCCACCGCACCATGGACGGCGGCGACGAAACCTCGTTATTGAACGTGATCAACAACTACTACAAGCCCGGTCCGGCGACCAACGAGAATATGCGGAGTACGATCGCCCGCATCGAGCAACGCAATATGTACTCTCCCGGCAGGCAGTGGGAAGCCGGCAATTGGTACCCCAAGACCCAGGGGCGTCCCGGCAAATGGTACGTCGCAGGCAATATCGTCGAGGGGTTCCCCGACGTCACGGCCGAGAATTGGAAGGGGATGCAGGGCCCCGAGGAGACGGCCCGCGTCAATACGCCATTCGAGGGCTGGCCGGTCAAGCAGGAGACTGCGATGGAGGCTTTCCAGTCCGTGCTGACCAAGGCCGGCGCAACGCTTCCCCGCCGCGATGCGGTCGACGCGCGCATCATCGAAGTGGTGCGCACCGGCAAGGTGACGACTGGAAACGGCATCATCAATGATCCAAAAGAGGTGGGTGGCTACCCGGATTATTCCTTCTCATCCAGCGACGTACCGGTGGACACCGACCACGACGGCATGCCCGACGAGTGGGAGAAGAAACACGAGTTGGACCCTACTGGAGCGTCGGACGGCAGTACCGACCTCGACCAGGACGGCTACACCAACGTCGAAGAGTATCTCAATGGGACCAGTCCGCGCGAGAAGATCGACTACAGGAATCTCGGAAACAGCATCGACACGATCAGTTGAGGCGTCGGGCGTGCGGAGGTATGCTCTCCTGAATGGCTAATCATCGGGTGGCAAGGAACGGGCCTGCACCCGTTGTGGGCACAGGCCCGAGACTGTATTGCGTCGCGTCACCCGATGCGCGGATCAGCGGCCGGAGTGTCACTGCTCTGCGACGGCGGGCGCCGGCGGGAACGCCAGGTACGCGATGATATTGCGCAGGAGCTGCTGGCCGTTGGCGTTCAGGTTGAACACGCCCTGTGGGAACTTGAGATCGCCCACGGTAACATCCTGCGAACCGGCGGAGAAGAAGATGCGCGTGCCTCCGGCAAACTGGCCGCAGCCGGTGAAATACTCCACTGGCGGCTGCCATTCGGCGATCCAGACCGATGTATATACGCCCACGCACGCCGAGAGCAACGTGCCATTCCCAACGTCCATCACGTTCTCGAAGAACGAGGTGATGCCTGAGCCGACATTGGGATCCAGGACATCCACCAGTCCATTCGCGTCGACGGGCAGGCCCGCGAAGATCGGATGGTTGGGCTCCGAGACCGACATCGGAGGCGAGTCCCCGTCTTTCCTCACGTCGGTGGGGTTATTGATCCATTTGAAGCGAGCACCGTTTGTTCCTCTGGCTATCCAGGCGTTGAGGTTGAGCATCGGGGCGGTCAGGCCGTTCCACTGGGCCGGCTCGCCCGTCTGGTTGTAGTTGCCGGTGGCTACGCCACGGCTCATGATCACGACGTCGGCGGTGTTGAGCTCGGCGATCTTATTCACATCGAGCACCTGCCAGTTGTTTCTCCTGGCATCGAGGTCGTATCCTTCGGCCTGGAGCCAGTCGATCCAGCTCTGGTCGTCCACCGCGCCGTCCTTGTCGTAATCGACGGCGTCCGTCACGTAGACGATCCTGGTGCCCTGGTTGAGCATGTAGGCAACGGCGTTCACGAACATCTTCTCGCCGTCCGGGGTCAAGTTGTACGTGCCGTCGGGAGCATAGTTCGGAGCGGTGTTCTTGCTGCCGGAGCCGGCGACGAACAGCATACGGGGACCACCGGCAATCTTGGCGCCGGCTTCAAAGAACTTTTGCCCTGCTTCCCATGTCACGATGGAGACCAGACCGTCGCTGGCACGCGTGGCTAGTACCTTGCCATTACCGGCGTCCGTGACAGCCGTGACCCAGTCTACATTCCACTGAGCACTCAGAGCCTCAACGCAGCCATTGGGGTCGATGGCTACACCGGCAAACGCGGCATGCGTAGGATCAACCACTTTGAGCGTTGACTGCTTGGCCAACGTGGTTCCGGTGCCGTTGAGCCATCCCCACTTGCCGCCGATACGTGACATGTGCGCGCTGAGACTGATGAGAGGAGTGGTTACGGCGTTCCACTGGTTCGGCTCGTTGTCGGCCGCCGTGGAGTAGGAACCGCTATCCGCGTTGCGGCTCAAGATGATCAGGTCCGCCGCTTCCAGTTCCGCGATCTTGTTGGGATCCAGGGTGCGCCAGTATTGCTGGCCATCGACGTACTCATGCTGATTCTTGTAGATCACGTTGTGCCCCTGCGCAGTCAGCAGGTCCACCCACCCCTGGTCTCCAGGTATGTTCGGCTCAACAGAGCCGAAGCCCTTGTTGTCCGAAACCCAGATGATGTTGGCCGCTTGTACTACCGAGCTCAGGGCCAGAACCGAAATCAATGACAGTAACACGAGTTCTCTACGCATGACAGACCTCCTTCCAAACAGGTGAACGCGTCACTCTTACCTTGAGACTGTATCAGAGATCACCCTCGTGCAACTCCGAGCGCGACGTCCTTCCTTTCTTCTTGATAAACCCGACATGAACGAGTCTATCAGCAGGTCCAACAGTCATTATATCACTCCAGGCATGGTCTTCCACAAAATTTGCCGATCTGGTAGAGTTCTTTCTATCTTCTGTCGGGAAGCCTGCCTCCCAGTGCCGATTTCGTGCGTTTTTGGGGGAATCCTGTTGTCCCAGCGTAGCAGGCGTGGTATAGTGAGAGTATCGTCAGATGTCCTAAATCCCGTTCATAACGTCGCCGCTTCAAAACCGATGCAAGCTGCCAGGGAGGGTGCTGGCCCTTTTTGAGACGCGAAGTCGGAGGTTCGGGTAGTGACCTCGGTGGACACGTCCGGTGAGTGTGGAATGTTTGGCGTCGCATCCTGGGGGCACGTCAAGTCCCTGTTTGGCCGCAGCGGCAAGGCGGGAGCACACACAGGCGAACCCTCTAAACGTGCTGGTCGCCAGGAAGTGGGATGCCAATACGTTCGGCCCCGGCGGTCAGTCCCTGACCCGGATTGCGTTTTTGGGGAGGAATAGCCATGTTTGGAGAGACAGTGTTCGTGGCGGCAGGCAGTTCATGCTGCTCGTCTATAGCGGGCTGTCAAAGACCACGCGGACGTGTGCCTGTGCCGTGCGGCACTGGTCCGCTTCATGAAAGCCTTATCATCGTTGAATAATAGCTTATGGAACCGTGAAAGATACGTATGGAAGAAAACCCTCAACGATACCCTTGAGAGTAAAGGACGGAATGCAATGAGCTGGAATCACGTTTTACGCAAGGCCTTGACGATTTATGTCGTCATCGCAACCTGTCTGGCTGGCAGCGCGCCGGCGCAGAGGACGGCTTATGTCGACGGTTCGGTTGCCGCCACGGGTGACGGCACCCAGGCTGCTCCGTTCAAGACGATCACCGAGGCGCTGGCGCTCCCGAGCGTCACCATCCTGGTCGCCGGCGGCACCTATACCGCTGAAACGCCGTATACGAGTATTCGCAGCGACCAGATGCTCATCGGCAGCTATGACAGTCCCTTCACCACCTCCGATCCCTCAGCGACTCCGACCATCATCGACATGGGGAGGCGGTCCCAGGTGGATCAGAAAGGCACTTTCTTCATAGGAGGCGCCACGGGATGGACCATTGAGAACCTGGTCATCCAGAACTCGACGACCGGCGAACACGATGACACGGAAAATGGCGGCGCGATCTATGTCCGACAAGGCAGCAACGGCACCCTCCGCGGTGTAACGTTCTTCAATTGCGCCACGAAATTCGAGGGTGGTGCCGAGAGCGGACCGGCCCGCGAAGGCGGCGCCGTGTGTATTCGTGACGGGTCGACGGTGGTCTTTGAAGACTGTGTCTTCGATAGCTGCACCGCCGTCGGCGGGGGTGGCGCCGTCAGGATGCGGAATGCCGGGGCCGGCAATAACGTGAAGTTCTACCGCTGCTTGTTCACCCGCTG
>Ga0315296_10004802_pt1 | contig 10979 bp, 13 predicted proteins | sample YL17G14_18_MG_FD_203921 | JGI IMG/M metagenome (GOLD analysis project Ga0315296, IMG submission 203921) | Sediment microbial communities from Yellowstone Lake, YNP, Wyoming, USA - YL17G14_18 | ecosystem: Environmental > Aquatic > Freshwater > Lake > Sediment | place: USA: Wyoming | collected...
AAACTTGCAAAATGGCACAGCCGCAGGCAATTGTTTATAGCGTTCATAAGTGCCTTTCACGGGCGAACAGTCGGCGCACTCTCCTTTACTGCAAGCAAGCCTACTCAAAGACGTTCCTTCTTCCCATTAATGCCAGGAGTAACCCACGTACCCTACGGATATTGTTACAGATGTCCCTACAAGCTAACATTTCCTGAATGCCACTACTGGTGCGTAGATTTCATCGACGAATACGTTTTGCAGAAGTACATTCCTCCTGAAGATACAGCTGCAATATTGGCTGAACCAATACAAGGTGAAGGTGGATATGTTGTACCGCCGCCAGAATACTTCCAGCGACTGAAGAAGATCGCCGACAAATATGGCCTTCTGTTCATCGACGATGAAGTTCAATCTGGCATGGGCCGAAGTGGGAAATGGTTCGCTATTGAGCACTGGGGCGTTGAACCTGACATCATCTGCACATCAAAGGCGTTGGCTTCAGGTCTCCCTCTGGGAGCATGCATCGCAAAGTCCAAGGTCATGGACTGGGTTCCCGGTTCACACGCAAGTACTTTCGGTGGAAACCCGCTGTCATGCGTTGCGGCAAGCGCGGTAATCGACGTGATTAAGGAAGAGAAGCTCTTGGAAAATGCTACCAAGCAAGGCGCGTACATCATGAAACGTCTCAATGAACTCAAAGAGAAGAGCGAAATCATAGGCGATGTTAGAGGCAAGGGATTGATGATAGGCATGGAGATCGTTGAAAGCAAGGAAAGCAAGAAACCTGCACCTCAGAAGGTCAACGAAATAATGATGCGGTCATGGAAGCGAGGTATCAACGTGATTTCCTGCGGTGCTTCGACGATCAGGATTGCGCCACCATTAGTGATCACAAAAGAACTCGTTGACTCTGCATTGGACATAATTGAAGACACCACAAGACAGGTTGAAAAAGAGAAGTAAGAATCAACCCAAGTGTTGAAATGAAATTCGAACACTGTCAATTGTCGACTATGAAGACATGGTCGACCTTTGGTCTAGGGCTAAACTGTCCCTCAAACCAAAGGGTCGAGACAGCAAAGAAGCGATTTCGAAAGAAATCAAATCTCACCCTGACTTTTTTCTAGGCGCGTTCGAAGACGGCCGCTTGATCGGAACTGCTATCATAAGCTGTGATGTTCGAAAAGGCTGGATAAACAGGCTTGCCGTTGATGTTATCTATCGAAATCGTGGAGTCGCCAAAGCCTTGATCAGGGAATCCGAACGAATATTGAGAAAGAACGGGATGCGCCTATTCTGCGCGTTGATAGAGACCTCTAACATTGCTTCACAAGAGCTTTTTGAGAAGTCTGGCTATGTCAAGCATCGTGACATAATATATTTCAGCAAACGCGACAGTGATGATGTTTAGCTGGTTCGCCCTTTAGAAGTTTAGAGGCTTTGCTATTACTTCCTTTATTTTGAGATCGAAGAACTTGGCCGCGTTTGCTGGGCGTATGCGAAGTGCTGTATCTGCTCCATATCCAGTTCCGCCGATTGCCACGATATCTCTATCAACTGGAATTAGTCCAGCGTCGGCTGCCATCAACGTTATCTCGACGCAGACTTTCGTTCCTTCACCCGATCTTCTTAGGACATTGGCAATTAATTCCAAAGGTTGGATTGCACCGAAGTTTTTCCGTACAGCTCTTTCGGCACTGCTTAATGCGTGAGTGCCAGCGAAGATTCTACCGCCCTTTGAGCAGATCTTCTTCTCATATTCTTCTTGAAGCTCATTCTTTCCCGGTTCCTTGAATCCGTAGGCATGGGCGATGACCGTGACGTTGCAGTTCTTGAAGACATCAATTGCTTCCGCTCCTGTGCGGCCGGTTGTTGATGCGACTACGATATTTTTTATTCCTTCTTTTTCAACGTATTTCTTCACGAACTTGAGAAGAGTCTTCGTGTTCTGTTCGCCTGCTTTTTCAAAGTACAACGTGGTTTTTTCGACTGAACTCAAAATCGTCCCTCTTTGGATTACGAGTTGACTGTCGCCGAGAGTTTTTTATAGTTTGGGGTTTGCTAGCCGTTTGCTTTTCTCCTTATCGGTTTCCTCTTCAGTTCTGTCCCGCAAATGTCGCAGTTTGAGGATTTGGAATGGGCAGAGTAAGTCTTATGGCATGCGGGACAGTAACGCAGCCACTCTAAACGGCGACGAATACCGAACGTGACAAGTGGGGCGAATTCTATTTGTGCTTGTTTTGCCACGTTCTGTATTGAATAGTCGTCTGTGGCAATCAGTGGCAAGTAACCGCATGCTCTGAGCTGAAAGGCAAGTGCCAAAACCTGAAGATCCGCTTCTGAAAGGAAAAAGGCATCTCCGACTTCGGAAGCCGTTCTTTTGGCAGTTTCTAGGAATTGGTCGCTTGGTTTCTCAATCTTTATTCTTCCGTTTTCTTCGGCTGTTTCAAATCTGAACACTGAAATGGATTTGCGTGTGATCTCGTCCTTCACGGCTGGGACGGTGTACTGTTCTTCACTTATGGAAAAAGGATCGAATCCCGCGACGAGGGCGGAAGTATCCAAGATTATGGCCCTTTTGCCGGGGTTTGGTATGATTTTCACCGCATTCCTCTGAAAAACAGTCTGTTTCTCAAGCGGTCGTAGAAGTTGTGTCTGAACCTAATGAATGATGTTTCATATTTTGAGCGTGTGATCTTTATGCGGGGAAGCTTGGAAGTTGCGATTTGTCTGTGGTGTCCATCTACTAGTATTTGCGTATTTCTCGACTTGATGATTTCGATCGTCAATTCTGTATTGCTGGGAAAAACGATTGGGTGGAAAATGCTGAGGGGAATTATCGGTGTGAGGACGAACGCGTTCACTCCTGGATCTAGGACAGGTCCTCCTGCTGACATGGAATAGCCTGTGGAGCCTGTTTGAGTGGCAACCATTAGTCCGTCTGACTGACAGTCTAGAATTCGTTCTCCGTCTCTGAAAATGTGGGCGTAAAGCAATTTTGCTGGTTCGTCAGGTGAAATCACCACTTCGTTCAAAGCGTCAGGGAAATTCAGCCCGTCAGCGGCTATTGATAGCTTCAGGTACTTCTCGATTTCAAAGTTGCCAGCAAGACATTTGTTCACTGCGGTTAAGGCTTTCTGAGGTTCGATTTCCGTTAGAAAACCTCTGACACCCATGTTTATCGCGAGTATCGGTGGCTCTGGTTTCGGGATTGTGATGCAGGTTCGCAGTATTGTCCCGTCTCCGCCGATTGCTATTATGAAATCAGTTCTCATCTGTTCCAGTGGAATAGATGGTATTCTGACTTTTGTTTTCTTGACTAATGTTTCTTCTGCGTAGACGTCTAACCCACGTGCAGTTAGATGTTTAGCGAGGTCTTCTGCCAGTTTGACAGCTTTCCTTCTATCGTACCGCGCGACCAGACCGACGCTTTTGAACAATTTTTCTGCCTTCTGCGTAGTAGCGCCACCTTAAGCTATATATGGGTGTTGTTTAAAATTGCTGTGGATAGAGCTCGTGCAATGTTGGTATGTACATGAGCAAACCAGTTGACGTTGGAAGTCTACGTGTCGGCGGCTACATGATTATTGACGGTGAACCGTGTCACATAGTTGACATCACAAAGTCGAAACCAGGTAAACATGGATCTGCCAAGTTTAGAATTGTGGCCATAGGCGTGTTTGACGGCCAGAAGCGTCAATTTGTCAAACCTGTTGACCTCAATGCGGAAGTGCCGATGATAGACAAGAGGATGGGTCAAGTGTTTGCGGTAAATCCTACAGGTGTTCAGATTATGGATCTTGAAACCTACGAGTACTTTGACGCTCCCTTCCCACAAGAAGAAGAGTTAAAGGCAAAGCTAGCTCCAGGCGTCGAAATCGAGTACTGGAAAATCCTTGGCAGACTCAAGATAATGAGAACAAAATAACCGCGTTTGTTACATGCTACTCTTTTTTTGCCAATGTTACTTTCTGCTCCACCAGTCCCATCCGGCTCTGTTGAAGCTCACATAAAGGACTAACAGTATTGTTCCCCAGCTTAGCGCCATACCTGCTATCTCCAGTATCAAATTTTCATGCAAGTACGTGTAGGCTACCCAAGCGCTCAGACTGGACAATCCGATAAGCATAAACACGAATATTGCGAAGTGAATTGCTTTTTCAGCCGTCAATCGTTGTCGCCGCCGTACAGTCTCTAAGACTTGTCTTTACAATAAAACATTTTCGTCAAGGTTTATTTCGTCGTCTCTCTAAGAGGCTCATGAGGTCGATGATGTGATGAAGAGCCGTCTGATTTGTGATGGTGTCTCAAAAACTGAGTCTTCAAAATTATCCATTGAATGCTCGTTAGTGCTTGCGGGGCAAGTGCACTTCTAGGAGTCCTTTCTTGTAGTTAACGGTCATTCTCTTCGTGTACACAGGAACAGGTATGTGCAGATGGCTGTGATACTTCTGAAATTCGCCTTTGCAGTGAGTCACTCCAAGCTCTTCGAGTTTGACTACCTTGCTCATTTTCGCCGTTATTTCAAGCGAACTGGTCCCCACCGGTTTGACTTTGACATTGGCTTTGCTTGTGAAGGGCAAGTCAACAGTTACCATTACTTCTGTGGGAGTTACTGTTATTTCTCGCAGCGGTTCTATCGAGCAGTCACGGAGGTTCCAGCTTGGCCTCTCTGCGTAAATGTTCTCAAGTCTGTCCGCCCACCGTTCCACGTCTGAAAAGTATTCATCAACTATTTCCCAGATTGAACGTCTTCTCCTTATCGCCATGCTTCTCCCTCCCTAAGAAACGTAAATCGGAATGTCCAGTTCCTGAGGCTTCTTCATTTTCGACATCTCTTCCTGCGTTCTCTTCATCACGTCTCTGGCTCTGAGTCTGATTTCTTCGCCTTTCTCCAAGAGTTTCGCGAAGTTCACCTTGACCCCTGTGATTCTTCCAAGCTCTTTCAGAACCTCTGCAGCTGCCTCCGGGTCGGGATAGTTGTAGAAGCATTGAGCGAGTAAGGTTATGGCCGGTATTCCGTTGTTTGCTGCTCGTTGCAGCATGATTGCTTGAGCGCCGACCAAGTATCCTTCCGTCAATATTTCTATTTGCTTATCCTCAGGAATCTTCAGTGCTTCAGGACTCGACGCAGCAGCGAAAACCTTTAGTTCCTTCGCGTCTTGCCTATCTTGTATGGGGATTCCACCTAGGGCGATCATCATTTTGATGTTCTTGCTTCTTCCCCATCCGATCAAGGCATCCATTACGGGGTAAATAACATCTACAGGTACAGGTACTTCAGAAATTACCAACAGCAGGTCATCATTTCCGAAGATTCTGATCGAAGAGTGCGGCAGGCCTTCGTGAAGAACGACAAGCGGGGGCAGCAGAGTCGAATCTACATAAGCGACTTCGTCGAGTTTCAATTCGTCAACCAGATGTGACGCGGCTATGACGCCCACCAGTCCAACGTCTGGAAAACCGAAAACCAATGTAGCTCCAGACGGAATCTTTTTGTTCTCAATTATTTTGACTGTTCCACTCAACTTTGACCCTCAGACATTTCTTAGGTTCTCTGAAACGTAAAAAGCTTGTGGAATCATGGTTGACGAACGGAACAGCTATTAAATACTTGGCTGGTTCTAGTTTTGAGGAAAACAATGTCTTTTGAACACTTAGGCTCCTCGCTCTACGATGCCTTGAAGAAGGTTTTCAAGGCGTCCGTTGTCGATGAGGCAACTGTCAAAGAGCTTGTACGCGACATTCAAAGAGCTCTGCTTCAGGCAGACGTGAACGTCAAGCTAGTCCTTGACATTTCTAAGCGGATAGAAGACAGAGCTTTGCAAGAGAAAGTCCCTCCGGGCATCTCACGCCGTGAACACGTGATAAAAGTAGTCTATGAAGAGTTGACCCGCTTTCTTGGGGACAAAGCCGTTCCCTTGAAGTTTGAACCTGGCAAAAGAAGGGTAATAATGTTGGTGGGCATTCAGGGTTCGGGAAAGACAACGGTTGCCGCCAAACTTGCAAGGTACTTACAGAAGAGAGGGTTGAAGCCTGCTTTGGTTTGCGCTGACACTTTTCGCCCCGGCGCTTTTGCACAGCTTCAACAGCTTGCAACCAGAATTAATGTTCCCATCTATGGCGATCCGAAGGCAAAGGACGCCGTCAAAGTCGTAACCGAAGGACTGAGACAGTATGGCGACAGGGACGTGATCATAGTTGACACCTCGGGTCGTCACAAAGAAGAACAAGAATTGATCAAGGAGATGAAGGTGCTTGAAAGAAGCATCAAACCAGACGAAGTCATGCTTGTTATCGATGGAACCATAGGACAGCAAGCTCTTGGTCAAGCAAAGGCCTTTAACGAGGCAACTCCGATAGGGTCGATCTTAGTAACGAAGCTTGACGGGTCTGCCAGAGGCGGAGGGGCTCTTTCTGCCGTTGCTGCTACTGGTGCGCCGATAAAGTTCATAGGCACGGGCGAGAAAACTGAGGACATAGAGGCTTTTGTACCATCCCGGTTTGTCGGTAGGCTCTTGGGAATGGGCGATTTGGAGACGCTTCTGGATAAGGTGAAGGAAGCTGAGATAGCCGTTCCTGAAAAGAAAGCCAAAGCAATCATGAGTGGAAAATTCACGTTGACCGACATGTACGAGCAGTTTGAAGCTATGAAAGGGATGGGTACGTTCAAGAAACTCTTCAAAATGATTCCTGGAATGTCTTACAAAATTCCCGATGACATGCTTAACATGGCTGAAGGGCGCTTGGAAAAATGGCGTGTACTTATTCAATCGATGACTCCGCAAGAAAGAGATAACCCGAAAATCTTCAATTCTTCAAGGATGAAGCGTGTTGCTAGGGGCTCTGGAACAAGTGAAAAGGACGTCAAGGAGCTTCTGAAGCAGTACATAATGATGCGGCGAATGCTCAAAACCATGCGGAGAAGAAAGAAGTTTCCCTTATTTGGGAAAGGCATGCCCATCGATATGAAGTAGACTTTTTGGAACGAAGGTTACTGAATGGACATTTTGCAGAAAGCCCTGAAGATGCTCGAAGCGTACGCCTTGTGCGATCATTGTCTTGGACGGCAGTTTGCTCTTCTTGGACATGGACTTGATAATGCAGAAAGAGGTGAAGCAATAAAGCTCGTCTTAACACTTAATGGGCATGAATCGATTCTTCTAAACGAGGAAAGAGGCGAACAAATTCTCAGAGTATTGGCCGTGAACGGCTTTTCCAAGACTGCCCAAGCAGTGATGGATGGTTTGGGAAAACTCGTGCGGACAAAAAACAAATCGGCAGAGTGTTATTTATGTCGGAACAGATTTGAGGTCACACGCGATCTTGTAGAAAAATCTATAGACCTTCTCAAGGATTTCGAGTATGATACGTTCCTCGTCGGCACAGAATTGCCAGTGGCTGTTGCGGAGCGAGAGGATGAGTTCAGAGCAGAATTCGATGTCTCACATGCTGAAAGCATGCGCAACGAGTTTGGCAGAGTGATAGGAAAAGAATTGGCCGAGCGCAATGGCAAATCCGTGGATTTCAAGAAACCAGAGATGGTTGTGCTTGTCAACCCGTTTATTGGGAGCTTAAGCCTTCAGCCCAATCCGCTCTTTGTTTCCGGAAGATACAGAAAACTAACTAGAAAAATCCCGCAGTCAAAGTGGTTTTGTTCATCCTGCCATGGAAAGGGATGCAAAAAATGCGATTGGACAGGTAAAATGTACGCTGAATCGGTGCAAGAGATAGTTGAAGGTCCGTTCCTGCAAGCTACGCAGGGCGTAAAATCTTCTTTTCATGCTTCTGGAAGAGAAGACATCGACGCTCGCATGCTGGGCAATGGTAGACCTTTTGTTATCGAAATCACAGAACCAAAGAAGCGTTTTCTCGATCTTAAAAAGTTGATGAAAGAGGTGAATGTTCAGGGAAAAGGCAAGGTTCAGGTTTCACAACTGCAGCTTGCCGACAAAGACGTCGTGAGAAACCTGAAGAAAGGCGAGTCCACTCAGAAGGAGTACCGTTTGATCATGGAGTTTGAAAAACAGATTGCTGCTAAAGACCTGCGGCTTCTTGAGGTGAGACTGACAAACGCTTTGGTAAAACAGCGGACGCCATTGCGGGTTGTACACCGCCGAGCAGATTTGACGCGAGAAAAGTACATATACGAGGTAAACGTTAAGAAAATGTCACCCCAAAAGGCTGAAATGAAAATAAGGTGCCAAGGGGGACTGTACGTTAAAGAATTGGTGACCGGGGATGATGGAAGAACAGTTCCCAGCGTTTCAGAGGTTCTCAACAACAAAGCGAAGCCTTTGAAACTTGATGTTCTGAATGTAATCATGGATAGCAAAGAGTTGAGGAAAAAATGACGAGAAAATCGAAAGGTTTTCGCTCTGGTTCGCGCCGTCTTCTGACGAAAGAGCCTAGAGAGCGTGGTAAATTGAGTCTAAGTAAACTGCTCTATGAATATCAACCGGGTAGTCAAGTTGTCGTCAAGATAGAACCGAGTGTGCACAAGGGGATGCCTCATAGAAGGTACCATGGAAGAGTCGGTACGATAGTGAACAAGCGAGGAAGAAGCTACGTGGTGAGTGTTTCACAGGGAGACGCCGTAAGGGTGATTATCGTTAGACCCGAGCATTTAGAACCATACAGGAGCGATTGAAATGTCTACAGGAAAGGTTACAGAAAAGAAACTGACCTTGCCACAGGTCAAGAAGACAATGAATTCCATCGGAGAAGAGAACCTTGATCAGCTGCAACGCCGAACCTTTGACTACGTGTCAAAATTCGCGAAGGTCGACGCTGAGACAAGTGAGAAGCTCATGCAGAAGCTTGTGACAGATTTCGGTCTGGAAGAAGTGGAAGCAATTGAAATCATTAACTGCATGCCAAAGAGCATCGAAGAGTTACGAGTTTTCCTAGCTGGTGGTCGCAAGATCATTGAAACCTCAAAGCTGGAAGCGATAATAAAGCTCTTGGATGAACATAGAATCCAGAAATAGACGGGGCTGCTACCCTAACTATTTTTAAATAAAGACAGACTATGTATAGGCTGTTATGACTATGATGGAGAAGCGGTACGAAGAGTACGCTTACATTCTGGATTTCCTTCCCCATGGGCGGCCTGGCGTTCATGTCTCTGGCCGAGCCGGTTATCGAGCGGGAGCTCTAGTTCAACTGGCGGGGGAGGAATTCTTCACGTTACTAGAAGCTTTGGTTAAAGAAGGTGTCACGTTAAAACCTTATGATCGGGTTTTTGTTGGCAAGGAAGCGCGAGACGAAATAACATACATTATTGGTCGAATCGGCTATGAGGAACTCACCACTGCTGCAAAAAACGAGCTTCCAGTGGTCATCAACAGGATAGTGCTGAATCGTGAAGAATGGTTTGTTCGATTCTTCAACACTGCCCGAGCCGTGACGCCGAGAATGCATGCACTGGAACTTGTTCCAGGCATCGGCAAGAAATACATGTGGCAGGTCATAAACGAACGTGAAAGAAAACCGTTTGAAAACTTCGAAGACCTACAGAAACGGACTGAATTACCAAACCCTGTGAAACTCATCACAAAGAGGGTTCTGGAAGAACTCAGCAGCGATAGCAAATATCGGTTGTTTACGAGAGCCCAATAGCACAGCTGTTTTCAGTAAACTGGTGAATATGAGTCTCTTAGAAAAAACGAAGCTACTGCTTCGAAATCATCGAAGTCTGCCGAAAAAGTCGTTTGGACAGAACTTCATTGTCGACCAATCAATATATGAAGGCATGATTAACTACGCTTCACTCGAAAAGGACGACACAGTCCTAGATATTGGAGCAGGTCTTGGCTTCTTATCACGTCTACTCGCGGAAAAGTGCAAGAACGTTCTGGCCGTCGAAGCCGACGAGCAAGTAGCAGCGATCCTACGGGAACAGTTAACCGACGTTTGCAACGCACACGTGATCGTGGGCGATGTTCTCAAGACGGACATTCCTCGCTTCAACAAGATCGTCTCCGCCCCGCCTTACAACATATCGTCACGTCTGATTCCGTGGATGTTGCGGCAGAACTGCGAATGTGGGGTCTTGGTTTTCCAGAAAGAATTTGCGGCTCATCTTGTTGCATCCATCGGCAGTGAAGAGTATGGCTGGCTTACGGTTTTCACCTACCATTATGCAGAAGTTGAACTGTTGGACGAAGTTTCCAAAACGGCGTTTTGGCCACAGCCAAAGGTAGATTCAGTCATCACGCGTCTGGTTCTGAAGAGACGAAACTCTCGCATCCAAATGAGCGATATTGCATTCAGACGACTATTGCAGGTACTGTTTACACATCGGAATAGAAAGGTCAGAGGAGCCATTTTGCCATATTTGAGGGGTCTTCGACGGGCGACTAAGCTGAGGGCAGTTGAAATTGCTGAAAGGCTTCCATACTCGGACAAGCGCGTAAGAGAATTGGGGCCAGAAGATTTCGAGGTGCTGGCAAATACCATCAACTAGCAAGAAAGTGTTCTTTGGCGACTTTACTTTTCTTACAGATGAGAACGTGTACGAACCAGCCGAGGATTCTCTTTTGTTTGCTGAAAACTTGCCTGTTGAAAAACTCTGCAGAGTTGCTGATGTGGGCACGGGGTGCGGCATTCTGGGCATTGTTGCAGCCAAGAAGGCCAGAGAAGTCCTTGCCATTGATGTTAACCCTTATGCTGTCTGTTGCGCGCTCGAAAACGCCAAGTTGAATGGTGTGAACGAAAGGATCACTTTTCTTCAAGGAGACCTTCTCAGTTCTGTTAACCCAACTGTGAAATTCGATGCGATTCTCTTCAATGCACCATACCTACCAGTAGAGAGAGAAACCGCTTCTTGGCTTGAATACTCTTGGGCTGGCGGGAGAACAGGAAGAGGGGTCATCGACCGTTTCATCGACGAGGCAGCAGATCACCTGACGCCTGAAGGCCAGATTCTCCTGATGCAGTCTTCTCTATCAGATATCGACAAGACTCTGCAGAGATGTTCAGCTAAAGGTTTGAAT
>Ga0315296_10004805_pt1 | contig 10977 bp, 13 predicted proteins | sample YL17G14_18_MG_FD_203921 | JGI IMG/M metagenome (GOLD analysis project Ga0315296, IMG submission 203921) | Sediment microbial communities from Yellowstone Lake, YNP, Wyoming, USA - YL17G14_18 | ecosystem: Environmental > Aquatic > Freshwater > Lake > Sediment | place: USA: Wyoming | collected...
AGGGTTTAGAGGTTCGACGTGTCATAGTCCAAAACCCTCGCCGCTAATTAGACGTAAGATATCACTAAAGGTTACTAGAATTACAAGTGCAATTAAAAAAGTAGTACCGACAGTATGGGCTAAGCGTACTGCCCGAGGGGAAAGACGTCTCCCACGCCTAAAGCCTTCAATTAATGCCACTAGCATCCCTCCTCCATCTAGAGGAGGGATAGGGAGGAGATTAAATATGCCGATACCCAGGCTGATTATGCCGGCCATAAATAGTATGTTGCTGAAGCCAGAGGAGCGCACTACCTCCACTGTTAACTGACCAGCACCTATTGGCCCCACCAATGCCAAATCGGGAGATTTTATGATTAGAGGGATAGCCCCTATTATGAGCACAGGCGTATAAATGATATACCTGGCTCCCAAATAGACTGCCTTCCACACAGAAAGTCGCTCTTGTTCGATATGAATCCCATCTACCCATCGTAGCTCTACACCGGGCAAGGTTTCGTAGCCGTCATTAGTCAGAGAGATTGGAATCGCCTCCCCGTCTCGGAGCAAAACCAACTTTATTTCTTCACCTTCCTCAACGGAATGCAAGGCACTGGACATACTCTCGCTATTGTATATAGGCTGTTTACTGATGCTTAGGATGGTATCACCGGGTCTGACGCCAGCTTCATAAGCCGGCGAGTCTTCCTCCACTTGACTTACCATATTCCAGCAAAGCAAGACGCCGATTATTCGTCGTTGCAATTCTGGGTCAAATTTCGGCTTCACCGTGGTTTGTACTTCTTGCCCGTTCCTTAGCAGGAGCAAAGTTATTGCTGCTCCCTCTTCAACGGAATTTACTATGTCCTGCATATCTCCCCACCTATGAACAGGTTGCCCTTCTACCTCCAAGATTATATCCCCAGGCTCGATGCCAGCTTCTTCCGCAGAAGAATTCCCTGTTACAGAATGCACCATGAGTCCATTGCCAGCAACCATACTTATGGGTAGCGCAAGGAAAGCGCTGAGGAGAACAAAGGCCAGAAAGATGTTGACCAGCGGTCCGACAGCATAGATTCCTAACCTAGTCCATGGTCCTTTGCCAGCCAGGCTTCGGGGTACTGTGGGGTCATTTTCTCCAGCAGCCTTAACAAAGGCTCCCAGAGGTATGGCATTAACTGAGTATATTGTCTCGCCTCGTTTAATACCAAAAAGTCGTGGAGGAAGGCCTATGCCGAACTCTTCCACCTTCACTCCGGTACGCTTGGCAGCAATGAAGTGCCCCAATTCGTGGAGATAAATTGCCACGAATAGGGCTACGATGAAAATGATAATGATTATAGCAACGCTCATCTTTTATCTCTCTATCCCAGGATTGCTTCGTCGCCCAGGCTCCTCGCAGTGACTGAGGGAAAAGCATATAGCGCATTCCCTTGCCCAGTCGTCAGCGGCCAATATTTCCTCTAGAGATGGCTGACTGTTGTTCTGATGTTGCTCAAGCGTTTTCTGCACAACTTTGGCTATATCGGTAAAACTTATTCTATGGCTGAGAAAAAGCTCTACAGCTACCTCATCGGCGGCGCAAAGCACTGCCGGATAAGTTCCTCCTGCTTTGCCAGCAGCCATTGCCAGTTTGAGACAGGGAAATCTATCATAGTCTATGGGCTCAAAGTTCAGAGAGTTGATTTTATTCCAATCAAGGCGGGGTAGTTCTGAGTTAGACCACCTCCGGGGGTAGGAAAGAGCATATTGGATGGGCAGTCTCATATCAGGCCAGCTAAGCTGAGCTTTCAGGGAACCATCCACAAACTCCACCATGGAATGAACGATAGACTGGGGATGAATTAGTATTTCAATACTATCAAAGGGGAAAGAGAAAAGCCAATGAGCTTCAATGACCTCCAAACCTTTATTCATAAGCGTTGCGGAATCTATGGTTACCTTCCTTCCCATCTTCCATACGGGGTGCTGAAGAGCTTGCTCCGGAGTTACCTTAGTCAATTGTGACTGTGGATAGTGATAAAAGGGCCCCCCAGAGGCAGTGAGAAAAAGCCTCTGCGGTTTAGTTTCTTCCCCCTGCAAGCATTGCCAGATGGCACTATGCTCGCTATCAATAGGCAGAATTTGAGCTTGATGGAGGCTAGCTTCACGGACAATAATTTCACCAGCCATCACCAATACTTCCTTGCTAGCCAGGGCAACTGTCTTGCCGGCCTGTAAAGCTGCCAGAGTAGGGCTCAGTCCCACCTTACCCACAGTGGCCACAATAATGAAGTCGACCTCGGGATGGCTGGCTATTTCTTCTACAGGCAAAAATTCCCCGCCGTAATTAACGTCAGGCTTGATTGAGGAACAAAACATCTTGGGCTGAAATTCCCGGATTTGTCTTTCCAGAAGCTTAAGATTTTTGTTCCCCGTCAGAGCTACTACTTTTAATTCGTCAGGCAGGGCACGAATTACATCTAGAGCCTGCCGCCCTATGGAGCCTGTTGAGCCCAGGACAGCTACTTTTTTCACACCACCCATATCACGTAATAGTATACCACTGCCCCGACAAAGATGAGGCTATCGAAGCGGTCAAGGATACCCCCATGTCCCGGTAGCAAATTACCTGATTCTTTCACCCCCATATTGCGCTTGAGCAAGGATTCAACCAAATCGCCAAGCTGAGCAAAGAGGCTAACGAGAAAGCCCAGGAGTATAATTTGCCAGTATTTAAAAGTAAAAGGGGGAATTTGGCTAAGTTGTTGGCTAAGTCGGTTAAGAATCGTTGCTATAACCACAGCAGCTGCAATGCTAGATAGTAACCCCCCTATAGCTCCCTCCCAGGTCTTAGACGGGCTTATGGTGGGGGCTAGCTTATGTTTGCCCTTGGCTCTCCCGACAAAAAAGGCGCCGGTATCATTGGCAAATGTGGTAAGCATAGCCAAGTAAACCCAATTTCGGCCATCCTCTAAACCGCGCAAATTCAGCCAGTAGCTGAGCATCCAACCTACATAGAGAGCACCGACTATTGTCCATGCCCAGTCATGGAATGTTTTTTCTCTCGATGGGCGGAATAGTAGGCAAATCAAGGAAATCAACATAGTGGCAGTAATAACTATGGGTAAAACGTCAAGGTTCCTGTAATAAGGGCTTAAGACGAGCGCCAGCGACCAGAGTAAACCCAAATAAATCAGGGGCTCTCTCCTGCCAAAATTGGCCATGTGGTAGAACTCGTAGGTGCCGGCTAACGCTGCCGCGGCTATAAGAAGAGTGAACCAAGGCCAAGGGTCACCAAACTCGATGGCAAGAATAACGAGGGGCACGCCCACAGCGGCAGTAATAACTCTGTGCTTGAGCATAGGTCTATTTTAGCAGCTTTTAAGCGGCTATGGGCTTGCTAGTGTCTAGTCTCATAAATGGGTTTCCTCAGACCAGCGTCATGTCTGATATATCACCCTGAGCGGTAGCGAAGGGTTCAGGGGCAAAACGACAAGTAGCGAAAGAATGGGAGGTAACAACTGAATACTATTAAACATCTTTAATAGTTAGTACGGACTTTTTACCGGATGCTGATGCGGCCAATTAAACCAGCCCAAGAAAATCTTGCGATCTTCTTGGCGACCCAGTTAATAGTATTTAGACCAAATTTAGCAGGATCCCCAAAAAGTCGTAAGGCTTTTGGGGGTTAAATCATATTTCCTGTATTTCCTTTTCCTTACTCTGTCCCAATTCATTTACCCTACCCACACAAATCTCTGTAAGCTGGTCGATTTTCTTAGCATTATTCTTGAGTTCATCTTCCGATATTTCCCTATTTTTTGCCATCTCCCTTAGTTTCTCAATGCCATCTCTCCTTATATTGCGTATGGCAATCCGCCGCTCCTCCACCATCCTAGATACGAATTTGACCAACTCCTTGCGCCGCTCCTCACTAAGAGGCGGGATGACTACCCGAATCACATTACCATCATTCGCAGGGTTAAGGCCAATGTTGGCTGTGAGAATGGCTCTTTCAATGTCACGTAACAATGTGCGATCCCAGGGTTGAATAATGATCAAATTAGCCTCAGGTATAGACATGCTGGCAAGCTGGCGAAGCGGAGTAGGTACGCCATGATAGTCAACTGTAACGTTATTAAGCAAAGCTGGAGTAGCACGCCCGGCACGAACGGTAGCTAATTCTTTAGCTAATCCATCTACGGCCTTCTGCATTCTGGAGTTCAGTTCAGCGAGTAATTCATCCAACATGGCTTAGTGATCAACACCAAGCTCAAACCTAGCAAATCTGCGTACCTTTATGCTCTCACCTACTTTAGCAATTGTCTCAGTAATAATTTCTTGCACAGTCTTGCTAGGTTCTTTAATAAAGGGCTGACTAAGAAGGCAAACCGTTTGCGGGTCTGCTTCTGCTTTCGGTGGCATTTCTTCACTACTGATAAATTGCGGAGATGTCGCAGCTATCTGCATAGCTAAGTCGCGGGCAAGTTTCTTAAATTCATCGGTGCGAGCCACAAAATCGGTTTCACAATTTAACTCCACTAATGCACCTACACGCTTGGTATGATGAATATAAGCTTCGATTACGCCTTCGGCTGCAACTGCGTCTTTCTTCTTTTCAGCAATTGCTGCCCCACGCTGTTTCAAGAATTCGATTGCCTTCTCCATATCACCACTTACCTCTAGCAAAGCCTTATTACAGTCAGCTATCCCCGCACTAGTTCTATTTCTTAACTCCTTTACTGCTTCAATTGAGATTTTCATGCAGGTGCACTCTCCCCTTCCGGCTCCTTTGGCTCCTCTGGCTTCTCTGGTTCAAAGGTGTAGGAACCTAGAATTTCAACGGCTTCTTCGCGCCCTTCTTCGGTAGCTAATTTAACAGCTGCCACCTCCTCAGAAAACGCTTCAGCTTTACCTTTAGTTATGGCATCAGCAATTTTGCTACAAACTAATTTAATCGCCTTAACAGCGTCATCATTGGCGGGAATAGGATAATTAATGCTATCGGGATTACAATTAGTATCCGCAATGGCAACCACGGGGATGCCTAGTTTTTTAGCTTCAGTAAAGGCAATCTTGTCTTTAATAGGATCAACGATAAAGAGAGCTCCAGGAAGGGTAGTCATTTCCTTAAAACCTTTCATTTGAGTATTCAAGCGGGAAATTTCTTTTTCTATCTTCACTCGTTCTTTTTTAGGCAGTAGGTCAAGCTCACCTTTCTCTTTTTTATTCTCTAGACGAACCATGTGATCGATTCGAGCCTGTATGACGGCGAAGTTAGTCAACATACCACCTAGCCACCTTTGATTAACGTAGCTCATACCACACCTCACAGCCTCTTCTTCAATGGTCTGCTGAGCTTGTTTTTTAGTGCCGACAAAAAGAATGCTTTGCCCTCGAGCTGCCAAATCTTGGACAAAGGCACAGGCTTCTTCTAGCATGGTAACTGTCTGCTCCAAATCGATGATATGGATATCATTGCGCTGGGTAAAAATATATTTTTTCGCCTTCGGATGCCAGTAACTAGTGTGGTGACCGAAGTGAGCGCCTGCTTCCAGTAATTGTTTTAATAAGGCATTATTTATCATGCTTACAGTTTCAGATGATGTTAATTACTAAAACCAATATAATGTAGCATGATTGATTTGAATAATGCAAGAAGGGATTGCCTCTAGTTGCCTCTTAGTTGACAGGGAATTCGCCTTTATCTATACTATTGAGTCAAAGTTGAACTTAAAGTCGCCCGAGTAGCGCAATGGTAGAGCAACCGACTTGTAATCGGTAGGTTGGTGGGTTCGAATCCCCTCTCGGGCTGGGTTTTTCAGACATTTTGTGATAAGCTTATATTAAGGAGGGGTGCCGGAGTGGTTAATCGGAGCAGACTGTAAATCTGCCGCCCGTTAGGGCTACGTGGGTTCGAATCCTACCCCCTCCATTATGAAGTGCAGTAGGCCCACATAGCTCAGCAGGTAGAGCACGTTCTTGGTAAGAACGGGGTCACCAGTTCGAATCTGGTTGTGGGCTTTAAGATAGAAGGAGGTTAAAATGGCTAAGAAAGTTTATGAGCGTGTTAAACAACATATCAATGTGGGGACTATAGGACATGTTGACCATGGGAAAACCACACTAACTTCAGCCATGACCCAGGTATTATCTAAAGCAGGCTCTACACAATTCCGACCATTTGATTCTATAGATAATGCTCCTGAAGAAAAAGCTCGGGGGCTAACGATTGCCATTTCCCATATCGAGTATGAGACTGAGAAGCGCCATTATTGCCATGTCGACTGTCCCGGGCATGCTGACTATATCAAGAACATGATAACTGGAGCTGCTCAGATGGATGGCGCTATTTTGGTGGTCGCTGCCGATGATGGTCCTATGCCACAAACCAGGGAACACATCCTTCTAGCCCGGCAGGTGGAAGTTCCTCGCATAATGGTGGCTCTCAATAAGATAGACTTGGTAGAAGACCCAGAGCTGTTAGATTTGATAGAGATGGAGGTTAGAGACTTACTTAAAAAGTATAACTTTCCTGGTGATGAAGTCCCCATTGTGCGAGTAAGTGCTCTTAAGTCTCTGGAATGTGGTTGTGGAAAAAGAGAGTGCCAGTGGTGTGGAGCAATATGGAAGTTGTTGGACGCTATAGATAATTATATTCCTCTGCCCAAGAGAGAAAAGGATAAACCCTTCTTGATGCCGATAGAAGATGTATTCAGTATCAAAGGACGGGGGACTGTGCCTACAGGCCGAATAGAACGAGGGGTGATCAAAGCTGGTAACGAAGTAGAGATAGTAGGATTGAGAGAGACGAAGAAAACAGTGGCGGTTAGCTTAGAGATGTTCCATAAGACCATGAACGAGGCCGAGCCCGGTGATGCTGTTGGAGTGCTATTGCGAGGCATAGAACGAGAGGAAATAGAACGGGGTCAGGTTCTAGCAGCGCCAGGCACGGTCAAGCCTCATACCGAAGCCGAGGCTGAAGTATATATTTTGACCAAGGAGGAAGGCGGCAGGCACACACCTTTCTTCAATGGTTATAAGCCCCAGTTTTATATCAGAACTCTGGACGTTACGGGCGAAATAAGTCTTCCTGAGGGTGTGGAGATGGCTATGCCCGGTGATAGCCTGACTCACATGAAGATTAAGACCATTTACCCCGTAGCTATGGAGGAGGGATTACGCTTTGCTATCAGGGAGGGTGGCAAGACAGTCGGTGCTGGCGTGATTAGCAAGATTATCTCATAAGCGTGGTTCACTAAAAATTTTGCGGATCTTTAGATAGATGTGGCTAAGAAAAAAGGCGATTTACGTGTAATTATCCACCTAGCTTGCAGTCAATGTCAGCGGAGAACATACACTACGACAAAAAACACCAAGAATGATCCGCAACGGCTGGAGTTGAGTAAGTATTGTCCTCAATGTCGTAGCCACACTGTTCATCGAGAAACAAAGTAACTTATGACAATTCACGCTAAGAAAGCGGTTGCTAAGTCCGCTCCGGCTAAAAAATCGAGGTTCAGTTTCCTTACCGAGGTAGTAGCCGAACTGCGAAAAGCACACTGGCCAACAAGACAGGAAGCCTTAAGGTTGAGTATTCTAGTGCTCATTGTGTGTGCTGTTGTGGGAGCCATTTTAGGTGCCTTAGATTTGGCCTTTACAAGACTGTTTTTGCTTCCAGGTGGTTAGTAGACAATGACTAACAACGGAGAATGGTACTTATTATACGCTTCTTCGGGTCACGAAGAACAGGCCACGAGGAATTTAAAGCAACGTATCAAATACATGAATGTGGGGGACAAGATATTTGACGTGGTGATACCCACAGCTAAAGAGATTGAAATCAAAGCTGGAAAGCGTCGCACGATAAGTAAAAAGGCTTTCCCGGGCTATATTATGGTAAATATGAAATTAGACGAGTATAGCTGGGATATAGTACGTAACACCCCTGGTGTCGCTGGCTTTGTGAGCGCTGGTACCAAACCTGTTCCTTTACCTAAACAAGAGGCAGAAGCCATTCTGCGACGCATGGAAGAAGCTCCTACCGATGTTAAAATGACTTTTAAGGAACGAGATAGTGTACGTGTAACGAGTGGGCCTTTTATTGACTTCATCGGCAAAGTGGAACAACTTAGCTTGAGCAAAGGTAAGGTAATAGTTTTACTATCACTCTTCGGCCGGGAAACGCCTGTGGAAATAGACCTCTTAGGGGTAGAAAAGATATAGCGTGTCCTAAGTCAACCCCAGAAAGTCTTGCGACTTTTTAGGGACCCGGATGAAGTTTGACCTTAATCTACCGGGGTCCCCATGAAAATCGTAAGATTTTCATGGGGTGGTGTAGTAGGAGCTCAGAACGCAATGAAAGAGAGAATCAGCAGTGGCAAAGAAAGTTAAAGCGGTCATTAAGTTGCAGATACCGGCAGGTAAAGCTACTCCAGCACCACCTGTAGGGCCTGCTTTAGGACAGCATGGTATTAATATCATGGCTTTCTGTAAGGAATATAATGAGCGAACTGCTTCTTACGAAGGTTTCATCATTCCTGCTGAGATAACGGTATATGAGGATCGCTCCTTTAGTTTTGTGACCAAGATGCCACCTGTTTCTGACCTGTTACGGCGCGCTTTAGGAGTAGAAAAGGGTAGCGGCACCCCTGGAACGGAGAAAATAGGCAAGATAAGCAGAGATAAACTTTACGAGATCGCGCGAAATAAGATGAGGGACCTCAATACGACTGATATTGATAAGGCAGCAAAAATTGTTGCCGGCACGGCTCGGAGCATGGGAATTGATGTAGAATAAACTTAGGTTCTTAAAAGTTCGTAGAATTTTGAGGGTATAAGTAAGTGGCAAAACACGGTAAGAAATACCAAGAGGCTAGTAAGCTTGTAGACAAGTTCAAAGCCCATTCTCCTGAAGAAGCAATCGAGTTAGCTAAGAAAGCTTCTTATGCCAAATTTGATGAGACTGTTGAGCTCCATTTGAAGATGGGAGTTGACCCTCGCAGTGCTGACCAACAAGTGCGTGGCGTAGTCTTGTTACCTAATGGACTGGGAAAAAAGACAAGAGTGCTCGTGTTTACTCAAGGCGAGGGGATAAAGTTGGCGGAGGAAGCAGGTGCTGACTATGCTGGGGCAGACGAGCTTATCAAGCAAATTGAAGATGGGTGGCTTGAATTTGATGTGACTATTGCCACCCCTGATATGATGCCCAAAGTAGCGAAGCTCGGCCGTATTCTAGGGCGGCGAGGCTTGATGCCCAATCCTAAATCTGGCACTGTAGTACCGCCTCAGGATTTGGCCCGAGTTATATCCGAAGCTCGCAAAGGCCGCGCAGAATTTCGTCTGGATAAAACAGCTATTATCCATATGCCTATTGGCAAAATCAGTTTTGATAAAGATAAGCTCTTAGAGAACCTGGCAGCGGCAATTGAAGCTATTGCTAAAGCAAAGCCCAGTGGATCTAAAGGGCAATATATTAAAAGCGCGTTTCTATCTACCGCCATGGGGCCGGGACTCAAGCTGGATATTACATCTGCACTTGCTCTCTCAAGTCGTTTAAACCGGTAACCGCACTGTAGCCCCAATGCCCACATACGTGACAAACCTGCCGAGTTGGACACCTGTTGGAAACCTAGAAGTACGCCATCGTTGGTTGTGTGCAATAGTTAGTTGGTTCCGGTCCGGAGAACTTCTGCCGTCGAACTTAAACTTGAGACACAGAGGACAATAGATAATGAAAACTCTAATAATCTATATCTCTGTGCATCACGGCAATACTGAAAAGGTTGCCAAGGTAATGGCAAATATTCTTGATGCCGACTTATTACAGTTGGAGCAAGCGGATAGCAGTACGCTTGAGCAGTATGACTTAATCGGTTTTGGCTCAGGGGTTTATTTTGGCAAACATCATAAGAGTCTATTAGATTTTGTGGATAAACTGCCCATGCTACCAAACAAAAAGGCGTTCATCTTTTCCACTAGCGGCCTAAGGAAAATACCGTTTATGCATAATTTCGATAAACCGCTGAAAGAAAAACTGCAACGGAAAGGCTTCGATATTATCGGCGAATTCTCTTGCCGAGGCTATGATACATCCAAGGCAGCCATGATTGTTGGTGGAATAAACAAGGACAGACCCAATGCGGAAGACTTAAGACAGGCAGAAGATTTCGCCAGAAGTCTAAAAAATAGAGGATAGCTCCAGTTCTGGTTGAGCGTCGGAGATTTTATAAATCTGCTAACAGCCTCATTACTTCTTGTCTGCCGATTCCCGACCGCAAACTCAAGACTATTCCCACCACTTTTTAGAGACCGGCATGGCGATTATTTCCCTTATCTCCAGCCTTTTCGCCGGGTCTTTGTCAAACAGAGAAGCGGGATAGGTAGCTCGAAGTATAATGGCAGTGTCTGCCCCTTTGCTCGACCCACCAACACCTATGACATCTTCATAAGGAGTCACATAACCGCAAGAAACTGCGGTCAACGCGACCTCTACCGCTACCTTCATTCCCTGGCCAAAGCTGTACAGTGTTTCCTTTACCAATCGCTCGGGAAAGGCGTCAGACCACCTGGCAGCATCTAATACCGAGCTATGGAAAACGTAAGGTGCTCGGTCAATGATAGCAACCCCAACCTTCTCCAGCTCTCGCCTAAATGCCTGCTTCAGGCAAGGCCATTCCTCGCCCCATTCTCGTCGGTATGGTGCTTCCGAAACGCAAACCAACTCAGCCTTGCCTTTGAGGCTACGGGCAAATTCCACAGCAGTCTTGCCCGAAGTGCTGGCGATAATGACCTTCCCGATTCCGCCAGCTTCTAGTCGCCGAGAAACGGCTTCGATTACCCATTGTGTGTTTTCCTCTCCTGGTTCATCGAAGTAGTAGACCTGCCTTTTAATCATTTTGCTCATCGTTTTTCCTCCTGACAGTGATGTTTGTTCCCGCGGCTACCTTCTTAAATACCGTGGCGTCGCCGATGACCTTACCGAACACTGTAACCGGACTCGCCGGGCGAATTTCA
>Ga0315296_10004807_pt1 | contig 10975 bp, 6 predicted proteins | sample YL17G14_18_MG_FD_203921 | JGI IMG/M metagenome (GOLD analysis project Ga0315296, IMG submission 203921) | Sediment microbial communities from Yellowstone Lake, YNP, Wyoming, USA - YL17G14_18 | ecosystem: Environmental > Aquatic > Freshwater > Lake > Sediment | place: USA: Wyoming | collected...
CCAGAACTCTACGGAAAGCTGAGACCACGAACCATCTCCACCCAAGCTGTTACCATTCTCGTAAATTCTAATATAGTCGTTGCCATCGAAATTATAAGCGCCGCCAACAACGCCTCCGCTCGTCCAAGTGGCGCCGTGTACTCCTCCATCATTGCTCTGGTCAGAGTAGTCCTTCGCAGCCGCACCGCCTATCGTTATTGATACATCGTCTATCCAAAGATCTTCGCCACTGTCGATGCTAGATGCGCTGAATCTGATTCGGAAATTTGGAATCTGATATTGAAACAGAGTACGATACCACAGTGAATACTGGTGCCATACGCCTTCTGCACCATTGGTTCCGATTTCGAAGATATTCTTGTAAGTAGAGCCGTCATAGAACTGGAGATAAACATTGTCATCGGCGTCGATGCCGATGTCGCGATACCAGAACGAGACAGTAATGCCGTCTGCTGTTGAAGTGTCCAAATCATTGGATGTTAGATTGTTAGCAGTGGAATTTGCATGCGCTGAATACAAGCCTGAATGATGTTGACTTGTGACGCGCTCCCAGTCTGTTGCCCAATTATTAAAGTTAGATTCAAACCCATCGGTCAATAGAGTGCGTGTACCCGAGTCTGTGCGCGTGTCGAAGGGCAAAAGCAGGTTCGTCAAAGAATTGCCGTTTACGTTCCAATCATAGATATTCGTGACTTTGTCACCATTAGGGTCAGCGGTTGTCCAGTTGGAGCAAGTTAAGTCCTCTTTGGTTCCGTTGGTTCCAAGGCTTGAAACCAAACGTGGAACATCCTGCGTTGGAGGATCTGAGCGTGTTGTGAACTTGTAAACTCTGTAGGTCCAGTTTAGAGTCACGGTGTCAGTGGCGGTTACATTCCAATAATATGTTGTGCCATACTTAGTCATGTTTATAGGAGTTGCACTGTACACGCCGTTTCCAACGTTTGTGTAGTTGCGGATGTTCTGCCATGTTCCAGTAGCGTTGGTTCCAAATGTGATATTCATTGGGTGTCCTTGAAAGTCGGAGACGGTGACATTAAGGGTCGGATTAAATGCTTGATTTAGAGCGCCGTTTGCTGGTTGTTCATCGCTCAGAGCAGGTCGAACCACTGATTCGCTTGGAGGCGGCACATACTCCGCAGCTCCGCGACGGTATTCGCTGTAAAAAGGAGTTGTCGTCCTTGCTCTTGGATTTGGCGCTGGCGCTGGCGTATCATAGCAGTAAAGATTTCCACTTAAACTTGTAACAACCAACTCGTTAAGGCCATCGTTGTCTACGTCTTGCACCAGCGTGAACGCATCAACACCATGCACTCCAGTTATATGTTGTACCTCATCATACGTCCCATTGACGCTATTGTAGCTGTAAACGTATATGTGCTGCCCGTCCACGGTCGTTGCGATGATGTCCATCTTGCCATCTCCGGTCACGTCTCCAACTTTTGGAGGCTCGTAGCATTGGATAGGAAGAATTGCATCCAGTTTCCAATCATACAAGTCCCAGATTTTTGGATTTGAGGAACGGCAAGATATAAGCTCGAGGTTTCCATCGCCGTCAACGTCGCATACTGTTGTCTGCGAGTGACTGTCCACGCCGATGTTAAGTCCCCTTCTGTATTTGCCACCAGTGGATACGACGCTTCCGTCGGCGGCGTTAAGAACAGCAATGCCACCTCGTTGATGAGCCACGATTACATCAAGTATTCCATCTTTGTCGACATCAGCGAGTATCGGACACTGGCTGCTACAAAAGACTTCCGGATCGTTCCACAGCGGTGTCATTGTAAGAGCATCAAACGCCCGAAGTCCACTACCGCCAGTCTTGTACGTATCCGTGTCGGGATTGTAATTGGAGGGTCTGTCTCCCTGATAAATTTCGAATCTTCCATCGAAGTTTGCATCGCCAATCGTGAAACCTCCCCAACATGAATGCCAAGCCCAAGCTTGACTCAATACTGTCCCGTCATAACTTAAACAAGTATCATAATCATAGCTATTTTCATATCCTTTGTGGCGGTTAACAAAAATCTCTGGATAACCATCGCCGTTGACATCATAAACCGCACAATAAAGATTCCCGCAGACCACATCCGTTCTCTGCCAATACACGCTACCATCGCTACGTAAGGCCATTGGCCCAACAAAATTCGGAACTACTATCTCTAGAAAACCATCCTTGTCCAAATCTGCAATTTCAACCGGAGTATGCGGCGTTATGCCATTGCTAGTGTATGTCCATAATATGGCTCCAGAACTTCCGTTCAACGCCCTTACAGTGCCCCCGGTCCCGCTGTAATCCAAAGTGCCCCCCGATACAACAATCTCCATTTGACCGTCGTTATTAAGATCTGCCGCAAGCGCACCAATGTCTACACGCCCATTGTTTCCAAGCGCCCGCGTCCATTTGAGCGTGAGATATGTTGGTGCTAAAACAGGCTCGATACCTGCAAACAAGAAAACGTTCGTTAGCATAAGCCCAACAAACGTCAAACCTAACAACTTTCGAGACGTGTGTCTATGAGGCAAATTCAAATCTATTCCCTCTCTACCATCCTACAATTTTTGCTAATTTAATATATCAATCTGTATAAACCTACTTAAGTGTGTGTGGAATATAGTTCTAGAAGGATTTTCTGTGATAGATTACTGTTCGAACGGGTTTATCTTCGAAATAAAGGGTGATCGTTTCCCACTTGGCAGAGGTGGAAGATGATCCACAAATTCGATTTCTACCATAATATTATCTCCCAAATATTTGTGTATATATTCAACTAGAAAGTCAGTGTGCGTCTGCGAATAGCCTTTTCCCTTAACGGCTCTAATGACAACTCTGTCAAGTCTTTCTTGGATAACCCGATAGCGCTCCAACGGCACATGCATTAAAGCCATACTGAAAACGCCAGGCGCAGCAGTACTCACTGGAATAATGCGACCCAACTGTTTATCATAAACAGCCATAAAATCTGAAAACCTTCCCTCAATAGACGACATCAAAGGCAAACCACGCCCACAACCACAAACGTCCTCAGACGGCACACCAACATCCCCTATTTCATATCTGATGAACGGCATACCAAAATTCCGCAAACTAGTCACCAAAATCACCCCTTTCTCCCCCGCCGCCACATGATCGCCTTCCCGGACAAACTCCATCACAACATTCTCCGCACTAATATGATAGCCATAATGCTCTTCGCATTCCGCTGCAAGCGCACCAATTTCCCGACTTCCATAATAATCAAAAACTGGACAACCAAATGCGTTTTCAATTGTTTTTCTCATATGATTGAGCAAAGTTTCAGCGGACGTAATCGCAGCCCTCGGTCGAACAGAATCAACGCCCCTTTCCATCAAGTACTTTGCCATCATGTGGACAGAACTCGCAAAACCTCTGATTATTTCAGGATTAGCCTTCTTCAGCAGATAGGTAAACTTGCTTAAAACCTCATCAGACATAACGTAAGTGTTCACAACTAATACTCTCTCCAAAGCGCTTGTAAATCGCCTAACCATGCTACTATGCCTTGCTAAGTCTATGGGGGAACCCCAAAGCACAAAGCAACGGTTACCTAGCCTGTATCCAGCCCAGCCATACGCTCTAAACTCCGCAGCAACATCCCAACTAAGCTGTTCCTTAGTAGCATAGAACTTAATTTGATCTCCTGTGCCACCACTACGGCAAGGAACAAGCCTACTTCTAGGAAACCCATGTGAAACCAAATCTCCAAAATTCTTTCTAATATCCGCCTTAGTTAAGGTGGGTAGTTTCACCAAATCACCTACACTTTTTATGTCAGTGGGAGACAAACCTCTTTCTCTAAATACTCTCCGATAATAGGGCACAGTCTCGTATGCATACCTCAATAAAGCACGTAAATTCCTATTCTGCAAACGTTCAATCTCGTCACGGGAAAGCCACTGCGTTTTCTGCAGCACGCGACTGAACTGAAACCTAGAAGTTCCCCTGACAATATCGTAGAAAGGTAACACAAAGCTCTCTACGAACAAAGGATACAATCTGCTCATAAAATACTTCACCAACCCATGAAATTAAGTGACGACTTCTCCCGCGCAATCCTTTTTTCCTATTTTTTCTAGTGTACGTTGCTTTTTGTTGATTCTTCCAATGTAATCGCCAAACAAATTCCCAAGCCGAAAAACTTCAAATTTCACTTTTTAATGCATAATATCATCAGATCTGACTCTACGAGTAAAGGGAAATTGCCCAAAAATTTTCGAATAGGTCTTAATTGTTTGGATAAACCACGGATAGAAAGTCCGCTACTTTCCCATGCTTTGCTATGTTTAGCTGTTACGGTAATAAAACCTGCATTTTGGAGCATTCGTTGAAGTTCTTTACGTTCATATGTCTTAACATGAAGGGCTCTTTCCAAAATCTTTTTTCTTGAGTGTTGGGGCTTAACGAACACGTTAAATATTTTTGAAAAAAGACCTCGCACCGGAGTTGTAAGGAGCAGATAACCATCTGTAGAGAGTATCCGATAGATTTCGCTTAAGACATTCTGAACACAGTAGGGATTTAGATGTTCAATCACTTCACAGAACAGAATTAAATCAAAATAATTATTACCAAACGGAATTTTTTCTTTCTCCAGATCTACACATTTAAAAGGGATACCACGTTGACTAAATACAGATTCAAGTTTCTCTTGAAAGTCAATAGCATACACTTGGTAATTATAGAAGAATTTAAGTAGGGAAGCCATTTGCCCATAACCAGATCCAAGATCCAAGACTTTTTTTATGAATTTACCTTTCTCAATTATGGAGCTTATCAATTCGGATGTTTCAATATATCGATAAACATGGTCATCTAGATATCTTTTTTCATTTTCAGACAACTTATATTCCGACAAATATTCCCTCACATCAGAGGGAGAGATAATCATTTGTGTAACACGCTCCGAAGGATATACAGTATTTCAATCGGTCCAATGTTTGCCAAGTATAATATGCTAGGACTCCACGCACGCCGATGAATGAAGAATAAAATCTACTCATGGCGCCTTCCTCAATCAGTCTAGCAAATCAGATGAAAGCTTTTTCAGTTATCTAGATTATGTTTTGACGTTTTTCTCCGCTTTTTCAATCATATCACACATCTTTTCAAGAGTCTTCACAACTGTAAGACCATCTTCAACCGTGACAGGTGGCTCACTATCGCTAAGTAGACTATAAGCAAATAACTTGATACACATCTCATGCCCACTTAACCAGCGTCCAAAAGCTATTTTAGCAGCATTCTTAGCTGTCGACTTTATCAATTGAGTTGCTTGCCTTAAAGAGTCGGAGCCTTTGTTAAATCGGCTAGTCTTTCTTCTCGGCAGAAAATTTATTGTGGCATTTATAATGTCTAGTTTTAGAATCGCCTCTTTACCATACAAATTAATGAAAATAGCATCTCTTGGAGCGTTAAAAGACGCATAAGCCCTTCCCAGCTTATTTCCAACCCTAAAGGTAGCATAAAACTCATCCGATTTCATCCATGCATAATCACCGACCTTCGAAACATAAACATCACCTACCTCAACTTCTCCTAAAAAGTGTCTCAACAGATAAATAGGATGGGCAAGCATTTCGCTAAACCTACCACCCGGAAGACTATGACACCAATGGTGTTCGTTCGCAGACATAGAATCATCTTTGGGAGAAAGCGCCTCGACCTCTGCGTTAACAAGTTCTCCAAGGAATCCCTTTTCCACAAGAGAGTCAGCTTCAAGAACTGGAAGTTCAAATAACCAGTTGTGTATCACCCCTGCCTTCATACCTGTGCTTTTTTGACACTTAACAATCTCCTCTGCATCTTTCACAGTCATAGTCATAGGTTTTTCAAGTAACACGTTAAATCCGGCCTTCATGGCTTGAACGGCCAAAGATGCGTGAGTTTGCGGCGGTGTACAAATGTCAACGAGATCAATAGTTCTCTGTCCCATAAGTTCTGAAAATGACGTATAATGGCGAGGAATTTTCCAACGTTTGGCAGTACTTTTAGCCATAGTTTCGTTTAAATCGCAGACGGCAACAACCCGCGCTTCGCGTATTTTCCTCCACGCCTTTAAGTGGTCATTTGCCACAAAACCACACCCGACCAACGCAACATTGATTTCGCGCATTTATCCATCCTTCTACAACAAGCGTTTTCGGACTAAGTCAAATTTTCATAGACATTAATAAATCTTCTAATAGTAGTTTCGTTATCAAATCTCTTGAGGAATGTTTCCTTATTCTGAAACCCTAAATCAATTATAGTTTCTCTTTTTAAACTTCTAACAGACTCTATAGCCTCTGCCAACTGTTCATAATTTCCAGTTTCGAATAGCAAAGCGCCCTTACATCCTTCGACTTGCTCGGGAATCCCACCTATACTCGAAGCTATAAGGAATCTACCTCTAATAATTGCTTCAACAACCACATATGGCCATGGCTCACACCAGATGGAAGGAACAATTACAGCCCGAATCTGCCTATAGAGCTTGTCATATTCTTCGTTGTTTAGTTTTCCATAAAGCAAAATACCTAGTTCGCTTAATGACTTAGCAAATTGTCTAGAAGAGCTGGCAAATTTCGTTGCATGGACTTTTATTGCTTTTCGATTAGTATGGCTGATGCGCATCATAGCTTGATATAATATGTGAAACCCCTTCAGGTAATTTGGTCCACCATAATATCCGAAGTCGTCGCCTTCCGTCTCTTTGCATGAAATTTCAGGAAGAGGATTATATATCACACAGGTCTTATCGCGCAAAGACGGCTCTCCCTTTATTATCATGTCTCTTTGCACTTTAGATACACATATGATGGCATCACTGAATTTAACTAACTTGCCAAAATAACGTCCGAGAGTTGAGTTGAGTGCAATTGATGTTAGAGTTTCAGTGAAACCTCTGCGTTGGGCCTTTTCAAAAAAGTAGATACACCTTGGCGAACACAGTAGGCTATGACTGTTACAAACCATGCATTTTGATGCATCATAAAAAGTAGCTAAAGGGCATATAGGAATGTAATCGTGCAAATGTGTAACCACTGGCTTCCCGTAAGCCTTCGCCAACAGGATCGCTACGTACCAGAATCTGGGAATATATACCACGTCAGCCCATTTCATCAGTTTTCTCATAAAACTTGAAAATAGGACATCAAACCGTTCCAACATTGAATATTTGATGCTTTCGTTTTTGAACAAGGGCAACCGATAAGTCGTTAGATTTCCGTTTTTCGAAACCTCTGGTTCTCCAACAAACCTATTTGTAACCACGATAACACTAAAATCCTCTTCGCTCAGAATGTTGGCATACAAATAAGTGGCAAATTCGGCCCCGCTACCATGGGGATGAAACAACTCGCTCAGAAATAGAACATTCATTTCTAGTACCTCTTCTGCAAAATTAAACAAAGTTAATTATGTATTTTTGTTGTACTAATCTATGCGAAGGTTTATTAAATCTTAATACATGCTATGCTTGAGCACCGATATGATAAAAGAAAGTTGGCATCGGAACTTTAAAGTCGTCTCATTGCTTATTGTTTGCGTTGTTTTAGCAAGCGCAGGTCTGCAAAACTCTATCGCGGCAACATTAGATTCTCAAAGGACGATTTCCTCTTACGGAGAAATTCAAGTAGTTCATACTTTAAGGATGATCGTTGGAACTGACATTTGGTATGGAACGACAGCGAGCAAGTTTTTGAGTGAAAGCTACTTGTCCCTTATGCAAGAGTGTGGCATTCAGATGGTTAGATTAGAGTTTAGCCTTGATTCAGTGGCTAACCTGAGGACACTGGTTCCTGTGGTTGTTCAAAATGGAATACAAGTTCTAGGTCTTCTGTTGAGGACAGACTTGGCTCCTGACAATGTTGATGCTTGGGGTGACTGGGTTTATAGCGTAGTAAACGAGTTCAAACAATACGTTCATGTTTGGGAGTGTTGGAATGAACCAAACTTGGAAAATTATTTCTCAGGCAAAGACCCAGTTAAATACACAAACTTTCTGAAACGATGCTACACCGAAGCCAAACGAGCTGACCCAACATGTTTTGTTCTCGGCGGAAGCGTGGTTTTTACACACCGAACAGCGCTCAACTTCTTAACTGCAATCTATCAGAACGGCGCAAAAGACTACATGGACGCCCTGAGTTATCACCCTTACTGCACCCCTTACGCTCCAGACGACACCAGCAGCCCAAATCCATTCATAAAACTTACTGACGTCAGAACAATAATGGCAAACTACGGTGACACAAGACCAATATGGATAACTGAAGTCGGATGGAATGCTGACATCGGTGAAGCAAAACAAGCCGATTATCTCGTACAAGCTCTAGAGATGGCAAGAGACTGGGGCTGGATTGAAACATTCATTATATACAACTGGCAAGATGGCGGTGGATTCACTTACGGCTTATTGCGCACCGACCTCTCGCCTAAACCTTCGTTTTACGCTGTCAAAAGCTTTACAACATCATCATAGCTCAATCGCTCGCGTGCGCTTGAGCCAGTGGCTACTAACAACACGGTGAAATCAAAAACATGCTCAAACTAGAAACACAAGATCTTACCTATGGAGCTCCATTTATCCAGAACCTGTATTTTCCGTCATCATATATTCTGGTCAGATTATTATCAACATATTCATGAAGTTGATATTCCAAGGCCTGTGCTTGTTCCGGGGTCACAGAAGAGCTTACTCCTGAGTAATAGTGATAGAGATTGAGATCGCTGAACCCGCACACAAGCTCGTTAACAGATAGTTTTCCATAGGAGTGTATTTCGATGTAACTGGCTCCCAGCCTCATTATCTTGTTGTAATCGTTGGGTTGTAACAACGAAACCAAAGGAGCATCGTCATCAGCCCAAATCGCCTGAAAGGAAGTAGCCTGTATTTTTTGGCCAAAGAAATCGTTAACTCTCATAAAGTCAAGATTTCTTTCCCCAATCTCAGAAGGACTTATCGAAGGATCATAAAGGTGCATAGGCGCGAAATTGTGTCCCCACAATCCAGTAAACGCTGCAAGAATAAGAATTACTAGAACAGTAGCTACAAACAAGAGCCTCCAGATACCTTTTGCCCAGTTTTTACCAAAATGGGCAAAAAACGTTGCGCCCAGCAACGCCACTAATGGCAATGCCAGCATAAATACCCTGAAGACTTCAACCCTGATCGTAAAATTGTCAATGATAATAATCAATCCAAAAGCCAGTGAAGAAAGCATGACAAATGATTTTTGACGAGCCTCTGTTTTTCTGAACATTATGAGAAATAGACCGAAGACGGAGGAAATGTAAATCAGCACGTCACGCAGTGTAAGAAGTGAAGTTACCCAGAGTGGCGTAAGAACTTCAGGATAGTAACTAGGGTTTGGCATGTATACGAACGGTCTAGCACCCAAAAGTACCGTGAGAAATCGTGTTAGAGTTGAGTCTATTTGACGCCAGATTGAAGTTGAGTAGTAATTCCACCAAAAGAACAGGAAAGTGGACATTAGCAATGCAATGCCAAGTGTCGCGATTGCAGGAGTGCGGTATTCCGACAATGCTCTTCTGATAATTTTGATTCTGCTGAAATGCGCTTGTATTATTTGAAGGGCAAAATACACGAATAAGAAAGAGGCCATAATGAAGGATGTGAAGTGGTGAGTAGTTACCAACGCCATCGTGAAAAATACCGTTAATCCCCGGTATTCGCGTGAATGAGTAGAGTTGGTGGTTGAGAGATAGAAAGTGTAAATCGCAATATAGAGTATCATTATTCCAAGATTTTGTTGCACAAACTGTATTGGGTAAAACAATGCTTCAGCTGAAGTTGCATATATCAACAATGCAAGATTGGTTACCATAGTATCCAATCCTAATGAGCGTCTGGCTTTTTCAACGATTAGATAGACGAACAGAAAGGATATAATGCTGATAAGTGGTGGAAGAGCTAATGCGATGTAGAATGCGTCAATCCCAGATATTTGGGATAAGGAAAAAGCTAGCGAGTGTAAAAGTGGCCATCCTGAATATGTCGTGAGTATTCTTGCCGGGCCATATCCCGGGAGTAAGCTGGTTGAAGGTTCTTGTCCACTAATCACGAAAATTTCTTCTTTTTGAATGAAAGTTTTCACAACTGCAAAGTCCCAATTTCCGTCCCAAAACGGAATGATACGATAATTTGTAGCAAGATAGTATACACTATTCATGAATAAGACTAGCAAGGCAATCTGGAAAACTAGGGATTTAGAATTTCTCTTCGTTAAAATTTGAGCTATCATCAGTGCCGCAAGTAAGATAGCCACCAAATAATATGCTGTTGGGAGAAAGATCTTATACCATAACGAGATTCCTCCGAAAACTATTAGAATTATTTCTAATGCCACAAAGATGACACTTTGCTTATTGGACATTCAACCTTTCGCCTCACGCAATATTCAGTAAATCTTCATACAGACTGACCAACTTTTCAGCAATTTCATTCCAATCGGGTATCCTCAATTCGCCTACATCCTTACCCATAACATTGTTTACGAGAGTCGCAAGTTCATCAAGATTTATTGGATAGTCTATTCCAAAAGAGTTCTTATGGTCAACCCATTCCTTTAAAGCTGATGTATTAGCCACTATACAAGGTACCCTAGAAGCCAAAGCTTCTGCAACACTAATTCCATAAGCCTCATGCTTTGACAACAAGACGAAAACGTCCGCATCAGCGTACTTTTGCAAAAGCTCGTTTCTACTCAAATCCTGAAAAAACTTAACCCTATCGTCTACGCCTAGCTTTCTCGCAAGCTTAACTAGACTATCCTTGCAGGGGCCATTACCGACGATCTCCAAAACTACATTATTACCTAGTTTTGGCAAAACCCTGATTAAATATGCTGTCCCTTTATACTTTTCTAACCTACCAACATACAAGATAGATCGATAATCCTTCTTTCTTTTTTCTAAATCCTTGAATTCTTCCAAATCCACACCATTTGGGATGAC
>Ga0315296_10004808_pt1 | contig 10973 bp, 15 predicted proteins | sample YL17G14_18_MG_FD_203921 | JGI IMG/M metagenome (GOLD analysis project Ga0315296, IMG submission 203921) | Sediment microbial communities from Yellowstone Lake, YNP, Wyoming, USA - YL17G14_18 | ecosystem: Environmental > Aquatic > Freshwater > Lake > Sediment | place: USA: Wyoming | collected...
TGACTCTTATTCCAACGTAGGTGAATTTTGTCTTCATGGAAATCACCATTAGACGTAACGTTGATAGGTGTTTATTATGCTTGTCTTTCTAGCGCGCGCTATGATTTCTCCTATAAAGAAAATGGCGAAAAACATCCCGATGCTACCAATAGCCAATGCTATTATTCCAGATAGAAGGTAAAAATCCAGACCGTATGCAAAAACAAGCAAATAACCAATGTTGTATGCTATGTAATAGCAATATTGCCTTTCTACGTATCTCAAGTTAGTTGTATCATTCAAGTCGAGACCATTGCTCAATGTGAAGATACCATAGACTAAGCTCCCTTCAATTAAAGCCGTTAGCAAAATGTAGGCCAATATTCTTTGTTGTTTTGACAAGCCGCCACATCTTCAGTTATCCCTCTTCTTCCTAAAGAGAGTCTACTATCCAGTTTGGGTTTGGGGGTAAAGTTTTATCTCTTGCCACCAGTAAACTCGCGAGAATGGGGGATATCTCCCGAAAAGGTAACTAGGAGTAGCGATTTCTCGCTTTTCCCAAAAAACCACAATTACGAAGCTACTTAAAAACCATGATAGAAGCTACTTCTATAATCTCTACAATCAGAACGGGAGAATAGGTCCTAAGAAAAGTATTGCTTGCCCACCCAAACCCAACATATTCAAATAGTAATGCATGAATTGGACAAGTTGGTTGACTGGTATCTGAGCGTTTTCTTTGTGACCGTTCAGCATACTCAAGACCCATGCTGATTGCTCACCTATTATTCTCCATGATTCGGCAATGTCCCCGTCTTTCAAGATTGATTTCTCTATACCATCAATGCTTGCAGTGCTACTGCATCGCCTTGTCATAGACTTTTCACAATACTCTGGAAGATGTGTATTCATGTCTTTTTCGTCTTTGATGCTGATACTCTTCTTAACAGTGAATCTGATATGGAAATATGCATTCTTGTCATCTTGGGTAGTGGGCACTCCGCTGGTTCTATCATGTATTAGAAAGCAATACCACTCCACAATGCTATTGTGTGAATCAGAAACCATCGGATGTATTCTGGTTCGAATAGTTGTGATAATTTGGTGCAAGGATATTGGTGGCATTCCGATTTTTACGAAGGCTTCCCACATTTGGTTCAATTCTGGTTTTTGCATAGTCTTCCCTATTTCGACTATTGTCATCGGTTCAGCTATAGCTTTTCCGCAAAACCAAAAACTAGCTTAAGAGGACAAATAGAGGCTAATTCTATTGTCGTTGCTCTCTTTTCTTCATTTCATTGTAGAGATATTCAAGTGAAGCATATACTGTTGGGTCGTAGAAACTGTTCTCTAATCCCCACATTACAGGCTTCGTTTTCTCCCAATATAATTAACGCGGTCATAAGACCAGCGAGCTTAATTTTATATGTTTTTGCGAAAATATGGCGTTAGGAAGGCATACAGAATGAAACTATCATACACTGAGATTTTCAAGTATTCGGACATACTCAACCCAGTCTCTCCAACCACGCTACTCTTGGCAGGTGAGCTTGCCCAACTGGGACCCAAAAAAACAGTCCTTGACCTTGGAAGTGGAAAAGGTTTTCCTTCTCTTTTGTGGGCAAGTGTATTTGGGGTTCGGGTTGAAGGATTTGACGTGAATAAGAATTACGTCAAATACGCAAATTCACGTGCTAAGATGCTGAATCTTTCGCGTCGAGTCGAATATCTATGTGGAGATATCAGAGAACCAAGGCTTAGCAGAAAATATGACGTGGTAGCTTCTTTAGGGCTTGGAATAGCACAAATATATGGAAGTAACGCTGATGCTTTGAGAGTGTTCAAAACTATGTTGCATAAGGACGGTGTTCTAGTCTTGGCAGAACCTGTTTGGCTTGTGAAACCTGTTTCGTCGAAAGTGCTGAAAGCTCTAGGCGAGGTTGAAGATAGCCTTCCTACCAAGCCTGAAATGCAGGAATTGTTGCGGAAATCTGAGTTTCAAGAGTTAGGAAATTTCGTTTCCTCAAAAGAAGACTGGGAAATCTATACTAGACCAACCTACATTGCCATGCAAGAAATCATTGAAAGTAAGAGCAAACTTGCAGAAGAAGCTCAAGGGGTTATAAATAGCTTCAGAGCTGAATACGATGCTGTCGGTCAACATTGGAACATGGTTCTTTGGGTTGTTAAATCTCGATAGAATCTCGAAGCATGTTCTCCTAGAATCCTCTCCTCAACAGTGGATTTCACGCTTTACTCCAATGTGAGCCTCATACTGTTTGCTTGTAAATACCGACAAAAGCGAGCCCACGTGATTGGTTCAGCGCGCGCCTGAACAATATTGCAAGTAAGGCAGGTGAAAAAGGCATAATAACATCCCAAATTGTGAGACCTCCAAGCAAGATTTCCATAGGCAAACCGAATGCGTAACCTATTGGTGTCAGTATACCTAGAATGCCATTTGCAGCGAAGAGCCCTTTGATAATACTCTCAATTCTGCCTGATTCAAAGACCGGAGCAGCGAAGAGCGTGGCAAGCCCCATGAAGAAATATCCCAACACCTCTATCACCCACATCATTGACTGCGGGTTATCCATAGCAAACACTTCCACATTGAAACTACTCTGACGAACAAAAGTCAACTGGATAAAGTAATTGACGCTGATCAAAGTCGCATAGACAATGGCAAATGAAAGCCCCACAAGACTGAAAACCTTCCTCTCATCAGACGCGTAGCAATGAATGCATGCCATCACCACAAGAAATGACGAAGCCAACAAAAACCCAATAACAGTTGCCAAGGGTTGAATCGAGGCAGCGGCTGTTATGCCAGCAACTGCCACTAGCAGAGTGGAAATGGCAGCCGACCAAAACCCAAGATGATAGACGTACCTCTTTTCTGCAAGGTCAGATTTGGACACAAGTCATTCCTCAGTCTACTATCTATGTTGATTCCTAGAATAGACCCGTCGGGATCTAAGACTTGTTTGGCAGCTCATACCAAAGAAAAAAGAGGGAATTGCGCGGGAGACATCGTCACTTCGAGCTTTGATACGATTTATGACTTATTATAAGACATTATAGCGCGCGCTAATGCTTCTCCTGCTTTGTTTAGTTCATCGAGTTTCTTACGGAAATTCTCTGAGGACACTATAGATCCACTTTCACAGCGATAAGTCCAAAGGCTCCAAGAACCAACGCAAAGATTACAACAGCGTATCCTGCAGCAAAATCAGGGCCCACCCCATTCTGTATGAAGTAGTCAAACGCCTTCCAAGCTCCGATAGCAGCCGCTAACAACCCAATAATCGCAATGGCCAATTTCTCCTCTTTTCCCATCTGGAAACATCTCCTTCAATCTTTCCCTTGACTAGTGGAGATATAAAAGGCTCACTGCAAGTAGTTAGACAGTTGAATAATTCGTTAGCTTTCTTATGACAGCCTTATAGAACTTACAAAAACGTATGTTCTAATGCGCGCGCTTAGACTCTTTCCAAAAAACGGCAATGGTAACGGACAGACAAAACAAGCCTTAGATATGATTTTCCAAGTGCTGAGAGGCTTAGTTGAAGAACAATTGAAAAAGCAAGGCGTGACTCTGAAAGAGAAGTTCAAAGAAACTGATTGGTTTGAAGTCTACGAGCAACTAGAGGCGACTCAGCAATGAGAAACGAAGAACTAGAGGTTTTACAGGCTATACTTGCGAAGCTCGACAGCATTCTGAAAAAGCTTGACAGCATCGAAGACACGATACAACGATACGCCTCTATCTGAACCTTTTTTCTCTTGTGCAAATCTGCCAACGGAAAAGCTACCCCGCTCTATGATACTTCAAATAATGAGGTTGCGTGAGGTTGATGACCACCGTGCTTCCATCTCCGAAAATAGTCACATCCTCTCCATGCATAATGATGGGTTTGTCGAGGAAATACTCTACTCCCCCTTTCACTCTCATTGCTCCCCCCATTGACGACAGTCTCCTCATATAGGTGAATATCTAAAACCAAGATTCTCTAAGAACATGCGTAGACTCTCGAATAGCTCATCATAGGTGACGATGTCGAAATCTTTGCTAAACCCTCTGTCTTGGTCTAGCCTCTTCTTCTGTTCAGGAGAGAGATTGCTACTTCTTCCGATTACTATCAGTCCTCTGATTTTCTCTCCGCTCAAGAACGGAAGTTTCTGACGGAGAAATAGAATGTTGTTATGTGCATAACTGAGGTATGTCTTAATCTGTGAGTCAGCCTCTCTCAGTTTTCGTGCTTGTCTCGGTGGAGTTTCTGCCGTGTAGATTTCTTCGTTCGGACCTTCAATTTCGACTATAACGTAGCGAAAGTCAGAAGTTTCTACAATGAAGTCTGGGATATTTTCCCCGCCCATGTCAAATTTCGGCAGAATTCTTCTTGCGTCTATTTCAAGGAGTGCCCAGTTCTTTTCAAAGAAAGACTGCATTTGAGATTCTGTCGTGTTCTTGTTGTCGATTAGTTTCTTATACTCAGCAAGTGTTCCGATAAGAGTCTGAATTGGTATTCTACTGACCAGAACAGACGCAAGTTTCTCATACTCCAATTTGGCGAGCATTTCACCTTTGCCCTTTGAGAAATCCGAAGAATGGTTCGAATTAAACAACCATAAACAGTCGATTCTGTCCAAGACATCTGTTCCACCGTCACAGAAAGCTAACGTGCAGTCGATTAGTTTCAAATCCCCAGAAATCACTTCCACGAATTTCTCTGCTCCACTCATAACGAAATTGCTGGACCTTGTTAGTTTCTCAATCAAATCCTTGTGCCTATCGTAGAACTCTCTTGTTATCAGATTCACGTTTTCAAGGACCTGTCTTTCGCCCTCTAAGATGAAGAAGACCTCTCCCTTCTTTGACAATGTAGGCAGAACCTCGTCTTCTATGGCTTTTGAAGTATCTTGGAAGACAAAGGATTCCTTCTCTTTGCCGCTCCTAAACCTAATGGCAATGCCGTTGACCTTGGATATAGTTCCAGTGATCTCACATTTTGTGTTCAGATATCTTGGAAACAACAAACTCTTTTGAGTCTCAGACAAATTAGAGGAAAGACTGTGGAAAGTATTTAGATATTCCTTAATGAAGGCCTCCAACTCTGAATGCGTAGCAATCGACATTTCATTGAGTTACTTCCTCGTCCCACTCATAAAAGACTTTTTAACAGGGTTAATAGGTCTTGGGAGCATCGTGGCAACACTAGAGAAGCGCGCGCGAACACAGGAAGCCATCAAGCAACTGGAACAAACAATCTAGCTCTCCTTTGTTTCACTGGAGATGTCACAAGTCATATTAGTACATACGCTGTAGGAAGTTGCATGAGAAAAATCCTAGGATATGGGGAAGATTCTCTCACTTTGTGGGCATTAGAAAACCACATATCCAAGATTCTAGATAGATTTGAAGACAGGTCTGACTCATCAAAATGCCTTGTCTTCTATCGTCCCAGTTTTGGCAGAGCTGGTGGAAAAAACAGTTCTGAATTTGGGGAATTTGATGCAATAGTTGCTTCTCCAAGAAACATCTACTTAGTAGAAAGCAAGTGGGATAACCTTTCCAGAATCAAGAACTATGAAAACATTGCCAAAAGCATCATAAAGCCTGAGCAAATATTGCGACATGAGATATTTTCATGGTATCTCGCCCATTGGAATAAGAGATACAGAGGCAATTGGGAAAGATTCATAGAAGAGCAAGAACCTGATTTTCAAAGCAAGTTTGAAAAGAAGTTACCGAGAAGAACCAGAAAAGGTTTGCTTGCACATAATCTTGAGTTTATACTTGAAGAATTGCTGGGTCGTTGTAGAAGTTTCTCAAGCAAAGACAACATCAAGAATGTGTTGCTGTTCTTCTATAAGGATGGAGAGAAGCCTGAACTTCCAGACAAAATTAGAATCTTTAACTTGGTGAAAATCGATTACAGCAAAAAACTAAAAGAAAACTTCATTATCTTGAGCTAGACCCCCGAAACCTCTCTCCCCTCTCAATACATATACAATTCGAACTACGTTGAAAAACTTCTAGGGACTCCCTAAAACTATTGTGACGACTAAGCTTGGCTGAGACCATTGTGAAAGAAGCCCAGTTTCTACATTAGCAAGATAATCTTGTTAATAATACCAGCGATAGTTAGCTTATTCTTACAGATAATACACACCTTTTCAAATCTTGTGTAAGCAAGTACAATGTTTCACGTGAAACAATTCATTGATCACGGATTCAATTTTAGAATACTTATCTCAGCTTCTTAAGTCAAATATTTGAAAATCAATGACTTGTGAGCGGGTATGAAGATTGAAGAGTGAACATGTAGAATCCAGAAGTGTTGATTTGATAGGAAGCATTTCTAAAGAAGAAATGAAAAGAGAAGCAAGCAAGCCTCTGTACCTAACTCGATATGAATAAAAGATTAGTAAAAAATTCATGAAAAGAGCTCTATCTCAATTCTAGAGCAAATTTCTAGAATATTTTTTCATAATGGTTTTATCTTGTTAAGATGAATCTGCTTTAATGGACAAGGGGAAGAAATAGCTTTGGAGCAGATTAGACATTGCACTATGGACTTGACTAGAATCGAAGGAAGTGGAGAATTCAAATGTCCAAGATGTGGAATCAGAATATCGCCTGATGACATGACAGAAGATGTCTACACAATAATTGAAACTGTGACGAAAGAAGACTGTTTGGAAAACTTAATCCTACAATGCAATAGATGTAAAAGCATAATACATCTAACAGGATTTCAACTTCTAAACAAGATAGAATAGCCAGAAAGAATAAGGCTCATTATTTCTTATCAATTATGAGATATAGAATACACACCCACACATGCACAGACACAATGACTTACTCCAATGATCCTGTCTTCTGAAGAAATCGTCTATAGACAAGCATTATATTGGCTTTGGAATGAAACATGAACTTTGAGAACAGGTGAGCTGAAACAATGTTGGACCAGAAGGTAACAGTTTCTGAGTTAAAGGAAAGAGTAGACAGATTCATCTCGGAAAGAGAATGGAACAAATATCACAAACCAAAAGACTTGTCAATCTCGATTGTCTTGGAAAGTTCTGAGCTTCTGGAGCATTTTCAATGGCTTGCAGATGATGAAATAGAGATAATGCTCAAAGATTCTCAGAAACTTCAGCAGATCGAATCAGAACTAGCAGACATAGTGATCTACTGCCTTAGTCTGTCAAATGCTCTTCGTTCTGACCTGTCTAATGTTGTTCTCAGGAAGTTGGAAGAAGATGAGAAGAAATATCCAAGTGAGAAGGTCAAAGGTTCTTATAGGAAATACAATCAAATCAGTTCCCAGAAATAGAGGTCTATGTTAAGGTCCTTGCTATTCAAGATAGCGCGCGCGCTCCTCAACTCATCGCCTCTAAGCATGTACCAACCACAAGCCAGAACTGTCACTTCAGAAAGATGATTATTTAAGTCGAGTCTTCTGAGAAAGCGCATGTTTTTCACAGGTGAGACAGAGTACTTCTGTCTAGCCAAAAGAGCCTGAGCGAACTGATTTCGCTTAAATAACTTAAATGATCGCGTTGTACGTTTAAGGTTGCTTAGAACGCTTAAGGCCATGTGTGAGCGCGTGTGCCCTTGATATTATAAGCTGATCTATTACTCGCTGCCTGATCACGAAATCAAGAATGTTTCAGCAGAGGAACAGAGAGACTCTTTGAGCTTCAAGGTCAGTTGATGAATACGAAATTCTCAAGGCATCATGCCAGTTACTTTCATCTGTACATACAACACAAATCAATGTTTAACTGTCTAGGCTCATCATAAAAGTTATATATGACGCTATAATATTACTCTAACGACCAACTTGGAGAAAGCTAAAACAGTCTTGATCGACAGCATCAGTGTAGACTGCTCAGAAGAGCTGTTCAAACACGTTTTCTGGAAAAGCAAAGACTACGAAGTGCCGCTGAAAATCTTCATGCAGATAGTTGCCTGTGACAAGGCAGGCATGGATGGCAGGAAGTGGGCTGATTGGGGAAAAAAGGAAGGCATCTCCAGACCCACAATCTATTTCTATCTCAGAGAGCTCAAAGACTTGGGAATGATCAAGAGAGACAAACAGAACTGGAGAAAATCTCGCGCTTTCCTCGACAGGTTGATGAATTTCGTGATGCAATACGAAAGCCTGGCAGGGTACGAGAGGAAGGAGGACTAGTCTAACAATAGCAATTGTGACGGTTTAAGAACTATTGCAGTAAGCAGGCTTACTATTCAGTCGAATTCTGTTTTTCCAAGTATTGTAGAATAAACGAGGAGTTAGGATTTTTTGGAGCAACACAAAGAGAGAGGTCAGACTACGCACGTTAGGGTGTTAAGGAGTGACTATGAACGGCTGCTTTCGATTAAAGAAAATGTAGGTTTCAAGAGCATCGCTTGGGTAGTTCATGGATTGCTGGAGGAGCAGGCAAAAAACCTGGCAAGCGTTGAAGCAATAATGAACAGCAATGTGCCAGTAGTTCTCACAGGAAAGCCCCTATCAGGCAAAACTTTCTTCGTTAAGCAGAAACTGCTTCCCTCACTGAAAGGCAATCCAGTTCTGGTGGTTGATTGTTGGGACGAATACAAAGAGTTGCGAAACATAGGTTATGACATTTATGGCCTAAACTTCAGGGACTTTCACGAGCACATACGATTCATACCCAATAGCCAGAGCAGAGTTGCGATAACTGAAGTTGGAAACATTTTTGCACATTTAGACATGAGGCGAAGCGAGCTCTCAGAATGGGCAATTGTTGTCGAGGAAGCTCACACGTTCAAGAACATCTCTACCTTCACAAAATTCCTGTACGGCAGCAGACATATCGTGAGAAAAATGGTTGCAGTCACTCCTCAGACAGATGCTTTCCAAGGACTCGTGACTCTTGTAGTCTGCCATTCATAGGATACTTCAGACTGCCAGTGTTAACAGAACCCGTTAACAGATTTGAGTCATTCTTTCATGAGTGCAAGCAGTCTTTGCCCTCTTTCTGTAAGCGAGTACTTAGCAAATGGGGGTCGAGAATCTATCACCACTCTCCCGACAAGTCCATCTTTCTCCAACATCTTGAGCCGCTCTGCCAAAGTGCGGCGGTTTATTGTTTTTGATCCCACTCTGGTTAACGCGAGCTCATAGAAGCGTCTCGGCCCCTTCTCAAGCGCGGTAAGTATCTCGAATGTTCCTTTTGGCAGAACCTTCATGCGGGCTGCTCCCTGTACTAACTAGATGAGGAAGTATTTATAAGGTGCCGTATTTATGTATAGAGTATAGAAGAGTATACAGAGGGTGGAAAGATGAGAGAAAATGTCAGGCGTGCACGAAGGTGGCATAGGCAGCAAATTGGAGGAGACTGATCAATGCCAATAAGAATAAGAAAAGACGACGCGGACAGAAGCCAGGTGAAAGAGGCTGTCCTCCCGATGGAGGCTGACATAAACTTCGAATTCGAAGAGCCCATTGAAGAGTCAAGTGTTGGCGCGCGCGCTAAAAAGTTGCCTGAGGAACCAGACCATCTTAGAGCGGCAGCTTGCAAGTACTGGAAAATGGGCTGCAATACTGTTCTCTTGAAAGACAAGAAACCGTTGCGGGAATGGCGAAAATGGATAAACGAAAGACAGACAGAAACGGAATTCAATAATCTGCCCTGGGCAGAGGCTACTCAATACGCGGTAGTGTGCGGAGCAAAAATCGAGAGCGGGCTCTTTCTTGCTGCCGTCTTTCTTGCTGCTGTTGATTTTGACATTAAGAAATTGCCTATGGAAACTGTAGAGAAAGGCCGAGAGCTGACTAACCAGTTTCCCATAACACAGATGGAAAGCACGCCTTCCGGCGGCGTACATCTTGTCTATCTCTGTAGAGAAAAACCTGAAACCGTAACCGCGCACCATAATGATTGTGCGCTGGAAATCTTGGGCGAAGGCAAGCTCTGCATCATGGCTCCGAGCGAAGGATACAAAAGGCTGAACGATAACACACCTGCCGAAATCCAAAGTTTGAATGAAGTCTTCAACAAGATTCTAACGGATTCTGGATTTGAAGTTAAATCGCGGAAGGCGGCAAGCGCATGGTTTGACCGTGAAGATTTGACGGTTAAAGCGTACGAAGGCGATCACCCCCTATGTATTCGAGAACTTTTGAAGGGTGTAGACGAAGGACTACGAAACGAAGCAGCGATCAGACTGAGCAGCTACCTAGTCAATTTCCGTGGAATGGTCACGGTAAAAGCGTTATGGCACCTCAAGCTCTGGAACAAACTCAACAATCCGAGCCTAGCAGAAGCGGAACTGCTACAAGTTTTCAAGAGCAGCCTAAAAGGCTACGTTTTCGGATGCAATGATCCCTTACTAAAGAAATATTGTGCTGAAGGGGTTTGCTGTTCTCTACGAAAAAAGGAACAGAGACAACCAGAAAAAGAAAAGGTTTTTGACAAAGCAACATTGAGCAGGGCAAGGATTATCCTAGTTGACCCTGGATTTTTTTATAAGTTGGGAAAGGTGTTTGAGAAAGGTTTCATAGTGCCGAAAATCAATAAGCCCAGGTTTGTTGTAGGTGAGGAACGGAATAAACGGTTGTTAGGCCCTCTTTTGATAGGCGCATCAAAACTTGCCATGACAAGTCTAATCAAAGTTTTAGGAGAGCCGGGAACGTCTAAAGACACTATGTTGCGCATGTGGCTAGTGCTTTTGCCTGTCAAAAGTGTGGAACGAAGCTACATGACTGCTGCCAGCTTAAGGTATTCACCTGACATGCAAAAAGCTGACTTGCTATACATTCCTGACACGCCTGAACTACAGGGAGAGATGGGTAGACAGCTACGTTTCATGCGTTCCGATGACGGCGGTCTAATCAGCGAGTACGCTGTTCGAGATTCTGAAACAGGAGAAATGACCACTAAGGTTGTGACTCTGCCGATCAAGGGATTAGCAACAACAAGCAACGCGATAACCGGAGACGCAGCGTTAGAAAGCG
>Ga0315296_10004810_pt1 | contig 10971 bp, 11 predicted proteins | sample YL17G14_18_MG_FD_203921 | JGI IMG/M metagenome (GOLD analysis project Ga0315296, IMG submission 203921) | Sediment microbial communities from Yellowstone Lake, YNP, Wyoming, USA - YL17G14_18 | ecosystem: Environmental > Aquatic > Freshwater > Lake > Sediment | place: USA: Wyoming | collected...
TTATTTGTTTTCCACGTTACCCTTTGCCTCTTGACGATACGGGCTTCGTTACCTTTAACCCTTCTGTTCTTTTTCCCTTATACAGGTGCCACAGTCACCGGTTGTTCCCATCCAGCATTGATAGTCATCATGGACCTCGATGCAGGTGGGCTCGAGCGACAGACAGGCGTTGCAGAGCGCGGTCGGTGCCTCTGCGCCCTGACAGCGAAGCTGGCACACCGGGCAAACGTAGATACAACCGCCGCACAGCCGGCACACCTCGGATCGAATGTTGAACGGCGTCATTACCTTTCTCTTGTATCCGCGTTCAACAAATCCAATCGCGCCCGACTGCATCTGTTCCTTGCACATGCGAACGCACAAGCCACAGAGAATGCAATCCTCTTTCCGCGAGGGGAACCTGACTTTGGTCACGCCGTACTTCGAGGCCAAGTCCTGGACTACCTTTGAGGAGGGGGCGATCGAAACCAGAAGCTCAATCATGATCTTGCGTGCGGCAACCACACGCTTGGTGTTGGTGCGCACGAGCAGGCCCTCCTCAACCGGATAGGTACACGACGTAACCAGCTTTGCGCCCGGCCCTTCCCCTATCTCAACAAGACACAGCCGGCACCCGCCGTAAGGCTCGAGACCCACCAAGTAACACAACGTGGGCACTGCCAGGCCGAAGAACTTGCAGGCTTCGAGGATTGTTGAGCCTTCTAATACCTGAACCTCAACTCGGTTCAAAGTGAAACTGATCATTTCTGCTCCTTGTCGGACGGTTTGATCTCCAAATCGCATCTCAGACACCGCTTGGCTTCTTTGATCGCACTGACCCGGTCAAAGCCAAGCTCCACTTCCTTGAAGTTCTTGAGTCGCCTGGCCGCGAGCAGTTTGGCCGTTTTCTGGCGTGCCGTCTCCATCAGTTCCTTCTCGGTCAGCTTTACCGGTTCCACATAGACCGAGGGTCGCGTAACCGTGTAGGCAAACTCCATTTTCTCGCCTCTTATATACTTGTCAATTCCTTCGGCAACGCGCTTGCCGTCGGCCATCGCTTCAATCACCGAACTCGGACCTCGGATCGCGTCACCAGCGGCGAAAATGCCCGGTATATTGGTCGCCAACGATTCCGCATCGACGACAAACGTGTTCCATCCGGTCACCGTGAACTCGTGATTCAGAGGCAGGCACGAAGTGTCGGGCTGTTCGCTGATCGCGGGTATTATCGTGTCAAGGTCGATCACGTACTCAGAACCTTTGAGCGGGATGGGCCGACGTCGCCCACTGTCATCAACGTCGCCGAGTTTCATCTTTGAGCACTCGAGACCGATCACCGCGCCGCTCTTCGTAATGACCTTGGTCGGTGCCGTGAGGTACTCGATCTCGATACCCTCATCGAGGGCTGCTTCGATCTCCTCTTCATAAGCAGGCATTTCCCCGCGCGTCCGCCGATAGATGATCGTCACCCGGTCGACCCCGGGCATACGGAATGCGACACGAGCCGCATCGACCGCTGAATTGCCGCCGCCGACAACTCCCACCCGCCTGCCGACCTTGACCTTCTTGCCCAGATGGACGTCGGTCAAAAACTCCATGGCCGGAATCACCCCATCGGCGTCTTCCTCAGGAATGGCCAGCTTAATGCTCTTATGGGCGCCGATCGCAATGAACACCGCTTTGTATCCTTGTTCAAAAAGGCGGTCAATCGTGAAGTCCTTGCCCAATCGCTGGCTGGTCCTGATTGCAACGCCGGCATCGATGATACGCTGAATGTCCATGTTGAGGTCTTTCCGCGGCAATCGGTACTCGGGTATGCCCACCGCCAGCATGCCGCCGACAATCGGCAACGCTTCGAAAATGGTCGGCTGATAACCCTTGAGTGCAAGGTGATACGCAGCCAGCAGTCCGGCCGGGCCCGAACCAATGATCGCCACCCTGGCGCCCTCCGGCTTCTTCTCTCCGCGACACCACTGCGTGCCGTAGGGAGATACAGTCGTACCTGCTGCTGACGGCCGCCGGCCGTTTCCGTTTTCTACTGCAAAACGTTTGAGAGCCCGGATCGCGATCGGCTCCCCGCCCTGGCCGGCCCGGCATTTGGCCTCGCAAGGGTGATGGCAAACCCGGCTGCAGATACTGAGCAGAGGGTTATCCTTGAGGATGATGTCGTACGCGCGCTTGACCTCACCGTGCGCAATATGGCCGATGTACTGAGGTGCCTCGGTACTGATCGGACAGGTGTGCTGGCAGGGTGATGAAATAATCTCCTTGCAGACGACGGCCGGACACCGCTTGTACCTGATGTGGGCCTCGTACTCATGCCGGAAATAGCGCAGGGTGCTCAATACCGGATTGGCCGCGGTCTGTCCCAACCCGCACATCGATGCGTCCTTGACCGCGTAGGCCAGATCCTCTAGAATCTGCAGGTCAGCCATGGTGCCGTTGCCGTTCGTGATTTTGTCAAGGATGTCGTACATGCGCTGGGTGCCTTCCCGGCAGGAAAGGCATTTGCCGCAAGATTCATCACGGAGAAAATTCATGAAGTACTTGGCAAGGTCAACCATGCAGGTATCTTCGTCCATCACAATCATGCCGCCGGACCCCATCATCGAACCAGCCTGGGTAAGACTTTCGTAGTCGATAGGCAACTTGAGCATGTCTCTGGGGATGCAGCCGCCCGATGGACCGCCGGTCTGGACCGCCTTGAATTTCTTGTCCTTGGGGATGCCGCCGCCGATCTCATAGATAATATCCTTAAGGCTGATGCCCATGGGCACCTCGACCAGACCGGTGTTGTTGATCTTGCCGACCAGGGAGAAAATCTTGGTGCCCTTGCTCTTCTCGGTACCAAGTTCCGAGAACCATTTGGCACCCCTCATGATAATCTGCGGCACGTTGGCCCAAGTCTCGACGTTGTTAATCGCGGTCGGCTTCCCCCATAGGCCTTTTTGGACCGGGTAAGGAGGACGTTGGCGCGGCACGCCGATCCGTCCCTCAATCGCGGCCAAAAGCGACGTCTCTTCGCCCGAAACGAAGGCCCCGGCACCCTGGACCACTTCGAGCGCGAAATCGAAGCCGCTGCCCAAGATGTCCTTGCCCAGCAAGCCGTACTCGTCGGCTTGCCCAAGCGCGATTCTCATTCTTTTGAGAGCCAGTGGATATTCAGTTCTGATATAGATCCAGCCTTTGGCGGCTCCGATCGCCCTGGCCCCGATAATCATACCTTCAACAACGGCATGCGGATCGGCTTCGAGGACGCTCCGGTCCATGAAGGCACCCGGGTCGCCTTCGTCACCGTTGCAGACAATGTATTTCACATCGCCCGGCGACTGTCGGGCCAGCTCCCACTTGAGCCCGGTCGGAAAGCCGGCGCCGCCCCGTCCGCGCAGGCCCGAATCCTTTATCTCGCGGATAATTCCGTCCGGCTTCATACTGCTCAGGACTTTTTCCAGTGCGCGATACCCGTCAAAGGCAATGTACTCCTCAATGTTCTCAGGGTCAATCCGGCCGCGGTTCCTCAATACAATGAGACGCTGGTGTTTGAAGAACCCGATGTCGGACATCTTGGGAATTGGTTCTGCTTCAGCCGGCGGTACATACATCAGTTCCCTTACCGGCCGGCCCTTAATCAAGTGTTCTTCAACCAAGTGAGGGATGTCTTCCCTTTTCAGTCTCTGGTAGAATACTCCATCCGGTTGGACGACAACAATCGGACCCCGTTCGCAAAACCCATTGCAGCCGGTTGAGATGACCGCAACTTCATTTTCCAATTTCCTCTTGTTGATCTCCTTAACCAAAACATCCTTGATGGTGAATGAACCGCCTGCGACGCAACCAGTCCCCGCACAAACAAGCAGATGCGTTCGGTACTGCTTCAACTTAGCCTCCTTCTCAATGCGTTCGCTCGCTGCCCAAGGCCAAAGCATACTCGGTCACAATGCTGCCTTTCAAGACGTGGTCGCTCAAGATTCTCTTGACCTTGTCTTTGGTCAGGTCGACATACTTCACGGGCGGCGTGCCGTGGATTTCAACCGTGGCCATCGGCTCACGGCTGCACAGTCCGGCACAGCCCGAGGTGGTCACGATAATGTCCTGCACCTTTTTTTTGTCGATCTCGTTCAAAAGGGCGCTCATTATCTCGCGGGCTCCGGCGGCGATGCCGCACGTCCCCATGTGCACGGTGATCTTGGCACGTGCCTTGCCTTCTCTTAAGACGGCGGTCTTTCTTACCTTTTCCCTAAGTTTTTCCAGGTCGCCGATTTTCAGTTTCTTCATCTTACGCTCCTTCTTAATTCCTTTAACTTCTTTCTTATTTCCTTTCTGATATGCCTAACTACTGCCGGGTGGCTGATTTCAACACCAGCAAGCTCTTTCTTGATTGACTTGGTATCAAGTGAAAAAATTCGTCCGTTCACCCGGTGCTCGTAAACGAAGTCGATGTTGACATCGCGCACCGGAATGATCAAGGCCAATACCGTGTCTGCTATCTTGCCCAAGGGTCTCCGGTCAATGTGGTCGTAGACAAAACGGGCGACCACTTCGGTCCCCTTGCCCCGGGCCGACTTGATGGAAAAATCACCGTCCGCTTCTTTTGCCGCCTGCGCCAACAGTGAAAGTCCAAGTCCGACGCGTCGCACCTTCTTGGTCGTGTAGAAAGGGTCCAGTGCCTTAGCAAGCGACTTCTGGTCCATGCCGTGACCGTTGTCGGTGACCTTCAAAACCAAACGATTATGAACAATGTCCTCATCGACCATGATCTTGATGCGGCGCGCGCCCGCCTCAATCGAATTCTCCACAATGTCCAGGATGTGAAGCGAAAGGTCTTCCATGTTCAAACCTTCTCGTCAAGCGCAACCTGCCTTCCCTCGCGGTTGGTCAGCGCCAACATCAACTCTTGAACGGTTGGCGATTCAAGCAAGTAACCGGTCGTCCTCTTGCCGATGTCGTCCAGATAGTGGGCATCGGACGAACTGACGACCGGGAAAGCCGCAAGCTCAGGGAACCGGCGCAAGGCCTCGGCTCGCCCAATGTGGGACGATATCTCGACCGCATCCAGGCGGAGCCCGGGGGGGATAAACCCCAGAGTACCTATGATGCCGAAACTCTCCCGGTCAACATGCGAGGCAATGGCAAGGCCGCCGAATTGGTGAATCCTATCGACCAAATCCTCAAGCGTCACGGTCGTCGCCCCGATCAGCATTCGCTTGTTGTAGCCGACAACTTCATCGCCCTGGTTGGCGATGATCTGTTCGCCAAACACGTCCGCTCGATTCAGAGCGTCGGGAAGTCGCTCATAGACCAGCCGCTGTAATCTGAGCAAGTCTCGAGCCCGGTCAAACAGTGCCGTCACGTGAACTTCCTCGGCCGACATCACCTCAATGCCCCCGAGCACGGCCAGTGCCGTCCCGGTGGCGCACTGCTGCGCCGCAGCGACGTTTTCAGCCGAATTGTGGTCACAGATCGCGATCATATCGAGCCGCTTCTCGATTGCCTTCTTGACCACACGCCGCGGCGACATCGTCAGGTCTCCGCACGGCGATAGACACGTGTGAATGTGCAGGTCGCCTCGAAACCATCGTAGCATCAGGCCGGCCCGCGCCGGACGCACCGAGCGTAGTCATCTCTCTCCGACACCCCGGTGTCCCTTAGGGAGACACAGACGTGAAGACGTGGCTGGGTTAGCCTTGCTCCCGTCTTCTTGCCGATACCCATCAAGCACGTCCCTTGATGCCCAATTTATACAATCTGCCGACAAGCTCAAAAGCAGACAACTCGCTGGTCAAAACCGGGACATTCTCGGTTTCGGCTCTCCTGATTGTCTCGGATTCAGGTTCCCGGCCATTCACTATGATAATCCCGGCCAACTCTTTGAGCACGGCAACGGCTATGATGTTGGGATGAATCTGAAGCGTTATCCAGATGTCGTCTTTCCGGCCGTTGGCCATCACATCGCTCAACATATCACTGACGATCCCGCCAGTAGCTTCGCGTCCCAAGAAAGCCTTACCGGCTCTCGGCTTAAGGTCAAACAATCTAACGATTTCAGTCAAACTCGCTTGACTTTTCTTCATACGTCGCTTCTCCCTAAAGTCGATTCAGCAAAATCACACAATCTTTCAGTCTGGCCTGGCCGCGAGCGATGTCCTCAGCCAGTGTTTTGCAGTCCGGCGCGCCGCACAGCCCGCAATCAATGCCCGGAAGCCTCTTGATCATTCTTTCTTTGATCTTCAGTCTCCTGACTGACTCGCGTTTCTCTTTGGCCAGCGCCGGAAACGGTCTTGGTTTCACCGCCCATTCGAAGGAAAAGAGTTGTTCATCGTAAAGACGCCTTACGAATGCGGCATCGACTCTTCGGTTGTTGCCGAACAGCCGGATAGACCGCACGATATTACTCGCCGCGATGAATCTATTCTCTACCGCAAGAGGACCGCCGACACAGCCGCCCGGACAGATGAGACACTCCAGATAGTCGATGTTCTTGAGCTTCCCTGACTCGACGTCTTCCAATATCCTGATCGTGTCGCTGACCCCGGAGACGGCAACTTTATAGAGGTTTTGCAGTCCTTCAATTTCCCCTCCGGAAACGGCCCAGCCGAGTCCGATTCCGCTCATATCACCCTGAGTGCGAAGCATTGACGGAGCCTGAGTTTTCTTAAGTCTGGTCATAATTGCATTATAGATTTCATGGATTGAAATGGCGCCGTCCAGCGATGATTGAGCCCTCGTCTCAGGGCTGCTGATTGAAACCATCTTCGCCGAGCACGAAGTGACGTTGAAAATGCCGATGTCTCCAGGCGGGATCTCGAATTCTGCAGAGATTTCCTTGCGCAGTTTCTTGGCCGCGGTTTCACGCGGCGGTTCGATGGGCACAATGAGTTGGCATAACGCCGGGAATAGCCGCTGGATCAGCCTGACCACGACCGGACACGTGGATGATATGACCGGCCTGAGCGACTTATTCTCGTTGAGATATTCCTCGATCGCCAGAGTCGTCATTTCACAGACCAAGGCTTCATCATGAACATGGTCAAAACCAACATCTTTCAGTGCGGCAAGGATCTCGTTCGGCAGAACCTGCTGCCCGAACTGGGAATAGAGGACCGGGGATGGAATGGCCACCCGATACTTGAATCTCTTCAGGTCTGACGGCAGTGTGGTGATGGGAATTACCGCGTTGTAGGCACAGACCCTTAGACACTCACCGCAGTCAATACACCTTTCATAATCAATCTTTGCTTTCCGATTGCGAACCCTGACTGCTTTCACCGGGCAAGCCTTCATGCAGGCGACACACCCGATGCACGTGTTTTCGTCGACCTTTATCGAATGTCTTCGGTCAGTGCCCGCCATTGCCGCCATTTAAGTTGATGATTATCTCAAGCACCGTACCCTTTCCCATGCACGAAGTGATATTGAGCATATCTGCGTTCCTCTTTATGTTGGGCAATCCCATTCCGGCACCAAAACCCATCTCCCTCATCTCGGCGGTGGCCGTCGAGTAACCCGGCTGCAGCGCCAGTTCAATATCAGGGATACCCGGCCCAACGTCGTCAACACGCAACCTTATCTCAACCGCAGTTAGGGTGCATCTAATCACCCCTTTTTCGGCATACATCACCACGTTCATTTCTGCTTCGTATGCGGCAACTGCGACGCGGCGGAGGATGTTGTGGTCAATCCCGATTTCCTTAAGCAGACTCTTGATCATGCATGATGCCGAGCCTCCGTGAACGTAATCGCCGCCCCGAACCGCGAATTCCCGCTGAAAAATAATTTCCGGTTCTATCCTATGCATCGCCTCAAACCGTCTTTACCCCGTTGCTGTACAATATGCCGCATGCCTCGAACATCGACAAGCCGGTACTCAAGACTGGTATCGAACACTCACGGGCCAGGGCGATGGTCTGAGCCGGCGGACGCTTGCCGCGAACGAAAACGACCGCACTGATTCCGGCAATCTCACAAGTCCTGATGGTTTGATTGTTAGCCAGGCCGGTGAGCAGCAACTCGCCGGGCCGATTCAACGCAAGAACGTCGCTCATCAGGTCGGAAGCGATCACGGACTTGATTTCGCTGCCGAGGTCGGCGTCTTCGGATAGGAGCTCAGCGCTTAGCAGCTCTCTTACGTCGTTTAGAGTCACTTTGTTTTTTCGACGGTTTTCTCTTCGGTGGCCGGCCTGCTTTCTTGGCCACCTTCTTCCTGCGGTACTTACTCAATATGGCGTCCACTTTCTGCGCCGTCGCCTGGCCATGGTAAACACCATCAACAACAATGACCGGGGCCAAGGCGCACGTGCCAAGACAATTCACCGTCTCCAAAGTAAAGAGATTGTCCTTGGTCGTGCAACCCGGGGCAACTCCAAGCCGGTCTACAAGCCGGCTCAAAACCGATGGCGCGCCGCGGACATGACAGGCGGTACCAAGACACATGGTCACCAGGTGTTTGCCCCGCGGCGTGAGGCTAAAGGCATGATAGAAAGTTGCCACGCTGTAAACATCAATCAATGGCACGCAAAGTCTCTCGGAAACAAGATGTAAGGAATCCGGGGGTAACCAGTTGTATTTCGACTGAATGTCCTGCAGCATCGCAATCATCGATGCCTTTCGGTTCCCGTATCCTTCAATGATCTTGGAAATGTCTTTCGTGTCGATCTTCATGAGGCTCCTTGTTGGCGAATACGGATTATATCCAAGATTCTGACTGAGTCAACACCAAGATTGCTCTCCCTGGTATAGCAGAATGCTATACTACAGCCTTATACGCATCTGCGAAACAGCCTAACATGATGGAACTTCGGGCTCTCATCGCCTGATGCTCATCTCGACGACTAAAAAAAAGGCCGGGAGCAATCCCGGCCTGATGCTCTGTCTCGCAAGCCCTAGTTTCTGCCGATTCTGCCCAGAACGCGCACTGAATCTGCGACTCTTTGAACCGCTAGAATGTACGCGGCATGACGCGTGTCGGTTCTATGTTTTTCAGTCATTCTGACCACATCCCAGAAAGACCGCTCCATCATCTGACGACACCTGCTCTTGACCTCGTCCTCGGTGTAGAACAGCTTCTGCAAATTCTGAATCCACTCGAGATAAGATACCGTAACACCACCCGCGTTGGCCAGGATATCTGGGATAATGAAGGTACCTTTGCCCACAAGTATATCATTTGCTTCGGCAGTCGTTGGACCGTTGGCGCCCTCGCATACTATCCTGGCTTTGATTCTTTCGGCATTATGCTTGTGAATCATGCCCTCGATTGCACAGGGCAGAAGAATCTCTACATTGAGCTCGAGCAATTCATCGTTGGTGACCGAGTCGTATTTCTTGAATCCTTTGACAGTTTTGGTTCTGGCTACGTGCTCGTCAAGTTCAACGATGTTTATGCCGTTCTTGTTGAATATGCCGCCATAGATGTCGGTGATGCCGACTATTTTGCAGCCAAAATCGTGCAGCAGGCGAGCAACCGAAGACCCAACGTTACCGTAGCCAAGGAGGGCGACCCGCTTTCCTTCAAGCGGGAACTCGAGATGCTTCGATGTTTCAAGCAACGTATAGTACATGCCCAGCCCGGTTGCGCCCAAACGCCCTTGCGAACCTCCAATCGACAGCGGTTTTCCGGTTACAACCGCCGGCTCGAAATGCCCAACATATCGGCTGTAGGCATCACAGACCCAGGCCATGGTCTGGGCATTCGTCCAGACATCGGGCGCCGGTATATCACGGTAGGGCCCGATAATCTCTTTTATTGAATATGTATACTCCTTGGTCAGCTTTTCCAGTTCCATCTCAGACATCTCAGGCGGGTTGCAGATCACCGCGCCTTTGGCGCCGCCCAACGGCAGATCCAGGACAGCACATTTCCACGTCATCCAGGCCGCCAGCGCCTTGCATTCGGAGAGAGAGGCTTCCGGACTGTAACGTATTCCACCCTTGCCAGGGCCTCGAATCGTTGAGTGCTGAACCCGAAAACCAGTAAAAGTCTCAACCCGACCGTCGTCCTTGGTGATTGTCATATGGACGGTTAGTTCCTTCTCCGGGAATTTCAAGCGGTTGTATATCCAGGGCTCAAGGTCAAGTGTACCAGCGGCCTTTTCATACTGCATGGTCGCTTCAATGAATGGGTCATATTTCTTCTCATATGGTTCAACCATGAAAACCTCCTTACGTATGAGAACTCTTGCAAATTCCGTGCCCGCGGTATCTTCTGAGATTTCAGAGCGTCATTCTTAGAAGTATCGTAGAATGCTGCGGACTACGGCAAAACGCTATTGCGCGATTTGCTATTGAGGAAAGGAAGGAGGGCCGGTGCCTACCGTATTGAGGAGCGACCTGTCATCCGCAGGGCCTACTTGCCCTGTTTCAGCTTCCTGAACAATGAGGTCGGATGGATGCCTAAAACTCTGGCCGCCTTTGACTTATTGCCGCCTGTAGACTTCAGGACATCCTGAATATATTTCTTCTCCACCTCTTCAAGGGTAAGAAAGTGCATCTGCTCAACTGTTTCTCTTGGCACCGGTGTTTCAATAAGTTGTCCCGGTAGTCTGATCTCCAAAGGTAGATGTTCGAGCGAGACTTCCTCGACATCATGCAACGCCATTACCCTTTCAACAGCATTTCTCAACTCTCGAACATTGCCCGGCCAGTTGTATTCAAGAAGGGATCTGGCTGCCGGTTCAGAGACGCCTCGATATGAACGGTGCAGCTCGTGGTTAAACTCCTGCAAGAAGGAAAGAATCAGAGGTATAACATCCTCTCTTCTATCTCTCAGCGGCGGTATGTTGACGGGGACAACATTAAGGCGGTAGAAGAGATCTTCTCTGAAATCACCCTCCTTCATGGCTTTCTTCAACTCTTTGTTGGTTGCTGAAATAATGCGGACATCAATCTTTATCGGGCTAGTGCCACCCAATCGAGTGAATGTCTGCTCTTCTATGACTTTCAGAACCTTGGCCTGAAGCGGCAAGGACATGTCGGCGATCTCGTCCAGAAAAATCG